>Ga0335074_10017779_pt1 | contig 10032 bp, 8 predicted proteins | sample Lox_Sample_23_FD_206715 | JGI IMG/M metagenome (GOLD analysis project Ga0335074, IMG submission 206715) | Soil microbial communities from Loxahatchee National Wildlife Refuge, Florida, United States - Lox_Sample_2.3 | ecosystem: Environmental > Terrestrial > Soil > Wetlands | place: USA: Florida...
TCTTCCGATCTTTTCCGTGTCATGTCCGCGCTCGTCGCGTCTTTCCGTGTCATGGCAGCGCTCGTCGCGTCTTTCCGTGTCATGGCAGCGCTCGTCGCGTCTTTCCGTGTCATGTCCGCGCTCGTCGCGTCTTTCGGTGTCGTGGCCGCGCTCGTCGCGTCTTTCCGTGTCATGTCTGCGCCCGTCGCGTCTTTCTGTGTCCTGGCCGCGTTCGTCGCGTCTTTCCGTGTCATGGCCGTGCTCGTCGCGTCTTTCCGTGTCATGTCCGCGCCCGTCGCGTCTTTCCGTGTCATGGCCGCGCTCGTCGCGTCTTTCCGTGTCATGGCCGCGCTTGTCGCGGCCATCCACGTCTTTGCTGCATGACGCATCGAAAACACGTGGGTTCCCGGCCTTCCCCGCGCGTCACACGGGGGGCGTTTCCGCTGTCCTCGGCCTTAAGTTAGTGCCTATGGGCGCAGGCCGGCCATCCATGTCTTTGCTGGTGACAACTACGAAATTCGTGGATGGTGGGGCTGATCCCCGGGACAAGCCCCGGGCCGGCCATGCCGCATGGGTCAATCTTTCCGCTCTCTGGTATCATTGCGAGGACCGCGGGCGAAGCATGGCGGGACGAAGCGACCCCGGTCGAGTGGGCGCACGGACGGTCCCGCCACGCTTCGCTCGCGGTCCTCGCAACGACAGGAAGCACGGGCATCACGCTTCTCTGACACCGAGTCCCGGGACACTGAGTACCAGGACACTAAGTACCGGGACGCAGGACTGACGCCGCAACTCTATTGCCGCAAGAACGACTCCAGCTGCGTCTTCCAGAACTTTGCCATCATCGGTGTGCCATGGCCGCGCGTTTCTGCGCTGGCCGGGATAACGTACAACCGACCGTGCGTCACGTGCGACATAGCTCGCTGTGTCACCCCCGTTTCCGCGGGATTCCGTTCGTCGTCTCCCGCATTGATTGCCAGCACGTCCGCCGTGATCCGTTCCAGTCTGTCCGACGGATCGTAATCGCGGGACGCGTCCCACTGGTATAGCCAGTCGTTGGCATCCGCGGGAAACGGCGCATCCAGCCGTGCCGCCACCAACGCGTCCGCTTTCGCCGTCGTGGGTGCCAGCGCCTGGTACCCCAGGGTGCCGCCGTTCGTCGCGGTGGCATAGAACACGGCAGCATAGCGCAGTGACTGCGGCTGCTGCCGGTAATTGCCATTTTCGTAGGCCGGGTCTTGCCGCACCGTCTCGATCATCAGCTTCCGCAGCATCCAGTTTCGCGCTGCCATCGCCGTGGGTTGCGATGCCATGGGCACCAGCTTGTCGGCGAACCCGGGATATGTGACTCCCCACAGCCACACATGCATCCCGCCCATCGAATTGCCCAGCACCAGCCGCAGGTGATGAATGCCCAGTCCCTCGGTCACCAGACGGTATTCCGCCAGCACCATATCGGCATAGTCGTAGTGCGGGAATTTTCCCCGCAGCCCATCGGACGGTTTGGCGGATTTTCCGGCGCCGAGTGCGTCGGGCAGGATGATGAAGTACTTGCGTGCATCGAGCGGCTGGCCTGGCCCGAACAATTCCCCCGCGAAGGCGGGCGTCAGCATGCCGGTGCCGGACCCGGCGGTGCCATGGATGATCAACACCGGCTGGCCGGTGCGGGTGCCGATCGTCGTGTAGTGCAGCCGCAGATTGTGCAACACCTCGCCGGTATGGAACTGGAACTCGGGCGCGACCCAGTCTGCTTGTTGCGGCGCCGGATATTCGGCGGCCTTGAGGGGCGGTGAAAGCAGCAGCAACAAGGCGGCGAGCCAGGCAATTCGAACCATCATGACGTTTCCTCTTCGCACCGTCGGTATCGGCGCAATTTCGCCAGCATGGCCGGGCCATGTCTCCGGACTTGATCCCGGACTCACCTGGCCATCGTCCCCCCGGATCGGGCGTCGTGCGCGCAACGAAGCCCGACCGATCACGCATGGATGGCCCGGTCAAGCCCTGGACAGAAGGATGTTTCACCCGCTCGATGCCGGGCCAGCCGGCCTTGCCTCTGCCGCGCCTGCGCCCGAACTTTGCAGCCATGTCCCCCGAATCGCCTCCATCCGATATTCTCACCGCACTGCGCCGCATGGGCTTGCTCGGCGCGACAGATGTACCGGGCGAACGCCTCACCGGCGGCGTCTCTTCCGACATCTGGCGCGTCGATCTCCCCACTGGCCCGATCTGCGTAAAGCGTGCGCTGGCGAAACTGCGCGTCGCCGCCGACTGGCAGGCGCCGGTGGAGCGCAACCGCTATGAAGCCGCGTGGATGCGGCGCGCCAACGGCGCGGTTCCCGGCAGCGCCCCCGCCTTGCTCGGCCAGGACGAGGCCAGCGGGGCCCTGGCGATGCGATATCTCCCTCCGTCCGATCATCCGCTGTGGAAAGCGCAACTCCGGGACGGCCACGCCGACCCGAACTTCGCCGCGCGCGTCGGGGCAAGCCTGGTCCGCATCCATGCCGCCACATCAGCCGATCCCACCACGGCAACGGAATTTCCCACCGACCGCATCTTCTTCGATATCCGCCTGGAGCCTTACCTGCTTGCCACCGCACGTGCCCATCCCGGGCTGGCGCCGGACCTTGAAACGCTGATCGCGCAGACGCAGGCCAACAAGCGCGCCCTGGTGCATGGCGATGTCAGCCCCAAGAACATCCTGGCCGGACCGGACGGCCCGGTGTTTCTGGATGCGGAATGTGCGTGGTGGGGTGATCCGGCCTTCGATCTCGCCTTCTGCCTGAATCACCTGTTGCTGAAATGCCTGTGGACGCCCGTCGCGACGCCTGGGTTCCTCGCTTGTTTCGATGCACTGTCGGCAAGCTATGGCGACGGCGTCACCTGGGAACCGCCGCCGCAGCTCGAAGCCCGCGCCGCAAAACTCCTGCCGGGGCTGTTCCTGGCCCGGGTGGATGGTAAGTCGCCCGTCGAGTACATCACGCAGGACGCCGACAAGGACCGCGTCCGCCGCACCGCCACAGCGCTGCTGCGCGACCCCCCGGACCGCCTGGCTGACATAAGCCGGGCCTGGAGCAAGGAACTCGCCGCATGACGGACACCAGGATCGCGTTTGTGCATGCCCGCCGCGTGTGGGACAGCCGCGGCCGCCCGACCGTGGAAACCGACATCCTGCTGGAAGGCGGTGGAGTCGGCCGTGCCATTGCCCCGGCCGGCGCCTCCACCGGCACCGGCGAGGCGCTCGATCTGCGCGATGGCGGCGACGCATTCGGCGGCTACGATGTGCGCCGCGCGGTGGAGCATGTGAACACCGAGATCGCGCGGGCAGTCCTTGGTATGGACGCGCGCGATCAGCCGGCACTCGACAAGCGGTTGATCGAGCTGGACGGCACGCCGAGCAAGTCGCGCCTGGGTGCCAACGCCGTGTTGTCCGTCTCCATGGCCGCGGCACATGCGGCGGCGGCCGCGGCGGGCGAGCCGCTCTACCGTTACCTGGGCGGACCGGATGCGCATACGCTGCCGCTGCCGCAGATTCAAATATTCGGCGGTGGCGCCCATGCGGGACGGCGGGTCGATATCCAGGATTTCATGGTCACGTGCCCTGCGGCGGGGAATTTTGCCCAGGCGCTGGATTGGACGGCCGAAGTCTACCGAGCCGCCGGCGCGCTGATGAAGGAAGCGGGTACGCTCGCCGGCGTCGCCGATGAAGGCGGCTGGTGGCCGGCCTTCACCACCAATGAGCAAGCGTTGGAAACGCTGGTGCGGGCGATCGAGCAAGCCGGTTATCAGCCCGGCAGCCAGGTCGGGATCGCGCTCGACATCGCCGCTTCGGAATTCGGCCGCGGCGGAAAATACAAGCTGGCACTGGAAGACAAGGAACTCGACAGCGAAGGCATGGTGAATCTGTTGTCCGGCTGGATCAGGCGCTATCCAATCCTGTCGATCGAGGATCCGCTGGCGGAGGATGACGACCTCGGATTTGCCGCCTTCACCGCGGAAGTGGGCGACCGCGTGCAGGTCGTTGGCGACGATTTCCTCGTGACGCAAGCATCGCGCGTGCGCGAGGCCGCGATGCGCAACGCAGCCAACGCCGTGCTGCTGAAGCCGAACCAGCGCGGCACACTGACCGAGACGTGGGATGCCTGGAAGGCAGCGCAGGATTCGGGATTCGCGGGAATCGTCTCGGCGCGTTCCGGCGAAACCGAGGACACGACGATTGTGCACCTCGCCGTGGGCTGGGGCGTGGGACAGTTGAAGGTGGGCAGCTTCGCGCGCGGCGAGCGCATGGCGAAGTGGAACGAGGCATTGCGTGTGGAGGAGGCACTGGGTGCGCGTGCGGAGTTCGCCGGCGGCAGGGCATTCGGGCGTTCGCGCAAGCGGTGAGTCATGGCCGGCATCACGAGGCGTGAACTGAACAGATATCACCGCGAGAAGCGGGACGTTCGCGAAACACGAGACGTCCCGCGCAAGGACAGATCGGCAATTTAGCGCGCTATTTTACTATAATAGCCGGGTCATTCCATGCCATATCGTCACACGGCTGCCTTGCGCGTCCAACGTCGCGCAGAACACGGCCCGCATCTGGGTCTGAATGTTCCGGCCCTATCGCCTGATTTCCCTCCGAAGCCAGGAAGGCTGTACCGGTGCGCGCAGTTTCGGTCATGAGTGCCTCGGCTCTCTTTCCCTCAAGACGGGCCGCTGCTGCTTCCTCTGGCAACGGCTGGCACGTGACGTCGTGTCATCGGTTCAACGTTGATCTCACAGGACACCGTTGAAGCCGCGCAGGATCCTGATAGCCGCGGTCCTCGCGGCAGCCGTCGGGGCAGCATTTGCCGGCATTGTCGCGGGAACAGGAGGACAGGGGTTGACCTCTGGGGAACTGCCTGGTCCGTTGTTTCATAGCGCCGCCGCCAGCCAGGTGGATGGCACGGTCATGCTGGCTTCGCTGCAGCGCGCAGACCAGTGGCTGAATTCACCCTCACTGACGCCATCTGCTTTGCGCGGCAAGGTCGTGCTGGTTCAGTTCTGGACCTACACCTGCGTCAACTGGCGGCGCACGCTTCCGTACATCCGTGCGTGGGCGGACAAATATAAAGGTCAGGGACTGGTGGTGATCGGCGTCCACACGCCGGAGTTCGTATTCGAGAAAAATATCGCGAACATCCGCTGGGCGGTGAACGACATGGCGATCGGCTACCCCGTTGCGGTGGACAGCAGCCATGTCATATGGGACTCGTTCCAGAACGAGTACTGGCCGGCTCTGTATTTCATCGACGCTGCGGGTCACCTGCGGCATCAGCAATTCGGCGAGGGCTCCTACGCACAATCGGAAATGACCATCCAGAAGCTGCTGCGGGAGGCTGGAGCAATCGGCGTCAGTGATAAACCGGTTTCGGTCGCCGCCAGCGGTCTGGAAGTTGCCGCCGATTGGGATGATCTGCAATCGCCTGAAAGTTACCTTGGGTTCGAGCATACTCCGAATTTCGCCTCACCCGGGCGCATCGCGTTCGATGAACCTCGCGTCTATGAGTCGCCTGGGCGGTTGCGCCTGAACGAATGGGCCCTGGCCGGCGATTGGACGGTGAGGAAGGGCGCCGTCGTACTCAACAAGGCCGGTGGACAGATTGTCTATCGCTTTCATGCCCGCGATCTCAATCTTGTCATGGGGCCGGCGACATCGGGAGCACCGGTGAGATTTCGCGTCCTTCTCAATGGACAGCCGCCGGGGGCCAGCCACGGGGATGACGTCGATGAATCCGGGGTCGGCACGGTGAAGGAGCAACGGCTTTATCAGTTGATCCGTCAACCAAAACCGATCATCGATCAGGAATTCAAAATCGAATTCCTCGGGCCCAACATCGCGGCTTTCGATTTTACATTCGGCTGAGCAAGTCGCGCAGGCTCGGGATCGTCGGCCGGGAACAGGGGCCGACGCATGCATACCGCAGGGTGGAGGCACAGCCATGACAGGACTCGCGGACCATATCGACCAACCCCGGCGCCGCTTCGTGGGCGCGATGGCTTTGGCTTTTGCGGCAGCGGGGCTTGGGCGGGCAGGCTCCGCCTCGGCGCAAGTTAAATCGGCAAGTCTGCCGGCGGTCCGTCCTGGAACGCATACCTCGTTCGGCATGCTCAGGCAGATTGACGCTGGCTCCTTGAACGTTGGCTATGCAGAAGCCGGTCCCGCGAATGGTTCTCCGGTCATTCTGCTGCATGGCTGGCCCTACGACATTCATAGCTTCGTCGATGTTGCACCATTGCTGGCCCAGGCGGGCTATCGGGTGATCGTCCCCTATCTGCGTGGCTACGGCACCACGCGTTTCCTGTCGGATCAAACCGTCCGCAACGGCCAACAGTCTGTGGTTGCCGTCGATCTGATCAACCTGTTGGACGCGCTGAAAATCGAGACGGCGACGCTCGGAGGCTTTGATTGGGGCGCGCGGACGGCGGACATCGTTGCGGCACTTTGGCCCCAGCGCTGCAAAGCCCTGGTTTCGGTCAGTGGCTATCTCGTTGGCAGCCAGGCCGCAGGGAAGGTGCCGTTGCCGCCACAGGCGGAGCTGGAATGGTGGTACCAATATTACTTCGCCACGGAGCGTGGCGAGGAAGGCTATGCCAAATATCGGCATGATTTCTCGAAGCTCATCTGGCAGACTGCGTCGCCCAAGTGGAACTTCGACGATGCCACCTTCGAGCGCAGCGCCACGGCGTTCGAAAATCCCGATCACGTTGCCATCGTTGTCCATAACTACCGGTGGCGGCTCGGCCTGGCGCAAGGCGAGCCGAAATATGACGATCTGGAAACGCGGCTGGCCAAGTTTCCGCCGATCACAGTGCCGACCATTACGTTGGAAGGCGACGCCAACGGCGCGCCGCATCCGGATCCCAGTGCTTACGCCGGGAAGTTTACCGGGAAATACGAGCATCGCACGGTCCGAGGCGGCATTGGACACAACCTGCCGCAGGAAGCGCCGCAGGCCTTCGCCGAAGCGATCGTGAGCGTGGCCGAAAGCTGATCGCCGAACCGGCGCCCACCCGGCGTCACGCTCGACGACAGTGTTCCTTGCAACCCAATTTGAGCCCGCGGGGAGAGTCTCATGCGCACCATCGGCTTGCGCGATCCGCGCCTGGCGGGGTCAGCTCGCCTTCTGCAGCACCGCCTGATTCGCAGCCAATGTGGCTTCCTCTTCTGCCATCGTCTTCACAATCGCCGCAGTCGCGGCATCCGCTGGGAACAGCATTTCCAGCGCCAGTTCGGATAGCGTGATTTCTGTCGGCGTGCCGAATACTGTCGTCGTGTTCAGCAAGGAAACCGTGCCGAACCGCGTCGCGATCTGCAGCGGCGTTGCATAGCGCTGCGGGCCTTCGGTGATGGCCGGCGCGATCCCGCCGGCAGGCGCGGGATAGCCCATGACTTCGGCCAGCAGCGCCTGGATGACAGGGTCGGGCCGTGTCGCGACCTGCTGGCGCAGCACCGTCATGACGTGCGCGCGCCATTCGACGAAGTTGACGATGCGCGGCCCCATCGCCAGCGGGTGCAAGACCAGCCGGATCGCGTTGATCGGCTTGCGCAGAAACTCCGGCGCGCATCCTTCATAAAGTTGCGGCAAGGCGCTGTTGGACAGCACGACATTCCATCGCCGGTCCAGGGCGAACGCGGGATACGGTTTGTGCGCCTGCAGCACTTGCTCGATCGCGAGCTTCGCCGCTTCCAGCTCCGCCAGCGAGCGCTCCTCGAACATCGGCGCATATCCTGCCGCCAGCAGCAGTGCGTTCTGATCACGCAGCGGCACCTGCAAGTGCTCGGCCAGCCGCAGCACCATGTCACGGCTCGGCTGCGCACGCCCGGTTTCCAGATACGACAGATGGCGTGTCGAACTGCTTGCCGCCAACGCCAGGTCTTCCTGTGTCATGCGGCGGTCCTGGCGCCAGCGGCGCAGCAGCACGCCGAACGGCAGTGGCTTTTCGCTCATGCCGCACCCTACCGCGGGACCGCGCCGCCGCGCCATGACCTCCAAGGTCAAGATCCGATTGGCAGGCAGCGCCGTTTTTGACCCGCCACGTCATCGATCGACGCCGGCAGTGCCCCCCATGTTGGCGCGCCGCAGCAATCGCGCTGCGCCATCACGGAAGGAGCCTGTCATGTTGAACGCACAAGATCTGGCCAACCGCTATGTGGCAGTCTGGAACGAAGCCGATGGCGAAAGCCGCCGGCAGCAGATTGCCGCGTTGTGGGCGCCGGACGGCCAGCACTATGTCGATGTCCGCGAAGCGCGCGGCCATGACGCGCTGGAGCAACGGATCCTCGGTTCGTACAACAAGAACGTTCGTGACGGCGGACATCGCTTCTACGCCGTGCAGGATGCGCGCGAACTGCGCGACGTCGTCACGTTCGGCTGGGAAATGCGCCCGGGAAACGAATACCACGCCGTGGCGCAAGGCTTCGCGGTCCTGCTGCTGACCGCCGAGGGCCGCATCCGCACCGATTACCTGTTCATGGGAGGGTCCCGCTGATGCCCTCCACCATCGCGATCGCCGCCGCTGGCCAAAGCCAGCGGCGGTGGTGGGTGCTCTCTATCCTGGTCGCGGCACAGTTCATGTTCGTGGTTGACGCGTTCGTGCTGAACGTCGCCATTCCCTCGATCCGAGCAGACCTGCACGCGACGATCGGGGAAACGCAAGGTGCGATCGTCATCTATCAGATCGCGTTCGCGACGCTGATCATCACCGGCGGCCGCCTGGGCGACATCAGCGGCGCCAGGCCGGTGTTCCTGTATGGCCTGCTGGGGTTCACGCTCGCATCGCTGTCGTGCGGGCTGGCGCAGTCAGGCAGCGCGCTGGTGGCCTGGCGCGCCATGCAAGGCGCCGCGGCCGCGCTGATGATTCCGCAGGTGCTGGCGTCGATCCACCGCTTGTTCCCGGACGAAGAACGCGGACGTGCGTTCGGCGCCTATGGGTTTACCCTCGGCTTCGGCGCCGCAGTGGGGCTGGCGCTTGGCGGCTGGCTGCTGTCACTCGACATCGACGGGCTCGGCTGGCGAACGATCTTTTTCGTCAACGTGCCGATCGGCATCGTGCTGCTCGGCGCCGCCTGGCAGCTCATGCCGGTCTTGCCGGGACAGCCGGGCAAGCGGCTCGACATGCTCGGCGCGGCAACGTTGGCCGGTGCTCTGGTCTGCTTGCTCGGTCCGCTGTTGCTGGGGGCGGATCACGACTGGCCGCCCTGGTTGTTTGCGGTCATGGCCTTGGGTGCGGGCTTGCTCGCGGTGCTGTGGCAGGTCGAACGCTGGGTGGAACATCGGCGCGACGGATTGCCGCTGGTGCATCTCGATCTGCTGCGCGACCGCGGGTTTGCGATCGGGCTCGGCGCCACGTTCTGCTTCATGTTCGCCAACCTGTCGTTCTACCTGGTGATGATGCTGTATCTGCAACTCGGGCTGCACCTGCCCGCGTTGCAGGCGGGAAGCGTCGTGTTGCCGCTGGCGCTGGCGTTCGCGGTGATGTCGCGCGTCGCAGGTCCGCGCGCACAGCGTCTTGGCATCGCGGCGCTGCTGCAGGGATGCGGCGTGCAGATTGCTGGTCTGTTGGTGATCGGCATTCCCTTGGCTGGCGGTGTCACGGTTCCTTGGGCGATGGCCGTATTGCTGGCGGTCTGGGGTATGGGCCAGGCCATGGTGATGGCGCCGCTTTATGGACTGGTCCTGGCCAAGGTTCCGGCGGCGCATGCCGGCTCGGGCGGTGGCGTCATCAGCACTGTGTCGCAGATCGGCAATGCCTCGGGTGTCGCACTGGTTGGCGCGCTTTACTACGCCGTGCAGTCAGCGGCGTCCGCACGGCTGGCGATTTTTGCATCGCTGGTCGTGCTGGCCGTTGCCATCATTGTCACCGCGCTGCTGTTGCAGATGCTGCGGCGCGTTTCTCCTTGGTAGCGTCGGGGGCTTTGCCCCCGAACCCCCCCCAAGAGGGCGCTGCCCTCTTGGAACTCCCGCCAAGGGCGGAGCCCTTGGAACCCTTTACTTGGCTGGGATGGAGGGGTGGGGGCATAGCGGGGAGAGT
>Ga0335074_10017780_pt1 | contig 10031 bp, 10 predicted proteins | sample Lox_Sample_23_FD_206715 | JGI IMG/M metagenome (GOLD analysis project Ga0335074, IMG submission 206715) | Soil microbial communities from Loxahatchee National Wildlife Refuge, Florida, United States - Lox_Sample_2.3 | ecosystem: Environmental > Terrestrial > Soil > Wetlands | place: USA...
TCGCTTAACTTTGCCTTGTTTAAACATAATTCTCCTTCGAGAGTCTTACCACATAGGGAACAGGCCAACCTGCAGCTAAAATGAATCAAGTCCAAGTAATTACATGGGTTCTGGGCGAACATTTCTCTTGGAGAAATTCATTTCTTTTGGACTTCTTGAGTTGTTTTTGTTTGTAGTACGCCTCCTTTTAAACCTTAATAGTCACGCATAAGGAACCAAGAGTGAGTGTTTATGCTTAAACGCGTTGATGAATCTGTATAATTCTTTACTTATATGTATACACAAGATCAAAAGTTATTTTTGATTCTCAAGACCTTATGCCGTGCTGTGCATGTATGTACAACTCTACAGTAATTCATACACCTTCACCACCACCTCGATAATGAAAGACCTGATATATGGTTGGTGCCTCGACCTTAACCAAAAACTGACGACAATGTCAAGTTAGCTATGCCTAACGCCGAGAAATGCAAGGTGAAAAATTTGGGCAAGAGCAACGCTCAGCCTAAAACGCCCATTTCCATGCCGCTAGAGAAAGTGAACGCCGTTATGCCTTCTACATCACCGTCTCGTTAACTTGCAATTCAATCCTCAAACGCCGCAAATATGCGAGACCCCTGAAACAGATGTACATCTAGACAGGACTGCGAAACCTGGTCGTGTCGAAACAAGTATGTCCAGCGTTACGATATCTCCTAAAAGAAAGGATCGAATGTTGAAGGAGAAACTCATGAGCATCAACAATGACTCTGATATTGATCTCACAATCCTCATTCTTGACCTTCCCGCCCGTTGCTCTCCATCAAGGGCTTAAAACAATGACTTCCTCCGTGTGTGGCAGCTTTCTTACATAAGTCGGCTCATTCAAGCCAGGCTCAATCGTTGGCCTCTCTCGTACAACTTTTCGGACCACGTTGGGTGTATCTATCGGAATATAATGAGACTCGACATGCTGCATTCTGCGTTGGGAATCTATCGTTGGAATGTAGCGCTGTTCCACACGGGAGACTTCTTCATAGTCGACTGGCCTACGATTTCCCCCTCTGCCTTGTGGCCTACGAAACATAGGGGCCTAATTAGCAAGTGGTCTGATGCAGTCAGAAAAACATAGATTTATCGACGTACCTAAGCCTCTCGAAACTGTCTGCTGCGAAACGTTCTTGCGGAAACTGATGAGAAGTCTTTGTATCGACCACAATAGGTTCATCTCTAGTAGACTCGAAACGAGAATCATAATCATGATGAGGACGAGAAAGTATGGGATAAGAAACTAAACCAGAGTTCACCTCATGAGAATGAGGATGACTAGGAAAAGCAGAAAGAGAAGTAGAGCTACCCTGCGCTACCTCATATTGATAACTCGGGCGCGAGCGACCGTATAAGACTGGCTGGACTGATTGATTTGTATCAATAAGCCTGTTGTTCTCATGGAAAGGGTCCTGCATCGACTGAGTGTGTCTTGACGTTTCAAAATAACGCTGATCTGTAGCTCTCTGGCTCTCGTATGATTGAGGCTCAGAAGTATACTGCTGTCCAGAGTAAGACTGACTAGGCCCTGGTGCACGCCTAACCATTCGCACCCGAGGGGGAGAGTCATCATCAATAATTAGATGGCGTTCTCGATCAGTGGCAGGCGATCCTCTGAAATCAGTCATTGACGGCAGCCCGTTTTGATCTCTGGTATCAGCAACACGCTGAATGTACCTTGGATAATCGAGCCTGTGGTTAATCATTGTTGGCAAATTCTGGCGCTCTCTGCCATCTCTAACTTCAAAGACACGTCTCAGAGACGGCGCCGTTATGGCTGGCTGTTCGACTCTTGATATCGGGACAAGACGCACATAGCCATCGGGTGTGCTTGATGATGCGGGGGAATGTGCCCGATCATCAGCAACCACCACGCGACGGCGCTTTGGTTGATTATCCTCCCAATTACTCACATATGTAGTGTTCGTATGAGTTGGGAGAACTCTCCGCTCAGGTTCGACTTCTTGGTACATTACCTGTGTATGCCGCATGGGGCCATAGGAATTGACGCGTGCCGGACTATCATTGGCCAGGTCTACGGCTGGCTCTATTGAGGGTAACGCCATATCCTCCAACGGAAGTTCTCTACGAGATGATGTATAGCTCTGATGGGGCCCTGAATTGCGAAAGGGCAATGCCTTGCCAGGAGGGGGCCGCGCATCGTAGCCATGCCTGTACTCCAAGCTATGTGCATCATGGGTTTGGGGACTTATCAGCATTTTTTCTCTGGAGTTGAAATCGGACAGACTAGTAATGCGTCGTGAGGAAGTAAGATACTGTTAAAATCAGTATCTCCCAAGGGACCGAGCACCTATATGGTCATAAGTAGTAAGGAATTTAGACTCACCGTTGTTGACCTGCTGGGACCCCGAGCGTTATCGATTGCATATATTCTCTGATAGTCGTCATTGTAAGGTGCGGTATATAATTCCGAGTTGCTCTGTCCAACGGGCGTTCTATTTAGCATAAGACGAGGACTTTTATCCAGTTCTCGCACGTTAGTTCTAGAAGGTTGCTCGAAAGGAGTCTTCGGAGCGGAAGGGCGTTGAGTACATCGCTTCAAAGCATCCTGCCAAGCTTGAAAGCGCTTGTTCTGCCGAGATTTTTTGGCCTTTTGGCGACGGTTCAGTTTCGCCTTCGAACGAGTGCGAGAAGAAATGCCTTGATTCTTGGGTGAAGGATTGATTTGAGTTGTGGTTTGCAGATTCCTTTCATTCTGAGCTTGAGCCGACTGACTTGGTTGAGACTCTAGGAGTAGTTTCTGAGAAGGAATGGCAGGTGCTTGGGTTTTTTGGAGATTGACCTCTGCAACACCATTTGCAATTCCATCAGAGCTGTCTTCCTCTTCAACTTCGCTCTCACTTCCCTCCTCACTTTCTTCTTCGTCTTCATCATCTGAATCATCAATAACTACGATTTCTCTTAGTACCTCGTCTAATTGATCACGGCCTGTCTCCTCGTCCCCTCGCCACTTGACAAGGATGTCCAAGCACAGCGACTCAACAGTTTTTCGAGCTTTCTCCCATGACGTCTCTTTAAGCAGGCGGTCGTAACGAGTATGCGTATGACGTATATGAGCAATCACGGCGAGCTGTACCCGACGTGACAATGTCAAATCTGCTTGCAGCCCGACTACTGGCTTTCCATTGAAGACGGCTCCCTGCTACTGTTAGTGGACGCAGATTCTTTTTTTTTTTTCCCTTACCTTCTGAAACGCATGACGGACGATCATTTCTCGGTCCGTATTAGGTATTCTGGGGAACAGGTCGCGGATAGCGGCATCTGCCTGTTTATTGATCTCCGACTGACTTTCTGGGATTGGATCCGGCTTACTGCCAGAATTGGTGCGAGGAATATCCATGCCTGTTAAATCAATAGGTTGCGCTCCCTCAAGCATGGTAGTAGCCTGTTCAACGATGTGGGTTCGAAAGTGATACCCAATTCGATGAACATGATCACTCAAATCGGTGCCTTTCTCTTTCGTAGTCTTGTGATGTGTAAGCTAAGTTCGTAGGGTGGTAACATTGAAACGTACTGAGACGATGTAAACCAAGGCACCTTGCTCCCGTGATAGTTCCTTGCACAGAGAAGAGAGTTCAGGATTGCCAATGGGAACGAATGAGAAGTTTGTATTTGGGTTTTTGTTTGTGGTGAACTTTTAATCTGTCAGTATTGATCTGACGAGCGGCAGCATTACCAACCTCGATCTCAAGCTTCTTCTTCTTGTCCGTATTCTCTGTCCATTCTAGAATGGTTTTGTGCTTGGACTTTGGCAAGGTAGGCTTAGCCACAAGACCAGCAGTGGGAATGTATGGTCGATCACGGTCATTATAGTGTCTATTTTTCTTCCTGAGCTTCTGACCCGCCGACGAGCGACCAGCCCCGGCAGGACCAGCATCCTTTTGTCGAACCATTATTGCAACAAACGACTCACCTTGGCCATCGAGGCCATATCCTGTGGATGATTAGTGTACAGAACGTATAGCACGTCTCACAGCTCCAATAACCAAAGACTGGTTATTGCTGATGGGCTCTGAGTTATCACCCCCGAGAGAAGATGCCGCCTGGTTATCCTGTGCGCAATAAACATGAAAGAACAAGGGAGCTCCCTTGCAGAGGTTTCCAGGTGTTGTATTCCTTATATGTGAGTTCACGATCACAAGAGTTGCTACTTCAGCCTCGGGAACAGCCCTGAGGAGTGAAGTCTTCGAAGGCATTAGCGCGCTGCACGCGATGCCGCTAGTAGATGTGCCGCTAACGTAATCCCGCTATGTCGGGCGTCACCATGCCTCATTTCATTGAGCTCCAGCTCCACAATTTTGGAGCAATACGGGTAAAATCGGGTAGAGATATGTCTAGGCAGTTGATTCGATTATGATTGAATGTTTTTTCCATGGTATGTATCCTTTCGGCTTCTTCTAGTCAAGAGCCTATCAATTTTCGCAAAGGCTAGATATATGTGAACTGACGCACTTGGTGGAATTAAGATGCTTTATTTACAATATACAAGAACTTCGAATCTGAAGTTGAATACCAGCTCAAATATCCTTGAGTGCATTTATTTGCTTCTTAAAGAATTCAAATGCCGAAAAGAAGATTGCGTTTACAATGCAGGACCGACTTACAGAAACCCCAACGCCTCGATACATCCTCCTGTTAAAGAACTGGATCTGGGGTGCTGGCTTGGTCTGTCCCACCTCATGTGTGAGGCAGTTCCTCTGGTAAATGGACTTGGCGGAATCGATGGGGTAGATAAGAATCCAACTCAAAGCTCCACAGAGGCCGCCGGCGGTTACAACAGCCAAGGGCGACGCCGGTGCTGAATCGCCTCTATATGTCCCAAGAATCTGCTTGCTAGTCTCGTACGTCGCGAAGTATATTCCAGTACCGAGGGTATCACGCACTGAAACGGGATTAGTAACAATAAAAGTAGTACATGGACAAACTCACGTAGATGTAAGGAAAGACCCGAATAAAGCCCCGAGAATCCACGATACTTGATTATATTCTTTGCCGTCTTCCAAGTGCCTTTGTTCTGGTAACTTCTGGCGATAGCATGATTCTTGTTTGGCTCTGAGAGGCTTGTCTGAATAGTTCGATCTGCCATGAGTACTGAAATCTGAGCACTTAGCTTTGTCAACTCGAAAGGGCCTAAAGAAAATGTTAGCGGATGGAAATGAGAGTCTACAATTCGGGAGTGATCCCGTGTTGCTGTAGCATTTAGACTAAGGAGGAAAAAGATTACATACAGGCAACGAATGTGATGAGAGCCCCCGCTGTTGCCCCTGCAGCCCCAAAGCAAGAAACCGTGGCAATATTAGGATATTTCCCCATCGTGTTCGCGTGAACAAGAGGGTCGATACCGAAGCGCCGCTTGATCCATGCTGCATACGTGTACTTGGACTTTTGGTACGCTGACATTGAAATGGTCCGAACAAGAGTGATGCTTGCTACAGGAGCCGTGACGCCTATTAAAACAGTTAGAACCCGCCTGTAATGATACATTAAGATCAACCAGCCTCTGAAGAACCCTTTAACTCGTTCTTTTCTGTATGTATCTCGAACGCATTCCATGAATTTTTTGTAATTATAGGTTTGCATTCGAGTCTTGACGGAATCTAGTGGAAACTGTAGTTAAGGTTAGTTACGTCTTCTCTTCCCTAGATCGATCAACGGGGGTGATCATACAGAAAGAGTGGTTGAGATGATGCTGGCACTACATGCAGCAATCTCAGTACGGTATCGCTTCACCCATCGCTTCGGTGGACCTCTACTTTCGCTCTGAGACATAGTAAATGGCTGATTTGGACGAATTACATCGTGGTGGTTGAGAGATCCTGGCATCGTGTGAGCAACTACTGAAAGCGGCGAGCGCTGGACTCCCGCGGTCATTAGAAGACCGGGTCCTCAACGCAGTCGCGATAAGCCGAGAAGCCAGGGGTAGTCCATGAAGTCTTCATTAGATCTTCAATGGGACTATAAGTTTTGGCGAAGCCAGAGGGTGGGAGTTGACGGTTGTTGAGGGACGCGTTGCGGGGTTGGGCGACGAATGTACATATAAAGCTGGAGTTGATGTCTCGCTACAAAGCGGCTTTCTGTGGGTACATAGCAGCACGTTAGATGTATGGTAAAGCAAGGTGAGGTAATCGAAGATGATGTCCATGTCTAATTGGCTCCGTATTCGTCTGGATCAATCGTATGCTTGTGATTGAACAAGACAACCACTACTAGCCGGCCTAAGCAAGGTAGCTCTGGAAATCAGGCAGAGACGGGGACTGGCGATGGGCTGCTATGCCGTTCAGGTAGCGAAGCGATTGCCGACATTGTGGCGGGTCGCGGAGCGCAGTCGGAGGGACACCCATGTCTTTCTGCTTTAATTATCCAAAAAGAGCTTAAACCTCGATCCGCGGTAAGCTTTATACGCCACCAAAGGGCAGCTCCACATCATGGTTTAATAAAGTCTGTTTCACAAAGATCTAGGACGTAATACATCCCTTTCGCAGCTTGAAAGTGCTTATCGAGAACTGGAATTTATTCTAATGCCACATTTGACTATGTAGACCCGTTAGGTCTTCCAAAGGCTACCATCAGATTTTCAGCATATACAGCAGCGTCTCTCGATATTGTTTCGATATTGATCCTGTTTTCCAAAGCATTATTGACCCCTTCAACGACCTCCCTATCTTCCATATACTCTCCCATCATTCTCCCTTCGTCCACCCAATAAGCCTGAGTTCTAGCCCGCAGGCCTGCATCTCTAGCAATGGTATTTCGCAAAACTCCCGTAGCATTCATCTTGCTCCGGGCCGATTCTAGATGTCTTAGGGTCCCCTCGATTCTTTCAGGAGTGGAGAGTGGTGTGACAAAAGCTCGATTTGTGGAGGAGAGATACATTACCCAACCAATTACAGCATCGAGCGCTGCAATGGCCACACCACGGTATATCCGCATCTTCCAGAAGAATGTATCAACATCCTCAATTCTTGTCGTGCGGGCATTTTCTTGGTGGTTATATGTACTTAGCATCCATATATCTGCTGCTGCGAGGACAACAGCGCCAATTGTTGCAGACGTTCGCCAAATGGCGCCTTCAGGCCCAACAAACAAGCCTGATGTGGAAAGTCCTAGGACGCAGAGGTTGAAAAGATGAGGGATTAGAACAGATGTAAGAGAATAGTATAGGTAAGATTTAGGATCTTCCGCATTGCAGAAGAGGCAGTTGGCAATTGCATCCGGGCCGTATTGAAAATAGAGAAGGCGTGATTCGAGCGAGAGGAGTTTTTGGCGCAATGTATTATCAAAATCGGTGAGGCCTTGTGGCCTAAGGGGCTGCAAACGAGTGAAGAGAACGTCGGTAGGTATTTGAACTCGAGATTGCGTAATAGCAAAGATGTTTTCTGGGGAGAAAATAGGTAAGGTGGAGACTAGCCAGATGAGGGCTATCGCGAAAAGAATGGTGAGGGCACGATTGACATTAGGCGGTACGGGACGGATAGACTTTCCGCTAGGGGAAGCATTTGGTATTGATCGATAATACGCTATGGCCTTGGGGAGAAGCATAGGCCCAAAGAAGAGGAGGAGGGACTTGATACTAGGTAGGGATTAGTATTGAAACGAGCATGAAGAAACTTTTAGAACACTTACGTCCCCCATGACAACATTATTTATTGTGTCAAGGGGTTTATTCTCTTGGAGAACTTCAGGAGGATGAGAGATCAGCATATATATTGGAAGGATGGGAGCGCGTTTCCTGTTCTCCGGGTTTGGGACAGATATTAATCTGGCAGAATGAGGCGGTGAGACCTCAGATAGTTAACCTTAGCGCCCATGACTAGCGTCGAATATTTTAGACTTGAAACTTCAACCAGGTTAATTGAACATTTTGGACAACGTTTCTGTACTCTAAGCATGTCTTCCATTTAGAATTTATATTATATACACACCGCACGACTGTATATATTACAATATCACACTATTTCCCTCCCAAGTGCTGCATTTTCTCGATGAACATGAGCGAGCTCTTCAAATATTTGAACCCACCCACACCATTATGGCACTTTCGAAGCTTTGGCGATCCTTTTCCGTGGTCACTCAGAGTCAAAAAGGATGCCCAGATCGAGCCCAAAGTACTCTGCCAAGAGTCGTCTCACTCGTGTTGCAGGGTCTCAGCGAAAGCCATGAAGACCTTTGCGTCTTTTTGATGAGAGACAGATACATGCCCTAGTTTGAAGTCTTCGACAAGTTTGCTACAATTCTTTCTTACTTCCACCAGTTTTTCCAGGCACCTTTTCCTTCGAAGTTTTGGCCCCATCAAATTTCATTGGCTCAGCCTTGCTCTTCTGCCCTCGATTCGAATTCATTTCTATCACAAGCCCGATCGTGGCTGTTATTGCATCACTGACCAGAAGGATGACTACTCCACATGCCAATACCCATGCCTGTATGCTGACACTTCCCAAGGGTGCTCTTGGGAAAGAGAGAAGCCACTCTGCGTAGTAAGGCATCCAGCCTTGTGGTAACCAGAACATGGGTTCCTTCGTATACCACCATTGTAAAACAAATCGTAGCCCGTTAGTACCGAGCCACCGGAGAATCGAGACGGAGCTGTCGAATGTTGCCTTAGCCGTGTCTAATGAGCTTTCTGGATAATATTAGTAAAAGTTCTAGAGAGTGCCACATAGGAACGTCATTACTTGTTTTCTCCAACTGCTCCAGAACTTTGTCATGCTGCCGACGCAGTTTAGCCCATTTCGCAAACTCATCTTGACTGCTCGTCGCATTTAGCTCTTTTCGTAATCTTAGGAAATCCTTCTGTAATCGACGTTGATCCGCAGCGGCCTTTGAAGTTGGAGTTGGAAGACGGTTGTAAAGATTCCATAGCTCCACAATAAGCAAATAGAAGACAAATTTGTGCTGGACGAAGACTTACCAATGTGTTGACTGTACCCGCGCCAACAGTATTTATTAGGTGGATCGCGAGCTGGAGCACAAACACAGTTACCAAAATTGAAGGCATGCTGTGAGAATATCTCCTCTCAGTAGATACAAGAGTTGGTTTCAGTTTCCACCCTGTAAAGGGTAAGGCTGAGACTGCGATGGCGCACTAGACTATGTTGTAGCCTGAGGTAATATTTTCAGGCAAGCATCCGTACCATTTTTGGAGATTCAAATTTTATGTCACTTGTAGAGGAAGTACGTGTGGTAGCTATATCTATGATATTTTGGTTAGGCTCTCGATGTATTCTCACCCAGTAGGCTGTGTTGGCGTTCAAATTCCATCTCAGATCCATTTACAGTCACCTCTAGCGGTAGTGATCTGGCTCCAGAGACGGATATTTTATATTCTGAAGTAGGCTTACGTCGGGATCCAACAATTATGTCGACATGGATCAACATGAATCAGGAAGATTTCCCGGGTTTTCAAGACGAGGAGCCGGGCGCACAACCTGCTAGACCATCCACCAAGCAGACCCCTGTAAGTGTTGAATACACAGACCTAGTTGCTGTTTTGAATTCGACCGTGTCCATGGGACTTTTCAAGATCGAGCTGCTTCCTGCCAGTCATCCATTGGAATCCGGCCTGAACGTTCTTGTCGATGGTTTTACAGTTGCAATACCAAAAAAGACTCTCAAGAATGCATTTCTCAGCGCCAGGCTGGTATTTTTCGACAACTTGAAGCATCTCGAACTATTTCCAAAGAGTCAAGAAGCTGTCCTTGACGCTTCTGCTGTCTTACTCCTCATGATGCCAGAGCATCTTACAGCAGTCAATGCTAGAAAAAGAATCATCATGGGTTGGGAGAGCCAATCTCAGGAAAAGGGCAGGAAGAGAATTATTATGGACCTCTGGATGATTGACAGTTTTTTCTGGTCTCCTTTGAACAAACACACGAAATCACCGACTCTCTGGAGTCACCGCAAATGGCTCATCCAGAGGATTCCATCACCAGAATCCCTTCAAATAGAAAGAACATGCTCATTATTGAGTCTTGGGAGAGAAGGAG
>Ga0335074_10017781_pt1 | contig 10031 bp, 7 predicted proteins | sample Lox_Sample_23_FD_206715 | JGI IMG/M metagenome (GOLD analysis project Ga0335074, IMG submission 206715) | Soil microbial communities from Loxahatchee National Wildlife Refuge, Florida, United States - Lox_Sample_2.3 | ecosystem: Environmental > Terrestrial > Soil > Wetlands | place: USA: Florida...
GATTACAAGCCCTCCAGCAGGGGCCCGATCTGGTCGCCTGGCTGGCGGAGCGTGTGGGCGTCGGCGGCAAGCATCCTGGCGGCGATGCCGGAGTCGACGAAGACGAGTTTCGGTGTCGCGGTGATGCGGGTACCGATGTTGCGGGACCAGCCGGGAACCCGTTTGATCAGGAAGATCTCTTCGAGCAGCCGCAGGTAACGCTGTACCGTTCCATGAGCGAGCCCGAGTTCGCTGGCTAGCGGTGCTGCGCTGACGAGGGTCGCGGACCGTGCCGCAAGCAGCCGGATCATTTTCGCGAGCTGAGTTCCGCGTTCGATCTCCGATAGTTGCCGTACATCGCGTTCCATGAGGTTCTGGACGTAGTTGTCCAGGAAGCGGCCTCTCCGCCGTGGATCGGTGCGGGCGACCGCCTCGGGAAACCCGCCACGGACCAGCCGTTCGGTGTACTCCGCCCGGGAGACTTCCGAGTCAGAGCCGATCGCCGGCCCGTTCTTGAATATCGCGTCCACGAACCCGTCCGGGGCTCCATCGATCTCGCCCTGCGAGAAAGGCCATAGTTCGATTGTCTCCATGCGTCCCGGGAGGGCATCGGGCAGGTCTCGCAGACTTAGCAGCGCGACGAACCGGGCGTTGGCCCGGGCCAGCGCATTGCGCCACCGGACGCCCGTGTAGCGTGGGCACGGGTCGGCCTCGGCGCATGCCGGATCGTCGTAAATCGGGATCATGGCCGCGCCCGTTCCAGCGCGGCGACGCGCCGCGGGTCGGCGTCGAGAGGAGAGCGTGATGTTCGCGCGCGTGATCACAGCCGAGGCAGGGGCCGATGGGTACGACAGCGCCATGCGCTTCATCCGCCAGCAGATTCCCGAGCTAGCCAGCAGCCGGGATGCAAAGGTTATTACGTGCTCACCGACGCCGGAACCGGCAAGTTCATGGCTATCTCACTGTGGGAGACCCGCGAGCAGATGGAGGCAGTCGCAGCCGGGGCAGGGGCGTCCGGCATCCGGGACGAGGGCGCCGCGGCCGCGGTACTCACGTCGCTGAACCTCGAAACCTACGAAGTCGCCCTGCAGGCCTGAACCGCAGGTCTCAAATCCCGGTTGGCGGCTTCCTGGTGCCACATTGACCAGGCACGTAGCGTCGCAAGTGTGCATTTACTGATGCCTGGGGTAGTTTGATTTATGCAGCCCGCAGCCAATAAGTTCATCCGGCAGTGAGGCCAGAAGGCTATGGACCAAGGTAGCGGCTTTGGCGGCGAATTGCGCCGATTGCGTAAATCGGCTGGTCTTTCACTAGCTAATCTGTCCGCGCAAGCTCATTACAGCAGGAGTCAGCTCAGCAAAATCGAGAACGGTAAGGCTCGGCCCAGCCTCGCCCTGGCCGTCAAGTGTGACGAGATCTTGCACGCCGACGGCGCACTGACCGGGCTAGCAGGAACACCGGAAAACAGCGCTTCTCGCAGGCGGCGTGGTCTCGCCCTGGTGTCTGGTCTCCCGCGGGATACGCCGCTGCTGTATGGTCGCGGTACCGAACTCGGCCGCATCCTCGCCGTTCTCGGCGAGCCAGCTTCTGATATCACCGGTATTTCGGGAGCCTGCGTGATCTCTGGCATGGGCGGTGCCGGTAAGACCGCGCTGGCCGTGCGAGCGGTCCGTCAGTTGCGGGCGTTGTTCCCGGACGGCTGCCTTTTCCTCGACCTGCACGGGTATGCCCCGGCCCCGGCCGTGGCACCGACTGAGGCTCTTGACCGGCTGCTGCGCAGGCTCGGTGTCGCGGCCGAAGATATACCATTCCATCCGGATGATCGCGCTGCCCTGTTCCGCGACCGTCTTGATGGCAAGCGCGTCCTGCTGTTCCTGGATAATGCGCGCGACGTGGGGCAGGTGATGCCGCTGCTGCCAGCCGCGAGCGGCTGCCGGGTCCTGATCACCAGCCGGAGCAACCTCACAGCACTTGAGGACGCGAGCCGCGTCCGGCTCGGACCATTGCGGCTGCCCGATGCGATTGACCTCGTCACGGCACTGCTGGCGGACACCTCACTAGCAGGCGGGATCCCGGAAGCGGAACGCCGCGCCATAGCGCTCTGGTGCGGGTGCCTGCCGCTAGCGATCCGGATCACAGCTGCTCGCGTTCGCGACGATCCCTGGCCGGATAAGCCGTGGCTGGCCGACGGCAATCGGCTTGCCATACTCGATGACGGCGAGCGGGACCTCACCTCGGTGTTCGAGTATTCCACCTGTGGTCTGCCGGCATCGCTTCAGCGGATGTTCGCCCTTCTCGGACTGCATCCAGGACCCGACTTCGACACTGGGGTCGCTGCGGCGCTCGCCGACGCGGACGATGCGAGCGTGCGCAGGCAGATGCGACTGCTAGCCGATGTCAGCCTGCTCACGCCCGGAGGCCAGGCTGGCCGGTACCGGCTTCACGACCTGCTGCACGAGTTCGCACGGCACGTCGCTGACGGAATGATGACCGAAGCGGAGCGAGGCCAGGCAGAGGTGCGCCTAGTCGATCACTACCTGCGCACGCTCGACGTCGCCGACAGGATACTCACCCCGTACCGGCACCGAGCAGGCATGGCACCCGCCGAGCTGACTGAAACGGTCGGCGCCGGTCCCGGCAGCTACCAAGAGGCTCTCGCCTGGGTCGCCGTCGAGCAAGATAATCTCGCGGTTGCCTGCCAGCTGGCATTCGACGCAGGGCTGGACGAACGATGCTGGCAGATCGCGTTCGCGCTGAGAGGCTTCCTGTTCATCACTAAACAGCGGCAGTTGTGGATACGAACGCACGAACTCGCCGTGGCCTCGGCGCGCCGGGCGGGCGACCCGCACGCCGAGGCCGTCAGCCTGAACAACCTGGGCCTGGCTCACCTCGAAAGCGGTGAACATGAGACGGCCGCCGCCTGCTACGACCAGGCCGCCGTGCTGTTTGGCAGGGTCGGGGACGAACACGGGCGTAACACGACCCGCGCGCATCATGCATGGGTTCATGTCCGCCGCGGTGAGCTCGACGAAGCTCTCCGGGAGAGCCTTGCCGCGCTGGCATATGCCAGGCGGGAAGGTACGCCGCGCTATGCGGCGATCCTGCTCCGGGATACCGCTCTCATCGAGCTTGAGCTTGGCCGGTGCGCCGACGCCATCCCGCGGCTGAACGGTGCTCTTGATATGTTCACCGCGCTTGGGCTGCACATCGATGCCGCGATGGCGCTCAACTGCCTCGGCGAGGCTTATCATCGTCTCGCGCGGGCCGGGGAGGCACGTGCGGCGTTCCGGGACGCGGCGGAACTGAGCCGCTTGTATGGGAGCCCGTTCGAGAAAGCCCGCGCGCACTGTGGTCTCGGCACGATCGCGGCCGGGGAGTCGGACTTTGCCGAAGCCAGGCGGCACTGGGACCTCGCACGCGCCTGCTATGCCGCCCTGGGTGATACGGGTAACGAGGAACGTGTGCACTCCTTGCTCGCGGCGGCTCCCTCTGGTCCGTAGCGCTTCGCCGGGGTTTCCTGTTTCCACCTGTGCAGGAAACCGCCGGCCGGTTGCCCGCCATTTCCCCACTCCGCAGACTTACTACAGCCCTCGGAACTCAGCGCTTCCAGGAGGCGAAGATGCAAGGTACTGACGCAGGGCCGCCGCCCGGCCAGACGGCTGGGGCGGACCCGCTCGCCGAGGTGGGCCTGATGCTGGCCGATGAGGCCCGCAGATGGCTAGAGGCGGCACCGAGGGAGATCGCCGTCGGCGCCATCCGCATGCAGGGCTGGCAGATCCATCCGATCCGGCCCCGCCCGGAAGGCTTCACCGGGCAGGACGGCTACCTGATCAAGATGAACTATGACCTGATGCTGGAGCCGGGGGTGGCGCCGCCGCGGTGGTTCGAGGTTGGCCTCACGTTGTCCTGCCCTGGCGCGGATGGTCCTGTCGCGGTGCTGGACGCGGTGCCGAGCGTCGTGCTGGAGTCGCAGGCGCCGACGGCGTACGCGGTGAGCGAGTATCTCAGCCTGGTGCCGTCGGTCGGCGACGGAGGTGCGGGCGGCAACAGAGCGCGCGGCATCGGGCTTCCCGCGATGATGCCGTACATCGACGCGTTCGGCATCGGCGGCGGAGAGATCCGCTGGCGGCACACGTCAGGCGTGCGGCCGGGCTCGTATGCGGCGCTGATGGTGCTTGTCACGCATGAGGGATGCGGCGAGTTGACTGTGGGCGTGTCGGCCCGTTTCGACCTCGGCCCGGCGGGCTCGCTGGGCCTGTTCCCGTCGGACGTCCCGGCGAGCTTCCGCGTCCGTCTTACCGAGCCGCGTGGCGCGGGGCTCAGCGAATCCGTCGGCGCGTCGGCCGGTGCCGCGCCGGTGACTCGAACAGGCTCGCCGCCGTCGGCCGCCCGGCACCAGCCCAGGGTGTTCGTCTCGTACACGCACGACGACTCCCGGCACAAAGAGCTGGTACGTGCGTTCAGCGAACTCCTGGTCGAGGACTGCGGCTTGGACGTGCACATGGACCGGTGGTACGAAGGCCAGCGGCGAGACTGGTATGAATGGGCCATTGACCAGATCACCAGGGCTGAGTTCGTCCTGGTGATCGCCTCGCCGATGTGCAGGCTGGTCGGCGACGGCAAGGTGCCCGGCGGCAACTGCGGCATGCAGTCTGAGATTTCACTGATCCGCGAGTGTTTGCATAGCGATCGGCCTACATGGGTGGGCAAGCTGCTGCCCGTGGTGCTGCCGGGCCGTTCGGCCGCCGAGATACCTCTGTTCCTGCAACCGCAGGCCGCCGATCATTACCTGCTCACGGAGCTGACCGTCGCCGGGGCCGAGGGCCTGCTGCGGACCATCACCGGCCAGCCGCCATTCGTCCGTCCGCGCATCAATTCCGAAGTGGTAAGCCTGCCGCCACATCCGAGCGCCCGCGGGACCGGTCCTCACGGGCCTAGGTGAATGTACGGAGCCCAATTCAGGGGCGGTTCCCCCCGGTTGGCGCGGATGGCCGAGTCGAGTGCGGCGGCCGTCCCGTCGGCGTCTAGGTCCGTGTTCCCGTCGTGGGTGAGTGCCTGGTAGACCTTACCGGCGATGGCCGGCGCGAGATTGTCGTCGATGCTCCACAGCGTGCCGACCACGTGCCGATACCCGGCGAGCTGGAATGCGGCGGCGACGGTGATTGCCTCGTCGACCAGCTTGATGTCACCGCGGGAGGTCTCGCATGCCGACAAGAAAGCCAGCTCTGCCGCCTGCAGGCGCATCCCGGCCACGCACGCGATGCCAAGCGGGTCGTCGTACAGCACGAGGCGGCCGGACGACGGGTCGGTGACGTCCTGGGTTCCGTGACAGGCGAAGTGAGCCAGCGGCGGAGATTGCTCCAGGGCCCCGGTCACTGCGGCCGCCGTCGCCCCGGCACCGCGGAACAGGCGCGCGTCCGGGAACTGGGCCGCGACGATGTGCGCCTCCAGATCGGCGTTGGGCAATGGCCGCTGGCCTGGCGTTTCGGGTAGGGCCACGACGATCGGTGTCGCGCGGGCCGCATCCTGGCTGGTGTGCTCCCTGGCGCGCTGCAGCAGCCGGAGCGTCAGCGTATAGGAGGACACGACGTGGTCGAGAACCGAGTCGCCGTCGTCCTCGTGCACCCCGGCCGCGTGCAGCGGCAGGAATGTCAGCGGCCCGGTGGGGCACCACCATACCCTCGGGCGCCGCCCAGCCGGCCCAGCCGCCTCATGCACGCCATGAGTCCTCGGTGCCCCGGTGGATGCGCGGGCGGTGAGCAGGCTGGGCAGCAGCGGTGACGCGATGGCCTCCCACAGCCACCGGAGCGTCGCGCTGATCGTATGGTGCGCGGCCTCGAACTCGTTGTAGCTCAGGTTCTTTCTGTGCAGGGACTCCAGTGCGATGAGGAAGTCCGCGGTGTGCTGGACCGCATCGGCGCCGGTGAGGGCGGTGAGCGGGATGACCTGCACGCCGTCTGTAGTGACGAGCAGCGCGTCGCAGCGGTACTGGCTCACGTTGACGATGGCGACCGGCCCCGATCGGCCGGCCCCACGGAGGTCCTCGAAGCTGGGTGCCGTCAGGAAGCCGGAATACTCCGGCCGTTCCCGGATCTGGGCGAGGATCTGCTCGCGGCGCCGCGACAGGTTCTCGCGCTGAGAAGCGGAGCCATCCACGTCAGCGGGCAGCAGGTCGGTCGCGGACGGCAGCCGTTCCAGGAGGTCATCCACCGCGGCAAGCTGCCCGGCCAGGTCTGGGACGTCACGGAACAGGTCTGGTACGTCACGGAATAGGTCGTGCTGGCGGGCCTGTTCGGCCAGCGCCTGGGCCAGGAGAACGCCACGCCCCTGCTCGAGGAGTTCCACCGCCCGTTCTGGTTGCCCCGCTTGTATCGTCCAGGCAGCCGCGGCGCCCGCCAGCCCGGTGAACCGGCCGAGCTGCCGTTCCTGATCAACGCGGCGCAGCCCGCGCCAGGCCAATTGATCCAGCAGGTGCACGGCTGCGGCAAAGCCGCTGGCCGCCTCCTGGGTGTCACCTAGTCCGGCCGCCGCCTCGCCCCAGTTCCGCGCGGCCAGTGCCCGGGTGAGTGCGGCGGTCGTCGTGATGGTCGCCGCGGACTTGCTCGCCTCGGCCGCGGCGCTGCCCGCCTCCCGGTCGGCTCGCCGGGACCGGTCGAACTTGCGTAGCCAGGCGGCGCCGAGCGTGGTCAGGTAGTCGGCCCGCTGCGGGTGCCCGGCGGACAACGCGTTGGCAGCCTGCCTCCAGTGCTCGATGGCGTCGTCCAGGGCGTCCGCGTTGCCGGTGAGGTCGAACAGGGTGAGCCAGGCGTGCCCGGCCGCGGCCAGGCAGAGGTGCCGCAGCGGGTGCTCCGCCGGGATCGCCTCTAGCTCGGTCCGCATGATGGCGGCGGCCTGGCCGAGGGTGGCCGCCGCGGCGAAGGCTTCCTCGCTCAGGGCGGCGGGACCTGCTTTGTGCTCGGCCGCGGCGATCATCGCCTCCGCCAGGTTCGCTGCGTACCCGGGCCGGTTGAGCCACCCAGCCGGCGCGGTCGCGACCGCCTCGCCGAGCACCTCGACCGCCTCGCTGATGTCGGCGGGCGCGCCGCCGGCCAGGAACCGGCTGCGCAGCGTGTTACCCAGGCTAGTAAGGAACGCCGGCCGGTTCACGTACCGGTCCGGCGCACTGCGCACGGCCTGGCGGTGCACCTCGACCGCCTCGTCGAGCGCGGTGGTGTCGCCGATCCGGTCGTACCGGGTGGTGAGGACGCCGCCGAGGTTGGACAGGCAGATCGCCGCGCCGGCCGGGTCGCCCTGCGCGGCGGCCACGGAGTCCTTGCCAGCCGCGATGGCCCGGTCGAGGTCCTGGACGTCTGCGGTGTGCTTGAACAGGTTCGAATGGGCCATGGCCAGAGCCGACAGCGCCACCGCGCGGACCCGGCCCCTTGCCGGGGCAGCGTCGGCGCCGGCCTGCGCGGCGGCCATCGCGTCGCGCAGGTCGGCAACGTCCCAGTGCCGGCTAAACCGCTCCAGCAGCGCGTTCGCCAGCAGCGTCTGGTCGATGGAGTATCCCAGGTCTTCCGGATCCGTGGCTCCGACCGCTTTCCGGGCGGCGTCGATCGCCTCGTCCAGGTCGGTCTGGTCACGGCTGAGCTGGAACCAGGTCATCAGCGCGGCGGCCAGGCTATCCAGGCTGGCCGACAGCGCGGCGCGGTCCTCGTCCCCGGCCGGCGCCTCCGGGGCCAGCTTCACCGCCTCCCTGGCCAGCGCCACAGCCTGGTCCAGGTCACCGGTCTTCCCTGTGGCCTCGTACCGGGCGAGCAGCGCCGCGCTGCAGTTGGCCCGGAAGCCCGACCGGTCGGCCGGGACTACAGGCGGCAGCATCAGCGCCTCCTGGTGTTTCGCGACGGCCTCGTCCAGGTCCGCTGTCCGGCCCGTCAGCCGGAATCGGTCCGCCCACGCGGTCCCCAGGTGGGACAGGTAGCCGGCCAGCAGCGGATGGTCCCGGGCGGCGAGCGCGGCCACGGTGAGCATCCAGATGGCCCGGTCGACTGCGGGCCGATCGTAGTTTCGCTCGGCCTCCTCCAGCAGGTCCATCGCCTCGTTGTGCCCGTCGACGTGATCGGTCGGCAGCCCGTCGCGGGTCGCGGAGATGGCCGCGCACGCCTCGCGCAGCGGCCCGGGAACCGCCTGCGGCGCGATCGGGTAGATGTCAGCGAACAGCTCAATCGCCCGGATCGTCGCGTCGAGCCGGTCTACTTCGGGCAATTCCTGGTACTTGGCGATCTGCCGCCATCCCTCCTCGATCGTGGCGGGCAGGTCGTCGCCCATCGCGCCCTCTGCAGTCATATACGCCCTCCCCTGGCTGAGGCGATACGGTAGCCGACCGCACCCGCCGTCCGCTATAAGCGATTGGCCGTAATGCTGTTTCCTCGTGACCATTCGGAAGAGGAAACAGGAAACCCGGTGACCCGGCCCGGACAGGTGACCAAGACTGGTAAGCCAAACAAAGCCGGGCAAGTGCGTCCTATATATCACATAAGTCCGGAGTGTTAGTCGAACAACACGTAGGGGCGGGATATGGCTGATTTCTTGAACGAGGACGAAAGACTCACCTGGAACCTCATCAAGTTCTTCGCGCGGGTCTGGTGGTTCTTCATACGGATCGCCTGGTGGCTGGCGGTCCTCGTGGTCCTGTCTATAGGAGCGGGCGTTATCGGCCTAGTCCGGCTCGGCCGGACCAAGGCCGGCGACACGGCATCAGGCCGGTACTCCGACGATGGCCGGCTCTGGCTGGACGAGGGAACCGGGCAGCAGTATCCGGTCAGCGAAACAGAAACGGAATACTGCGAGGTCGAGGCGGATCAGACAGGCATGTACTGGCGCCGGACCGCAGTCTCCCGGCTACTCAGGAGCGGCGCGATCGTCCGCTATAAGTTCTACGCTATCAGCAGGGGAAGCCAGGACGCGGAGCCGGTTATCGTAGCCGAGGAGGAATTCCCGCAGGAAGCCAGGCGCAACATCACGCTGGACCATCTCGACCCTGCCAAGGCCGCCGAAGACCGCTACGGCCTGGACGGCAACCGCGACCAGGCGACCGGCGCGCTCGACTCCCTGGATCTGCTCCTCGCCAGGCGGGGCTGGGAGCGGGCCACAGATGACGAGGAGAAGAAAATCGCGCACGGCCAGCACTGGTACAGCCGCATGTACACGCGGCCCGTCATCCGCTGGGCAGAGCCCCTGCCCGCGATCAGCGCTGTACCTGGCGAGGCGAGCTGACCGCCCGAATCCGCGGGGATATTTTCAAACGACAGGAGACGGGTAGATGCCGAATGTCAAGGCGACGTGAAGTACAGCGTCTGCGCACGGCGGCTGAAGCAGGTGATAAGGATTCCGCATGGGTTCTTGCGGGCGAGCTTGAAAAGGATGGAGATCTATCCGGAGCCAGACACTGGTATCAAGTTGCTGCCGAGGCAGGTCAAATCCACGCTGCGACCGATCTTGGATGCATGCTCGAAAAGAACGGTGACATCCCTGGCGCCGAGTTTTGGTACCGTCTCGCGGCATCGGCAGACGATATGTGCGCAGCCATATGTCTCGGGGAACTACTGTCTCAGGGAGGAAGATTCGAAGAAGGAGTGGAGTGGCTAAAGAGGGCGGCCTTGTCGAAAGACCCTGAGTGGGCCGATCTCGCCGCCAGCGGTCTGGGTCTTAGATTTATGGACCGCCGCAATCTCGATGAAGCTGAGCGCTGGTTCCGGGTTGCGCTTGCCGCGGGTTATGTAAAGGCTAAAGAAGGGCTGCGGGCGGTTGATCAGCTTCGACGTGATGAAGCTCAGGCCAAGGTGAGGCGGAGTCCGTGTGACGAGTCGTTGCAGACTTTCGAGGTGACGAGTGTCATGTTTTACGATGGCAGCGGACATCGCCTTGGACCCTCTTTTTGCTCTCTCACTAACACCCGGCTCATCATCGATAGTTTCCGGGGCGGAATAAGACAGGTTTCTCTGCAGAACATCAATAGTGTCAGCTCGCCTAGCAACGTAATCTCGCCATTAATGCTGCGAATCAATGTTCCA
>Ga0335074_10017782_pt1 | contig 10031 bp, 7 predicted proteins | sample Lox_Sample_23_FD_206715 | JGI IMG/M metagenome (GOLD analysis project Ga0335074, IMG submission 206715) | Soil microbial communities from Loxahatchee National Wildlife Refuge, Florida, United States - Lox_Sample_2.3 | ecosystem: Environmental > Terrestrial > Soil > Wetlands | place: USA: Florida...
CGCGGGCGCCGAACTCAGCCCGCTGCCCGTGCTGCTCGGCTGGGGCGCCCAGGTGGCCGCCGTCGACCTGCCCAATCCCGTCATCTGGGATCGTGTGCTGGAGGTCGCCCGGCACGCCGGCGGCACCCTGCTGGTTCCCGTCGCCGACCAGCAGGCCGGGCAGGCCGGCCAGCACCGGCAGAATCACCAGCTTCTCGCCGGCCGCGCGGGCCTGGACCTGATCCGTGACGTGCCGGCCGCCGCCGACTGGCTGGGCAGTCTCGACGGCCCGCTGGTGCTCGGCAACTACGTCTACGCCGACGGCGCGGCCAACGTCCGCGTGGCCACCGCCGTCGACGCGCTGACCGTGCGCCTGCGGGCCGTGCGCGGCGATGTCGCGCTTGCCTTCCTTGCCACGCCGACCGACGTGTTCGCCGTCCCCGCCGATGCGGTCGCCCAGTCCGCCACCGCCTACGCGGCCAGGTCCCCGGCGGCGAAGGCGGGCAGCTGGCCGCTGCGGGTGCTGTCCGGCGGTCGGCTGCTCCGCCGCGCCTATCCGGCAGGCGCCGACCCCGGCGTCTGCGACGGCCTGATACCCCAGCAGGGCCCCAACTACGCGCTCGCCAAGCGCCTGCAGCGCTGGCGCGCCACGCTGGCCAGGGACGAGGGCGCCACCGTGTCGATGAACGTCGCCCCGCCCACCCGCACCCGTTCGGTCACGAAGAACCGCGTGCTCGCGGCGGCCTACGCGGGCTCGCACCGGTTCGGCCTCGAGGTCTTCGAGCCCGCCACCTGCCGCACCCTGATGGCCGCGCTGCTCGTCCACGACCTGAACACCGGTGGCGGCCCTGCTCAGCCCCACCCGTGGCAGGACGAGGCATCCGCGGCAGCCCACGGCGGACTATGGCGGATCGCCTACGCCCCCCGCAGCGCGCGCGGCCTCGCGACCCGGCTCGGCTACGCCGAAGCCAGGAGGAACTAAAGCCCGTCGGTCATGGCCTAGGTCTCCTTGGCGATTTCCTCGATGAAGCGCACGGTCTCGGCGGGGGTCAGGGCCTCGGTGCTGAGGTGGTTCATGACCTCCATGTAGTGGTCGACGTCCTCGCGCTTGTCCAGGTAGAGGGCGCTGGTGAGCTGCTCGATATACACCACGTCCGGCACGTCTGCCTCGCCGAAGCGCAGCACGGTGAACGATCCGCCGGCGGCCGCGTGCCCGCCGCGCTGAAACGGCACCACCTGGAAGGTGACGTGGCGCATGTCCGAGACCTCGACCAGCCGGTTCAGCTGGGCGCGCATCACCTTGCGGCCGCCGACCGGGCGGCGCAGCGCTCCCTCGTCGATGACCGACCACACCTGCGGCGGATCCGGGCTCGTCAGCAGGTCCTGGCGTTTGAGCCGCAGGCTCACCCGCCGCTCGATCTCCTCCTCCGGCGCGGCCGTGCGGCCCAGCAGCGTGACCGCGCGGGCGTAATCCTCGGTCTGGAACAGGCCGTGCACGAACTGCAGCTCGAACGAGCGGATGATCGACGCGGCCATCTCAAGGCCCAGGTAACCCTCGAACCAGTCGGCCGTGACGTCGCCGTACCTCGACCACCAGCCCTGCGCGTTGGCCTGCCTGACGAGGGTCACCATCGCGGAGTGCGTTTTGGTGTCGGTGACGCCGTACAGCGTGAGCAGGTCCGTGACGTCCCGCTCCTTGAACCGGACCCGGCCGTTTTCCATCCGGCTGATCTTGGAGCGAGACGCCCGGATCTCGTATGCTGCTTCCTCGGGCGAGATGCCCGCGGCCTCGCGGTAGCGGTGCAGCTGGCTTCCCAGAATCATGCGCGGCACCGTCGGGCTCGAGGTCTCGGCAGGAGGTTCGCTGTCCACCTGAACCGCGCTCACCTCGCTCCGATGCCCGATGGACTTGCTGCTCACCGCCAGCCTTCCATGCCGAACGGCAACGATCGTGGCGCCGTCCGCCTGATCGGTCACGGCGGAGGACAGAGCGCACTATATCACCGTGCGAGCGCAACGCTGGGACACCATTCGGCGACTTTTAGATAATGACTCGATACCGCCGCCCGTGCACAAGTCGTCGAACTCGCCGGCCTTGGCCCCGGTCACGAACGCGGCGATTTCGGCTCGCGTGTAGACCAGCGCGGGCCCGGACGGGTGCCTGGAATTACGGACGGCGACCCCGCCGTCGGGCAGTTCGGCTACCTCGACGCAGCTTCCGTTCGGGTTGCTGGCCGTGCTCTTGCGCCAGCGCGCTGGGGCCAGCTCGTCGGCTGGGATGCCGTTGTTGAACCGCATCATGCTCCTTGAGAAGGATGTGAAATCCGGACGCTGGCGGGACGCCTGAGCGCCGTGATGATCTTGCACGCGGCAGCCTAACAGAGCTAATGCAAGTGCATGCGTACGTGCAGAGAAACGTTGCACGTCGCTTCACTGCGCTGGACCAGGTACTTCGGGGACAGAGATACCGCAGCGGGCCGTGTGCACCGCTGCGGTCAGGTCGGTGATTGTATGGAAGAAGGGAGCAGGCTCAAGGAGGCAGCCATGGTCGATGTCGCCGTCCACCAGCCGACAAGCGTTGCGGGCCGGCCGGAGCCGCGCTACCAGCGGGGGTTCGGCAACGGGTTCGCCAGCGAGGCGGTGCCGGGCGCGCTGCCTGCCGGGCGCAACTCGCCCCAGCGTGCGCCGCTCGGCCTGTACGCCGAACAGCTCAGCGGTACCGCGTTCACCCAGCCTCGCGCGGTCAACAGGCGCACCTGGGTCTACCGGATCATGCCGTCCGCGGCGCACCCGAGGTTCTCCCGCATCGCCCAGGGGGACCTCCGCGGCACCCCGTTCGACGAGATCGAGCCCGACCCGAACCGGCTGCGCTGGGATCCGCTGCCGATCCCGGCGGACCCCGCCGACTTCGTCGACGGCCTCTATACCGTGGCGGGCAACGGCGACCTGAGGACGCGCCAGGGCATGGCCGTGCACGTCTACCGCGCGAACCGCGGCATGACCCGGCGCTATTTCGTCGATTCCGACGGCGAGCTGCTGTTCGTGCCCGAACACGGCGAGGTGCTGCTGGTCACCGAGCTCGGCCCGCTGGCGGTCGCGCCCGGCGAGATCGCCGTGATCCCGCGCGGCATCAGGTTCAAGGTGGAGCTGCCCGCCGACGGGACCGCGGTCCGCGGCTACCTGTGCGAGAACTTCGGCGCCCCGTTCACGCTCCCCGAGCGCGGGCCGATCGGCGCGAACGGGCTGGCCAACGAGCGTGACTTCCTCGCCCCCGCAGCCGCCTATGAGGAGATCGGGGAATCCGTCCAGGTGGTGCAGAAGTTCGGCGGGAACCTGTGGGCCGCCGACTACGACCACTCGCCGCTGGACGTGGTCGGCTGGCACGGGAACTACGTGCCCTACAAGTACGACACCGCGAACTTCATGGTGATCGGCACGATCAGCTTCGACCACCCGGACCCGTCCATCTTCACCGTGCTCACCTCACCCAGCGAGGTGCCCGGCCTGGCCAACGTGGACTTCGTGATCTTCCCGCCGCGCTGGCTGGTCGGCGAGGACACCTTCCGCCCGCCCTGGTACCACCGCAACGTCATGTCCGAGTTCATGGGCCTGGTCCGCGGCGTCTACGACGCGAAGGCCGAGGGCTTCGTGCCCGGCGGCGCCAGCCTGCACAACACCTTCACCTCGCACGGCCCGGACGCCGAGACGTACGCCAGGGCGAGCACGGCCGAGCTGGCCCCGCAGAAGATCGACGGCACGCTGGCGTTCATGTTCGAGAGCCGCTGGATGATGATCCCCACCAGGCACGCCATGCAGTCCCCGTACCGCCAGGACGACTACGACGCTGTCTGGGCTGGCCTGACCCGTTCCTTCGGCACGTAGCCTGGTAGCGGAGGCGCATATGTACATTCCCGCCCATTTCGCCGTCACCGACGCCGCCGTCGAGGAGCTGCTGGCCAGGCACGGCGCGGCCGACCTGATCACGCAGACGGCCGACGGCCTGCTTGCCACCATGCTGCCGTTCGCGTACGAGCCCGCGGCGGGCGAGCACGGCGCGCTATACGGCCACGTGGCCCGGAACAACGACCAGTGGCGCAAGCCCGCGCTCGGCGAGTCGCTCGCCATCGTCCGCGGCCCCGACGGCTATATCTCCCCGTCCTGGTACGCGTCCAAGGCGGAACACGGCCGGGTCGTCCCCACCTGGAACTACGTCACCGCGCACGTCTACGGCGAGCTCGTCGTGCACGACGACCCAACCTGGGTCGAGGACATAGTCCGGCGGCTGACGGCCAAGCACGAGGCGGCCCGCATGACCTCCCCTGGCCAGTCGCCCGCGTGGTCGGTAGACGACGCGCCGCGCGCCTTCATCGAGGGCCAGCTGCGCGCCATCGTCGGCCTGGAGCTGCAGATCACCCGCATCGAGGCCAAGGCCAAGCTGAGCCAGAACCGCCCGGTGGGCGACCTGGCCGGCATCGAGGCAGGCCTGACGGCCCGCGGCGACACCCGGAGCGCCGAAGCCGTAGCGCAAGCCAACGCCCCCCGCCTCACCGCCAACCCCACCCGCTAACCTCGCCACCCCCGCACCCCGGCTAACTCGCGTCGGCCCGGGCCGCGCACCACCGCTCGTTCGGCTAGTTAAAGGCTGGATACGGCGGGGATGACTTCGGCGGCGATGACCTCGAGCGGGGTGACCTGCCAGACGTTGACTACGCCGCCGATCGCGGCCTGGAAGCCGAGCTCGGCCATGCCGCCGAGCCTGTCGACTACCTCGGCGGCCTTCTCGCCCTTCTCGCCGACGTCATAAAGGAAGTAGCAGGTCTTGGTGATCTCGTCGTAGTCGCGGCCCACCTCGTCGCAGTGCGCGCGCAGCACGTCCAGCTTGTGCGCCAGGTCCGGGGTCGGGAACAGGTTGCACGCATCGGCGTACTTGGCAACAAGCCGGAGCGTCTTGCGCTCGCCCCCGCCGCCGATCATGATCGGCGGGTGCGGCCTGGTCAGGGACTGCGGCGAGTTCAGCGGCCGCTCCAGCTGGTAGTGCTCGCCGTGGTACGGGCTCTCGTCGCCGCGCCACATCTGCAGGCAGATCTCCAGGGTCTCCTCGAGCCGCTCGAACCGCTCCGCGACCGGCTGGAACGGGATGCCGAGCCCGCGCGACTCCTCCTCGTTCCACCCCGCGCCGATGCCCAGCCAGGCCCGCCCGCCGGACAGCACGTCCAGCGTCGTGACGATCTTGGCGAGGATGCCGGGCTGCCGGTAGATGGCGCCGGTGACCAGCGTGAGCAGCTCGGCTCTCGAGGTGCAGGCGGCCAGGTAGCCGAGCGTCGTGTATCCCTCGAGCATCGCGCGCTCGGACGCGCCGATCGCGCGGATCTGGAAGAAATGGTCCATGACGGCGATGTAGTCGAAGCCCGCGTCATCGGCGGTGCGGGCCACCGTCGCCAAGTCCGCGCCGAGCCGCGGCGGGCCGTCAGGCGTGGTGAAGTCGGGAATCTGCAGGCCAAGTTTCACGGCCACCTCCGGCAGCTACCCTCTCACGGCGTCCGGTTCCTGGCCTGACCGGGTTTACCGTGAGGCATGGGCACGCAGCGAGTGGACGTGGTGATCATCGGAGCCGGGCTGGCCGGGTCGGCCGCAGCATGGGCACTGACCGGCCGGGGCCGGTCGGTCGCGGTCCTGGAGGCCTTCGCCCCCGGGCACCGGCGCGGCAGCTCGCACGGCAGCGCCAGGATCTTCCGGCGGGCCTACCCGGACCCGCTGTACGTGCGGCTGACAGGCCAGGCTCACCGGCTGTGGCGCAGGCTCGCCGACGAGGCCGGCGAGGAGCTTGTGCTCACCACCGGCGCGCTCGACTACGGCCCGGCCCGGACGCAGGAGAAGATGTACGAGATCCTGACCGGGTTCGGCGTGCCCGCCGAACTGATGCCGCCCGCGGCGGCCGCCGAGCGCTGGCCCGGCCTGGCGTTCGGCGACGACCCGGTCATGTTCCACCCCGACGGCGGCGTCCTGGACCCGGAGCGAGCCATGACCGCCATGCGCCGGATCGCCGTCGCGCGCGGTGCCCAGGTCCACTACGACGCGCCCGCCCTGCGCGTCGAGCCGACCGCGGACGGCGCGCGAGCCCACACGGCGGGTGAGTCGCTGGAGGCACCGGTTGTTATCGTGGCCGCGGGCTCTTGGCTGGCGCCGCTGCTCGGCGGCGAGGTCCGGCTGCCTCCGTTGACCGTGACCCAGCAGCAGGTCTTCCACTTCGCCCAGTCGGACGGTGCCGCGCGGCCCTGGCCGACGTTCATCCGCCACGACCAGGACACCTTCTACGGTCTGCTGGCCGGCCGTGACGGCCAGGTCCCTGGCGCAGTCAAGATAGGCGACCACGCCAAGGGCACGGTCACCACCGCCGACGACCGGGACGGAGTGGTCGACCCGCAGGCCAGGCAGCGTATTCGCGCGTTCGTCGCCGACCACCTCCCCGGCCTGGACCCCGACCCAGTCGGCGAGGTGACCTGCCTGTACACCTCGACCGCCAGCGAGGACTTCATCCTTGACCGCCACGGCCCGCTCGTCGTCTGCTCCCCGTGTTCCGGCCACGGCGCCAAGTTCGCCCCCCTGGTCGGCGAGATCGCCGCAGGCCTGGCCTGCGGCGACCCCTCCCCAGACCCCCGCTTCGCCCTGGCCGCCCACCTAGCCTGACCCCCTCCGCCAGCGCCCGCGCCACCCGCCGGCCCCGCTGAGGTCGCGAACGTTTCGCATTATCCAGAACGGTCGGTGGTTCCCCTCCCACCCCAGCTGCGTGTCCCGGCTGGCAGGAGTCAGATGGGTCACGTTGATCGCGGGCTAGATCGCCGAGCGGGAAAGATCTTGGAATTCCGGACTTCGTTGAGGAAAGGAATCCCCTGAAGTTTCCACTGAACCCGGATCTCCCACCATCTTCAGAAACCGTGTCCGCTCTTGCCCCGCTCGTATCATCCGCCGCTACCGCACCTGACCGTGCTTGCCCCAGATGTGGGCTAGCTGCCTGGGCCTGTCCCGTCTGTCCCGCCTGTCCCGATGGTGTCGTGGATAGTAGTCCCTAGACATGTACCTTAACTTTTCGTGGGAAGATACGGGCTCGCGGGAAGAAGAGGGGTGCCAGGACGCACCCGATCTTCCCAGAAGCCCGGATTTTCCCGGATCTTCTTGCGGGTCCGGGCACCATCGGTCCCATCCGCACCACTGCCCGCACCCGCGCCGCCGTGCGCTGGGGAGTCCTGCCGTCGGCCCTGCCGGCGCGCACCCGGCACCCGTCAGCCGTCCTTAACGGGTCATTGGCCCGGTCTTTAAGGCCCGGGTATCCCGCCTTAATCCGGAAGTCCCGGCCTGGCTTGGGCCGGTCATTTTAACGGCCCGGGCATAAGGACCCGGTCAGACCAGGGACTTCGGCCCGGGCCCTCCGGCCCGGGCGACACCAGCCAGATCAGCGCTCCGGTAATCGATGCTGTCCCGCGGTTTCCGCATTTCAACATCGACCTGCTCCGCGTGCATAAAGGCGTGGCTGCCGCGCCTATTCTGGCGACTGTCTCCCGGAAGCCCGGTGCCAGCCGCGCTCGGCGTCGTATGTTTCTTGCCATGAGGTCAACGCGGCAGGCGAAGCAGGCGCGACGGGCTCCGGGGTGCCGCCGTGCCGGTAGAACTCAAGCGGTTCCGGCGCCAGCGGCGTGTTCTCCAGGATCAGGTCGGCTGCCTTCTCCGCCAGCATCATGACCGGCGCATAGATGTTGCCGTTCGTGATGTACGGCATCGCGGAGGCGTCCACCACCCGCAGGCCCTCGATGCCATGCACCCGCATGCTGGCCGGGTCAACGACCGACTCGGCGGTCGTGCCCATCTTGCACGTGCAGGAGGGGTGCAGCGCGGTCTCCGCGTCCTTGGCCACCCAGTCCAGGATCTGCTGATCGCTCTCCACAGAAGTACCCGGCGACAGCTCGCCGTCGTTGTAGGGGTCGAAGGCGGGCTGGTTCAGGATGTTCCTGGCGACGTGGATGGCCTCCACCCATTCCCTGCGGTCCTGGTCGGTGGACAGGTAGTTGAACCGCAGCGCCGGGTGGACCCTCGGATTGGCCGAGGAGATCTTCACCGAACCCCGTGCGTCGGAGTACATCGGGCCGATATGCACCTGGTAGCCGTGGCCGCCGACGGGCACCGAACCGTCGTAGCGGATGGCGATCGGCAGGAAGTGGAACATCAGGTTGGGATACGCCACGTCGTCGTTGCTGCGCGCGAACCCGCCACCCTCGAAGTGGTTGGTGGCGCCCGGCCCGCTACGGAAGAACAGCCAGTTGGCGCCGATCCACGGGCGAGCGCGCAACCGGAGCGCCGGCTGCATGGAGACCGGCTGCTTGCAGCCGTACTGGATGTACACCTCGAGGTGGTCCTGCAGGTTCTCGCCGACGCCCGGCAGGTCCGCCACGCACTTGATGCCAAGCCGCCCCAGGTCGTCCGCGCCGCCGATCCCCGACAGCTGGAGCAGTTGCGGCGAGTTGATCGCGCCGCCGCACAGGATGACCTCGCCGCCGAGCGCAGTCCTGGCCCGGTCCGCGCCCCTGGCGTATTCCACGCCGATCGCGCGCGAGCCCCGCAGCAGGATCCTGGTCACGAACGCCCTGGTTTCCACGGTCAGGTTCGGCCGGTCCATCACGGGGTGCAGGTACGCGCGTGCGGCCGACAGCCGCCTGCCGCGGTGCACGTTGCGGTCGAACGGCGCGAACCCCTCCTGCCGGTAGCCGTTGACGTCGTCGGTCAGCGAGTACCCGGCTTGCTGGACCGCCTCGAAGAAGGCCTGGAACAGCGGGCTGGTGGCCGGCCCGCGCTCGAGCACGAGCGGGCCCTCGTGACCGCGCCAGTTCCCGCCCCAGGCGAGGCACGTCTCCATCTTCTTGAAGTACGGCAGGCAGTGCGCGTAGTCCCAGTCCGCCATGCCGGGGTCGGCCGCCCAGCGCTCGTAGTCCAGCGGGTTGCCGCGCTGGAAGATCATCCCGTTGATGCTGCTCGAGCCGCCGAGCACCTTCCCGCGCGCGTGGTACACCCGGCGGCCGTTCATGAACGGCTCGGGTTCGGAGGAGTACTTCCAGTCGTACAGTCGGTTCCCGATGGGGTAGGTCAGCGCGGCCGGCATATGAATGAACACGTCCCAGGGAACATCAGAACGCCCCGCCTCGAGCACCAGCACCCGGTTACCCGGATCGGCGCTGAGCCGGTTCGCGAGCGCGCATCCGGCCGAACCGCCGCCGACTATGACGAAATCGTAGTGCGCTGCACTCATCGGTCGCCCTCTTCCCGCCGTCCGGCTCACCCGAACCCTGACGCCCAGCCTCGCCCCGGTTCTCAGCCCCCGCCTGAAACCTAGGCTCCTCCTGGATGTCCAGTATCAACCCAGATGCACAGTCCCGTCCGGGATACTAAGAAACGTCCGGTTGCCTGAATGCCACCGAACACCGGCCTCAGCAGGCTCATACCCGTTCTCCTGGCACGAATTACCAGGTGGATATCGGGCACAAACGGCGTGCCTGCTTGCCGGCGTCTTGCAGAGGCCCTAGAGTCCAATCCTGGTTCCGTGGGCATCGTCGCGGCCATAGCCCAGGAGGTTCAGCACTGGTGGCAGCATCCAGAACGACAGAGCCCCAGGCGGGAGTGCTGGGTCCGACCGGTCGGCCGTTCTCGGGCTTCCCCGACCCCGAGCCCCTGGTCGAGCATGGACCCGCGCGCATCGTCGCGGTCTGCAACCAGAAGGGCGGCGTCGGCAAGACCACCACGACCATCAACCTCGGCGCGGCCCTCGCCGAGCAGGGCCGTCGCGTGCTCCTCGTCGACTTCGACCCGCAGGGCGCGCTCTCGGTGGGCCTGGGCATCCAGCCGCACGACATCGACAGCACCGTCTACAACCTGCTCATGGAGCGCGACGTCACCCCGCAGGACGTGCTGCACAAGAGCGGCGTCGACGGCATGGACCTGCTGCCGAGCAACATCGACCTGTCCGGCGCCGAGGTCCAGCTCGTGCACGAGGTGGGCCGCGAGTACGT
>Ga0335074_10017784_pt1 | contig 10031 bp, 8 predicted proteins | sample Lox_Sample_23_FD_206715 | JGI IMG/M metagenome (GOLD analysis project Ga0335074, IMG submission 206715) | Soil microbial communities from Loxahatchee National Wildlife Refuge, Florida, United States - Lox_Sample_2.3 | ecosystem: Environmental > Terrestrial > Soil > Wetlands | place: USA: Florida...
TGACGGAGAACTGAAGCGCAGCCGGAAGTGAGATCGACAGGGCGCTGAGCAAGGGCGCCCGGCGTCCGGCCGTCAGCGTCAGCTGCAGCCGTGGGCGGCCGCTTGATACGCCCCTTAGCGACGCTCGAGAGACGGTCGGAGCGCCGCCGACGGTCCATTTGAACGAGGTAGTGGCCAGACCGCCGGCGCTGTTACGGCCCGTGACCGTGACCGAATAGGACCCGATCGAGCGCGGCTTGCCGCTGATCGTGCCCTTGCTCTTCGAGATCGACAGGCCCGAGGGCAGCCCGTGGGCCGAGTAGCTGCGGGTGACGTCGCCGCCGCCTGAGGTGAGCAGGCGCAGTGTCACCTTCGAATGAACCGTGGTGCTCTGTGCGCCCGGGTTCGCGATCCGCAACGACTCGCCGCACAGGGTCTGGGTGAGGGCGTACGCGTTCGGGGTGCCGAGCCCGGTCGCCAGGTCGTAGCCCGTGCCGGCCGGGTAATCGCCTCCGTTTGTGCCCGTGAAGTCGTTGTTCCCTGCTTTCACATCGTTGAAGTCGGCCGCATACGAGCTCGCCGCGGATCGGTAGAGCGCGGGGTTCACGAACCCGAGATCCACTCCGCCGCAGGCGGAGGACGCATTCGCGTCGGCGAACAGCGCAGCCCACAGGGGAGCGGCTGCGCTTGTGCCGCCGATACCCTGCCAGCCCTCCGAGCCACTCTCCGCGCCGTCGCCGTTGTAATAGATCAGGTAGCCGGTATTCGGATCGGCATCCGCGGAGACGTCCGGCACCTCGCGACAGCGGGTTGCCCCGCAGCCCCCACCGGTCGGCTTGCCCAGCACGTTCAGCGACGCGGGCGCGTCCGACTGGTACGACGGCATCCCCCACAGCGACGAGAGGCCGCCGCCGCCCGCACCGGGCTCGATTGCCGCTGAGATGAGATTGCTTCCGTTGTTCCACGCCGTCTCGGTCGGTCGCGGGCCAACCGTGGATAGGGTCGTGCCGCCGACGCCGGTCACGAACGGCTGGCTTGCCGGATCGTCGACCGCGAGCTGAGTGCTGAGGGATTGCGCGCCGAATCCGCAGTCCGGGCCCGGCGGGCAATAGCAGTCCTCCGAGCCGTCGTCGCCGGCGGCCGAAACGATCGTCTGACCCTGAACGTCCGCCTCTTGGAACAGCGTGTCCTCCGCGTGCGCATCGGATGCGCCCTCTTCGGACTCGCACTGGCCCCACGACGTGGATACGACCTTCGCGCGATCTTGCGTGATGATCGCCGAGAGGTCATCGTAGGGCCCCGAGCCGGGGCCGTTCGCGTTGGAATTCGGTGCTTGGTAGACGAGGATGTTCGCCTTCGGCGCGAACGAGATTGCGTCCTCGATGTCGAGCGCTGCCTCGCCGGAGCCGTCGCCGGAGCCCGCGCCCCCGTCGACCTGCACGTACGACACCGACGCGTGCGTGCCGTAGCAGGACTGGAACGCTGCAATGTCGGACGGGTTGTCGGGCTCGAGCTCGTACAGCGCGATCGTTTGCCCCTGTCCCTCGTCGCCGCCGTGGTACAGCCCCGAGAACCCGTACGCGGAGGCGAGCTGATCGGCGGTGTAGGCGGACTGGTCCGGTGCCGCGTTGCTCGCCGCGGCGCATGGCTGCGGGCCCCCGGTCACGACCTTGGGGCTCTTCTGCGCCGCGAGCGCCGCTGGGTGGGCGCGTTTGCCGGCGCGGAGCGTGAGCGGCTCCGGACTCGCGACCGTGCTCAGGCCCACGACAGCCTGCACGAGAGGAGCGACCGCCGCGCTCATGGCGGGCGCCGAGCTGGCGGTGATCGCGTCACGGTGATCGGCCAGCGCGACTCGCTGGAGCCGCACCGACAGCGCCCGATCGATAGCGCCGACGGTTGCGGTGACCGGGATCGACAGGTCGTTGGAGCCGGTCTGACCGGGAGTCAGGCCGCGCGCGCGGAGCTCATCGCGTACCGCGGCGATTGCGGCCGGGGTCGCGCCGAATCGGCGCGCGAACTGGGCTCTCGTCAGGTATTCGCCGTACTGCCTCGAGCCCGGCGTCGAGACCGCCTGCGCGTAGGACTCGAGTGCCGCCGGGTCGCGCGGCTGCAGCGCAACCGTGAACCGGAGCTCGGCGGCCGATGCGACTGTGCCGAGCGTTCGCGAGCCGGCGGGGAGCGCAGTCGCGCTGCCGACGCGCACGTCGCGAGTTGACGCGGCCGACGCCACGGGGGCAGCCGCGGCGGCGGGCAGCACGGCGGGCGCGAGGCAACATAGGACGGCTAGCTTGATCCTGGATCCGCGGAGCATGCGGGCTCGCGATGCTACCCAGCGCTCGGCGCTCCGCGCGCCAGACGGCTGGCAGACTTATGAGGAGTGGACATCGAGCGGCGCTTGTCCTTCGGCTCGGTCGCGGAGCTCTACGACAGCTCGCGCCCCTCGTATCCGGATGCCCTCGTCGATGACGCGCTCGCTTATGCGCCGGCGCGCGACGATGGACCGGTGCGTGTCGTCGAGGTAGGCGCGGGCACCGGCAAGGCGACGGTGCTGTTCGCGGCGCGCGGTGCCTCGCTCCTCGCAATCGAGCCTGATCCCGAGATGGCCGCAATCGCACGCCGCAACACGGAGGCGTACGCCATGGTCGACGTGCTCGGAACCGAGTTCGAGTCCTGGGATGTCGGCGAGGAGCGGTTCGAACTGCTCATCTGCGCGCAGGCGTGGCACTGGATCTCTCCTGGTGTGCGCATGTCAAAGGCGCACGAGGCGCTGGTCGACCGCGGGGCGATGGCGCTGTTCTGGAACCGCCCGATATGGGAAAGCTGCGAGCTCGCGGATGCCCTCCGAGCCGCCTACGCGGACACGGTGCCCGAGTTCGGTGAGATGCCCGGGCCGATGCATCCGAGCCACACCGACCCGCTCTCTTCGTGGGGCGCCTACGGTGAGGACCTCGACATCGCCCACGGATTCGAATCCGAGCCGGTCCGCGTTTACCACTGGCTCAGCGAGTACACGAGTGGCGAGTACGTCCGGTTACTCCAGACGCACTCGGACCACATCGTGCTGCCAGAGGCTCAGCGTGCGGCGCTGTTCGAGGCGATCCAGGCGGTGATAAACGCCGCCGGCGGAACGATCGGGCTCACCCACCGCACGCACCTGTGGCTCGCGCGGCGGGCCTGACGTTCAGGCGGCCACCTCGTGGCGGCCCTCCGCGAACTCCTCGACGATCTTCGCGCAGAAGGCCGGCAGGTCGTCCGGCTTACGAGACGAGACGAGCCCCTGATCGACGACGACCTCCTCGTCGACGACGTTGCCGCCGGCGTTGCGGATATCCGTGCGGACGCTCGGCCATGACGTCAGCGTACGATTGCGCACCAAATCGGCCTCCACGAGCGTCCACGGACCGTGGCAGATCACGCCGACCGGCTTGCCGCTCTTGAAGTACTCCTGTAGGAACGTGATCACGTTCTCGTCGGTTCGCAGATTGTCCGGATTGGCGACGCCACCCGGGAGGATCAACCCGTCGTAGTCGTCCGGCGAGGCGTCGGCGATCGCCTTGTCGACCTTGAAGGTGTCGCCCTTATCGACGTCCCCGTTCATCGCCTGGATCTCGCCATCCTCGAGCGACAAGAGCTCGGTCGTCGCGCCGGCCTCCTCGACTGCCTGCTTCGGCTTTTCGTACTCGACCTGCTCGACTCCGTCGGCGGCGATGATCGCAACCCTCTTGCCCTTCAGTTCGTCTGTCATATCGATGTCTCCTATGGTCGAATGAACGTGTCCGGATTGGGGCCGATCCGCTCGCCGGCGTCGAGCTCTTCGATCGCCTGCAGTTGGGCTGCGGTGAGCTGGAAGTCGAACACGTCGAAGTTCTCCTCGATCCGCGCCGGCGTGACCGACTTCGGGATCACGATGTTGCCGATGTCGAGGTGCCAGCGGATCACGACCTGTCCGGGTGTCTTGCCGTGGGCCTCGGCGATCTCGACGATCACCGGATCGTCGAGCACCTGTCCTTGCGCGAGCGGGCTCCAAGCCTCAGTCGCGATGCCGCGTTCGGCGTGCTCGTGTCGCAGCCCCTGTTGCTGGAAGCGCGGGTGGAGCTCGACCTGGTTCACGGTCGGCGTCACGCCAGTCTCCTCGATGATCCGCTCGAGGTGCTCGGACTGGAAGTTCGAGACGCCGATCGAGCGCGTGAGCCCCTCCTTCTGGAGGTCGATGAACGCCTGCCAGGTCTCGACGTACTTATCGTGCGCCGGCACCGGCCAGTGGATCAGATACAGGTCGACGTGCTGCATCTCCAGCCGCTCGAGGCTTGCGCGCAGGGCTCGCTTGGCCTGGTCGTAGCCGTGATCGTCGTTGAAGCACTTGGTCGTGATGTAGACCTCGTCGCGCTCGAGACCCGCTGCGTGAACGGCTTGGCCGACGCCGGCCTCGTTTCCGTAGGCGGCAGCGGTATCGACGTGTCGATAGCCGGCCTGAAGGGCGAGCGTGACCGCCTCGGCCGTGTCCTTCGGCGGGACCTGAAATACGCCGAAGCCCAGCTGCGGGATCTCCTCGCCGTCGTTCAGACGGACGGTGGGTACGTTGCTTGTTGATGTCGTCATGACTCGAAGCTTCCCGCAAGCGGGCGGGTCATACACATCGGGCTGACATCGGGCGGCGGGGCGCCGCAGAGCGGTGCCCGCCATGGGCTGTGGCGGACACCGCGCGGGCCTCCCTTAATGGATATGCAGGTTCACCCCGAGCAGCAGCAATGGCCACAGCACGACGGCCAGCACCGCCGAGACGATCGGCTTCAGCGCCGAGACGTGGGCGAAATAGTGGTGCGAGGAGGCGATGACGGCGCCAACCACGAGCCAGATGATCGTTCCGAGGCTCGTCCTCATCGGTTGCGCTCCGTCATCAGATCGTCGTCCGCGTGACCCTGCTCGACCATCGTCGCGCGTTCACGGTGAAGCTCGGCCTCAGCGCGCTCGCGCTGGGCCTCCTGCTGCGCGATCCGGGCGCGATGCTCGGCGGCCTGAGCCCGCTCGGCTCGTGCATCAGCGGCTTCGTTGTGCTGCTCCACGGCAGCCTCGCGGCGCCGTCCAAGCTCTCGCTCGCGCGCTCGCGCGCGCATCCCGGCGCGCGCTCGCGACAGGAGTGCGCCGGCGATTATCAGTACCACGATCACAACCACGATCGCGACGATCAGTCCGGTAGACATGCTCTCTTAAACCTCCCTCGGGTTTCCAAGTGCCTACCCGTCGAATTAGCGCGCTGAACGATTCTGGACGGATGTCCGACTTAGGGATCCAGCGCGTAGCTGTATTCGGTCAGCGTCTCGCAGCCGTCCTCGGTGACGAGCACCAGGTCCTCGAACCGGACGCCGCCGACCTCGCGGTCCCACAGGCCCGGCTCGATCGCCAGCACGTCACCGGCGACGAGCGGCGCGAAGCTCGCCATCCCGAGCCCCGGGTCTTCGTGCACCCGCAGCCCGACACCGTGACCCAGCGAGAATTGAAAGCCCTCTTCGACATCGTCGCCCGGACCAGTTCGCTGCGTCCGGTAACCCTCGCGCTCGAACACGTCGCAGGTGATCGCGTGCACCTCGCGGCCGGTGACGCCAGAGCGGATCGCAGCCCGCGAAGCCTCGAGCGCCTCGCGGACGAGCCGCTCCTGACGGCGCACCTCCTCCGGCGGCTCGCCGCCTACGACGAACGTGCGGGTCATGTCGGCCCAGCACTGCGATTGCTCGTCCTGCGGCCACAGGTCGACCTGGATCGGCAGCCCCGCCGGTAGCGGGCCGGCGCCCGCATCGTGCCCGTAGCCCTGCTTGACGGAGGCGACGATCACGGTCGGCGGAGCCGGCGCGCCGTGCTCGGCGCAAGCCGCCCGCAGCGCGTGGCGAACCTCTTCGGCCAGCAGCGGTTCGCCATTGACGTGCAGGATCCCGCCGTCCGGCTCGGCGCGGCGGAGCAGTGCCGCCGCGGCCTCCATCCCGGCCTCGGCGGCGCGCTGCGCGCGCCGAATCCCGCCCATCTCGAGCTCGGACTTCACGCGCCGCCGGAGCGACACTTCGGGTTCGTCGACGGTCAGCTTGATCCCGTCCGCGCGCAGCCGCTCGGCCACGCCGAGCGGGAACTCGAAGTCGACGATCGCGTCGCGGACGCCGCTTGCTGCAGCGGCACGCGAGGTCAGCTCGAGCCACAGCTGGTCGCGGGTGACCCCGCTCGCCAGCAGCTCGTGGAAGCCGAGCGCGTCGATGTCGAGCAACGTGGCGTCGGGTCGAGCCTGCTCGATCTGGGTCGCCTCGAGGAGCGAGCACATGATGAACGTCCGTCCGCCCACCTCCGCGTACAGGAACGGGTCCGGGATCGAGACCGGGAGCTCGTGCCGCATCGCCGGACTGCGCTCACTGTCCGCGTAAAGGAGCAGGTCGGGCATCGCCGAGCGCTTACTTCGACATCGTCGCGAGCCGGTTGTACTGCGACTTCGTCGTCATCGGCCGCGGCTCTTCGGTTTCGACCTCCGTCCGGGCGTCGTCGGGGACAGCCGCTTCCTCGCGGGTGAGCTTGTAGTACTTGCTCGCCGGTTCGGAGCCGCCCTGCTGGTTCGGCATTCGCTGCTTGGTCGCGAAGCTCGGCGGCGGCGCGCCGCCGGAGTCCGTCTCCTGGCTCGGGGCCTCGCAGTAGCCGGTCGTCGGCAGCAGCACCGAGGTCTTCGGGAGCTTCGGTGCCTTCGTGTCCTTCTTGCCCGCGAACAGCGCCGAGGTGAGGTCGCCGACGGTCTTCTGTCGCCACTTGGAGACGTTCGGGACATCGACCCCGAACCGCTTTGAGACCAACTGGAGCTGCGAGGTGTGGTCGAACACCTCGGTGGCGATGTTGCCTCCGCGGCTGAACGGCGAGATCACGAGGCAGGGGACGCGAACCCCGAGGCCGAGCGGTCCCTTGAAGTTGAGGACGTCCGGATCCGGCTCGCCCAACGGGAATGTCTTGTTCGTCAGGTACTCGCCTGCCGTGCCGGCCGGAGCGGTCGGCGGAGGGACGTGATCGAACCAGCCGTCGTTCTCGTCGTACATCAGGAAAAGGGCAGTCTTCGACCACAGCTTCTCGTTCTGAAGCAAGGCGTCGAGCACGAGCGAGGTGAAGTACTGGCCGTTCATCGGCGACGCAGACGGATGCTCGTCGAAGCCGAGCGGCGGGATGATCCACGAGACGCTGGGCAGCTTGCCCGATTTGACGTCGGACACGAACGTGTTCGGGAAGTACTGCTCGAACGCCTTGTTGAACAGCTTCGAGCTCGGGTTCCGGAACGCCGTGAAGTAGGGCAGGACGTTGTCGGTCGTGCCCATCATTTCCGTGTTCGTCGTGGGGTTGTAGATGTACGGGTGCCAGGTCGTGTAGTTGGCGAGCCCCGCGTACTTACCGCTCACACCGACGTTGCTCGGGCTGTAGACCTTCCAGCTCACGCCGGCGTCCTCGAGCAGCTCGTGCATCGTCGTCCAGGTGCAGTTCCACATCGACTCGGCCGTGTTGTTCGTGTGCGTGACGGGCCCACCATGCTTGCCGGACGGGTCGATCGTGCCCGACCAAGCCATCAGCCGGTTCGGGTTCGTCGGGCCGAGGATCGAGCAGTGATACGCATCGCAGAGCGTGAACTGGTCCGCGAGCGCCCAGTGGAACGGCAGGTCCGCGCGCTCGTAGTAGCCCATCGTCATCGCTCCGTGCGGCCCCTCGTACTGGGACTCGGTGTGCACCTTGACCCAGGAGTCCATCTTTCCGTGGTTCCAGCAGAGGTGCATCGGACCCCAGTCGTGGGTCAGGTCGTCCGTGCACTCGAGGCCGGCCTTGCTGTCGAGATGGAACGGCAGCAGCTTGTTCTTGGGCACGAGCGCCGAGCCGCCCGGGTAGTCCTGCGCGAACACGCCGAGCGAGTGCTTCGGATGGTCGTCGAATCCGCGGCCGCGCGGATACGCGCCGAAGTAGTGGTCGTAGGAGCGGTTCTCCATCATCAGGAAGATGATGTGGTCGACGGCTCCCAGGTCCGATCCGTGCGCCTTGGTCTTCGCGGCTCGCGCGACCAGCTGGGCCGCTGCGGGGCTCGCGGCCCAGTCGGCGACGCCATTTGCCAGGAACGTCGACGCACCGGCGACGCCAAGGTAACGCATCAGCTCACGTCGGCTCAGATCTCCATGCGGGAGCTCCATGTCTCTCCTCCTGTAGCTCGAGGGACCCTCCGGGCCAGCATAACGGCGGGCTGTCTTCGGGAGTTCTTACCAGGATGTTAGGGTCGTCTTGAACGCCCGTGATGGGGTACTGGCATAGTGGTGGAGAAGGCAACCAGAAGGAACCGGTTGATCGGGTTCGTCTCGGTGCTCGCATTCGTGGCGCTGACGAACCTCGCGGTTAGCTTCGTCAGGTCTGTGACGACCGGCGACGGCGACATGCCTTGGGTCAGGGTGCTGATTGAGCTCGTGATCGCCGGGGCGTGCGTCGTCTGGGTCACTTCGAGGCGGCGCGAGCATCTCGAGCCAACCGTCGAGGCGGCGCTGGCCGATGACGACGTCACCGCCGAACGACGTACTCCGCGCAAGTGGGTGCGCATCGCTCGTCTCATAATCGTTCCGGCTCTGATCGCGGCCACGACCGTGTCGATCGCTGACCAGTGGGGCACCGTCGAAGGCGCGATTGGACGGCTCGCACATCTGGACTGGCACTGGGTCCGCCTCGCGATCTTCGCCGAGGCTCTCTCCGTTGTGGCCTTTGCCACGGTCGGACGTAGACTCCTGCGGGCCGCCGGCCACCATCTCCGGTTGAGCACGATGATCGGGCTCGGACTCGCGACGAATTCGATCGCCGGCTCGGTTCCGGGAGGGCCGGCGTGGGCGTTCACGTTCACGTTCGAGCAGTTCCGGCGCCGCGGCGTCGCCCGCGGCCTCGCCGCCGTGATGGTGGCGGCAACGATGATCACGAGCGGGATTGCGCTCGGCATCTTGTTGGTGGTCGGCGTGGTCGCGGCCGGAAACCATGGGCCGGCGGCACCGTTCCGGCTCGTCGAGATCGCCGCCCTCATCATCGCGGCCGCCGTCGTCGCGTTCATCGTCGTTCGGCGTGAGCGACTGGCGAGCACTCGCTTGATGCGGCGTCTGGCGAAGTTCACGGGACCGCTGCACGAGCTTCACCTCACACCTCGGGTCGCCGCCGGGGCACTGCTGGCGGGCCTCTGCAACTGGCTCGCGGACTGCGGTGCTCTCGTCGCGGCGATCGTCGCGGTCTCCGGACACGTTCCGTGGGCCGGCCTGCTCGTCGTATACGCCGTCGGTCAGATCGCGGCGAACCTGCCGATCACCCCAGGCGGTGTCGGCGTCACCGAAGGCGCGATGTCGCTGCTGCTGATCGCGTACGGTGTCCACACGGAGACAGCGGTCGCCGCGGTGCTGCTGTACCGGATCATCAGCTTCTGGCTGTGCTTGCCACTCGGCTGGATGACCGCCGGCGGGATGCTGGCGCTCCAGCGGCGCCGTGCTCAGATCCCGGCTTGGGCGGCCAACCGCGCCGCGGCGTCGGCGATCACCTCTTCGCGCTTGCAGAACGCGAACCGGACGAGCGTCGGGGCCACGGCCGCGTCGTCGTAGAAGACACCCGTCGGGATCGCGACGACGCCGGAGCGCTCGGGAAGTGCTCGGCAGAACTCGACTGCGTCCTCCCCGACGTCCGCGTTCACGAAGTAGGTGCCGGCGGGGCGGAGCGGCTCGAGCCCAGCTGCCGACAGCCCCTCGCACAGCATGTCGCGCTTCATCCGCAGGCTGACCCGGAGCCGGTCGAGGTGCTCTCGCGGCAACGCGAGCGCGGCCGCGGCGGCGTGCTGCAGTGGTGTGCCGCCCGCGAACGTCAGGTATTGCTTGACCGAGCGCGCCGCGGCGACAAGATCCGAAGGGCCCGAGCACCAGCCGATCTTCCAGCCCGTGAACGAGAACGATTTACCGACGCTCGAGATCGTCAGCGTGCGCTCCGCCATTCCGGGCAGCGTCGCGATCGGGATGTGCTGGCCGTCGAACACGAGGTGCTCGTAG
>Ga0335074_10017785_pt1 | contig 10030 bp, 9 predicted proteins | sample Lox_Sample_23_FD_206715 | JGI IMG/M metagenome (GOLD analysis project Ga0335074, IMG submission 206715) | Soil microbial communities from Loxahatchee National Wildlife Refuge, Florida, United States - Lox_Sample_2.3 | ecosystem: Environmental > Terrestrial > Soil > Wetlands | place: USA: Florida...
ATGCCTGACTGAAGGGCGCTCCCGCAGATGCCTTCTACGGGAGCGCCCAGCTGTAATCCGGCATTCACCGTTTCGCTCCGTTGAATCAATCTTCGAGGCGAACGGTTTCATTGTTTACAACCCGATTTGAATTGGAGGATTGCATATGGAACGAACGGTTGTTTGTTGAACGGCGCTCCGAGGGCGGGTATGCCGTGAGAAGGCCAAATTCCGGGAGGGCCAGCGCCGTGTTGGCCACCCAGGCGGCAGCCATTGAACGAGCGAGGGAGCTTAATCCAAAGATAGCTCCATTGGTAGAGCGCGTCCGTTTTACCTCGGTTGGTAAGCCGGACCACTGGCGCAAGCCGTGACTTGACGAGGAGGAGGCGCGCATACGTTATGAGTGCCTCTTCCCGATCACCAAGTGGATTGCAGGGATTTGGATTGTATGATGGAGTGCATGATCGAGACCAAGAAAGACGGGAAGGGACAGCCTTACATCCAATGGGAGCAGGCTCCAGGCGGTTGGAAGCGCGCTTGGATCCAGACGAAGGATGGCGAGGGAGATTGGGCTGGCACAGGACGGTACCTTAACGTCGTACGCACGGCAAGTGCTGACGGCGGCCCGAGCGGAAATGCAACTGACTTTCCTATCTTTTCCGAGCTTCCCGACGAACAGATTTTGGAGGCTTTCGTCGCCGCAGTCTGTGCTGTTACGGGCTGCAGGATTCCCTAAGGGCACCTTAGTTCTTTGACTCGACGGACATCAGTAGCGGTTTGATCTGATCTACTGGAGCTGTTGCAAGGCAACTTCATCGGATGGCCTGCAGCCCAGGCACAAATGTTCCTTCTAAGTCAGATTCAACGCCTTCAGCTACCCGGCACGCCTCGAGCCCGTTGTGAATTTGCGACTCACAGAGAATCTGGGCTGTCTCGTTTGGCCGGCGTGCTTGTTCGATTGCTCTGCGCGGTTCCGGCGCGAACGATCGGAACAATCAGAAGTATGGGTCACTTGTGCCGCATCTTTTGACTTCAGAGTTTATGTAGCCTGGGAGGTCGGCGATGTCATCCGAAGCGGATCAGGCAAGTCGCTGGTCGGCATCAACATGCGTCGAATCCAGAAAACCGAAGACGAAAAATATTAGTAGCGTCACCACAAGGACTGAATGCGATGTCCTGATAGATAATCGCTGAGAATGACCGATCGATTTGACAGGCAGACACGCTCTTTGATGATGGCGGCGGTCCGCTCGAAGAACACTAGCCCGGAGTTGGCAGTGAGGAAGCTTCTCTCAGTCCTGGGCTTTCGTTACCGTCTTCATTACGCTGGATTACCAGGTAAGCCGGATATCGTATTTGTTCGGATGCGGAAAGTGATCTTCGTCCATGGCTGTTTTTGGCATCGTCACAGTGGGTGCGCACTGGCATCGGTACCACAGAGTAGAACGGAGTTTTGGAAAAGAAAATTTGAGGCTAATGTTTCACGGGACGACCGTACTCTGGGTGAACTCGAGGCCGCAGGCTGGCATGCGCTTGTTGTTTGGCAGTGCGAACTGAAGAATATTGCCGGCGTTGCGGAAAGATTGAAGAGTTTCCTCCTATAGTGCGGAAGACGACCGGTTAACCGGAAGACATCCGATGTTCTCCATTCGTCTGAATTGGGGATAAAAAAGGCCTAACTCTGCCGTCGGGAAGTGCGATGTGCTTTTGGGGGTGCGTTAAGCAATGCCGATCCAAGTGCGCGCGCGAATGCAACTGGCACTGCATTCCCGATTTGTCTGGCAATCTGTTGGTCGAGCCCATGAAATATATAAGAATCTGGAAAGGTTTGGAGGCTCGCTGCCTCGCGAAGTGAAATGGCGCGATTCTGCTCCGGATGTCCGTACCGGCCGTTGGAGAGACTATTGCACTTTGATGTTAGCGTTGGCGCCGGTCGGTTCCAGAACATTCTCCCATAGACATCGGAATGACCCTCGTAGTTGTCTTTATGGCAATCGAGCACAAGAGACTTCGACCAGCTACGTCTATCGCCGCCGTCCACCGGTGTGCCCGCAATTCGTCGAATGTTGAGCTCAGACAGACAGGCCGCGACGTGATTAGGAATGATTGGACTACGGCTCCCTGCCGCGATCGGAGGCAAATGGGAAATGCTCTCGCGCACTGTCTTGTACGGCTTGAGGCCGGGTCCGTGCGTCGCCTTCGGGAGTGTCACCTGTCTTGTTCTCGATGCTAACAAGACGAACCTGCGTCTCGTTTGCGGAACTGCAAAATGTTTTGCATCCAAGACGGCTTCGTCAAACACATATCCGTTCGACCGAAGCATGCGAATGAACCTTCGATATGTACTGAACCCCGGAATCTTTCTGAGTCCAGGGACATTCTCAACGAGGACATGAGCGGGTTTTATCGCCTCGATGATTCGCGCGAGTTCCCCCAGCAACTTTGCGTCCGATTCTCGGCGAACCTTATTACGCTCGTTCACCTGCTTCAACTTGCGTTGTTTGCTGAAAGGCTGACAGGGCGCGCATCCGGCGATTAGGAGTTCGTTCGCATCCAGTGAGCCGAGCTGTTGGCGCAATGTCGACTTGTCAAGTGACGAAATATCGTAATGCAAGAAGGTTGCGTGCGGATTGTTCCGGACATATGTTTCCCTACAATTCGCGTCGGCATCAATTCCGGCGAGCACTTGGATACCAGCGTCCAGCAATCCTCTTGTCAGCCCTCCTGCCCCGCAAAAGAAATCGAGCGCCTTCATTTTGCCCCTCCACTGGGAGGAATTGCGTTTCTTTGCACCTCCGCAATAATTGCGTCGGCCCAGGGATCAAAGTCTCTGTCCGGCATCGCTGGACGGCCAGCTGCAGAAAGGTACGCCCAAACGAACAATTCGCGAAAAGGCGCATCAACGGAAGCAACGCGAATGTACTTGGCCGAATCAGTTAATTCCGCCAAAGAAACAATCTCCAGACATCTGAAGTCGGCAGCCATAACCGGGAATTCCCCGGGCAACCCTGCGATCGGGAAGCTGGAATGGCCGTATCCTTGTGTAAGAAATTTGGAGAGCTTTTTCCGGACGCTTTCCACGGTCTTCGCCGTAGCGGAAGCGTTGACCGTTAGGCCGAGGTCGTTTAGGAGTCTGTCTACGATGACACACCGGGCGAGCAAAACTTTGTCAACCTTCGGTTGTCTGGTATTGCTTCGAACAAGATCGCATGAGGGCGTTAGAACTACCCGATACGCGGCCGGGTCGCCTTTATCGCCGTTCGCCAGTCGCAGAATGTCGCCGGTAAGGAGATGGTCGGGAATACTCGGGGGACACAGATATTGTTCCCAGCTCTTGACATTCGGCTCTCCTACTGCCATTGCCTCATCCATGCTGGCGGCCACTCGACGGCGAATAGTTCGTGTGAGCAGTTGATTCTCCTGCTCCGCCGAATCAATTTCAAAAATGTGTGGTCTGCTTTCCCGGAGCGCCCGTCTTAAGGCAGCGCTTATCTCTGTGCTGACTTTTCCCAGTGCAGCTATATGGGGGAGATATGTTTTTACTTTGTCGCGAACCTGCTCTTCGCTTCCACTTCCTTTTCTGATAACCGCGACGAGCGGATGCCCGTAATCCTGCGGATTTTCATCGGAAGCTGTATAAAAAATGAGGGGACAAAAATGCAGCTGCCAAATGTCGAGGCCAATCGCGCTGCCTTCGTCTATCAATCCGGAGGCATTGTTCTTCATTAGGTCTAAGACAACTACATCGGGGTGCAAGAGAGCGATCTTGTCGGTAGCCCCTTCAAAATCGACGATGTCGCAAGTGGTATCGGGTATGCTGGTCTGCAATTCTTCGCTAACAGGCATCACGCTTTGCGGTTCATCGTCGATGAAGAGTATCTTGAGCGGCATGTCTTAATTCACCTGAGATGTTGAAGGAACGTCAAAAGTGAATGTAGCGCCGCCCAAGCGCCCAGGTTGCTGCAAAGCTAGATGCCCGTTGTGTTCCGCGACGATTTCAGCCGCAATTGTCAGGCCCATTCCGATGCCTCCGGGTCGCTTCGTTATTCCAGGTAGAAAGATGCTCTCGGCGTCTTTGGAATCGACCCCGGGGCCGGAATCATTTACCGTAATCTCAATCTTTTTACGAGAGTTTTCCTTCGCCACAATTTCTAGTTTCCGATCTTCTTTCACTTTACCCAACCAGTAAACGGCGTTGGAAAGAAGATTGAGCAGAACCGTGTCGAGCTCTCCGGGGTCTATTGCGGCAGATAGGGAATCGGGAACCCGGGTTTTGACGGAGATTTCGGCTTTTTCTATGTCCTTCTCCAGCATCGCCAAGCAACGCTCTGCGCTTGCGTAGACCTGAGAATTTCGTTTTCCCCGACGGAAACTACGACTCGCTAGGGGCGCAAAGGTATCCGCTAGATGTTCCAGGGCAGCGACGGAGCTCTCCGCCAATTCGAGTTGGGAAGCGAAAGTGAGGTCATCTTGGCTGCCCATCGGGCGCTTGCATGTCCGAAGGAATCTCCCGATTGCAGTTGTACGATTACGGATTTCATGCACGAGCAGCTGTGCGATGCTACCGACTGTTGCAAGGCGGCTGTAATAGATGAATCGCAGCTTGATGGCGTCTTTCACAACTTGCAATCTCGCATTAAGCGCCGAAACGCGATGCACGACTTCCGGCGATGCCAAACCGTCTTCCGCCAACGCTGAGACCTCATCTACGAGGTCGCTCGCTGTAACGCCGTCAATAAGAGATTCAAGTTTTAGCTCGTCGGCTGGTTTAATTCGATCTCGGTCGCGTTGAACTTCGAAAACGGCGACAATTGCTTTCAAGATTTCCTGAAAATCTCGCACCGCAGGGTTTTGAGTAAAGCTCTCCCTGTTGCTCGAATCTTCTAACTGAGGATTCTCATCAGCAGATATCGCAACATAGCCAACGATCTGGCTCGTGCTGAGGCGTGTTCCAATGCGACTGATTCTCCGGAGATCTAAGCCAAGCCAATCCCGCGCATCTTCTGATTTCGGGAGTACTAGTATTCCATCCCGGTAGACCGATATTCCCTTGTGAGCGCGTATCGATTTCCTGACACTAGCCTTGGCTATCTGAAATCGTTGAGAAAGATCTTCGGTGTCGGTGGAGGAGATGTCCCAAGCACGGATTTCGAATTCGAACGGACCGCACGACGGCGATTTGTGCGTACGAAGGCGGCCTTCACTGGCCTCCTTTACATCTGTCCATGACAGACCCAGCTGATCGTATCGAGACTTGGCGGGAATGATCGGGTGGTATTCGTATTTCGCCTTAACATTCCCAAGGCCATCTACGTGACCGCGTATCGCATAGGGAGGTTTGGAAAGAAATTCCGGTGCGCTTATCTTTGTATCGAGATCACCGGATCCTTCGACTTCAAGATGAATTTCGAAATCCTCCGCACTGCCGAAAGGCGCGATTAAGCGGGACAGATTCTCACGAAGTTCTTCGAATTGGTCAGGAGACCAATCGGTCTCGAGATCGAAGATCCGCACCTGCGTCCCTGTTTCCTTTATCGGACACTGCGCACCTGCTACGAGTTTGCAAGTAGCTTCGCAAGCGTCGAGCGTGTCCTGATGGGCTAGATCAGACCAATTGACCTCTACAAGCCAGCACTTTTCGTGTGCGGCTTTCGTATACATCTGCAGCCGCTTCCCGAGCCGGGCTGCTGAAAGTCGGCCGAGACCTTTTTCGCCGGACGAACGCCGTGTCATTTTTCCACGCTTTTCGACCGAATGAGTAGTTCGGTAAGGTGTCGCGACAACGGACCACGCCGTTTCGAGAGTGTGGCGGGACATTCCAATACCGTCATCGCTTATTTCAAGGACTGGTCCGCTTTCTTTGTCGACGGCATAAATCACGTCGACACGAGAGGCCATTGCATCGTAGGAGTTCTTGACCAGTTCTATGACGGCAACAACGTCATTCGTGACGAGATCTGCACCGAGGGCGGCGAAGACTCTTGGGTGCATCCGAAACGGAATTCGATCTGTGGTTTGGGCTGTGGGCACGTCTTTCTAAACCTCCCGTGTACCTTCTGTTTTGAAAAGGTCCTGGTACACAAGAGCAGGCAAGCCTTCTTTCGTGCGCGCTTTGTTGAGCGCGTTGAAAATCTTTCGGTACGTCGTCTCACGGAAGCTCTGTGCTCCGCGCTCAACTCGGTCCAATGTCTTTTCACTTAAATCCGCAAGCCGAGCCAATTCCACGCGTGTCAGCCCGAGTTCAAGACGCAAATCCTTGGCTCGATTTGCTTTGGCGCTCGTTGGCTTGTTACGGGCGTGAGGTTTAGAGCTCATTCGGTTTGCAGCCCTACAATACTAGACTTTCCAAGAAAATACTAGACTTTTCTGTATTTACCTTTCCGCCCCAATGTCGAGAGCTTTTGAATTAGGAGACATCGAGCAAAAGTAAGCTCTCATGGGGTGAGGCAATGTCGAAAACAACTCTACCAAGGTGTGTCTGTTTCTCCATGCAAATCCGTGATGCGAAGGAGGTTATTGTGGCATCCATAGCACAGCAATATTCGTTGTTTGAAATCGACCGTGAACTCGACACCCTCGTCGACGAGATCGAAGAGGAGATCGAGGGCCACGGTGAGGCTTCGGTCGAATTGATGGAGCGATTCCAGCAGTTCTGCGAGGCGCACAGTGAAAAGGCCGACCGGATCGGGCGCTTTCTAAGAATGATGGACGCGCGCGTTCAGTACTGCCGGAGTGAGGCAGGGCGTCTGCAGGAACGCGCCCGCAGCAGCGAGCGCAAGGTTACCCAGACGAAGTATATGGTCATGTACTACCTCAAGAGCCGTGACCTCAAAAAGATCGAAGGACGTGAATTCACGCTCCGAATCCAGAAGAACAGTCAGGATTCTATACGGTTCACCGACGCGACCTTGGTGCCGCTGCGGTATCGAACCGTTGCCGCCCGGCTCGACGGTGCACTATGGGAACGGCTGATCGAGAGTGTCCCGGCCGACCTCAGACGCCCGCTTCTAGCCTCGGTTCAGGACGCAGTTCCGAGTAACGAGGTAATCAAGAACGCTTTTCAAAACCAAATCGCCGTACCCGGCGCAGAGGTCTACCGCGGCGACCACCTGCGCGTCGCATAGGCCCCAAGGACCAAAGGGATATAGGGTTGAGAGAGCTAGGGGATCAGTTTTGGGTGGTTTTTTTGAGGACGTAGTCGAAATAAGATTCGGTCAGGTTGACGGGCGATGTCCACTTTGCGCGGAGCGTAGTGCGCTGGTGGACTTTTCTGAGTGCGGAGAGAAAACGGCGGTTCAGGTCCTTGGCAGATTCGCCGTCGACCTCGGCCTCGATCGTCAATTCGTCGCCCTCCTGGGCGATATCGGCCTTGGCGGCGAGGGCGGCAAGTGCCTGGCGAATGGTTTTGGCGTCGGAGCGGCTGACGCGGGCGTGAAGTTTGAAGGTCACGGAGACAGTTTCTCACGACCGCGTTGGCCTGCCGCCCGAGGCCGTCGATGGAAGCACTCAGATTCACACTCGCCGTTTCCTTCGTACCGATCTGACTGCGACAGCCCAGTGGTTTCCGTTTTCGATTCAGCAACTGATACTCTGCCCGATTCGGGCTGCGAGGAGGCGATATGTTTCTGTGCCAGCCACTGCTCGACGTCCTCATCGCTCGCGGGATCGAGGACATTGATTCCTTCATTCAGCCTCCGTCCTGGAAGGATCTTTCCGATCCGGTGTCGCTTCCGGGAATGACGCAGGTTGTCGATCGCGTCCTCTCCGCAGTTCGGGACAAACAGCGAATCACGGTCTTCGGGGACTACGACTGCGATGGGATCCTCGGAACTCACATCTTGCGTTCGGTTCTGGCCAGTCTCGGCGTTCCAGCACGAGCGTATCTGCCGCATAGAGACGAGGGGTACGGTCTCAACTCCTGCGCCGTCCACAAATTCTCCCTGAGCGGCACGGATCTGCTGATCACGGTCGACAACGGCATCAACGCGCAGCGAGAGATTCTGTTGGCACAGCGGCTGGGTGTCGATGTGATCGTCATCGACCATCACCGCATTCAGGAGCAGCCAAATACGCTCGCCGTCTGGTCCCAGGAGTTCTGCGGCGCTGGCCTCGCGGCCCTGTTCGCTATGACCCTGGCGCTGCGCGCCGGCTGGAAGGACGAACGCGTCGAACGCCTACAGGTTGCCATGAGCCAGTATGCCGCGATCGCATCGGTCGCCGACTGTGTTCCCCTGCAAAAGGGGACGCGAACGCTCGCCCGCCTGGGAATGCGCGAGCTCGCCCGTCCTGAAAACTGTGGGCTCCGGGAATTGCTGCGGGTCTCCTGCGTTGACCCCGCGAATCCCGATTCGAACGATCTGGCGTTCGGTGTCGCGCCGCGCATCAATGCCGCCGGTCGGATCGACCATCCGGTACGGGCGCTGTCGGTCTTCGAGGCGGCAAGGGACGAAGATGCCGCACGCAAGAGCGTCGAGAGGCTGGATCAGCTCAACCAGCAGCGGCGCCAGCTAGTCGCGGCCCACTTTGGCGGTCTGTGCGCGGAGATCCCACCGCCGGCCGTGCCCGCTCTGGTGCTCTATCGGGTGGCCTGCCCCAAGGGTATTGTCGGACTGCTCGCCGCCAAATGCGTCGAGCGCTTCAGGGTGCCAAGCATCGTGCTGGCGCCGTCGCCGGACCCGAATCTGGCGGTCGGATCGGGGAGGAGCGTCCCCGGTTTCGATCTGGCGGAAGCGCTCGAACAATTTCGCCGATTCTTCAAACGGTTCGGCGGCCATGGTCAGGCTGTCGGATTGACTATGCCTAACGGCCAAATTGAAGCCTTCGCAAAGGAATTCACCGCGTTCGTGGAAGGCCTCAAGCTTGAGCGCAACCATGAGATCCGTGAAGACGGGGAGTTGGTATTGGCAACGGTTGGAAAACACTTCGACGAACAACTCGCGCTGCTCGAGCCGTTCGGCGAAGGAAACCCCGCACCGGTCTTCCTGCTGCGCAGCGTGGAAGTGGCCAGTCTCAGGAACCGGTGGGTGCGAATCCGGCAGGGCAGGTTCAGCCTCGAAGTCCTGTCCTGGGATATTGCTCCGCGGGCTGGCATGCGCGGAAGCGCCCTGATTGAGTTTCGCGGCAAGCGGCGTGTTCTCAAGAGCTTCCGGGAGGATGATCGACAGGGTTCGAGGGCCATTTGACGGAGATTGGGTTCCGTGGGAAAACAGTCCCGAAGAGGGGCGAAACATGCAGAACCCAACCACGGACATCCAGGAAATGATCAAAGAGCTGAATCGATTCCAATTGCCGAGCTCGCTGATGGAGAGCTTCGACGCCTGGCGGGAAGACGCCGCCGGCGCTGCTTCTCGGGAGTTCAGTCCACCGCAGTTGAGCTGGTTTCTGGACCTGCTGAACCGCTTTCGCGGTCCGGAGGACCGCAAGGATTCGCTGCTCGAAGTCTTCGATCCCGGCATGTACACCTCCAACCATCCGGCGTGGGATGAGGCTCCGGGAACGATGATCGAGCTGCCGGCGCTGACGTCCGATGTCGCCGGGATCGCGGGCGGAGATTCAGAGTTTTCGGAGATCGCGCGGGAGGAATTCGAAGGTCTTTGCGAGCTTGCCCGATCGTTCGCTGATGAGGAGATCGTGGGCCTTGCGAAGATCGCACGTGCGGCGCTTGCAGACCAGCAGAAGTCGGTCGAAGGTAGAGAGGATGCCTTGCGTTACCTCGCTCTCAATGCCAGCGCTCTGCTCGAAGACCTCTGGGCGCAGGACGACATGCTTTGGGTGAAGGCGCCGATCCGGCGGATTCACTTCGACGACATGGTAGTCCGGCGGAAAGCGGAACTGTTGGCGGCAGCGTCGGCTCGACCTCCGTTTGAGGAAAAGGACTTTGCCTGCTATACGGACGACGAGATTCGAGCGTTTGCCTTTGATGTGCGCAAGCTCTTCCTGACGGAACGGGCGAAGCATCTGGCGATCTGCTCCCGATGCCAGCGGCGTCTGGAATACTGGTCGGGGTTGGTCGAGAACTTTGACCGCACTGCACCACTGCGGGAAGGGAGGG
>Ga0335074_10017788_pt1 | contig 10030 bp, 10 predicted proteins | sample Lox_Sample_23_FD_206715 | JGI IMG/M metagenome (GOLD analysis project Ga0335074, IMG submission 206715) | Soil microbial communities from Loxahatchee National Wildlife Refuge, Florida, United States - Lox_Sample_2.3 | ecosystem: Environmental > Terrestrial > Soil > Wetlands | place: USA...
GCATCTTAACATATAGACGCGTTTAGCTATGAAGCAATGCAGAGGCTGTTATGTTTACCGAGGATATCACATATAGGTGCTTGCCATCTGACTTCTTTAATAAATAGAGGCGGTGAGACTATAAATGGAGTCGTCATCTCTGGTGCGTGTTTGCTATACAAAGCATACATACTAGCCACTATGTGACAGGAGCCGTCTAAATGTGTAAATAACATAAAGTAACAAATCATTCATCTAGCTAGCATATGCCTTGTACTAATACGTCTATCCTAAGCCATGGTAAAACAAGTTATGCCGTCAGAGTACTGCCCCCGCTCGACCTTGACATTCTGTCGAAGTCTCATCATCATAATCGTAGCAGTACTAGAGGAGCCCAAGGTTTAGAAGCTATTTGTCTGGACCAGAAAGTCGTGAGTAAAAGAGAAAATTCATTATGTGGTAGAACAGGGCATGCACAGAGTCTCTGAGCATTGCTGCCATGATTTGAATCTATCAGATCATAATTCATGTAATGTGAAAATCCTGCGAGTAGTCTATATCGCAGTAGCTTCCTCATCCTCAGGTACAGGTCCGTCACCCGCCGAGGATGTAATGCTAGGCTCTTCGAGGTAGACTAACGATCGAGTCAGCGAGCTGTCCGCTCAAGGAGATGAATCGAAACCTTGAATAGACTTACCATGCGGCCTGATAAATAAACTGCATAGAAATGCAGTTCCGAAACACGCTGCCAGTATTACAAACACAAGTTGCGGAAAGGTTCCGACAGTACTCGCATAAATCATATTAATTCCCGTGGGGAATACGACCCTTGCCAACGCATGTAACAGCCCGTTAGCACCGAGTAATTGCCCGGTTCGATCGTGTGGGACGTGCTTCGTCAAGGAAGATTGTATTATTGGAGATCCAATCCCGCCAGTGGCGGCGAAGACCGCGCTCATAACAAATAATGAGCCCGTTCGCACAAGGGCATAGCCGCTATAGCCTATAATTTCAAACAAAAGGCTGGTACGAATTGTCCAGAGGTCGAGCTGGTCTGATCCTGACTTGTGTTCGACCAATTCAATGCCACTTTCGCGCCTGACTTTGTTCCTATATCTGATACGGAAGATGTAGTTGAGGAGTGGTAATATAATAACTAGGGCAGATACACGGCAAATGTTGGCGACTGAAAGGAAAATATTGGTCTCCTTATTTTCCCAGTGAAATTGATACTCTGAGTAGAGCAGGATGACAGTCATGGAAGCCATGGCTGAGCCGAATAGGATGGTGGAGACCGTGCTGAGTAACAAGAGATTCATGCGTAGTTGTGGAGATGAGCCTTCTCCTGTAGGATACAAAATCTTGAGCGGTTCAAGAAGATTTGCGGACTTTATCCTGGTAATAATATGCCTCTCGTCTCTCGGCTTCGTATTGAACTTTTCCCTCGCAGCAAGTTGCCGTTTCCTTGATAAAGACTCTGGGATCACAAAAAGAACATAACATAAAAAGACCAAGTGGATGAGGAGAGCAAGATAGAACATTGAGAGTATGCTATCAGTGGCTTCCACAATATAGGCTGCAAGAATAGGACCAATGGCAATGCCGGTGAAAAGACAGCCTTGGATATATCCAAAAGCTACTGCGCGTTTTGTTGGTTGTGTCGCGTCCGTGGCGTATGAATGGGTCATTGCCCAGCCAGCAATAAAAGAGCCAGAGATACCTTCTGTAACAGCGCCTGCTAAGAGCCACGTATAGTGAATATCATCTGGATATTTCGCGGCGAGGATCGTAATAACCTCAGCGATGAGACCCCCAACAGACGTAAGAGCGAGTAAAGGGGTGCGGCCGTAGCGGTCTGATATGGACCCGATCTTTGGAGAGGTGATCGCGGCGAGGAGGCCACTAATCAAAGTGATATATAGCATAAATTTCGACGTTAGGGCTTGTATTTCTGGGAGCACGCATTGGGGATTGTCCCCGGAGAGTACAACGGGGGTGAAGGAGAAGCTTGGATCTACGACGGACCATTCCGCAAGGTATTCGCGGCAGATAAGACTAACAACAAGGTTGAGTCTTGGAACAATCATTCCTCCGAAAGCAATGGCGAAGATGAAATAAGCAGGCAGCAGCCAGAATATCTACATGGCAGAGTCAGCGTATGGAGAGGACCAGTGTGGACATGCAATCCTACCGAAGGTGTCCTCCACCAGGGCATTCCCTCGAAGTCTGTTGCTCCTGACATATTTGCCGCCGCATCTTCACCGTTCTCTCCAGATTCGCTGCCACTGCCAGGTTCATTGGGCAGCAGAGGCGACTCTTCCGTGGTTACAGAAACAATGTGCTTGTTATAGTCACCGTTGCCTGCAATCGTTGCCCGAACGCCAGAGTCGTTGACATTAATACGGTCGATTCCTCCCTGGGGTGCTTCATCGCCCTCCAGGGACGCTTCGGCCTCGAATATCTCGTCACTCTCCATGTTGGAGGTGTCGCAGCAGAGATAATGCTTTATCGCGTGGTCATGTATATGGAAGCAACTTTCGTCCGGAGCAGCGCCAGTCCACTATCTCAATGCTCTTACAGCGTCGAGTTCAGTATAGGAAAGAATATACCCTCGACCATGGCAACCGTAGAGAGGCGCAGACACTGATGGAGAGTTCCAATGCTTCGAGTGAGACGACGTGGTGTTGAGAGGGGAAGATCGCGTATCTATGTACACGTGGAGGTAGCGACTTCAAGCTGTTGCGAGGCCTCGGCGTATCACAATGCATGCTCCTCGAGCGATAATCTCCTTGATTGATAATCGTCCACGCTGTTCTTGGTAGTCTGCGCCACTATATCCGAAGCAGCATGTACCGAGGCCGGGATGATAGTCATGACGCAAGCGATTCGAGCGGTCGGCATTTCTAACTTTCCGTGCCGAGTATCACGTGCACCATTAATCAAATTCCATAGCCACTTCTTCTAATAAACACACAATCTCCTTTGGGCTTTTTTCATATATATATATATATATAGATTAAAAGGAAGATGGTTGTATGGTAGTGTTCAGTGAGCCTAAGTTCGTCCTGAGGTGGAAGACTGAGTCTGAATTAGATCAAATCAAGGTTATGGAAGGCGATGTCTTCGGGACATCATTTTGGCCCTAGTCTCCAGATCCCTTCAACGTCTCATTATATTTTAATGCGTACCATAGAGGCACAATATCAGAGGCCTAATTACTAATTTTTGATTATCTTCCACGGCATAGGATATTATATCGTATATCTAATGGCCCGTCTCAAAGTCTGTTTTAAGCCGCAAATGTTTCCTAAGTGCTAGCAAAGAACTTCTTGCTTTCGGCACACTTTTCACTCTTGCATCCAGGACATCTGTGGTCCATTTGATTTGAGCAAGCGATCCCGCTCTTCAGGTGTTCTTTGGCGATATCAGCAAGCGCCTGAATGAAAACCGGATTACCATTCAGCGACTCGGTCCTTTTAATCGTATCCGCGTGACCACTTTCTCCAATAACTTCTTCATCAAGTTCATACAGTGTCTCGATATGATCAGACGTGAATGCAACAGGAATGAGGATTAGATTGGTCTTCCCTTTAGCGACGTAGTTGGAGACTGTATCAGAAGTTTGCGCTCCTAGCCAAGCAGAAGGTCCAACCTGGGATTGCCACACGAGACGATAAGGGTGGGAGAAATTGAGCCGTTGCATCACCGCATGCACCGTAGCAGCCACCTCGGCGGGATATGAGTCCCCTATAAGAAGCCCTGGTTAGTATATCACGCTTAAAGAATGGCAGAACTCAAATACCTCTATTGACAACGCTCATTGGCAAGCTGTGTGCGGAAAAGAGGAGCGTCACATCATGCTTCTTATCTTCTGGGTATGTAGCCAAGGTTGCCTCAATGTTTTGGGCAATTGCCTCGATAAGACCTGGATGTACTGGCCAGCGGTCTATCACACTCCAGCTAATCGTGCCATCTTTTCCATTTGCTCGTCTCATAATCTCCCCTGGACCATCATTACTTTTTCCTTCCAGCCTTTGCCTCCATTTCCAGAGCTCATTTATGCTGCTGCCTGTCGTAGAGCACGAGTATTGTGGATACTGGGTAAAAGCGACTGCTCTTCCTCCTTTTCCATTACCAAAGCCATCTGCTAAAAGCTTATTATACATCTCTTCTGTTAAAGGGTTGGCATATCGAAATGCCACGTACGGCTTGTGTGGCGCTGTCTCCGGGCTTGTTCTGTCCAATATCTTACACATCTCTTCTGCTTGGTACTCCGACCATTTCCTGATAGGACTTCCACCTCCAATGGCTGCGTACTGTTTCTGTATCTTCGGCGTTCGACGTGCTGAGATCAACGGACCAAGATAGTTCTGTAATCTGCCTAAAGGGATAAGATCCCCATCCGCAAAGAGGCGAGAAAGAAAGTCGCCAACCTCAGCGGTTGTGGAAGGGCCGCCCATATTCATGAATACCATAGCAGTTGGTCCCCGGGAGGAGGTGGCATCTTGCGTTACAGGAGGAACAGGTGCTGCGAGGCCCCGGGATTGCAAGGACCGCAATATAGAAGGAGAGGTTGATGCCAACTTTATGATATTGTTTTGTGGGGCATATTTCGTGAGCCGGCTTATAGGATTTCGGAGAACCATTGTGGTAATATGATTGACGGATAAGAAGTGGAGGTTTATTACTATGATGTGAAATGCATTTTCGATAGAGTCGTGGTTGCAAAATGGTTTGGGATGATGAATTGTTGAAGAAGGCACGAATATAAATATGCACCAAGATCTTAATGACGATCCGACAAGTGGGGACCCCTACTGTGGCGCCGGGAAGGATGCAGGCCGAGCACGTAGAAAATGCTGTCACGTGGACGCGCGTCGCGAACTGTGGACTTGTAATCGCGAATATGACGTTGTGAATATATGGTCTTCGATGGAGAATATTCGACGTTAATTATATGGCGCAAAGAATAAAATCCTAAAACTACTAAGCTGTTGCCATAACTATCTCTAAAGACAACTTTCCAGACATTACCTCTGGAATCTCCCCAAAATGTCAGATTCCAGAGATGCCTGGAAGGCGAAGCAGGAAGAAGAACGGGAGGAAGAGGAGGAAGACGTGGATGATAACGTATGGCCATTCAGAATGACTTCAAAGCCTCATATTGACGCAGAACAGGACTATAAAACACAAAAGGATGCTGTCCTCTTCGCCATTGACGTCAATGAGACTATGCTGGTCCCGCCTGCGGCCTCCGACTCTAAGAAGGCCGAGAAAGACAGCCCTATCTCTGCCGCTCTGAAGTGCGCATATCAGATAATGCAGCAGAGAATAATCTCGAACCCTAAAGATATGATGGGAGTCCTACTCTTCGGTACGGAGCAGACAAAGTTTCAGGACGAAGATTCAAAAAGTCGTGGCGGCCTAGCATACCCTCATTGCTATCTACTTATAGATCTTGATGTGCCAGCAGCGAGCGACGTCAAAGCATTGAAGACTATTGTTGAGGATGAGGGTGAAGCTAAAAGCTTGTTGGAACCAACAAAGGAATTAGTCTCCATGTCCAATTTGTTGTTTTGCGCGAACCAAATTTTCACAACCAAGGCACCAAACTTTGGATCGAGAAGACTATTCATCATAACTGATCGAGATGATCCGCACGCCGACGATAAGACCTTGAGGTCAGCAGCCGCGGTCAGGGCGAAGGATCTCTATGACTTGGGCGTCATCATTGAACTGTTTCCTATATCTAAACCGGATAAGGAATTTGATCGCACTAAATTTTATGATGTGAGTTTCTCATCTCGAGACTTTCTGGGTCTGGCTAATGGCAGCAGGATATTATCTACCGGGATCCGACTGATCCTGATGCCCCTGTGTTGAGTGCAGCAACTGTTAAAGCCACATCAGGCAGTGACGGAATCTCCCTTCTCAATGCTCTAATTTCTAATATCAACTCGAAATCAGTCCCGAAACGAGCTCTTTTCTCCAACATGCCTTTTGAAATCGGCCCAGGGTTCAGGATATCAGTTAAAGGCTACAACGTTATGCAGCCTCAGAAACCTGCCAGACAAAGCTATATATGGCTGAATGGGGAACAAGCTCAAATAGCTATTGGCGAATCAGCACAGATGGCCGAAGATACAGCAAGAGCCGTTCAGAAAACCGAAATTAAGAAAGCTTACAAATTTGGCGGCGAACAAGTTCTATTCACAAAGGAGGAGCAGAAAGAGCTTAAAAATTTTGGACCACCTGGTTTGCGAATCATTGGTTTCAAACCACAGTCAATGCTACCTTTCTGGGCCTCGGTTGACAAGTCAACTTTCATCTATCCATCTGAGGAAGATTATGTCGGCTCAACTCGAGTCTTTGCCGCCCTTTGGCAGAAACTGCTTAAAGATGATAAAATGGGCATAGCCTGGTACGTTGCACGTGTCAACGCAAAACCCCAACTCGTTGCAATACTTCCTTCTCGGGAACGTTTGGACGATGGTACGAAGCAACAAGTCATTCCAGCAGGCCTGTGGCTGTACCCGCTGCCATACGCGGACGATATTCGGAACCCGCCTGAAATTCCTCCCCCATTGGTAAGCCCTGACAACCTCGTCGATATGATGCGAGTTGTGATTCAGCAGCTGCAACTCCCGGGAGGGAAGTATGAGCCAGCAAAATACCCAAACCCATCGTTGCAATGGCATTACCGTATTTTGCAGGCAATAGCCCTTGATGAGGAGATTCCCGAGTTCAGAGAGGGCGACGATAAAACTGTGCCTAAGTATAGGCAAATTGATAAGCGGGCAGGTAAGTATGTGGTCGAGTGGGGTATCGCACTGGAAGAGCAGTGCAGGGCCTGGGGCAAAGAGAAAGCTTCCCGATCACATGGCGCCGGTGTGAAGCGCGAGGCGGATGATATGAAGGGGAGTGCGTCTAAGAAGGCAAAATCTGGGAATAGCCAGACGAAAAGTAGCAATCGTGATACGCTTCAAGCCATGAGCGTTGATCAGCTGAAAAAGCAGGTCGAGGATGGGACGTTGGCCAAGGCGACGGTGGCCGAGTTGCGAGATTTGCTATCTTATAGAGGTCTTGAGACAAAAGGCGTGAAATCTGTCTTGATAGACAGAATAGAGGAATGGCTTGAGGAGCAATGACAAAAGATCAGGTCATGAGTATATGATATATGGAAAACTGCTTAGAGTTGCTGGGACAGGCAAAGCATAAAGCCAAGACAGGCATGCTAGCACAATAGGTTGAGCTCAGAGAAGCAAATCATTTTAATGTGCCCACAGTCACTGCTGAAAACATGAAAGAGCGATCTTTGCTTGTAACAATTGCAATTACAGTCAGGCCTAAAAAATGAATGCTGGTTGGCACGGAAGTATACTGCTACCATTACCTTGATATGGCTGGAACCGGTATAATGGGTCTCTTTTCTAGAACGGTTTATAACCTCAACTGGACCAAGCCACGACTTCCCTTGCCCGAGGTATTTCATGGCGGAGGAGCTCGGAAAGCCAAGGCCACACAGTGGATTCAGGGCGCACACCCTTTGGAAAGTCTTTTAATAGAACAATGGAAGCGCCGCTAGTGAAGCGCCCTAAAGCAGTTTCGGATAAGCGCGTTCAAGCAAGGAGTCGCTACTGATTTGACGCAAGGTCGCTGCCGATCGCCACTCAATCTGCGGCTTGATGTCATGGATCGATTCCCTGGCGTTGATTGTTTCAGGCGAACCAAGGCCAAGCATATCATTGGTATTCAGCTCTTTATTCACCACAACCATCGTCATGGCTCTTGTTTTTAAGAACTCGCCTGTATCTCTCGTTCCCATACCATCACTTATTGACTTCATGTCTCGGTGGCCATTATAGTTCAAATTAAGAGAGGATTCACGATGTCGACCACTGCCACTGGCTCTGCGCAAGCGCAGAAAGGAATCAGCGTGGTAGCGCTCCTTACTGCAATAGGTAGTGCTGTAGCTATCTTTGCCATTCAGCTTGGAGTCTTCGAGATTCTCAGGAACAGAATCAGTCGAATATAGTAAGTCCTTTCTAGAAATTCTGAGTGTTTTCGGACACCATAATGGTTATGCCTACTCATTGTGAGCGGGACTGACAATTCTCAGCATTCCTAAAACATATCTGGTTCCTGAGAGAGAACAAACACGACCGCCACCAAGAACCTTTCTTTCTTGGGTGAAATCAATTTTCACTTACAGGGATAGAGAGATAATTAGCAAATGTGGACTCGATGCATACTTCTTCCTTCGATACCTCCAAACACTCCTCATAATCTTCATACCACTCGCATGTCTTATTCTTCCGATTCTCCTCCCGATCAATTACATAGGTGGAATAGGATCCAGCTCTACAGCTTCCAATTCGACTAATGTTACCGGCCTTGATACAGTGGCGTGGGGAAATGTATCACCATCGCATACAAATCGGTACTGGGCACATTTAGTCTTGGCCATCGTTGTTGTCGTGTGGGTATGTTACGTGTTCTTTGCTGAGCTAAAAGTCTATATTCGCATTCGACAAGATTACCTGACCTCTGCGGAGCATCGTCTCAGAGCATCAGCCACCACTGTACTAGTCAGTTCCATTCCTAGGAAGTGGCTCACGGAGAAGGCTTTAATGGGTCTTTATGACGTTTTTCCTGGTGGCATCCGGAATATCTGGATTAATCGGAAATATGATGAACTTTCTAACAAAGTGCATTATCGAGACGCTATTCGCCGGCAGCTGGAACTGGCGGAGACTAAGCTCATTCGAAAGTGCAAAATGGTACAATTGAAGAAGGCCGAGCAGGAAGAAAAGAAGATGGCCAAGAAAACAGGAGCTAAGCAACTCACAAAGGAGGAGAAAGAGCAAAGACAAAAAGCAGCCGACGGAGAGGCGGACAGGATGGCGCATGAAGGAGGAGTGAGTTCAGGCGACCCACATCAAGTACGACATACAGTCGAAGACGCCGTGGACGAAGAAGAAGCAAATTCTGGCGAAGATGGTCCTCAACGTAGCAAGTTTAGGGTGCCGCTTGTTGGTGGTATTGGTCATGGTCTTGGCCGTGGTCTCGGTGCTTTTGGAAACCAGATAGGAAAGGCTGGGCAAACACTCGTGGGCGGAGCTCGCGAATTTGGTAGGGATATTGACCAGCAGTTCGGGACAACCAATGGTTTTGTTCCCATTGACTCACCTCCAACACCAGCAGCAGCTAGATTCGAGCCGGATCCACCCAGATCAACAGGCCTGCGCACGGTCGACACAGCAAGGGAGGACACTACTGCACGAGAAAATATTCACGATACAACTGAGGCGACTTATCCCTCTCACACTATCGCAGCTGGTCACTCAGCACAACCACCATCCACAGATGCCAATCAGCTCGGTACTGGTCAGGCTACGACCCAGACATCGGTCCATCAAACGAAACCTCGATTTGAGGTGGATGGTAAAGAAATTAAAGACGGTTCTGATAATTGGTTAAGGTTTTGGCGGGGTCCCGCTGTTGGCTATCCTTCACCTACTCCGCATGGTTACGACGAAGACGAGTATCCCCTTGGACACAAGAATTCTCAAGTTGACGGTGCGCCTATGCCCAAGGCCAGTGCAACAGATGGATCGTGGAGGAGGCGGCAGCAGCGACCGACTACAATGGATATGCTCAAAGGCTGGGTCCAGCCGGTGTCCAAAAAGAGCTCGGAGGAGAAGATAGACTACCCGCTTTATTACAACAAAGACTATAAGGAAGATATTCCTGGTGGGGCACTTTGGGAAAAGTATATCAAAAAGTCAGACCGGCCTACGCATCGCCTTGCAAGATTTAGCTGGACCCCCAGCTTTTTACCTGGTCTCCCGTTCATTAGCGAAAAGGTAGATACCATCTATTGGTGCCGCGAACAGCTGGCCCGGCTCAATATCGAGATTGAGGAAGATCAGAAACACCCGGAGAGGTACCCGCTTATGAACTCGGCTTTTATCCAGTTTAATCACCAGATTGCTGCACACATGGCATCTCAAGCCGTTAGCCATCACATACCCAAACAAATGGCACCCCG
>Ga0335074_10017790_pt1 | contig 10030 bp, 7 predicted proteins | sample Lox_Sample_23_FD_206715 | JGI IMG/M metagenome (GOLD analysis project Ga0335074, IMG submission 206715) | Soil microbial communities from Loxahatchee National Wildlife Refuge, Florida, United States - Lox_Sample_2.3 | ecosystem: Environmental > Terrestrial > Soil > Wetlands | place: USA: Florida...
TGCGCCGATTGGTCATCGAGGTAGACGGCGACGTTCGGAAAGTTGCCAACCGAGCCCTGGCCCTGAGTGCCCAGCACCCCGGTGCTCAGGCCGCGCATGAAGACCACTCCCTGGCCGGGACCCATGCTGCCCGTCGAGACGTTCGGCAGATACTTCACGTAGTCGTCGAAGGTTTGCACGTCCAGCTGCTTTAGCGTGGACCCGGTCAATGCCTGCATCGAGATCGGCACGTTCTGGATGTTCTGCGCCCGGCGCTGCGCGGTGACGATCACCTCCTGCAGCGTTCCGGTGTCGGAGCTCGTGGTCGAGCTCGCGGTCGCGGCAGCGGTTGCCTGCGGCGGATCGGCTGCCGTCGAGGCCGCATCGGCGGCGAGAACGGCGTGCGCGGCCGAAGCGCTCAGGATTGCGGCGATGGTACGCGACAGCTTCTGGTTCGATTTCATTCTGCGCTACCTCGATAGGTTGCGGATTGGTTGTCGTCCCGGCGGCAAGCCGGCTCCCTTTGGCTCGCTGCGGACCCCCCGTCCGGCTCGTGCGATCGATGCTCGCGCAATCCCGCTGGCGCGGCTTGTGAGTTCGCGACGCGTCGCTTGCGGATTCACGACACGCCGCAGATCATGTCGGCCAAGGCTTTCACACGGCATCCCGGCGCAAAAGCCGAGAATTTCTATGGGCCCATCGGAAAAAGGCATGCAGCCGTGCATTCGCTCCGCCCTGAGGCGAGCTATGCTGCCACGATCGGATGGGGGAATTCGACTACATCATCGTCGGTGCCGGGTCCGCCGGCTGTGTGCTCGCCAACCGCCTGACTGAAAGCGGCCGCAATCGCGTCCTCCTCCTCGAGGCCGGCGGCTCCGATTCCAGCCCCTGGATTCGGGTGCCGGTCGGCTACGCGCGCACCTTCACCGATCCGCGCTACAACTGGATGTATGAGACGGAGCCCGACCCGGTGCTCGGGAACCGCACGGCCTTCTGGCCGCGAGGCAAGGTGCTCGGCGGATCGAGCTCGATCAATGCGATGGTTTTCGTGCGCGGCCAACCCGCCGATTACGAGGACTGGCGCGGCGCCGGCAATCCCGGCTGGGGATGGCAGGACGTGCTGCCGTATTTCCGCAAGCTCGAGGATCACGCCTGGGGCGCCTCGGAATATCACGGCGCGGGCGGACCGGTGCACGTCGACGACCCCTGCGCGCGAGTCCATCCGCTCTGCGCCACCTTCCTCGATGCATGCGCCGCGGCCGGCATCCCGATGACCCGCGATTTCAACGGCGCCGCAAGCGAGGGCGCGGGCCTCTGGCAGGTCACGATCCGTAACGGCGTGCGCGTCTCGAGCGCAAGCGCGTACCTGCGGCCGGCGCTGCGCCGACCCAACCTCGAGGTGGTCACCCGGGCGCGGGCCACCCGAGTGCTCTTCTCCGGCGCCGCGGCCAAGGGCGTGGAATACCTGCGCAGCGGATCGCGGCTGACGGCGACCGCGAGGCGTGAGGTGCTCCTGTCGGCGGGTGCGATCGGCTCGCCGCAGCTTCTCGAGCTCTCCGGCATCGGCGATCCGCTGCTCCTGCGCCGACTCGAGATTCCCATCATCACCCCTCTTGTTCCGGTCGGCCGGGGGCTGCAGGATCACGTCTGCGTGTCCTACTTTTATCGCTCGAAGGTGCCGACGCTCAATAACGAGCTCGCGCCCTTCCTCGGCAAGGTGCGCGCCGCCCTGCGCTACGCGCTTCGCCGCGACGGTCCGCTCTCGATGAGCGTCAATCAGGCGGGTGCCTTCGTGCGCGGCCGCCCGGGGCTCGAGCGTCCCAATCTGCACATCTACTTCAATCCCGCGAGCTACAGCACCACGACGAGTGGCCAGAGCCGCCGGCTCCTCAATCCCGATCCCTTTCCGGGCTTTCTGATGTCCTTCAACACCTGCCGGCCGACGAGCCGCGGCAGCGTGCACGTGCGTAGTCCCGATCCGCTCGCGAGCCCGGCGATCTCACCCAATAGTCTCTCGACGCCGCAGGATGTGGCGGATGTCTATGAGGGCGCACGGATGTTGCGCCGGATAGCGGCCACGAAACCGCTCGCGGCCGTGATCGAATCGGAGCTCAAGCCCGGTGAGCGCATCCGCACGGATGCGGAAGTGCTCGAGGACTTTCGCCATCGCGCCGGCTCGGTGTTCCACCCGTGTGGCACCTGCGCCATGGGCTCTGACCCGACGCGGTCAGTGGTCGACCCGCATCTGCGCGTGCATGGCGTCACGAGCCTGCGCATCGTCGATGCCTCGGTCTTCCCGGCGGTCACTTCCGGCAACATCAACGCGCCGACGCTCATGGTGGCCGAGAAGGCCGCCGATCTCATTCTCGAGGAGGCCGGCGGATGAACGAAACACCGGCCGAGATCGACACGCCGGCGGCGCCCGGCGAGCGCCGCTCGAGCGCCGAGAGCACCTCGCTCGCGGAGCGCTGGTATGTCGCGATCACGATGTGCGTGGTGTACACGTTGAGCATCTGCGACCGCTACTCGATCTCGACCGTGCTCGAGCCGATCCGCAAGGAGCTGCATCTCTCCGACGCCAACATCGCCTTCCTCACCGGTGTTTCGCTCGCCATCTTCTATGTCATCTTCGGCTTTCCGCTCTCCTGGCTGATCGACCGCAAGAGCCGCCGCACCATCATCGGCGCCTGTCTCATCGCCTGGTCGGCGCTCACGGTCGCGACCGGCCTGGCGCGCAACTACTGGCAGCTGCTTTGCGCGCGCATCGGCGTCGGCGTCGGGGAAGCGGGCGGCACACCGGGCGCCAACTCGATGCTCTCCGACTACTTCCCCGCGGCTCGCCGGCCGATGGCGCTACAGGTCTTCTCGCTCGGTGCGCCGATCGGCGCCTGGCTCGGCTCGCAGGTGGCGGGAGCGATCGCCTATCGCTTCGGCTGGCGCACCATGTTTCTCGCGCTCGGCATACCCGGGGTCCTCATCGGCGCCCTCGTGCTGCTCACGATCCGCGAGCCGACGCGCGGCGGGCTCGATGAGCGTACGGAGCGTGAGACGGCCCCGCCCTTGCTCGAGACGATGCGCTTCCTCCTGCGCCAGCCTTCGGCGGTGCATCTGATCATCGGCAGCTCCGTGGTGGCGCTGTGGGGTTGGGGCCTCATGTGGTGGACGCCCGCTTTCCTCATGAGGAGCTACGGGCTCAATGTCGATCAAGCCGGCGCCATGCTCGGCCCCATTCACCTCATCGGCGGGAGTCTCGCGATGATCGGGAGCACCTGGCTCCTCTCGCGGCGCTGGCTCTCGAGTGAGCCACGGATCCTTCGCCTCATCGGAATCAATGTTGCGCTGGCCACGGTCGTGACGGCGGTGATCTATTCAACTCACTCGCTGGCGCTCACGCGGGCGCTCTTCTGGCTCTACATTCCTTCCATCTACGTCTATATCGGCCCGGGCTTCGGTATCCTCAACAATCTGGCGCGGCCGGGCATGCGGGCGGTGTACTGCGCCACCGTGCTCTTCACCGCCAACGTCGGCAATCTCATCATCGCGCCGCAGATGGTGGGCGTTCTCAGCGACTGGTTCGCGCCCCACCATGTGGCGAACGCCGAATCCCTGCGACTGGCGATGCTGTGTCTGGTGCCGACGGGCTTCTGGGCGGCCTGGCACTACTTCCTCTCTGCCCGGCACGTGCTCGAGGATGAGCGCCGCGCGGCGAGCGAGCCCAGCTAAGGCGTGTCGACATCTTAGGTGGCAAAGGGGGGGGCTCATGCGGATGCCATCGAAGCGGTCCATCGCCCTCGCGGCGATCGTGCTCTCCCGGTTCCTGGTCGGCATCGCGACAGCCGACGCCGGCAACAGCGCAATGCCAGCGGACGCCGCGATCCGTGCGGCGGAGGCGTGGGCGTTTTCCGAGCCGCAATCGCCCGACCCGAGCGCACCGCGCGCGCAGCAGCCGGATGCGCAGCAGGTGATGCGCATTGCGGACAGCCCGCGCAGCTACACGTTGGGTGAGTTGAGCAGCAACTTTCTGGCGCCTGACTGGTTTCCAGAGGACCATCCGCGCGCGCCGCACGTCGTTCTTTACGGCCGCAAACCCGCATGGGCCTGCGGCGCCTGCCACTACCCGAACGGTGAGGGCGACACGACCTCACCGACGCTCGCCGGGTTGCCCAAGGTCTACATCCTGGAACAGATCAGGGCTTTTCGCGACGGTCAACGAAGACCCCCGGACCCCTCCATGGCCGAGGAGGCGCGAAACCTCGACGAGGCCGATCTGCAACAGGACGGCCGATTACTTCTCCAGCCTGAAACTTCCTCACATCAGGCGGGTAGTGGAAACCGCTACCGTGCCGAAGACGCACTGGGAGGAGTTCGTGCTCGCTCCGGACAAGGACGGCGCGCGCGAACCCATTGGTGAGCGCATCATCGAGGTGCCGAACGACCCGACGCTTTACGATTGGGGCGATGAGCGCACCGGCTTCACCGCCTATGTGCCGCCCGGCAGTATTGCGCGCGGTGAGGTGATCGGCGCCAAGGGTGAAGGCTCCGTCGCGGCCTGCGAATCCTGTCACGGCGCGAAGCTGACGGGTGCGACGATGCCTGGGATAGGCATCGCGCCGCCCCTGGCCGGGCGCTCACCCACCTACATCGTCAAAGAACTGATCCTCTTTCGCCTCGGCCGTCGGACCGATCCCGCGGCCCTACCGATGCGGGTGGAAGCATCGCAGTTGACCGAGCCGGAAATGGTGGATGTCGCCGCGTACGCCGCGTCCCGCAAGCCGTGAAATCGCAGGCCACGTGGATCTGCCACGCCGCCGCTTATCCTAGAGGTGGTGCGCCACCCTCGGCGGTGCGCCGCGCGATGAACTCATCGAGCGCATCGGCGCAAAGGCCCGCTGCCGGCGGCGGTGTGAACTCCGCGAGCACCTGCTTCCACTTGGCGTGCGCCCGGTCGGTCGAGGTGAGTGAGCCGCGCTCGCTCCAGGTGCCGAAGTTCGACCAATCCCCGATCAGCGGCTCGTAGAAGGCGGTGCGGTAGCGCGCCATGGTATGCGCCGCCGCGAAAAAATGGCCGCCCGGCGGCACCGAGGCGATCGCCTCGTAACCGAGCGAGTCCTCGTCGGCTTCCGGGGGCACACAGAGCTCCGCCAGCATCTGCAACATCTCGACATCGGTCACGCACTTCTCGTAGGAGTGGGTCAGTCCCCCCTCCATCCATCCGGCCGCGTGCAGACAGACAGTCGCCCCGGCGAGCATGGTCGCCCAGAGGGAGAACTGGGTCTCGAGGGCCGCCTGCGCGTCGACCACGTTGCCCGCGGTGCCGCCGCCCGCCCGCCACGGCAACCCGATGAGGCGCGCCAGCTGGCCGGCGCCTAAGGTCGCCTGCAGGTGCGTCGGTGTGCCGAAAGCGGGTGAGCCCGACTTCATGTCGACGTTGGAAAGAAAGCTGCCGTAAAGAAGCGGCGCACCCGGGCGGGCGAGCTGCGCGAGGGCGATGCCGGCCAGCGCTTCCGCATGTTGGAGCGTCAGGGCGCCGCCGATGGTGATCGGCGCCATGGCGCCGGCGAGGCAGAACGGCGTCATGATCACGAGCTGCCCATGGCGCGCGAAATCGATGATGCCCTGTGCCATCGACCGGTCGAGCACACGCGGGGAGTTGCTGTTGATTACGGTGTAGGTGTGGACGCCATTGCGGAACTGCTCCTCGGACTGCCCGCGAGCCAGGCGGATCATCGCGAAGCAGTCCTCGACCTGCGCCGTGCCGCGTGCAAGCACGAACGGCATTTTGTCGGAAAGAGTCAGCTGCGCGCGCGTCATGGCGTAGTGACGCACGTGCACGGGCACATCCTGCGGCTCGGTATGGTTGCCGAGCAGGTGCAGCACGTCGAAGTGCTGACTGAGCTTGATGAGATCGACGAAGTCGGCGAGCGAGCCCGGACGGCGCCCGCGATCGAGATCGCTCACGTTGGGACAGCTCGAGCCACCGATGAAGATGAGCGAGCCGGCCGCGAATTCGACGGCGCGCCCCGGATCGCCGCCGAAGCCTTCGAACGCGCGCGGACAGCTCTCGAGGGCGGTCGTGACGATGTCGCGACCGAGCCGCACGATCTCGGTGTTCTCCTCGACCAGGGCACCGGCCCGGGCGTAAAGGGCGCGCGCTTCCGGCAGCAGCACCTTGATGCCGAGCGTCTCGAGAACCTTCAAGGCGTTCTCGTGCATCGCCGCCACGGCGTCATCCGAAAACACGCTTTGCGGCGTGAACGGATTGCGCAATCGCCGGTATGCGGTCGCGCGCGTGTGGCTCGGGGCCCGGGTCCCCTGACCGGGATGGCGTCGGTTCTGCCGCATGGTCGCACTATAGCCAAAGCGGGCGCGGTATGCCGATCGCAAAAACTCATACGCTCATCGCCCGACGGCATTCCCCGGATGCGGGAGAAGCGACGGACAACCTGCCGGTACCCGCGGCAGCCGCGGAAGGATTCGCGGCGTGGGGTAGAATGTTCCAACATCCCCTCTCATAGAACAGCGCGCGCGTCCCGTGTCATCGACCGCCATCGCGGCCACCTGGCAACTGCTCCTCGGCATGGGCATCCTGATGCTCGGCGCGGGGCTGCAGAGCACGGAGATCAGCCTGCGCGCGACGCTAGCGGGATTTCCCGCGCCACTCACGGGCGCGGTGATGTCGTGCTACTACCTCGGTTACATGCTCGGCACCGCGCTCGCACCGCGCCTGGTGCGCCGGGTGGGCCACATCCGGGTATTCGCCGCCATGGCGGCGCTCGCCTCCGCATCGATCCTGGCGCAGGGCATGTTCATCGCGCCGCTGCCGTGGGCGCTGCTGCGGGGTGTTTCCGGGCTCTGCTTCGCGGCGATCTATGTGGTGGCCGAGAGTTGGCTCAACGACCGCTCGAGCCGGACGACTCGCGGCAGTCTCCTCGCCCTCTACATGGCGGTGCTCTACATCGGACTCGGCGGCTCGCAGTTCCTGCTGATCCCGATGGATCCGCTCACCACCACGCCCTTCATGCTGGTAGCCGTCCTCATCTCGCTCGCCATCGTGCCGATCGTGATCGCGGCGCAAAGCGCGCCCGAGATCGCGCTGCCGCAGAGGGTGAGCTATCGCGAGCTTTACCGGGACGCCCCGGTCGGAGTGGTGACGGTGACCATTGCCGGCATGGTGACCTCGAACGTCTACTCCATGGGCCCGGTGTACGCGAAGTTGAGCGGTCTCGACACTTCGGGTGTGGCGACCTTCATGGGCGTCAGCGTGCTCGCCGCCGTGGTCATGCAATATCCGGTCGGCAGGCTCTCCGACCGGATCGATCGGCGCACGGTGATTGCCGGCATGTGCATCTTCGCGACTTTGAGCGCCGCGGCCGCCGCGCTCATCCGCAGCCTCCCGCACGAGCCCCTGCTGCTGCTCACGGCGCTCTTCAGCGGCTCGGCGTTCACGCTTTACTCGCTCGGCGTTTCCCACGTCAACGATCACCTCGAGCCGAAACAGATGGTGGCCGCGAGCAGCGCGCTGCTGCGGATGAATGGGATCGGCGCGGCCCTGAGTCCGATCCTGGTGGGCGGGCTCATCGGGGCCTTCGGGCCCCAGCTGTATTTCGCCGTGCTGGCGGCGCTCACCGGGTTGCTCGCGCTCTATGGCCTCTGGCGCAAGACGCGCCGCAGCCCGCTGCCGGCCTCGCGCAAGCGGCCCTTGGTCGCCGCCGAGCCACACGCGCTCACCGGCCGGGTCGCGGCGAGCGGCGGCGCGGTCTCCGGGCACGGCGAGACTGACCGGCGGGAGTCAGCTCGCCGATAACGTTTGCTCGAGCTCCTGCAGCAGGAGATCGGCGTGCGGCCGCGCGAAGGTGAGCGGCGGGCGGATCTTGAGCACATTGCCGTTGCGGCCCGTTGCCCCGAGCAGCACGCCGCGCTGACGCATGGCATTCACGATCCGCCGGGTCTGCGCCGCGGCACCGAGGCCGCTCACGGGATTGGCGCCGAGCTCGACGCCGATGAAGAGTCCCGCTCCCCTTACCTCGGCGATCAGCGGCAAGCGCTGCGCGAGCGCGCGCAGCGCCTGGCGCAGGTGATCGCCCGTGCGCTGCGCGTTCTGGATGAGATTCTCCTCGCGAATCACCTCGAGCACGGCGCGTGCCGCCGCGCACGCGACGTTGTTGCCACCGTAGGTGTTGAAATAGCGCCTGCGCCGGGCGAACTCCTGAAGCAGACCCGCTCGCCCGACGAGGGCCGCAATCGGGTATCCATTTCCCATGGGCTTGCCCATCGTGACCAGATCGGGCACCACGTCATGACGCGCAAAACCCCACATCCCCTCTCCCAGACGTCCGAAGCCGGCCTGCACCTCATCGGCGATGAAGAGTCCGCCGGCCGCGCGCATGGCCTGCACGGCGGGCTGAAGAAAGCCTCGGGGCTCGGCGATCACACCCTCGCTCGAGAAGATCGTATCGATGAGGAGCGCCGCAGGCCGCACGCCCGCTGCACGCATGCGCTCGATGCAACGGGCGATCTCATCGGCGAATCCCGCGGCATCAACCGCATGCAGCGGCGCCCGCACCGTGTAAACGTCGGGGCCGAGCGGCGCGCCCTCTTCGGGTGACATGCCGGCGAGCACGTCCGTTGCGCCGTGATAGGCGAAGTCCGTGATGATGAAGCCGGTGCCGCCCGTCACCACCTTGCTCACCTGCACCGCAAGATCATTGGCTTCACTGCCGGTGCACGTGAAGATGACGTTGCCGAGCGCCTCGGGAAAGCTCGTCAGCAGCTCTTCGGCGAGCTGCAGCGGCTCTTCGGTCAGATAGCGGGTGTGTGTGTTGAGAATCCGCGCCTGGTCGCAGATCGCCTGCACGACCGCGGGATGGCAATGGCCGACCACGGGCACGTTGTTGTAGGCATCGAGATAACGCCGCCCCTGCTCATCGTACAACCACACTCCCTCGGCACGCACGATCTCGAGCGGCTGCTCGTAGAAGAGCCGGTAGCTCGGCGCGAGAAGGCGCGCCCGGCGGGCCAGGAGCGCCGAGCGATCCGTGGGTGAGCCCGTCAAAGCCTGATCTCCTCACCCGGCAGTCGGTCGGCAAGCTCGAGCTGAACGCGCATGAACTCCGCATCGAGGGGCGCGAAATGGCGGCTCGCGGGATTATGGTGCACGTGCCATTCGTGCACCACCACATTCATGAGCAGCCGCGCCGCAACGAGCGTGCCGAGGATCGCGAGCTCCGGCTGCGAGAGCGGCCTGCACTCGTGATAGCCGCGCGCCACCTCGAGCACGCACTCGCGCGCTTCGGTCGGATCGCGGCAGTCGCGGGGAATGAGCTCCGCCGCGGCAACCCCGAGATCGGCGATCAGCGCCGTGCGGGTGAGATCACCGAAGTCGATGACGCCGATCACCTGTGCCTCGTCGTCCGGGTCGACCAGGAGATTGCGCGGGTTGAGATCGTTGTGTACGACCTGCTGGCGCAGCAGCGGCAGTCGCGCTTCGATCTGCGGCGCGATGCGCGCCAGCACTCGGCCGGCGCTCGCGCGGAACGGGAACCTCGGCATCTGCTCGAGAAGCCGCGACAGGTAGCCAACATGGCGCACATCCCAGATGAGGGGGCGCTCGGCCGCCGGGTGATCGAAGCTGCCGAGAGCACGACTCAGCCGACCGCCGAGGCGCCCGCAGGCCGCGCGCTGCGCCGATGATCGGACGGACTCGGCGAGCAGCCGGCCCGAGAGATAGGTGAGGATGCGAGCGGTGCGCGCGCTGGCCGCCGAATCCGCGAAGCGGACCTCGACCTCGCCCTCGAGCGTGCGCAATATCCTCGGTACGGGAAGGGCGCCATCGATCCGCTGCAAATGCACGAGTGCGCCGATCTGCAAGCCGGTGATCGCCGCGCTCTCCGCCGAATTCGCGATCTTGAGGACGTATTCGGCCCCGTCAGAGGCGGTCAGCTTGAAATTCTCGTCCCGCTCTCCCGTGAGCCGGGTCGCGCTCGCCTGCACGCCGTAACGCTCACGGGCGAGCGCCGCCGCGCGCTCCTCCGGTACGGGGCGGGACTGGGCG
>Ga0335074_10017791_pt1 | contig 10030 bp, 8 predicted proteins | sample Lox_Sample_23_FD_206715 | JGI IMG/M metagenome (GOLD analysis project Ga0335074, IMG submission 206715) | Soil microbial communities from Loxahatchee National Wildlife Refuge, Florida, United States - Lox_Sample_2.3 | ecosystem: Environmental > Terrestrial > Soil > Wetlands | place: USA: Florida...
CCGTGGTCACAAGTCAAACACCAAATTATAGGCCGTATACTGAGCGGGTTCGAAGAAAGGAAACTCCTTTTGCAGGAACATAACGCCGCATGCCAGTTCTTGCCTGCACGTCGACGTTGTTTCGTTATCTTGATTTTGTTTTTCGGATTTGCAGGAATGGCAGCGGCCGAGTCTCACTTGGACGGCACTTACGCTCGAGTGAATACCTACTCCGTCTTCGCCGCGTATTCCAATGACTCCAGTCATATTCTGCTCGGCGAGGCCGAACAGCGCAAATTTCTTCAATTCGGTGTGGCCTATAGCCGGAGACTGCTGCTCAATCGGCGAATCAACTGGCAATACAACGCCGAATTCATGCCGGTATCCCTGGACGGCGATCCCTTGACCCGCTTTGTGAATACAGAAATATCGCCCACGACCCAAACTGTCTCCGGGACCCTCCCCTATCCCATGACGCAGTGTGCGCCCTTCACCGTTCAATACAACACCGTCGTCAACGGGGTCACCTACGCCGGGACAGAGGTGTACTCGTGCTACGGACGACGCTGGACCGTGGGAGAAGCGATTTCGCCCTTCGGCCTTCAATTGAACCTTGCCCCGCGCCACAAGCTGCAGCCCTATCTCGTCAGCCACGGAGGTTATATGTACTCCACTCGTCCGGTCCCGGTGGAGAGCGCGGGCTCCTTCAATTTCACCTTCGATGGCGGCATCGGACTCGAATACTTTCGTTCCCGGTCACAATCGATCCGCGTCGAGTACCGCTATCACCATTTCTCCAACAACAACACTGCAAATGCCAACCCCGGCGTCGACAACGGAATGCTCCAGGTCACCTATGCGTTCGGACGCTAGTAACGCGGCACCTTGGGATCGACTTCGACCGACCAGGCATCGATCCCACCCCGAAGAGACTGCGCGTTTTCAAAGCCCTGGTTGCGTAGCCACGCGGTCACGTTCAGCGAACGCTGGCCGTGATGGCACAGCACCACCATGTGCTCGTCGGGATCAAGTTCGTGGTGCGCGCGCGACGGAATATCGCCCATCGGAATCAGCGTGCTGGAGTCGATGTGAGCGGTCGCAAATTCCCACGGTTCGCGGACATCGACCAGGCGCGTTTTGTTTTCGCGGATAAGAGCGGCTGCATCCAAAGGGGAAATCTCGTAATCGAGCATGATTTCAGTCTATGCTGCCCGTTTATGCCGCCAGTCCCCCGATGCAGGCAGAATCTTTGGGGCCAGGCAGCAACGCATTTAATCTTGTAGAGAATGCCGCCGATTCTCAATGCGCAATCGATCGCAAAGCAGTTCGGATCAATTCCGCTCTTCCGCAACATCTCCTTCACCATCGACGATGGTGCCCGGATCGGGCTGATAGGGCCCAACGGAGCCGGCAAATCGACGCTTCTCGCCATCCTGGCAGGTGCGGTTGAACCGGATGAGGGCGAGGTCGCAGTGCGCAAGCGCGCCAGGGCTGCCTATGTGCCCCAGGATTCCCAATTCCCCGCTGGATTGACGGTTCACCGGGTGCTCGAAACGGCATTGGGTACGGCGCATGTGCCGGAGAATGAACGCGAAGGACGCCTTCGCGAAATGGCCGGGCGCGCGGGATTTTCCGATCTTGCCGCCCCGGCCGCCACGCTTTCGGGCGGGTGGCGAAAGCGTCTGGCAATTGTCGAGGCGCTGGTGAGCCAGCCCGATGTTCTCCTCCTCGACGAGCCCACGAATCACCTCGATCTGGCCGGGATTGAATGGCTGGAAGAATTGCTCCAGTCCTCCAGCTTCGCGGTGGTAACGGTAAGCCACGATCGCTACTTCCTTGAAGCCACATCGAGCGAAATCATCGAGTTGAACCGCATTTATGCAGATGGGCTGTTACGCGTAAAGGGCAACTTCAGCCGCTTTCTCGAAGAGCGGCAGGCGTATCTCGAATCGCAAAGCCGCCAACAGGAGAGCCTGCGCAATCGCGTTCGAACCGAGATCGAATGGCTGCGGCGCGGACCCAAAGCACGAACCACCAAGTCCAAGGCCCGCATCGATGCAGCCAACCAGATGATCAGCCAGCTGGCCACGATGGATTCGCGGATGGTAGTAAACACCGCCGGCATCGACTTTGCCGCGACCGATCGCAAGACCAAACGGCTGGTGGAGTTCGACGGCGTGGCCTGCGAGGTTGAAGGTCGCAGGCTCTTCGACGGGCTCAACTTCACCTTGACGGCCGGTATGCGGCTCGGCCTGGTCGGCCCCAACGGGAGCGGCAAGACGTCCCTTCTGGGACTGATCCGCGGTGAGCTCGAACCCGCCCAGGGAACAATCCGCCGGGCCGACGCGCTGCGCATCGTCTATTTGAGCCAGATGCGCGAACTCGACGAGGATGTGACGCTGCGGCGGGCCCTGGCCCCGCAAGGAGATGGACTGGTTTTCCAGGGTCGGAACCTGCATGTGGCCAGCTGGGCGGCGCGGTTTCTGTTTACCGGCGAGCAGTTGAATCAGCCGGTGCGGAACTTGAGCGGCGGCGAGCGGGCGCGGGTTCTGATCGCGAAGCTCATGCTCGAGCCGGCGGACCTATTGCTCCTCGACGAGCCCACCAACGACCTGGACATCCCCACACTGGAGATTCTTGAGGACAATCTGATGGAATTCGCAGGGGCTCTGGTGCTGGTAACCCACGATCGCTACCTGCTCAACCGCATCGCCTCAACCGTGCTGGGGCTGGACGGCAACGGGCACATCGGGCAGTTTGCTGACTTCGCGCAGTGGGAAGAGTGGATACAACAGAATTCGGGGATCCGGGAACAGCAATCAGGGATCAAAAATCCCGACGCCGCGACATCCACGAAGCCTGAGACCGATGGGCAGACGAAAAAGAGGAAACTGTCCTATCTTGAGGCGCGGGAGTTCGCCGCCATCGAGCAGCGGGTCGAGGCGTCGGACGCGCGGGTTGCTGCCGCACGGAGTCGCGTGGAAGACCCGTTGATCGCGACCGATGCGGCCGCCCTGCAGATAGCGCTGGCTGAGCTCGAGGCCGCGGAACAGGAGAACCAGGGGCTCTACAGCCGCTGGGCCGAATTGACCGACCGGACGGTCTAAACTGGTAGAGTCCGTTACAGTAAAGCTGAGCTCAGGCTTCACTTCGACTACCCGCAGCAAAACAGCTGCATCGAAAGATGATATGCAGAACCCGGTGAAAGTTTTGATTGTCGAGGACGAACCCCATGCCTTGATGGGACTCGCCGAGCTTATTTCCGGCTGGGGATACCAGACCGAGACCGCGCGTGACGGAATCGAAGGTTGGGAAAAGGCTCTCACCTGGGATCCTGCAATTGTGGTGACCGATTTCAAGATGCCGCGCATGGATGGCATCGGGCTGCTCACCAAGCTGGCCGAAAGCCCGAGCTCAAACGTCGCGGTGGTATTGCTGACCGCGCAGGGCTCAATCCAGACAGCGGTGGATGCGATGAAGCTGGGCGCCTACGACTTCCTCGAAAAGCCCGTGGATGCCACGCGCTTGCGCACCATCCTGGCGAATGCGGCCCGGCAGCGGGCCACCGAGATTGAGCTGGAGGTCACCCGCAGGCAGCTGCGCAACACCGGCATTCTGGGTGCAATGGTCGGCGGTTCGAAGGCCATGCGTGAGATCTTTGCGCTGATCGAGCAGATTGCACCGTCGAACGTTTCGGTTCTCATCACTGGCGACAGCGGAACCGGCAAAGAGCTTGTGGCCCGGACCCTGCACGACTTGAGTGCGCGCAAGGCAAGACCGTTCCTTGCAGTGAATTGCGCGGCCATACCCGAGACGCTCATCGAGAGTGAGATCTTCGGCCACGAAAAGGGCGCGTTCACCGGAGCCTTTGAGCGCCGGGCCGGCTGTTTCGAACTCGCCACGGGAGGCACGCTGCTTCTGGACGAACTGGGCGAGATGCCTATCGCGACACAGGCCAAGCTTCTGCGCGTTCTTGAGGAGCGTAAGCTGCGCAGGCTGGGCGCCCGAACCGAGCAGGACGTGGATGTCCGCGTGCTGGCAGCCACCAACCGTGACCCGCAGGATGCCGTGAACCAGGGGCAGTTGCGGGCAGACCTGTTCTATCGGCTGAATGTATTTCACATCCACATGCCGCCCTTGCGCGAGCATATGGAAGACCTGCAGCAGATGGCCGATGCCATGGTCCACGAAATGAATCAGAAGCACGGGCGGCACGTCTCCGGCCTGTCGGATCCCATCCTGGAGCGAATGATGGCGTACAGCTGGCCGGGCAATGCGCGCGAGCTGCGGAACTTGATTGAACGCGCCGTAATCCTCTGTCCCGACGGGGCGCCGCTCGACATCTCCCATTTGCCCAGAACATTCGGCACCGCACAGGCTCCCCCTCCGGCGCGCGTAAACGACGCCAGCGTAGTGCCCGTGCGCGTGGGAACCACGGTGGGTGAAGCGGAACGGCTGTTGATTCTGCGCACCCTCGAGTCAACCGGGCAGAACAAGACCCGGGCCGCAGAGATCCTGGGCGTAAGCCTCAAGACTCTGCACAACAAACTGAAGGAATATAGTCATTTGCGCGAGGATCAGCCGCCCGCGGCCTGAGGCGCCTTGATCCAACCCGCGTGTGCCGCATTTGTTTGAGGAGCTGATTCTCCATCGATTCTCTGCTTCTCGCGGCATCCCTGGAGTCGCGCCCGATTACGATTCATGCGATTGAAGACAAAACTCGTCATCGCCATTACCGCGCTGGTGTTTCTGATCGCCGGGCTGCTGTCGATGGTCTACGTCAGCCACCTCGTCGATGCGGCGATTCAGCAGTCCTATGACTCCAACCTGATCATCGCCAACCTGGTCCGGTCGGCATTGCAGAACGACGCTCTCAAAACCGGTCTGAAAGACGAGATCGTCGATCCCAATGACACTGCAAAATTGCACGAGTTGGTGGTCGCGGCCATTCGCAACAGCAGCGCGCTGCGCGAAGCGATGAACTCGGCAACCATGTACTCCGCAACCCTGCTCGATGTGAGCATTGCGGATGCGCAGTCCAAGGTCCTGGTCAGCACCAATCCCGACTATCAGGACAAATTGCTGCCGCAGCGGCAGAGCTATGACAACCTGCTGGCCGCCGACGCGATCACCAAGATGCGCGAAGTCTATGGGTTGCCCAAGATATTCGACATCGCGCTGAAGCTGGATCGCAACGGCGCGCCATTCCTCAGCGTCCACGTGGGTGTGGAAACGCGCCTGCTGCAGCATGTATATGAACCCTCGCTGCGCGAATCGTTCACCTTGATGGCCTTTGCCCTGGGCACCGCCCTGGTGGTTGCTTTCCTGTTGAGCAACCTGGCGCTGCGCCCGTTGGAAGAAATCAGCATGCAACTCGATTACTGGAACCCGATTCCGGCAAGCGAGTTCAGTCCCGCCGAGCCCAAGCTCGACACCGTCGAAAGGGTTTCAACCAAGATTGAGAAGATCGGGCAGCGCATGCGGAATGTCGAGGAGGTTTTTTCCGCCTTAAAAGAAAACCTCGACCAGATCCTCGGAAACCTCCAGGACGGCATCCTGTTGTTCACGGGGGACGGCCGCGCGGTGCTGGTTTCAGAGGCGGCCCACCGCTTTCTCGAAAAAGACCAGGAAAGCATTCTCGGACTGCAGGCCAGCGAAATCTTTGACCGCTCCACGGTGCTGGGCCGGACCCTTCGCGATGCCTTTGATGCCGGAGTCACGCTGGTGCAGGAGGATATTCAAACCGAGACGGGACGAAGAATTCAGGCATCGGTGGACTTCATCTACGACGACCAGACCCGGACGGGCCTTGGCGCGCTGGTGACATTGCACGATCTTGAGTCGGTGGAGCAGATCGAATCGGAGCTGGAAGTTTCGCGGCGCATGGCCGCTATCGGGAGGCTGACGGCGGGCGTTGGGCACGAGGTAAAGAATCCCATCAATGCCATCGTTGTGCATCTCGAGCTCTTGAAGAACAAACTGGGCGATGACCATGCGCCGGCGGTTCGGCATCTCGATGTGATCGATGCCGAGATTCATCGTCTCAATCGCGTAGTGCAGACATTGGTGGACTTCTCGCGTCCGGTGGAGTTGCGCCTCCAGGAACAGGACCTGCGCACCGTCATCGGCGACGTGCTCGCGCTCGCCGCAGAAGAGTTGACCACGCGCCAGGTGAATCTCCAGAGCCGCATGCCCTCGACTCCGCTCATCGTGAATGTGGATGCCGATCTCCTCAAACAGGCCGCCCTGAACGTGATTCAGAATGGAGCCCAGGCCATGCCGGACGGCGGCGTGTTGCATGTGCGGCTGGAAGAGGATCGCAAGTCGGCTGTCCTGCGCATCGCCGATGAAGGCGTGGGCATTCCGACTGAGATTCGCGAGAAAATCTTTGACCTGTATTTCACCACCAAGCCCGGCGGAAGCGGGATCGGACTGGCCATGACATATCGCATTTTGCAGTTGCATCATGGCAGCGTGGACGTAAAATCAGAGGTGGGCCGTGGTACGGAATTCTTTCTGCGCATTCCACTCGCTGCCACGGAATGGGGACGCCGGCATCTGCAACCGGCTAGTGTGGAAGAAACAAAGGGGTTGGAGACATGAAGTACAGCGCAAGGTGCGCTGCGTTGCTGCTGTTGCTGCTGACCGGGTGCTTTCACAAGACCCAGGTCGCGCAAAATCAGCCGCTCGCGCCGTCAATTGACGAAACTCCTTCGCCCAAGCTGGAGCCCGCCCCGACAAATCTGCCGCCACCGGAGGTGACCATACCGGTTCAGCCGCCGCCGGCCGAGATTACGCCTCCCGCGGAACCCGTAAAGAAACCGCCCAAGCACAAGAAACCGGTGAATACGAATACGCAGGTCGCTTCCACGGGCACGCCTGCGGTCTCGGCCATCGGGCAACTCTCCACACCCGATCCGCCTAACATACGCCAGCAAACCGATGCCTCCATTGAATCAACTGAGAAAGCACTAAACGGCATCACCCGCAAGCTGAGCGACCAGGAAGAGAAAACCGCCGCGCAGATCCGCGAGTACCTGAAGCAGGCACGCGCAGCACTCACCGCCGGCAATGTGGATGGCGCAAAAGACCTGGCAGACAAGGCCAAGGTGCTGCTCGACGAGTTGCATCCCTAAATGCCGGCGTCAGATAGCGGCCGCAGACACCGCGTCCCGCCTTTCCTTCCCTAATCCCTAATCCCTGTTCTCTGTTCCCTGCCTCTTAGCGCTCGCCCCAGCTCAGCTTGCTGCGCAGCGCATCAAAGAAACCGCTTTCGCTGATGCGGACCAGGTTCACGGTGTAGGCGGAACGTTCGCAGCGCACCTCATCGTCCTGGTGGAGTTCGAAACCGATCTGCCCGTCCACCGTGAGCAGGCACTGTGTCGGCACGCCTTCAACGCGAATCGTGAGGCAGGCCTCGCCCGGAACCACGATGGGCCGCAGCGTCAGCAGGTGCGGGCAAATGGGCGTCACCACCAGGGCATCCACGTCCGGCGTCAGAATCGGCCCGTTTGCCGCCAGTGTGTAGGCGGTCGAACCGGTGGGCGTGGACACGATGACACCGTCGGCGCGGAAGCGAGCGACTTTCTTCCTGTCGAGTTCTACCGTGAAGTCCCCCATGCGGGCAATGTCGCCTTTCGAGACCACAACTTCATTGAGAGCCTCATAAGTCTTTACTGAAGCTCCGCCGCGCCACACCTCGGCGTGCAGCATCTTGCGGTCATCCAGGGTGTGGCACTTGTCGCACCAACTGGCGAGGGTGGTATAGAGATCGCCGAGCCGAACCTCCGTTAAAAAACCGAGCGAACCGAGATTCACACTGAGAATGGGCGTACCGGTCGCCGCAAAGATGCGTGCCACGGAAAGCAACGTCCCATCCCCGCCCAGTACGATCACCAGCTGCGGTTGATGGGTCGGCAATTCTGAGCGATCGACGGCTGGAGCAGCCTGCGTATAACACGCTCCCTCGTGATCCAGCAGGGGATCGAACTTGTTCTTGCGCAGCCACTCGATCAGCTCGGGCAGCAGGTGCGCGAGTTCAGGTTTTCGCGGCTTACTGACAATGGCAACGCAAGTCATGCGGTCCCAGTGTAAATGGAGGACGGTACCTGAAGACTAGGGACTAAGGGACTCTCGCTTTGCATAGAGTAGAAATTCGACGTTGCCTTCCGAGCCCGTGATCGGCGAAGGGATGGTTTCGACAACCCTCCAGCCCAGTTCGTTCACCGCCTGCGCAACCCTGTCGATAGCGCGCTTGTGGACTTCGGGATCGCGAACGATACCGCCTTTGCCGACGTTTCCGCGCCCCGCCTCGAACTGCGGCTTGACCAGGATGACCGCCTCCGTCAATCCCGGCGCAGCCCCAAACACCGGCCCCAGCAACAGCGTTGCCGAGATGAAGGAAACATCCATGACCAGCAGGGTGAGTACGGGCGCACCGGCTTCAGCCAGTGCCCGCGGAGCCAGAAAGCGGGCATTGGTGCGCTCCACAAGATGAACTCGAGCATCGTTGCGGAGCTTCATCGCAATCTGTCCGAAGCCCGTATCGACCGCCGTCACGTGGGCCGCACCGCGTTGCAGAAGACAATCGGCAAAGCCACCGGTCGAGGCGCCGACATCAAGACAACTGCGTCCGCTCACATCGATCCGCCAGTGATCGAGTGCGGCCTCCAGTTTCAACCCTCCGCGGCTGACGTAGGGCATGTCGTCACCAAGCAGGCGGATGGCTGCATCGGACGCAATCGCCGAGCCGGGCTTGTCAATCTTCTGTTCGTTGACCAGAACCCGGCCGGCAAGAATAAGAGCCCGAGCGCGCTCGCGGCTGGCAACCAGGCCGCGGTCGACCAGCGACACATCGAGGCGGACTTTGCCTGAACCAGCCAATGAGATTCTCTCCAGGGATTAGAGTAGCCGTTCCAATCTGGACGCAGACCTATTCCGAGCCGGCAAGGACCGATGGAGTTGGGCTTAGCGCCGCCCGGTTCGCGGGTTTTGCCTTCGGCACGCCATGCTGGTGGCAGTCGGTGCAGCGCACCCAGTGAATGTTGTGCGTGCTCCTGGCACTGGTAAAGGTGGTGTCCATCTTCTCCACGTCGATCCCGCAATGCGACATCTGCGGATGACAGGTCTTGCAGGATGCGGTCGCGCTCTCGTTGTGGCCGTTGTGGCAGGCCAGGCAACTGATGCCCTCATGAACGCCCATCGGTGTGCGATCGTCGCCCGATCCAACCTGCGGACCCCAGCGATTTGAAGCGGCAGCCGTGCCGGCCTCGGGAATGCGCGGTGCGTGGCATTGATAACAGATGGCCTGGCGCTGGTCAGGACTGATCTTTACCGCCCGCGGCCCATCCTGGAGTTGCGGAATCGTCAGCAGCCTCACCGAAAAGTGCATCTGCTCGCGGCGGTCGAAAAATCCCAGCGAGTCGCGAACCGGAGGCATCGCAACGGAAATCCGCTGCGCCGGCTTCGTCTGTGTCGGCCCTTCGCGGTGCATCTCGTGACAGGCCATGCAGGGCATGGTGGGTTGATTGGCCATCGAGGCGCTCACCAGCCGCCATGGGCCGGAGGTGTTCATGGGCTGCACCAGGCCGCGAACGGCGCCATCAAAGTGCATGCCGTGGCAGCGCAGGCAATCGTCCGTAAGCCGGCGCGCGGTGTTGTGATCGGGGTTGGTGAAGATCTGCGCATAGGTGGCGCTGTGCGGGCCGGCTTGCCATGCCGCGAACTCGTGCTGGTGGCAGGCCTGGCACTTCGCCATCATCGCCAGCACGTCTGCTTCGCGCAGATGGATTGCTTCGGGCGCGGTCCCTGCAAAATGAACCCGCGCGTGGCGCAGCTTCGCCGCCAGGCTTGCCGAGTGGCATTGCATGCACGCGGTTTTGCGATGCGCTGATCCATGAATGGCATTCACATACGCGGTCATCTCATGACAGCTTTCGCATCCCTGACCGCGCTCCAAGCGAAGATAAAACGGCGCAGACGCGGCCATCGCAATCAGCAGCAGGGCCGCGCCGACCGAGACCAGCACGATGAATCGCCAGAAGCGGATCAT
>Ga0335074_10017796_pt1 | contig 10029 bp, 10 predicted proteins | sample Lox_Sample_23_FD_206715 | JGI IMG/M metagenome (GOLD analysis project Ga0335074, IMG submission 206715) | Soil microbial communities from Loxahatchee National Wildlife Refuge, Florida, United States - Lox_Sample_2.3 | ecosystem: Environmental > Terrestrial > Soil > Wetlands | place: USA...
GGCGCTGTTATTGAGGATGTAACCGACGGGCAGCGCGTTGAGGATGAGGCGGCGGGCGACCTGGGCGGCGCGCACCTGGTAGTAACTCACCTCGAAGTCGATGACGCTTTGCATCGCCAGCGCCCGTAGCTCGACCTGCTCGCGCTGGCCCACCGCCACTACGGGGGTGTTCATGATGCCGAAGTTGTTGGTGTCGAGCGTGTACTGCTCGACGCAGTCCAAGAAATCGAGCACCGCGTTGTTCTGCAACCCGTACAGCGTCACCCGCACCTTATCCGCCGCCAGTTGGTAGTGGTTGCGGTTGAGGTCCAAGTACGGCACCGCTTGCAACGCGCGTGTCCCCGCCGGGTCGATATCGACCACCCCATACGGCGGCGTGAGGTTGGCGTCGACCAACTTCGCCGGAAATAGCGCCGTGGAGTTGGTAAAGGCGCCCCCGGCGGAGCCGTAGATGGGGACGTAATTATTGAGGGCCAACCAGAGCGGGAGGCTGTTGGCGGCCACCGCCTGGGTGAGGTCCACCGCATCGGGAGTATCGAGCAGCTGCGAGGCCAGCGCCGGGTAGATAGAGTGGCCGAGGTAGTGGTAGAGCCCCGCTTGGGGGAAAACCTGTTGCTGGGAGAAGGCGTAGCGGACGCCTGCGTATGCGGCAACCCACAGCAGACTGAGCGGCGAGGTGGAGAACTCCGCCACCGGCTGCTCGGCGGTGAACACCACCTGCGCAAACCCCACGGTCTCCGTGGCCGACTGCTCGACGTCCTGCACAAAATGCAGCGCGCCCCGGAAGCGCTCGGTGATGGTCGGTTGCCAGAACACGTACTTATCGAGCGGCAGCACCACGCGGGAGTAGCGCTGGAAGGTGACCTCGAAGTTGAGATCGAGCTGCTCCAGCCCATCGCGCAACACCGGCCCGAGTACGGTTTGCCGGCCCTCGCCTACCCCCGGCACCCTAGCTCACCCAGGCCCGGAACGAGGCCATCAAGAGGCCCGTGTCGCGGAAACTCGGGCGCCGCGGGTTGGACTTGCGGTACGGATGCTTGAGGCGGTGGTTAACCCCGCGCAACGCCGCCTTGGTCGGGGTCCCCGGGATACCTACCCGCTCGGCCTCGCGCGAGCTGATGAACTTGCGGAACGCGCTCTGGATGCTCTGCATCGCCTCGCCCCAAGGGTCCACACGTTGCCCCATCATGAGCGTCTCGAACGCCCCGCTGAGCGAGTTGCCCACGGCCTCCACCACCTCCTCCTGGTGCACGCGGTAAAACGCGGCCATCAGCCCGTACCGCGCCTCGAGGATCTCCGCCACATCGCCCGTGGTGACAGCCCCCACGCGCCTACTCCGCGCACGGTAGGGCTGGACCAGCACCCCCAGGTGGAGTTTAGTGGCCATTGCCCTTGAGGCCGCTCAGCACACTCGGCGCCGCCACTTGCAGCCCGCCGGTCTGCTGGGCGACGAACGCATGGAACTGCTCGGCCAGCACACGCAGCGCGGCACCGTCCACGGCGTCGTAAGTAACCGAGCCCAAGTACCCCGTGGTGCTCGAGCTGATGCGCAGGGTGGCTTGCGCCTGGGCGGGGATCAGGTTGAGGAACAACTGCTCCTGCACACCGTTCAACAGTTTCTCGGCCATCGCGTTACGTAAGCCCCCACAGTGTGCCGTAGGATTGCGCGATACCGAGGTACTCGCGGCCGTACGGCGTCTTCAGATTCTGCATATCGGCGAGCGTGAACAGCCGCATCTGCTCCGGGTTCAGGTACGTGCTCGAGGACCCCTGGTCGCTGCCGCCAGCAACAATGCCTAGCGCGGCGTCAGTGATGCGGTAGCGGGCGCGAAGCCCGGAGAAGTACCGCTGGCCGCTCGGATCGGGCGCGTAGTTGATCAGCCGATCCGCCCCCAGGTTGTAGACCGCAAGGGTGTACAGGTTGCCGTCGACGAGCGAGAGATTGTTGTTGACGGTTGCCGTGGCGACCAGCAGCGAGGTTTGCGCTATGGCGGGCGCCACCACGTAAGCATCGCCCGCGGCCGGGGCGGCGGTGAACAGCGGCGCAACGGTGAGCACTGTGGCGCTATTGGCGCTCACATACGACGTCAGCCCCTGCGTGGTATCGACCACCACCGAGCCCACCCAGGCGTTGACTGTCCACCCCTGCGTGCTGTCGCTCAGCGTCGCCGTGGTCCCCGCTGTTACCGTGCCGGTAACGGTAGGGAACACCGCGGCGTCGATCGACACCACGCCGAACAGGAACGAGAGGTAATCGGTGATGTTCGGCGTGGTCGGCTGCTGCCAGCTCACTGCGTGAAGCGACGCTGTGCCTTGCGGCTCATGCGGTTACCGTGGCGCGGCGCCACCCCCTCCTTCACCGTCTCGAAGCCCTCGGCGACCTTCGGCTCCGCCCCCCGCTGGGTATCCTCCACTATCGTCAACTCCGTCCGCGGCACATCCACCCCGCGCTCGCGCATGGCGGAGGTGATGTTGTCGGAGATCGCCGCCGCCTGCTCCTCGCGCCGCTCCGCCGCGCGCTCATCGAGCGCCCGATCGTTGTGCTGCACGCCCTGGAGGATGGCCTCCAGCGGCACGGGGGCGCCGACGGAGTAGCAGAGGCCGGCGAAAGTACGCAGGTTCTTGATCTCCTTGTACGGCACTAAACCGTAGCGGGCATGTTGCTTGACGATGAGGTCGATCTGATCGAGCGGGAAATCCCCGATGCAGAGCTGGGACCCGATGCGCACGGTCTCGCAATACTGCTTGGTCGACTCCGGAATCCAAGCGAGGAAATTGTGGTGTTGCTTTGTGGTGTTGGCGACGTAGAGCCGTGCCATACGCGGTTACCTCTCTCTCGGTTGTTACTGGTACGTCATGTACAGAATGCGGATCGCCTCGGGGCGGATGATCCAGCCCGGCGACGCCCGCATCTCGAACAGCACATCGATCGCCCCCCCGGGCAGCGGCGTGGGGATCTCTATAGGCGCCGCGACGTCCGTGTACTGCAGCGAGTTGGCGGCAAGCCCTGGGCTCAGCGTCGCAAACTCGTTGGTGTTCGGCCACGCTCCGCCCGGCTTCTTGATCTCGGGCATCGTGATCAGGATCGTGTCGATGTCCGAGGCCGATTGGTTCTGCAGCGTGTCGTCGTACGTCCACTCGATGATATCGCCGTTGAGCCCGGCGACGTCCTTCACCATGCCCGCGGTCGTGTTGCTACCTGCACCGGGGCGCTGGTAGGCAACGAGCTGCACGATGTTCGGGTACTCGAACTGCCCGAGCGTGCGCTGGGGGCCGAGGATCACAAAGCGCGCGGGGAGCCCGAGCGACATGGTGCTCGTCTTGATGTTGAGCAACTGCGTGAGCAGAAACGTCCCCATCTGGCCGTTGTCGTACGTGAGCACCGTGGTGTGCCCGAAGCTATCCGCGGGCAGGTTCACCGTCGTCGCGCCGTTCGTGTTGAGCAGCCCCTCGCCGTTGGAGGGGATGTTCCCCTGCAGCAGCATGTTCCGCAGCAACTGCGCATGCCCCTGGCGGTTCGCCAACCGCTGGGCCTCGACGATCGACGTCCCCCACTCGGCCATCATCGCCGTATCGTGGTGGTTGTACTCGGCGCGGCTCTGGTTGAGGTACGTCGGCACGTTGATCATGCTCGGCACTACCGTGGCGGAGCTGATCTGGTTGCCCGAGGCCTGGTTGGTGCGCAGCGAGGTACGGACATCCAAGCGACGGATGTACACGTACTTGTCCTCGCTCCCGATCTTCACCATCGGCTTACCGCCCGCGAGCGATGCGAAGGCGCCCGAGAACTGGTTGTATTGCAGGATCAGCTCCGGCTCCATGAACGAGGGGTGGGTGATCACCCAGGAGCTTGCAAGATTGGCCATGAACGGTTACTCCAAAAGTGAAGAGAGATCAGATCTCGATCAGCGCCGCCGAGCCGTTGCGGACCCAGGTCGCGAAGCCCGTCCCCGAGGCGTAGCTCACCACCTGCGAGTTGCCGATGTTGACATCGACCACCTTGACAGGGAGCGCGCCGGTGCCCGAGGAGAGCAGTACTTGGTTGGTGTAATCCCAGTACACCGTGGGGGTGATCGAGCCGCCGAGTAGCCCCGTGGCCACCGTGTTCGAGCAGCCGACCCAGATGCGGGCGCCCGAGCCCAGCTCGAAGAAGTTGATGCCCATGCCGGCGGCCGAGAGCGGGACCGGACTCTGCGGGGTCTGGATCATCGCCGTCGCCTGGTTGAACACCGTGAAGCCGTTGATGTTGGCCTCGGCGCTCGCCAGCGTGAGCACGGCGTTGATCTCCGGGGCCTCGCTGCCTGCGGTGTAGAGGGAGACGGTAACCGCCTCGCCGCCCCACATCGGCGTCGTCACGCCGAGCCCAACGATGCCGGAGCGGAGCCGGCCGACGAGCGACACGGGGTCATCGGCGATGGTCCCTTGGACACCGCCGCCGCTCGAGACGTAGAACGTGTTGGGCGCGTTCGTTACGATTTGCGGGTTGATCGAGATAGACATTGCGTTGAACTCCTAAAGCGGAAAACTCAGTGCTGCCCGCCCTTGTTGTTCCAGCCCGTCACAAACCGTGAGGGCTGCTTGAAGGGCTGGAGGAAGGCGTCGATGTCGCCGATGAACCGCGTGATCTGCCGCCCGGTGCGATCGGTCTCGTGCACCTCCCGCAGTATGCCCTCCTCGACGTTGGCGGGGTTGCGCGCCGCCGCTACGGCATCTGCGTACACCTGCTGCTCGATGTTATCGAGCACCGCTCCGGTGAGGGCCGAGAGATCGGCGTCTTTCCACTTCGCGCTGTGCGGCTTGTACTTGGTGAGCAGCCGCCGGCGGTAATCGGTGAGCGTCTCGCCGTTGAGCCAGCGCGGCGCACCCGCGGAGTCGCCGAACGCCTGCGCGACGGTCTCGCACTGCTGCTGGGCGGCGATGTACTGCTTGCGGTCCTCGTCCTTGAGTTCCACCGGCATGCGGCTCGTCAGCTCCGCCAGCTGCCGACGCAGATCGGCCACGGAGTCCGAGCGCGAGTCGCCGCGCGCGCTGTCCTTGCGGTCATCATCGTCGTCCTTGCGCGCACGGTCCTTGCGATCGTCATCGTCGTCGTCCTTGCGGCTCGCGTCCTTGCGCGCCTTTTTGTCCTCATCGTCATCGTCCTTGCGTGCGGCGTCCTTACGCGACTTTTTGTCATCGTCGTCGTCATCGTCGCCGCGCGCTGAGTCCTTGCGCTGCTTGTCGGCCGCCTTGAGCTTGTTCTCGCCCCGCTCCTCCTCGAGCGCCTTCTTGCTGCTCTCACCCCCCTCCTGCTCCTCGCCGTCGCCGCGCGCACTGTCCTTGCGCTTCTTATCAGCAGCCGCCTTCTTTGGCTTGCTTTCTTCTTCCTCCTCTTCCTCCTCCTCCTCGTCCTCATCCTTGCGGCTCTTGCGCTTAAAGGAGTCCATGAACGCATCGAGGCGCTTGGTGAACGCATCCATGTGGGCGAGCATCTTGTCGAGCGTCTCGCCCTGCTTCGAGGCACTCATGCCCGCGTCGGACTTGGTCTCGGTCTTCTCTTCGGCCATTGGAGCTTGCTCCTGCAAAGTATTTGAAACTGAATTGGCAACGCCCGACGGCGCCCCGCCTTTATCCCATACCCCGAGCGCGGTAATGCAAACATGGTCGAGCAACCACGGGGTGCCTTCGATCAATATGTGGCGACCGCCGTCGACGGGGATCTTCGCCCCGATCTCGCTCGGCTTGAACACCACGCACGGCGAGGTCGAGAGCGGCTCGCGCCCGAGCGCCTCGATCATTGCGGCGTCGTAGATCTTCGCGACCGCCCAGACCTCATCGCCCTTGAGGTACGGCACGAAGACGTTACCGATGATGCGGTCGTGGAACTCCTGCGAGTCCATCGGCTCGCCCCCCGCGGGGTGCTCGAGGATCACCGCCAGCCCCGCGCAGCGCTCGAGGAACCCCTCGTTCAGGTAGATCGAGGGGTCGCGCCACACGTACTCATCGTGGTTCTGCCGGTAGCTCGCGCCGGTGCCCGTGATGCGGAGCGCCACGAGCAGCATATTGGCGAAGCGCTGCGGCGAGGTGAGTTCGCCATCGCGAATGGCTTTCGCCACCTCCAGCTCATCCCAGCCGAAGCGCGCGAGGGCGACTTTGGCCCCGGGGTGCAGCGGCAACGCGCCGAGCGCCTCGGCGGGGAGCGACCACACGTGCGCGTCATGCTCGCCGTTAAAGCGCGGGGTGAACTCCTCGGGGACTTTCCCGAGGAACGTCGTGAAGTCCGTCTCGCCATCGACGCGCTGCGTCCAGGCGACCAGCGGGCCCTCTAACTCAAAGCCCGTCTCCTCCTTGAACTCCCGCCGCGCGGCATCCTCGGCGCTCTCGCCGGCCTCTATGCCCCCGCCTGGGTACGCCCAAAGCGCCGGGTTATCAGCCCCGCAACGGCGTGCGAGCAGTGCCTTGCCGGAGGGAGCGAAGGCGAGGACTCCAGCAGCATGGTTCACGCCCGCATCTCCGCTATTTGCTCGCGCGCCTCCCGCAGCTTCATCCGCCCCTTGGCGGTCAACATCCGCTCAGGCAATGATCGGAGAGCGTAGATGAATTGGTAATGGCAGCGACAATAGACAAGTTCTCCGGGCTGTTCTATTTGGTCAGTGTATTGCGCACCTGCCAATTTCATCAGCCCGTCTTTGAGTGCCCAGTTATCGCGGACAACAAAGATAGTGCCATCACGCGCCTCATGTTCTGGCCGCGCATCGTAGTTTGCTTCTAGAACGTGTTTCCAAACACCGGCAATCGCTCCGCCGTCTGTAGCGATGATCTCGTTGACAGCCGCCGCCAGCTTGTGGCCCTGGTCGACTATCACCCGCCGCTCCTCGAAGGGCAGTGCGGCAATGCCGCGTTTGACAATGAGGCGCGCGGCGGCACGCTCTGCCACATCGCTCCCGCCCGCGGGCACCGAACTCGCCCAGCCCGCAAACCGCTGCAACGTGCGCCGTATGGAGGCCTCGCGGTTGAGCCTGATCAGATCGGCCGAGGCCAGGATGCGCCGGTCCAACTCGGCGCGAAGCCGTGGGGCGACCTGCGCGAGGGTGAACGGGCTGACCCCGGGGTGGCGCCGCAGTAACTGCGCACGGCCCGTGGTGCGGCGGAACACCCGCCCCAGCGCATCGCGTAGCGTCTGCGCCAGCACCGCCTCGGGCACGAGCGCCGTGCGCGCCGCCGCGTCGATCTCGCGCAGCCAGCGCTGCAGCCGCTCCTGCGAGTCAAACCCGTGCGCCGCGAGATCCTCCACCGCCGCGTTGACCACGGCGCGGAAACGCCCGAGCACCTGCGGGGGCATTAGCCGCCGCCGGCAAAGCGCCCGAAGCGCTTCGCCTCAGGCCCCAACTGGCTCTCCTCGCCGCTCATCGCGTTTTGCTGTGCGAGCTGCGCTTGCTTCTCTTGGTATTGCGCTATCTGCTCGGGGTCAAGATCAAGCGAGTACGGGAACAGTAGTTTGTTCTCATTGATGTTATCCGAGGCCCACTGGATCAGCGTTGCCTTGTTATCCGGGTCCACCTCCGGCAACAGCGTTTGCAGCGTGGCGATCGTCGCCTGCAACCGCACATCGTCCACCTTCACCCGCTCGCTCTCGGGCTCGATCAGCAACGAGGGCCACTCGGCGGCGAAGCTCTCGCGCCACTCGCTGAACAGATCCTTGCCCTCCCGCCCCTGTAGCGCCGGGTACTTGCGTTGCATGCGGGCGATGAACTCCGCGTTCCACGCGCGGTACTGGACGATGTTGTCGAACCACGAGTACAGCGGGTCGAGCCACTCGCGGATGCGCTCGATGTAACGCGCGATGTTCTTGGCATCCTCCGTGCCCTCGCCGAACCCGGCGACCAGCGTCTCGTTATCGAGCATCTTCGCCGGCATATCGGCCGCGGTCGCCACGTTCTTGATGATGTTGGTGCGCGAGTAGGTACCGGCGCCGTCAACATTCTGCATGTTGAGCGTCTCAACATCCTCGTCCTTGTCGACCGAGATCACGTTACCGCTCTTCGCCTCCCGCAGCCACGCGCGTTTGAGGCCGGCCACTTTCTGCATCAGGTTGTTGATCACGCTCCCCGGCTGCTTCTGCTTCGCGATGATCAGGCCGAGCTTGGTGGCGATCATCTCATCGGCGATCATCGAGCGGATGAACGACTTGAGCGGATACAGCGCGCGCTGGTATACGGAGCGGCCGGAGAAGCCGAAAGCGGAGGAGGTGAACGAGAGGTAAATCGGCTCCTCGTTCATCATCACCACATAGCGCGAGCGGTGGAAAGTCTCGCCGTTCACCGTCACCCGCGCCGGTTTATTGAAATCCGGCGCCGTGGGCACTTGGTTGAGCACCAGCGAGCCCGCGGTGTTGAGCGAGTCCATCACGTTGAAGAACGGCGTCTGCTGCCACAGCTTATCCATCTCCAACGGCTCGCTCGGCTTCACCTCCAGGCACCCGAGGACGATTGCGGAGATACCGTACACGCGGGCAAGGCGGCCGGCGTTGTGGATGTTGCGATCGGCGCTCAGCGACTTCCACTCGGCCTCGAACGCCTTGATCACCTCCTCCGGCGCCCCCTGCACGGTGATCTGCCGCCGCTGGCTCTGCGCCACGTTGATCGGCGCCTCGGCCATCTTCTGCCCCAGCGGGTGGTACAGGTATATGGCTTTCGCCAGCTGGTACCCGAGGTCCGTCCCCGGCTGGATCTCGTCCGACTCGAGTATCTTCAGCAACGAGTCGCCTATCGAACTCGTCACCCCGAGCCAGGTAGCCCCCGGCAAACCGCTCTCGTCCGCCACTTACCCTCCGGCCACGCGCACTAAGTTGTACAACCCGCGCGCGTAATTGGTGTTCCCCGCCGCATCCGTGCACTGGAACAGCACCTGGTGCAGCTCGCTCGAGCCGGTTGCCGAGACCAGCGCGTTCTGGGCGGAGGTGATCACCACGGTGTTGGTGGTGGCCGGCGTGAGCGCGGTCCACGCGAGTACTTGCACCGAGTCGAGTACCCCCTGCTCGTACCCCACGATGTAATCCAGGCGGTAACTCGCCGCGGCGGGGATGAACGGGTTGCCGTTCTGGTCAAACCACGCCGCCGTAGCCCACACCGTTTGGTTCTCGAGGAACGCCTCGGTGGGGGGCAGCACGGCACCGGAGTTGGGAACAGAGGTCATGTGGTATCCGTCGCGCTCAGCGTCACCGTGGTCTGCCAGGAGTAGAGCGTCACCCTCGAGCTGCCGTACACCGCGGTCGGCGCCAGGCGGTGGCGCTGGATGAACGGCTGCAACGTGGTATCGAGGTACTGCGGGGCCGCCAGGACCATCGGCGGCAACCGCACCCCGTGCACCAACTGCCGCGGCTGCGGCACCCAGAGCTGCGGGGGCGGAGGCACCACCAACTGCGGGCCCACGAGTACCATTGCCGGCACTGCGTACGGCGCATGGTGCTGCGGCGCCCAAAAGCGCGGCACCAACTGCGAGGGGTCAACCGGCGCAGCCCAGAACCAGGTGCCTGTGCGCGGCGTGTGGCCGGCGACAGCCGGCGCAACAACCCACGGCGCTGCGTTGGTATACGCCTGCTCAAGCGTTGCGAAGAACGCCGAGGCATGCGGCAGCAGCGGGAGCTTCGGCGCCGGCGCCACCAGCACCGCCGCGGGGTTCACATAGGGCTGCTCGGCCGCCGCGAAGAACGGCGCAACACGCCCCGCCACGATCTGGTGGACGAGCGCGGGCGAGAACCATGCCTGTGAGGGCGGGTACTCGCTCGGATCGGGGGCCGCCTGGACCCACCCCGTGATCCATCCGCCATAGGTGAGCGGGGCGGAGAAGAACGCCTCGCCACCCCGGGTGTCCTGCTGTGCGGGGGCGGCAGTGAAGAATGTGCCCAGACGGCCACTGACCGGAGCCGCAGTGGTGGTGGCACTCGGCCACAACCGCGTCTTTTGCCGCTCCGCCTCGTAGAGCGCGGCGGCCTGGGTGCCGAACCGATACTCCGCGCCCGGTACTGAGCCCGGTACAGGAGGCTTCGGC
>Ga0335074_10017797_pt1 | contig 10029 bp, 5 predicted proteins | sample Lox_Sample_23_FD_206715 | JGI IMG/M metagenome (GOLD analysis project Ga0335074, IMG submission 206715) | Soil microbial communities from Loxahatchee National Wildlife Refuge, Florida, United States - Lox_Sample_2.3 | ecosystem: Environmental > Terrestrial > Soil > Wetlands | place: USA: Florida...
GCCTGTCTCACGCGCAGGAGATCAATTGCCTCGCGCGGCACCCCGAACGCTATATTCTCGGCGAGAGTGGTGTCGGCCAGATAAATGCTTTGCGGAACGTGAGCGATGGTTCTCTGCCAGGCTCTGATTCGATCGCCGATGATGGGCTTACCATCGACCAGCACGTCGCCCTCGGTTGGCATCAGCAGTCCCATCAGCAGATCCAATGTCGTGCTCTTGCCGCTGCCCGTGCTGCCGACGATACCGACTCGGGTACCCTGGCGAATGGTGAAATCCAGGTCATCCAGGACCCAGGGCCCATCATCAGTGTAGCGGAATCTCACGCTATCGAAACGGATGGAATCCTGGAAGTGCAGCGGCTCGGGAAGAGGTGCCAATAACTCGGCTGGGAGCGGCTGATCGAGCAGTTCGATGGTCTTCTCCAGAGACGCTTCGCAACTCGCCACGCTCGACCAAGCGTTGTAACCCTGCTGCAGGGCGGGCAGTAGACGCTGGGCACCTACCGCGAGCGCTCCGAGCACTGGCAGAGCGGTTGCGAGGCCTCCAGACTCTCGGCTGAGACCATAGGTGAGAGCGGCGATTACGACCATGCCCAATGTTTCCATTGCGAAGCGCGGGCTCGTGCTGATGTACATATTCGCGCCTTGCGCCCGGCGCAACGGGTAATCGGCGCGGCGGAAGATATCGCAGTACACCGGCTGCGTCCCATCCAACAGAACATCCCGGATCCCGCCAAGACCCTCTTGAACCACCTTGATCATTCGGGTCTGTTCGGTGGCGATGCGGTGGCTGTTGAGATGAAGCTGTCGTCGAGACATCCAGGTAATCAGCCCATAGCTGACCCCGAATCCAGCACTCGCGAGCAGCGCCACAACCGGATCGATGATGACCAAGGCAAGCGTGATGGTTGCCAGCATGACCAGCGAGCTGATCAGCATGAGCATTTGGGTGACCACGGTCACGGTGTCGCCCACCTTGCTGGTGATGACGCTGATCACCTCGCTGCTATTGAGAGATACCTGCACTCGGTAGGGCTGATAGAGGCTGCGCCGGTACACATCGATACTGAGATCGGCCCCCGTTGCGAATGCAACCCTGATGCTGACCCACAATAGCAGCTGGCGGATTGCCCCGGCCCATACGGCTGCCACGACGAACCCGACCGTGAGGGGCACCAAGAGATGCTGGGGGGACGTGATGCCCAGAGCGTGCGCCAAATCAGCGACAACGCGGATCTTGAACGCTCTCTCGGGCGATATGAGGATGCCAATGAAGGGCAAAACCGAACCGAGGCTGACGACTTCTGCAAACGCGGCGAACAATATCAAGACCATGAGCAGCATGATTTGTCGTCGCCGGCGCGGGCTGAGATGACCCCACAGGCGCCGCAGCAAATCCACAAGGCCCCGCTTCGGCGCCGTGAGACTCACTCGCCACGCTTCATGTTGAGGCGCTGCACATCAGCGCGTATCTGCTCGATCTCGGCCCTCAGTGCCTCATATTCGCGCATCTTGATCTTGAGAAACTGTCCCGTAAACCGAGTCTTGGCTTCAATTCCGCGGGGGGTCAGCAGGTACGTGTAGGCGGCCTTGTTCTTGCTGTTCTTGAAGTTAGTGGCTTTAATCCAGCCTTTTTCCACCAAGGCCTTCAGGCAGTAGTTGACCTTGCCGAGGCTGATGCCCAGTGCTCGCGCCACTTCGCGCTGGCTCAATTCCGGGTTGGGTTCCAGCAGCTTCAGCAGCTTGTAGCGAACTTCGTCCGTGAGCATGAAGATCAGCGCATCAAGTCACCGCGCGCACGCTCTCTGGCTATCCGCTCGCGAGTGAAGCCCGTGACGATGCCGATCAACAAGCCGAGTGCAAAGCCGACGATCACGACGAGAACTCGCTGTGGACTGCTGCGAATCTCTGGGGGCACCGCCGGATCGATAACGGTGAATGCGTACTCGGCGCGGCCATTGGCGAGCATCAGCTTCTTCATTTCGGATTCGATGAGATCGTCTATGGCGTGCTGTATGTCGACGACATTGGTCCGCGCGAGCTGTTCGTTGAGATAGGCGAGGTTGCGGGTCGACTCGTTCAGCGTGCGCGCGCGAACCAGCTCGTTGCAAAGCGCCACGAAGTCGTTTGCCCATTGCGCCGCCGTTTTCGGGTCAGTCCAGTCGATACCCACAGTGATCAGGTTCGAACGCTTGTCCTCGCGGATAGTGACCACGTGATCCTTGAACCGCTTGACTGCAAACCACAGAGTCGATTTTGGTCCCGGGTGCGGCATCAGCACCCTCAACACGTTCTCTCTCTTGATGAATTCCTCGATCAGTCGATGAGAATTGAGAACTCCGTGAGCTTCGGCGTCTTGACTGTTGTTCGACAAATCCAGCCCCGCCAGACTCGCGAGACCGCCGAGTTGACTCGACATCGAGGGTCCATTGCCCATGTCCTGATCAGGGGCATCGGTGATGACGACCTCTGCGCGGAACTTCTCAGTCGCGGCGAGCGCGTACCAGATAGACAACAGCAGACAAACGCCGCAGCTAAGCAAGATGATGTATCTGGATTTCCAGATGACTCGCCAAAGAGTGACAATGTCGATCTCATCTTCTTCTCGGTCCGCCGAAGCTCGAACGCTGCTACTCACCCTTCACCTTTTGACGGACTGGCTGTGAACTCTCGGCGGATAGGTTGCGAAGGATGCCGGTCGCATCATCGATTGCCCGCTCCTCAGAGCGAAGCATTCTACGTCAACGTGCTTGCATGGCTGAACTTATTTTTCGGCCCCGCAGGCACGCTACCGCCCTGCAAAGGACACGAGATCGTGTTCGCATCGATGGCGCCATCGCCCTGAACGCTCTATCGGCCCGACTAATGCCCAGCCAATTTCGCTCGAACGTCCAATTGCGGCAATACAAACGCTGCGGGGACCTGCACCAGGGTATCGCGGCCCAATAATCCAAGCAGCAACACCACACGCTCATCCCCTGATTCTCTCTGAAACACGCCTTCCAAACCGTCGAATACCCCGGCCACGATCCGCACATTCGAGCCGGACTCAAATACCGAGCGACCGTGCAGACTGTGCAAACCGGTCTCGGGATCGGCGCGCATGCGCAGGTTTTCTACGGTCGCATCAGGGACAACCGTGTACTCGCCTCCGAACCGCACGATGCTGGCCACGCCCACGGTCGATCGCACCGGTGCTATCGCCTGATGTCCGACGGACAAGCGCAGAAATAGGTATCGCGGAAACAGCGAAGAGATTCGATCGACCCACTGCCCGCGAGCGCGCGTCGGCCGCAGCAGTTGCGGGTAATACACCTCGTAACCTTGCCGCCGCAAATTGGCTTCGGCGACTGCTTCCCGCGTCGGCTTCGTATGAATCAGATACCAGCGCACCTCAAAAACCTCATCTGATCACGACCCCTCATGGCTGAGTGCGCAGTCGCAAAGTGCCAAGCTTGCCATGGTTTAGCGACAGTGCGTTCAACAGCTGAACGCACGAAGTCTACGCACTAAGCATTCCCGCCGCAAGCGCGCAGGTGGCGGGGCCGTGGAAAGAGGCGCCACTGATCTCTCAATCGAAATTTGACCCGACGACCCACTCGGGCGTCGAAGCGGCCGCGGCGCAAAAAAAATGCCCCAAGTCCCCGTGTTGCCTCACGTAATTTCTAACCGGTTGCCTCGGGCGCTGCGGCCTAGCCTAGCTAGCGATAGAATTCCGGCAAGCCCGGAAGATTCGGCGTGCCTCCTTCGAGCAAGATGCGGCCATCGCCGAGAGCGTTCAGCACGAAAAACTGCCGCGTGGTTACCATCGCCCCGCTCGGCGACCAGCTGTTGGCGATGGGATCGTAGACCTCGGCGGTGCCGACGCCAATCACCGCGCTGGCCGCATCGTTCAAACCTCCAACGACGAGCACCGTGCCGTTGGCGAGGGTCATGGCACCGTGCGACTGTCGCGGCGTGGACATCGAGGCGACAGGTGTCCAGGCCCCAGTCCCTGGATTGAAAACCTCCGCCGTCGCAGTGGTCGCGCTCCCCGTCGTGCCCCCGCTGACCAGCACCTCACCAGAGGGCAGAAGACTCGCCGTGTGATTCATACGCGCCGTCGTCATGGAGCCCGTCACGGTCCAGGTACCCATGGCAGGATTGTAGATCTCGGCACTTGCCAGCACCGCGCCGCCGCTTTGCAGTGTGCTCGTTGGGCCCCCAAATCCGCCGGCCACCAGAACTGTCCCGTCTTGCAGCACGGTCGCGGTATGTGCGTATCGGGCGATGTTCAGCGCGCCTGTGGCGGTGAAGCTGTTGGTCGCAGGATTGTACAGGTCCGCTGAGCTCACGAACGTCGTGCAGCTGCATGGGCCGTTCATGTCGTTGCCACCCGTGACCAACACCTCACCGTTGGCCAGCAGCGAGGCGGTGTGCTGATAGCGCGCAGTGCTCATGGTACCCACCGAACTCCAACTGTTGGTCGCCGAGTTGTAGAGCTCGGCGCTGCTGAAGACGGTGTCGCTGGCCAGCGTGCTGAAGATACCATTGGTGCCGCCGGTCACGAGCATCTCTCCGCTCTGCAATACCGTCGCCGTGTGCTGTTGTCGCGCCGTGCTCATGGGAGCAGCGGCGCTCCAGAGATTGGTGCTTGGATCAAACAGGTCCGCGGCCGCCACTGCCGATAGCGCATCACCACCGGTGCCCTGCAGGTGGGCTCCACCCGCGACGAGCACTTGACCGTTACCGAGTACGCCACTCGCGGCGTAGAACCCGGAGTGCGCCTCTGAACCGCTGAAGGACCAGCTGCCGGAGCTAGGGTCATACAACGCGATGCCCGGGACAGACTGGCCGGTCACGAGAGCGAAGTTGTTCACGACGCCCCCGTCGACGAGCACACGCCCGTCCTGCAGCGCAGTCACGGAGGAGTAGCCTCCCCCGATGCCCCAAGACGGGGCTCCGGTGACAGTCGGACTGGTCCACAACTGCGCGACCGGATCGTAGAGGGCCCAAATGAACCCCGAGTAACCGCCTGCGGCGAGTACGCTGCCATTGGGAAGTAGTATCGCAGTCGTCGCGTCGCCTACCCCGCCTGGACCGGTCTCAGTAAGTCCCGTATCCGAAGCAGCCTGCGAGTCCGCCCAGGTGTTCGCGACCGGATCGTAGATTTCAGCGGCCTGACCCAGCTGCAGCACTTTGCCGGAGGGCAATAGCACCGCGCCTTGGGCATACACCGGGCCATGAGGCATTGATGTGGCTGCCTGCCAGCTGTTGCTGGTGGGATCGTAAATTTCCGCGCTGCTGCTCGCCGTATCAGTGCCGGCCCCGCTCAGCCCGCCCACCGCCAGCACCCGTCCGTCGCCGAGCAGCGTCGCGGAGTGCAGCACACGGGAATTGATCATCGTTCCAGCACTGCTCCAGCTGTTCGCGACCGGATCAAAGATCTCGGCGGTCGCAAGCACGCCGCTCATATTCGAGCCCCCCGCAAGCAGCACGCGTCCGTCCGCCAGAAGCGTAGCGGAAGGCAGTTCGCGCGCCGTACTCATCGGCGGACCGCCGGTCCACGTACCCGACGCGGGGCTGTAGATCTCGGTCGAGGCGAGCGGCGTTCCCGTGGCGTCCAAGCCGCCTGCCACAAGCACCCGACCGTCGTTAAGCAGGGTCGCCGTGTGCTGCGCACGCGCCGTCGCCAGAGAGCCGACGAGCGTCGAGGTCTCCGTCACGGGGTCGAACAGCTCCGCCGTCGCGACGATGTTGCTCTCGGAGCCGACGATCGGCAGCCCGGTATCCTCGTTCGAGTCCGGTATCCCCGCATCTCCTCCGGCAAGCAGCACGCGTCCATCGGTGAGCAGGGTCGCTGTGTGCAGCGAGCGCGCCGTCATGTCGCGCGGATCCTTGAGGAAAGTACCCGTCACTACCGAGACCGTCTGGGAAGCACTACCGACATCGCCCGCCGCGTCGGTCACATCCACCGAGATTTGATAGGAGCCGATCGTGGCTCCGACGTTGTAGGTGAGCACATCATCCATCGAGGAGCCCGCGAGCGCGGCGGAGGCTGTACCATTTTGCAGGGTCCAGGCGTACGTCTGGCCGGGATTGGAGGTAGTCGACGCCAAAACACCGTTTGCCCCCGGCTGTACGCTCGATTGCGCAAAGATGCTGACCACCGGAAGGGTGGGCACCACAAACAAGTTTGCGACGCCGACGGAGGTGCCGGCGGTCGGGCTCGATACCGTCACCGTGATCTGAAGTTGGCCTAGCGCCCCGGATGTATAAGTGATCGCCGAGGTTCCTTGCCCGGCAGTAATTGTGCCGCTCGAGATGGCCCAGGTATAGGTCACTCCTGCCTGAGAACTCACCGAGGCCACGAGTCCCGCGGTGTTCGGCGCCGTGGCGCTGCCGGTGCTGATCGTCGCACTCGTCGTGGCTGGAACGAGCGACACGTAGGCGTTGTGGGAGGTTGCCGTCGACGTCTTGCCATTCAGAGTGTTCGTGACCACGCAGTAGTACGCGCCGGCGTTGGCCGCAATCCCGGATAGCGTGAGCGTAGCCGACGTGGCGCCGGGGATCGGATCCAAGTCCGGGGTAGCAGCACCTTCGAACACGGGGTACCACTGATAGGTCAGGACCCCGTTGCCTGTGGCTGCAACGCTGAGGGTCGCCATGCCGCCAATGGGCACGCTGGTGGCCGCGGGCTGCTCGGTGATCGAGGGAGTGTTGACCTCAGGGGGCGGGCCACCTCCACCGCCGCCGCCACCGCCACCGCAAGCTGCGAGAGCGAGGACGACAGCCCATGGCGCGACGCCGCGCAGGAAACCTCCGGTCGTGCTCATCTGGGATCCCTCGGCGTTATTGTCCGATTTGCCAGCAGCCTAGCTCGCGAGTCCCAGATCCGCGAACGTTACTTCGGCTGGCGGCCGCGATTCGGGGGTGCGTGCTGTTTGTTTCATCCCAATGGCCCTGCATAACCTACGTATGGCCGGCTTGAGACGAACGTATGACGGTCGTTTGCGTTGACGCGGCGCCGGCGGTCACCGAAGCTAGTTAATGATCGCCATGAGCGTAGGATAGTACCTTCGGGACGCGCCCGCCGCCAAGGGAACGCCTATACGATTGATTCGAGCACGGGTGGGCCTCCACACCATGAACGGTGTCGGCATTCGCAACGATGGTAGATTTCGGGGCTCAATTCTCACGGCCTGCTTTCTGACTGTGTACGCATCGCACCCGTCAGTCGCCCGACGGCACGGCAACACTCGCTACCCGCCTGCCCGCTTCCCAGCGCGATCGTGGCGTCCTCCTTGAGCGCTAGGGAAAATCGACGTACGGACCTTAGGTAAATCTTAAGTAACGATTTGAAATGCGATCGAGCCAGCGACGCCGGTCTTCGCGCTCGGCGTCCAAGGCGTCGAGGCGGTCTGATCGAGGAAAACCGAGACATAGCCGGCTCCGGGAGTCACCTCGCACAGGCCAACACTGCTGACGCCATTGTTGCACACGGTACAGGGAGTGCGCACACGCGCTGCGGGCTTATGGCCACCCGGAATCGCGATCTTCAGGGCTGCGCTGGCCGGGCCGATGGTCTTGGAGTCTGCGATGAAGAAATTGATGGTCATGGTTGCCCCAACGAGTGCTGCCTGATACGTGATCGCATTCTCCGGTGTAACCACCCACTGCATCGAGCCACTCGCGATGTAAGTCTTCGGATCGAAGGCGGGCGCCGAGAAATAGCCTTCGTTGTGAAGGCGGCCTGACTGATGAAATCCACGCGAGGTAGCCAGCGCCATGCCGTCAAATGAGGCGTAGCCGGGACCGCTCAGGACCATGCACGCGTCAACTCCGTTGAACGGGTAGATGGGTGCGCCGCCCGACAGAAAAATATCGGCGAAAGACATGTTCCAAATGCGGGCGTTGCCCGCTCCTCGGACCCAGTGAAACTGGGCCTCGGTGTTGGCCTCGAAATAGTTTCCGACCTGCACGATGCAAGCGCCTTCCGAGTAAATACCCGTCGACCATCCCTCGAATGTATTACCAAAAAGCGTTACGCCTTCGCAGGTGTTCGCGATTCTGACGCCATTCGTCGATCCGGGGACGTTGCCGTAGAACTCGTTGTCTCGGATACGCACCGTCGTGCAGTGCCCGCGCAGATGGACGCCGCAACGCAGTCCGGCCATGTAGCAATCGCGTATCGCTACCGCCCCCGTGTAGGTCGCGCCGCCGTCAAGCTGGATACCGGTTATAGTGGGATTGCTCGCTCCAGCTCTATTTACGAACCCACAGTCCAATATGGACGAAGCCCGCAGATCGCTGCCGGCGTGGAACCCGATCTGATTCGAACTATAGCTTTGCCAGTCAAACTGCAGCCTCTCGATGATAATCCCGCTGGCGAAGGACTTGGTGTGGAATATCGCCTTGCCCGGTCCTGCCGCCGAGGAGAGGGTGATGCGGGTTCCACCCGACTTGTTGCCGATGTTCTTGACCGAACCGGAGATGGACAACGGATAACGCGAAATGACGACCTCGGAGTCGAAGAGATAGTTGCCTCCGCCCGGGTTGCCGTCAAACACCTGGTCGTTGCACGCAATCGCGCTTGCCCAAGCCGCGGAACTACTCATCTTGCCGGTCGGATCTGCACCGTACCTGCGCACGTCTCCGGCAGGGTGATCCAGGTTCGTCGGCGTCACTCCCGCCGCAGCTTCCGCGCGCGTCCGGCCAAAATGACCTCGTGAGCCATGCGCCAGGTCCTCGCCGTCGGAGGCTCCGGCGGCTGCCAGACCTAAACTCGATATCAGAAATGAGCGCCTGGCAGTGTCTTTCATGTCATGTCCTCTGCCCGGCCATGGCGCAGAAGGGGCGCTATCCGAAAAAGTCCGGCGTGCGCGACCTTGACTCGTTACAAGTACTCGTGAATCAGAATGTACCCGATGGCCAGGTTATAGATGATCGTCGTGATAGCCTGTACCAGCGGCAACGTCGGAATCTTGGTTGTATCGAGCGGTACGACAATGGTATCGCCCGGACGGATATCCGTGCTTCGGGAGCGCCTGAACCAACCCGACCGGTTGCCGGACACAACGTCCCCGTTCGCGCGTACCACGTAGATGCGCTTTCGATCCGCGTGCTGCGTGGTGCCGCCGCTCTTTTCGATGTAATCGTCGCGCGTGAGGCCGGGCTCGAACACATGCGAGGTGGGACTCTGCACCTCGCCCAGGATGGTGACGTCCTGGGTTCGCTTCGGTATCACCAGCTTGTCGCCGTCCTTCAACAGCACGTCGTAGACGCCTCCAGTAGGTCCCTTGTAGGCACCCTCGGCGTTGATGACCAGCCGTCCCACAGGCTTTGTCTGGCGCAGCTGCCACAGCAGTTGCTGGCCGATCAGCAGTCCCTGGCCTGCGGAGGCCGCGCCGCCGCCGTTCGCGAAGGCGGCGCTGCCGGCGACAACCTGAAGCGACAGCGCTGTCAGATCCCCCTGCAAGCGGGTTGCCAACATGTCGAGCTGAACCTTTTCGCGCTTTCTCAGCTCCTCGCGGGTAAATACCGCGCCTTCTGGAAAAGCGACGTCGTCGAAGCCGCCGGCCCGTACCAACACCGAATGCAGGGTCTCGCCCTGATGGATGGGATACTTGCCCGGAAACCGCACTTCCCCGGCGACTTCGATGACGCCAGGCTCTGCCCACATCGGCACCGGCTTGATCACCAGCTCATCGTAGGGTCGCAGCGCGACGTCCGCCCCCCGATCTCCGCGCCTGATGGCCGCGAGATCCACGGTGATCAGCTCGGTGCGCCGAACGCTGCCGTCGACCACCGCGTAGCGGGTCAATTCAGCCTGGCCGGTGTACGCCGCGTCCTGAAGACTACCGCCCGCGCGAATCAGATCGCTCACGTGCATCGACGGTTCGAGTGGATATTTGCCCGGTACCTTGACTCTTCCGTCGATGGTGACCACCTGCTCCGGCTTATCGGGCGTGGCCTGCAGCTTGAGATCGTGCAGGATGGGCTCGAGGATGCGATCGCGGCTCGAAGACAAGTTGAATACCATGATCTCATC
>Ga0335074_10017798_pt1 | contig 10029 bp, 11 predicted proteins | sample Lox_Sample_23_FD_206715 | JGI IMG/M metagenome (GOLD analysis project Ga0335074, IMG submission 206715) | Soil microbial communities from Loxahatchee National Wildlife Refuge, Florida, United States - Lox_Sample_2.3 | ecosystem: Environmental > Terrestrial > Soil > Wetlands | place: USA...
ATGATCGAAGGCGATGTTCGTGAGCCGAGCGGCGGATTATTGCGCGTCAGAATAGAGGGTTGCACGATGCGATGAGCCTCTTGGCCACCGTTGTGCCGGGGGCGGGACAGTCATGTCGAGATTTACGGGTTTTCGCTAGGCGGCGCTCGCCATTTTCTCTATTGGGCTCGCGCCGAAGCCTCAGGTGGTGATCTCCGGGGCCACCTCCACGGGAAAAGCGACGGAGCGTGCGATGAAGCAGAGGTGATGGGCTTTCTCGTGCAGGGCGAGCGCCTGATCGCGATTTCCGCCCTGCGCGAGCGTCACTCGCGGCTTCAGCACCACGCGCACGAAAGCGCCGCCACCATCGCTTTCCTCCTGCAGCGTGCCGCCGGCCTCGTCCCGGTATTCGAGCACGACGATCCCGTTGATCGCGCAAAGATGCAGATACCACAGCATGTGGCAGCCGGAGAGACTCGCGACCAGCAGCTCTTCCGGGTTGTATCGCGCCCGATCGCCCCGGAACGCCGGATCGCTCGAGCCCTGGATCGGCGGCTTGCCCGCTACGGTGATCTCATGATCGCGCCGATAGTTTGCATACGACCTCGTGCCCGTCCCCTCGTTGCCGGTCCAGAGGATATTCACGGCGTACTGGTGTTGTTTGGCCACGGCGTGCTCCGGATGCGGCGATTACCGAATCGATGCTGGGCAGCATAGCTCGTGCCCGCGCCGCCTCCAATCGTGCGCGCGCTTCGCAGCCTTCCGAGCGTCCTCGCTTGGGGTTAGTCGGCTTCCGGGACCACCATGAAGGACCGCGGCTTGCCGCGGCGCAGCGCGCGAATCTCGACTTCCCGACCCGCGCGCTCGGCGGTGAGCAACCGATGGAGGCTGTCGACGCCGGTGATGCTTTCACCGTCGAGCTCGAGCAGGAGGTCTCCGCGCTCGAGTCGCGCCCGCTCCGCCGGGCCGCCCGGCAGGACTTCAGAGACCATGACGGCGCCCGGCTCGGCGCGTGCGAGCGCGCGGGCTATTCGCCGGTCGAGCACGATACTCTGGCCGGCGAGTTTAAGACGACTGCGCCGCACGCGCCCGTGTCGCATCAGTTGGTAAGCGACCTCGACGGCGGTGTCGATGCCGATCGCGAAGCAGATCCCCTGGGCGCCGCCTGCCACTGCCGTGTTGATGCCGATGACCCGGCCCGCCGCGTCCGCGAGCGGGCCGCCGGAATTTCCCGGATTCAGTGGCGCATCCGTCTGTATCACGCTCTCGATCAGGCGTCCGGAAGGCGCGCGCAGCGTGCGTCCGAGCGCGCTCACGATTCCGGCGGTCACCGTCGCCTGATAGCCAAGCGGATTGCCGATCGCAATCACCAGTTGGCCGACACGCAGCCCCGAGGAGCTGCCGAAGGTGGCGTGGGGAAACCCGTTACCGCTGAGGCGTAGAACCGCGAGATCGGTGGCCGGGTCGTCCCCGACCCGCGCGGCATTGCAGACGCGGCCATCGGAGAGCGATACCAGGGCCGTATCCGCGCGCTGCGCGACATGACTGTTCGTGAGGAGAAACCCGTCGGGTGTGTAGATGACTCCCGACCCAGTGCCGCGCGCGCGGCCGCTCACCGAGCGGGCTTCGATGCCGGCAACCGCGGGCCCGACGCGCTCGGCGCTTTGCGAGAGGAGCGTGGAGTAGGGATCGAGCTCGGGCTCGACGTTCTTCTCTTGCGCCATCCGGGGAGCATCGGGACCCGAAGCGCCTTTTCCACCCGGCCAAACGGCCGGGTAACCCGGTCGTCTGGCCGATACCGCCGCGGGGTGGCGCCCCGCAGACTTACCGCTATCCTTGAGCGGAGAGTTTCCATGGCGCATGAACCCAACCTTCTTTGCACCCTATCCGATTCCTTGGCGGCGCGATGCGCCATTGCAAAGGAAAGCGTCGCTTCGGTGAGACTGTCGGAAAGAGCTCGTCTCGGCGCGATCTTGTGGCGCAACGACGTGCTCGTGAGCTCCGAGCAGTCGCTCCCTGGGCGCGAGGCGCTCGAGGCTACTCTTCCCGATGGCTCGCGCATCCAGGGCAGACTGGCCGGGCGTGACCCCTCCACCAATGTCGCGGTGATCCGGCTCGAGCGACCGGTCAGTGCGCCAACCTTGGCGGCATCGCTCCCGCGGACGGGGGCGCTGGTCATCGCGGTGGGTTCTGACGGCGAGGGCAGAGCGAGTGCCAGACTCGGCACGGTGAATTCCGTGGGTCCCGAGTGGCACAGCCTGCGGGGTGGACGGATCGAGGCGCGCATTCAGCTCGACATCAGGCTCGCGGCGAGCGAGGAGGGTGGGCCGGCGTTCAATGCGGCCGGTGACTGGCTGGGCATGACGACATTCGGTCCCAGCGGCCAAATCCTGGTGATTCCCGCCGCAACCGTGGAGCGCATTGCGCCTGTTCTGGCGGCGAGCGGGCGCGTGCCCCGGGGTTGGCTCGGCGTCGCGCTGCGTCCGGTGGCGGTGCCCGATGAGCTGCGCGAGGCCGCCGGCGAGGCGAGCGGCTTGATGGTCATGTCGCTGAGCCCCGAGGGTCCCGCGGCCAAGGCCGGGGTCGTCGCCGGCGACATCATTCTCGCGGTCGATGGCGCCGCTGTGCGCCGCCTGCGGGGCGTGCTCGCGCACCTGGGGAGCGACAGCATCGGCAAGCCCGTCTCACTGCGGCTCATTCGTGGTGGCGGCATCATCGTCATCGAAGCGACGATAATGGAACAACCCCCGAGATGACCCAACCCGCCGCCAGGTCGCGCAGCCGAAGCTTGCGGGTGGCGATCGCCGCCCGGGACGCCGAGCGCGCGGCCGCACTGCGGGCATTGCTCGAATCCTTGGGGCACCTGATCGTGACGGAAGGCGAAGCAGCCGATGTCGTGCTCGCCGATGAGGAGCTCCCGCGGGACGAAGAGCGCGCCACTGTCGTGCTGGGCGGCACCGACACCGATGCGCAAGGCCTGCTGCCGGCAACCGCCTCGCCGGCGGAGATCGATGCGGCGCTGCATGCCGTGGCGAGCGGGCTCATCGTCAGGTCCGCGCCGATGCGCACGCCCGGATTCAGAGCCGCTCGGGAGAGCGAGCCACGGCTCTTGCTGACGCCTCGTGAGGCGCAGGTACTGGATGCCATCGCCGACGGCCTCACCAACAAGGCGATTGCTCGGCGTCTCGGCATCTCGCTCCACACGGTGAAGTTTCACGTCGAGTCCGTTTTCCGCAAGCTCGATGCGAGCACGCGCACCGAGGCGGTCGCGCGCGCCACGGAAAGGCGGCGTCAAGAGACGATCGACCTCTGAGCCTCGCGGCGGTGGATCAAACTTACACTCGCCGTCGCCGGCGATGCTCGCCTTGTCGCCGAACCCCGTTGCTCCGTGCCAGTGCGCCTCGCCGTGGGTCTCGGCTACTGGGCGCTGATGCTGCTTATTCTGAGCGGCAAGCTCATCCCGCGACCGAAAGCTGCCGAGCGCTGATCCGGCGCACCGCCTCCATATCGTCCGCATCCTCCGGGCGCTTGTCCTCGCGATAGCGCTTCACCCGCGCGAGGCGCAGGGCGAGGCCTCCCGGATAGCGGTTGCTCGCCTGCAGATCGCTGAAGGCGATCTCGACCACGAGCTCCGGCCGCACGTACACCGTCCAGCGGTCGCGATGCGTCTCGCGCGCCAGCAGCGCGCTCGTCTGCCAGAGGAGCATCGAGTCGGTCAATCCTTTGAAAGTCTTCCCCAACATCACGTACTCGCCGGTCTTGCGATCGAGCGCCCCGAGATGCAGGTTCGAGAGCTTTCCGGTGCGCCGGCCGTGGCCCCACTCGGCGGCCAGCACGATGAGATCGAGCGTGTGGGCGCGCTTGATCTTCAGCCAGCTGGCGCCCCGGTTGCCGGCTTCATAAGGTGAATCGAGCGCCTTCGCCATCACGCCCTCGTGACCGGCGGCGAGCGCCGCCTGGTAGAAGGCCCGTGCCTCGGCGGCCGAGGCGGTCACGATCCGCGGGATGCGCAGGGCTGCGGGCAGCACTGCCGTGAGCGCGTCGGCCCGGTCGCGCAACGGTCGGTCGGCGAGGCTTCGTTCGTCCACCCGCAGACAATCGAAGAAGAACACGCGTACGGGAAGCTCCGTCGACAGCTTCTCGACCTCCAGCCTGCGGCCGAAGCGGCGCATCGTGACCTGGAAGGGGTGCGGCCTGCCGGAGGCGTCGTACGCGATCGCCTCTCCGTCCAACACCAGCACCCGCGCAGGCAGTGCGCGCACGGCGCGGACGATCTCGGGGAGCGCGTCGGTGATCTCATTCAAGGCGCGGGTATAGAGGCGCACCCGCTCACCTTCCTTGTGCGCCTGCACTCGCGCGCCGTCGAGCTTCCATTCGAGCGCAACCTCACTCCCTCTGAGCTCCCTCAGCGCTTCCTCCACATCGGTGGCCGTCTGCGCGAGCATCGGTGCCACCGGCGAGAAGAGCGCAAGCTGGAAACGCCCCAGTGCGGCTGCGCCCTCGCTCATCGCAACCAGAGCGATCTCGCCGAGACTCTGCGCGTACATGGCCGCGCGTCGCACCTCCGTGACCGCGACAGCGGAGGCGGCCGCAATCGCATCGACCATGACTCCAGCGAGCGCTCCCTGGCGCAGCTCGCCAACCAGGAGGCGGATGAGAAAGGTGCGCTCTTCGGCCGTGGCGCTCGAGAAAAGCTCGCTCAGCGCCATTGCTCGGCGCGCCGCGGACCCGCTGCCGCGGATCCCGGCGAGATGCGCCAAAAGCAGATCCGTCTGCGCGACCGACAAACTCGCTTGCCTGGCTGGCGGCCCTGCCTCGGTTGCTACCGCCTGTGCGGCCGCGTAACCGATGCCGATCCGGCCCTGTGGCAGCTCGCCCGAGAGGTAACTCACGCCGATTTTGATCTCTTCCCGCCCGAGTCGGCCGAGCAACCCGGCCAGCTCCCGCACCTTCACGAGGCGGGAGGAGGTTCCAGCCACTCGGGCGGACGTGCTGACGAGCTCGGCAAGCAGGGTCATGCGCCGATCTTGCCAGATCGAAGCCGGCACTTCGGCGCGGCAGTGCTTCGCAGCGCGCTCCCGCCAGGAGGACCCGAGGGTGGGCCGCCTCTCGGAGCTGCGTCGATTCAGCTGCGGAAGGTACCGACCGTCTCCGCCTGCGCGATGACGTGCGCTTGAGCCGCGTCGAGCACATCCTTGACGCTTGCCCGCTCGGGCACGGCGAGCTCTGGCACATCGAGCGCGAGGAGGCGGAAGTGGTAGTGATGCGTCCCGTGGCCGCGCGGCGGCTGTGGACCATCATAGGTGCGATTGCCGAAGTCGTTCACGGCTATCTCGATCGAGGTCCCCGACTTTGCCGCGCCACTGCCCTCGTCGAGCCCCTGATAAGCCGGGGGCACGTTGTAGACCGCCCAGTGTCGGAAAGTACCCTTGGGCGCGTCAGGATCCTCGACGATGAGAGCGAAGCTGCGGGTATCGCGCGGGGCATCGTTCCATTGAAGCGGCGGTGAGACATTGCCGCCGTCCTTGCTGTAGCGGTCGGGTATGCGTTGACCATTCGGGAAGGCCGGACTCGCGACGCCGAGTGCCATGTTGTATCTCCTGATGGGCGAGCCATCCAGGGATGCAAGTGGCGGACCCGACCCTGACCCTTTCGGGCGATGCATTCCTCGAGGGAGCGCCTAATATAGTCGTGCACGAGCTTTCACCCCGCGGCCACCCGTGAGTGGAGCATTGTTCGCGAGTTGCTCAAGTCATGACCGACCGCCAACTTGAGGCCAGAGCCATCCGCCGCCTCGACTACGAGGACTATCTCTGCCAGCGCAGCATGCCGCGCCTGCGCGAGGTAGGAGGCCGAAGCCCCGTGAATCCCGCCGGGGCGTAACGACATGTTCCAGCAAACGGTCGCGGGCCTCGGGCCGCTGGTTCTCTTCCTGCTCGTGTTGCTTCAGCAGGCGGGGGTGCCGTATCCCATCACCCCCGTGCTCATTGTCGCGGGCGCCGTCTCCGTACACGGGCATTTGCCGGCGTGGGCGGTGATCGGTCTCGCGGTCGCCGCCGCCTTCATCGCCGATCTCGGTTGGTACACGGCGGGATTTCGGCTCGGGGGGCGGGCTCTCAAAGCCCTGTGTGCTCTCTCACTCTCACCGGACTCCTGCGTATCGGATACCGAACGTTGGTTCGGACGTTTCGGCCCGCGCGTACTTCTCATCGCCAAGTTCGTGCCCGGGCTCGGTCTGGTCTCGACCGCGATGGCGGGTGTCGCCCGCGCGAGGCTCGACGGTTTCTTTCTCTATGACCTGCTCGGTAACGCGCTCTGGGTAAGTGTGGCGGTGGGTCTCGGTGTTCTCTTTCATGACGCGGTGGGCGACGTTCTGCGGGTGCTGGCCGAGCTCGGGTACTGGGGCATCGCACTGGTTGCGGGCGCGCTCGCTGTCTTTCTCGCGATCAGGCTCTGGCAGCGGCACGCGCTCATCCGCGAGCTGCGCCTGTCGCGCATCTCCGTGGCGGAGCTCAAGGAATTGGTCGATCGCGGACGCGCGCCGGTCATCATCGATGCGCTCGCGCCCGCGAGCCGGCTACGCGAGGGCATGATTCCCGGAGCGATCCCCGTCGAGGTGCTGCGTCTCGATTCCGGCTCGGCGGCATTGCCTGCGGAGGCGGAGGTGATCGTCTACTGCGCGTGCCCGAACGAGGCTTCCGCCGCCCGCATCGCGCAACAGCTGATTCGGATGGGCTGCATTCGCGTGCGGCCCCTCACCGGCGGGATATTCGCCTGGAAGGATGCGGGATTCGAGGTCGACGCGGCGCCGAGTTGCGCACCGACGACGGCCTCCCGCGCCGTCATTTGAGGTGCGCGGCCGTCTCAGCGGATGCCCCGTCTGCGCTCGCACCCGGATTCGAAGCTTGCGCTCCGGAGGAGGAAGCGGCGCGACGCCACCAGGACATCGCGACGAGGGCCACGCCAAACACGAGGCAGAGCCAGCCAAAGAGATTGCCGAGCCGATCGTAGAGCGTGGTCCCGCCGCGCCCCGCGAGCGGCAATTCACCGACCACGGTGGTGAATCCGGCAACCGTGGGCGCCTCGGCCACGATACGGCCATAGCGATCGTTCAGGGTGAGGAGCCCGTTGCGCGCGCTTCTTGCCATCGGCACGCCATTTTCGATGCTCCTCATGAGCGCATCGCGGGCGTGAAACCATCGGTCCGCCCCGAAGTCCCAGGCCGGGACGGCCAGGAGTTTCGGCCGAGTCGCCCGCTCGTCGCGTCGCAGCATGCGTTGGAAGTCCATATCCAGACAGATCTCCAAGCCAACTCCGTTGGGTAACACCACCGGTCCCGGTCCTGGCTTGAACACCGACGACTCGAGCACCGGGATCAGATGCCGCTTTTCGTAAACCACGGGGACCGCGGCTCCCGGCGCAAAGGCCCAGGCAACATTGTGCGCGACGCCGTCGATTCTCGCACCAAAGCCCGCAACCACCATTGCTCCGGCCGCCTCGGCCGCGGCGGCGAGCTTCGCTTGCGCGAGGCCTTGCAGGGAGGAAGCGATCTGCGAGATGTTCTCCGGCAGCACCACCAGCTGCACCCCGCGTCCGCGCAGGCGCTCGATCTGCGCGGCATAGCTGTCGACTGAGGCGAGCTCCGCGGCATCGTCCGGTTTCTGCGGCGCGCCCGGGTTCAGATGCGGCCCCATCGTCGCGTCGCTGTCGATGAGGGCAACGCGCATGCGACCCGTGGCCGGCGTCGAAATGCGCCAGTAGCCGTAGGCGGCATTCGCGGCGAAGAGCGCGAGCGCGAGCACGACCGGAGCACCGCGGTATTCCTTCAAGCCGAGCGCGAGTCCCGCGGACACCGCGCCTACGAGGAAGGTAACACCGCAGAATCCGACGAGCGACGCACTCTGAACCAGGATGGGCGCGGCGACTTCGGCCGTGGCGGGCGAGGCGATCGAGCCTGCCGCGCCGTGCAACGACACGAGCAGATCAAACGCCGACCACAGCGTCGCGAACGTCAGCAAAGCGGATAGGGGGCCAAGCGCATGCCGGACCTGGCGCGAGGCGGCGACGGCAAGCGCGAAGAAAAATCCCGGCACGATCGGATAGAAAAGTAACACGGGACCCGGAATGATGCCGGCGTAGGCACGCAGCAGGTTCGCCGCTCCGAGTGCGAACGCGAGCCAGGAGGCGACGAGCGCCACCCATCCTCTGCTCTCGCCGTAGGCGAGCCAAAGGACCGGCACGGGCGCGATCCACACGAGCCACCATTGAGTGCCGATTCCGATTGAGAAATAGAACCCGGCCGCGCTGAGCAGCGTGCAGATGATCGCAATCATCGAGGTTTCTCCACCATGAACGACTGGAGCACGCGCCGCATGGCGCGATGGTAAAGGGCGCGAAACTCCTCCTCGCCGCCGGCGATGCGTCCGGCGCGATAGAGTGTCACGAGACCCTGACTCAGCGCCGAGATGATCAACATCATCTCGACCGGGGAGGCCCCCGCGAGCTCTCCCTGTCCGATGGCCTGCTCGAGCGCCCGCAGCACGACATTGCCGGCGGGCGAGCGGCCCGCCGCAAAATCATCCGGATACCGACGCGCCTTGCCGGAAGGCAGGAGGAAGGCGGCCTCGAAGCGCCGCGGCTCGCGCAGCGCGAACTCCAGAGCCGCCTCGCTCAGCTGCTCGAGCTTCGCCTGTCCCTCGGCGGCCGGCAGCGCCTCGACACGGGTGAGCCACTGGTCGAGTCCATCGAGCACGAGCGCATCGACCAGCGCCTCTTTGTTGCGGAAATGGCGATAGATCGCCATCGGCGTGATGCCGACCCTGGCCGCCACATCGCGCAGCGACAGTCCTTCGATCCCATGGCGGTCGAAGGCCTTGCGGGCGGCGGCCAGGATGCGGTCGCGGGTCGGCATGTATACAGTGTATACATCGGGCGCCGCGCAAAGCAAGCTCTCGCCGGCTAGCGCGAGCCGGTTGCGATCGAGCCGCTGAGCTCGTCGCTCGCAGTTGCTCAGGGTTTCAAGCCGTAGACATCGAGTTCCCCGGAGGCGCTCGTTGTGCCATAGACACCCCCCGTGTTGTTTCCCCTGGTTCCCACGTATACCTTGCCGTTGGCGACGGTCGGGACCGCGAATTTGACGGCGTTGCCGGCCTGATCAGCGCTCGATTCGGCGCTGTTCCACAGCTCATCCGCGATGTTGTCGGCATCGTAGGCATGCAGCACTGCGGGCCCGCAGCCCTGCGCGTCACCGATGCAGAACTGACTGTCGTCGAGCGCCCAGACGATCCCGTTCGTATCGCCGTCGGCGGAGATCGACGGCGTCGCGCCGGGAAACTCGAATCCGCCGGAAGGTGAGGACGCGGTGGCCGCGAGGCTCAGCTTGGCCGTGGAGGGATCCAGCCGATAGGCCTGGAGCGGTCCGCCGACGCCCGCGAGATAGTAAAGGTCGTTCCAGATCGCGCCGCCGCCGAAGATCACCCCGTGCGTGCCGACAAACACCTCGGTGCCCACGCTGAGCTCCTGCCATGCGGTGCCGTCGCCGAAACCGCCGAGCGAGTCGCGATTGAAGACGTAAAGGTTGCCGTCCTTGCCGCCACCGATCGCGAGGTGAGTCACCGGGCTGCCGGCGGGCAGATCGGCGATGACCGTCGCGCCGCCGGAGCCGAAATCGTTGTTGTATAGATCATCCGACTGCTCGTCGGAGGGCGTGAAGTACCCCAGCACCTGCAGATTCGGGGACAATTGCAGCAGCGAGTCGCCGTAATCGTCATCGGGTGGCGTGCCGCTATTCGCGTCGAAGCCGCCGTTGCTGGTCAGCACATACATCCGCCCCTGCTCATCGACGGCGGGCGCGGCACCGCTCATCCAGATACCGCCCTCGCCCGTGTTCGGCGCGCAATTGAGCGCTGCGACTTCGGTGAAGCCGGCGCCGTCGTAGGAATAACCGATGAGCCAGCCGTAAAAGGGAAGCTTGTCCTCGTGCGAGCCCCACGCCACATACACTGTCCCATCGAGCAGCGCGAGCCCCGGTCGCTGGTTCTCATTGCGCGG
>Ga0335074_10017801_pt1 | contig 10029 bp, 9 predicted proteins | sample Lox_Sample_23_FD_206715 | JGI IMG/M metagenome (GOLD analysis project Ga0335074, IMG submission 206715) | Soil microbial communities from Loxahatchee National Wildlife Refuge, Florida, United States - Lox_Sample_2.3 | ecosystem: Environmental > Terrestrial > Soil > Wetlands | place: USA: Florida...
GAGCGGGCGGCCGCGGTCACCATCGCGACGCTGCCCGGGGCGACCATGTGGCACGAGGGGCAGTTCGAGGGGCGACGGGTCCGCCCTCCGGTCTTCCTCGCCCGGCGGCCCGACGAGCCGCTCGACCGGGAGCTGGCCGCCTGGCACCGCGGCCTGGTCTCGGTGGTCGCCAGGCAGGGCGTGCGGACGGGGGACTGGCAGCTGCTCGAGGCCGGGGGCTGGCCCGACAACCAGTCCTGCCGCAACCTGATCGCGTGGTCGTGGACGCCGCGCGACGACGCCGGGCACGTCCGCGGGCGCGTGATCGTGGTCAACCTGTCGCAGACTCCGGCGCAGGCCCAGATCCGGCTTCCGTGGCTGGACCTGCCGGGCCGTCGCTGGCGGCTGTTCGATCCGCTCAGCGGGGCTGACTTCACCCGCGACGGCGGCCAGCTGACCGACCCCGGGTTGTACGTCGATCTGCAGCCGGGGCAGTTCTACCTGCTGGAGGTGGGCTGACCGACGCCGCCTGGCTGCGCGAGCGCCGCCGGCGGCACGGCCGGCCGCGCGATCGATCCCGGCCGAGAGGAAGGAACGGACATGGACGACGATGCGGCAGACCAGCCGATGCCGACGGTGCTGCTGATGATCAACAGCTGGCAGGCGACGCTGATCCTCGGCCTGGTCACGATCGTCCTCGGGGTCATCGTCACCGCCCACCCGAACGGCTCGCTGCGCGTGCTCTCGGTCCTGATCGGCATCGCCGCGATCATCTCGGGGCTCTTCCAGCTGATCCGGGCGGCTGACCGGGCGGCGCGGCATCGCCTCTGGCTGGGGATCTGCGGTGTGGTCTTCATCGCGCTGGGCGTGGTCCTGATCCGCCACCTGCATCTGACCCTGGCCCTCGTCGGCCTGCTGGTCGGCCTCAGCTGGATCGTCCAGGGGATAGCCGGGCTGATGTCCGCGTTCTGCGGGCCACGCGAGGGCGCCGTCTGGTGGGCGGTGTTCGGGGTCGTCAGCCTCATCGCCGGGATCGTGGTCACCGCGAGCCCGCTGTCGTCCGTCACCGTCCTGGCCGTGCTGGTCGGGATCTGGCTGCTCGTCATCGGCCTGCTCGAGATCGTGGCCGGCCTGATCCTGCAGCACGAACTCGCGGTCGCCTCGCCGGCCTACCGACCGCCGACGCCGTGGTCGTCCCGTCCGGGCGCGTTAGACGCTCGCCAGCGCCGACAGCGCCAGCCCGGGCGCGAATCATCCCGGCCGGGTGATTCAGTTCTCAGCCCGCGTTGCTGGAATTACCTGTGACCACGAATGAGATCCTCGTCGGCCTGGGCCTGATCGCAGTGCTCGCGGTCGGATCACAGGTGCTCGCGAGCCGGCTGCGGATCCCCGCGCTCATCGTCTTGCTGCCGGTTGGCTTCGCCGCGGGCGCGCTGACCAGCGATGTCAATCCCGACAAGCTGCTGGGTTCGGCCTTCCAGCCGACGGTCTCGCTCGCGGTCGCCGTGATCCTCTACGACGCGGGCCTCGGGCTCGAGCTGCGGAAGCTGACCGGGCACCCGCGCCGCGTGGTCTGGCGGCTGATTGCCCTCGGCGTCCCGATCACGATTGCGCTGGCCACCTGCATGGCGCTGCTGCTGCTGGGCATGCCGGAGCAGGCGGCGCTGATGACCGCGGCCATTCTGGTCGTCTCCGGGCCCACGGTGGTGGGCCCGCTGCTGGCCTTCGTCCGGCCCAGCGAGCGAGTCCAGCGGATCCTCGCCTGGGAGGGCTCGCTCATCGACCCCGTCGGCGCCATCCTGGGGGCGGTCATATTCCACGCCATCATGGCGGGCACCCGCCCCGGCCACGGCGCCCAGCTCGTCCAGTTCCTGGCCAGCGTCGCCGTCGGCGCGGTCGGCGGCGCCGTCGGCATCGCGCTGCTGGCCGGCCTGCTGCGCGTGCTCCGGCTCGGCGAGGTCCTCGGTACCACGGCCCAGCTGGCCGCTGTGATCGGCGTGGCCGCGGCCTCTGACGTGCTGCGCGACGATACCGGGCTGATCGCCGCGATCGTCATGGGACTCGCCGCGGCCAACCTGCGCGGCTTTGACATCCCCGCCCGCCGGCCGTTCTTCGAGACGCTGGTCCAGCTGATCATCGGCCTGCTGTTCATCTCCATCTCGGCCACGGTCACCCCCGCGTCGCTCCGCCATCTGATCCTGCCGACGGTGGGGCTTGTCGCCGTTCTCGTCCTGGTCGCCCGCCCGCTCGTGGCCTGGGCGGCGACGCTGCGGACCGACCTGACCAGGGGCGAACGCGGCTTTATCGGGTGGATGGCACCGCGCGGGATCATCGCCGCCGCCACCGCGTCGACGTTCGGGCCCGCCCTGTCCGCCGCGCACGTCGGCGGCGCGCAGAAGATCCTGCCGGTCACGTTCCTGGTGATCGTGCTGACGGTGACGCTCTACAGCCTCACCGCGGTACCGGTCGCCGAGCGGCTTGGCGTCACTCGCCCCGCTCGGACGCGGCCGCTCCTGGTCGGCGGCGATGCCTGGGTGATCGAGCTCGGCGCGGCTCTTCGGGCAGCCGGGCTGGACGTGCTCATGTGGGCCGGAGCCGAAACGCAGCGCAGCCAGATCAGGGAGGCGGGGCTCGAGCTGGCCACCGGTGAACTCCTCGCGGCCGCGATCGACGGCGCGCTGCTCGAGGGAATCACCATGGTTCTGCTGCTCACCAGTGAGGACGACTTCAACGCGCTCGCCTCGACGATTCTGCGGGGCAACGTCGAGGGTCCCGTCTACCGGCTGCGGCCCCGGCTGCCCAGTCATGGGGTCGTCGCGCCCTACACGGGCGGCGAGGCTCTGTTCGGTCCGGAGCTGACCAGGCCCGCCGTCATCCGGCGGCATCTGGACGGCGCGCGCATCGCGGCACGGCCCGGGCTCGATCCGCTGCCTGCCGCATCCGAGGTGCTCTTCCTGATCCGGGCCGACGGCCGGCTCGTCCCGGTCACCGAGCACACCACGCCGGCGCGTCAGGACGGGGACACCGCCGTTTTCCTTGACCCCCAATCGCGGCCGACCGCGGCTGGCACCGCGCGTGTCCCCCCGCCTTCGGCCGGCCTGTAACTACCAGGTCAGCTCGATCTCAAGCTCAGTGCCGTCATCCTCGATCTCGAACTCCACCTTCAGATGGACCTGATCGGGGACGTGCGCGACGAACCGGAGGTCCCCACGTTCGATCACCACATCGTTGTTGGAGGCGAGCTCGTCGGCGATCGCGTGCAGGCGCGCCGCCGCCGCCTCCCGAGCGAGTGTGGTCTTCTCCTTCAACTCCACGAGTTCCACGTGCGTCTCCGATCCTCGGTTGACGGTCCCAGCCTGAGCTTGCCCAGCCTCGGCCAGCGCAGTCATCACGTCCGGGCTCGCCTTCTCGCCAGCGGGCACCCCTGGGCGCCCTGGCCAGGATTAGCTCGGCTCAGTCCAGGCGACATAGTCCGGGGGGACAGACATGACAGAAATCGCGGCGGACGGCGAAGTCCAGCGGGAACCGACCACGAAGAACCTCGGGCGGCGGCGGGCGGCCGGCATCTACGGCGCCATCGTCACCGCGGCGATCCTCGACACCGTCGGAGGCCACGTGTCCACCGCGGCGCTGGCGGTCTCGGTCGTCGTGACGTTGCTGGTGTACTGGCTCGCCGAGGAGTACGCCGAGGTCCTCGGCGAGCAAGCCGAAGGAGGCCGGCTGCCGAGCAGGGCATCCATCCGGGGAGCCCTGGCAGCGGCCTGGCCGATGGTCTCCGCGTCGTTCGCGCCCCTGGTCGCCCTGGTGCTGGCCCGGCTGGCCGGGGCCTCTGCCCTCACGGCCGCCAACGTCGGGCTGGTCGTAGCGGTGCTCCTGCTGACCTTCCACGGATGGCTGGCCGGGCGGGCGGCGCAGCTCCGGAGCTGGCAGCTCTTCTTCGCCACGTGCTTCGCGGCGGCGCTCGGGGTGGTGATGATCTTGCTCAAGGACCTCGTGCTGACCCACCTGCACTGACAGCCGGCTCTGGCCGAAGGCGGGGCGGCTACGAAACCCGCCCGCCCAGCGGTAGCTGCCTACCGGTCCATCCGGCCAGGCACGACTTAGCCTCGGTCCTCGGCACGGGCCGCATGGTCGTAGGTGGACTCCGGGTTCGCGCGCACGAACGCGTCAAGCTGCTTCGCGTCCTCGCCGACGAGGATGCGCCACGCACCGGACCGCACCCCGTCGAGGATGACCGCGGCCGCCTCGGCGGCCGTCGTCGGGGCGCCTTCGCGCCAGCCGGCGTTCGCTTTCTCGATCTCCGCCTCGTCGGTGAGGCCGAAGGCTCGCATCGAGTTGCCGACGATGTTGGTGGCGATGTAGCCCGGCATCACCAGCGCGACCCGGACGTGCGGCGCGTTCGTCCGCAGGTCCTCGATCAGCGACTCGGTGAATCCCTTGACCGCGAACTTGGCCGTGCTGTACGCGGTGTGCGGCCAGGCCGGCCCGAGCGTTGCCCAGAACCCGTTGACGCTGCTGGTGTTGACCAGCACTCCCTCGGGACTCGCGATCAGCAGCGGCAGGAACGCCCGCGCGGTGTAGTAGACGCCCCACCAGTTGACCGCGAAGACCCGCTCCCACTGCTCGCGCGGGTCGTTGACGAAGCTGCCGCCGCCTCCGATCGCGGCGTTGGCGAAGACCAGGTCGACGTGATCGGTCTGGTGGGCGATGAGCGCCTCGTCGCGGAACCGCAGCACCGCCGCCTCATCCGACATATCACACGGATGAGCGGTAATCCGAACCGTCCCAGCCGCCCCGCCCGACGCCAACTCCACGGTCTCGGCGAGCGTACCGGCGTTGAGGTCGCAGGTGGCGACCGAGCATCCCTCTGCGGCGAGCTGGCGGACGAGTTCCCGGCCCATGCCCGAGCCGCCCCCGGTGACGATCGCGATCTTGCCGGCAAACGAGTCCATCCGCCCACCATAATCCGGGCGATGTCAGCCGGCTAGCCGGGAAGCGACTCCCGCCAGCGGTCGGTGATCGGCAGCCGGCGGTCGCGGCCGAAGTTCTTGGGGCTGATCTTCGGACCCGGCGGGTACTGGCGGCGCTTGTACTCGGCCTGGTCGACCAGCCTGATCACCCGGGCGACGAGGGCCGGGTCGTGGCCGGCCGCGATCAGGTCGGCCGAGCCCATGTCCTTCTCCACGTAGTCGTCGAGCAGCGCGTCGAGGATGTCGTAGGGCGGCAGCGAGTCGGTGTCGAGCTGGCCGGGGGCCAGCTCCGCCGACGGTGGCTTGGTGATCGAGTTGGACGGGATCGGGGGAGTCGCCCCGGTCTGCTCCGCCTGCTCGTTGCGCCAGCGCGACAGTTCCCAGACGAGGGTCTTGAGCACGTCCTTGATCGGGCCGAACCCGCCTGCCGAGTCACCGTAGAGCGTTGAGTAGCCGGTCGCGATCTCGCTCTTGTTGCCGGTGGTCAGCACGAGGTGCCCGCCGGCGTTGGACAGTGCCATGTTGATCACGCCGCGCACCCGGGACTGCAGGTTCTCAACCGGGAGCCCGGTCACCGGGAAGCCCTCGCCGAGCGCGGCCTCGAAGGCGTCGACGATGCCCTGGATTCCGATCGTGCGCGCGTTCACCCCCTGCCGCTTGACCAGGTCCTCGGCGTCACCGACCGAGTGGTCGGAGGACCACTGGCTCGGCATGAGGATCACGTGCACGTTCTCCGGCCCGATCGCGTCGGCCGCGATTGTCGCGGTCAGCGCCGAGTCGATCCCGCCCGACAACGCCAGGATGACCGACCGGAATCCGTTCTTCCGCACGTAGTCAGCGGTCCCGAGCACCAGCGCCGCGTACACCTCGGCGAGGTCGTCGAGCCGCGGCCAGAACGGGCCCTCGTGCACGGGGGGGCTGCCCGCTCCCCCGTAGCCCCCCCGGCGGTCGCCCGATTCCGGCACGCCGCGCGACCCGACCGACCCGGCCCCCAGGTCCGGCCCGCCCGGTTCCACCTCCGCGTCGGCCCCGCTCGACCCAACCACCGCATCAGGCACGTCCGGAACGTCCGGCAACGCCACCCGCTCGATCGTGATCACGGTCCCGTCGCCCGCGTCGGCGGCCTCGCCCGACGTTTCCGCGGAGACGCCGGCCGAGGCGGTCAGATCCAGGTCGGCGACGATCAGCGCCTCCTCGAACTGCGGGCCGCGCGCCAGCAGCTCGCCCGAGGCCGACACCAGGATCGAGTCCCCGTCGAAGACAAGCTCGTCCTGGCCCCCGATCAGGTTGCAGTACGCGAGGGCGGCGCCCGCCTCCCGCGCCCGCCGCTGGCACAGCTCAAGCCGCACGTCGTCCTTGCCCCGCTCGTAGGGCGACGCGTTCGGCACCACCAGCAGCGGCGCCCCGGCCTGCCGGCACACGGCCACCGGCCCGCCGTCCTGCCACAGGTCCTCGCAGATCGCTATCGCGACGTCGACCGCCTCGCCGCCCCCGACCGGGACCCGGAACACCGGCAGCGTGTCCCCGGGCACGAAGTACCGGTACTCGTCGAACACGCCGTAGTTCGGCAGGTGATGCTTGGCGCTGGTGATCACGACCCGCCCATCGTGCAGCACCGCCGCCGCGTCAAGCGGCGCCCCGGCCGGGAGCCCGGTCCGCGGCGCGACGCCGGCCCGGCGGTCGAGGTACCCGGTGACCACCGCGACGCCGCCCAGGCCCTCGACGTTCAGCCGCTCGGCGACGTCCCGCAGGGTGGCGATCGAGGCCTCGACGAACGACGCCCGCAGCGCCAGGTCCTCCACCGGGTACCCGGTCAGCGCCATTTCGGGAAATACGACGACGCGCGCGCCGCGCGCCGCCGCGCGCCGCGTCCACTCCACGATGATCTCGGCGTTCCCGGCCAGGTCCCCGACCGTGACGTTCACTTGCGCAAGGGCGATCCGCAGCGTAGGCACAGCTCAAGCTTAGGTCGCCGCTGCGCCTTCCTGCTCGCCGGGCGCACGGGACCCCCGGCGTGCTCTCCCGCTCGCCTCAGCGCATCCGACGACGACGCGCGCGCCGGTGCATCCCGGCCGCGGAGACCGGCGACAAGAGACGCCCGAAGGGGTCGATGAACAGCGCGCACGGCCCGGCGGCGGTCGGCACGGTACCGTCGAGGAGCTTGACGCTGTAGGTGAGCGCGTCCCCGTCCAGGTGCGGATCTTGAATGACCACGACCGCATCCTCCGGAGTCCGGTCGCCGGGCTCCGTGAACGACAGGACGGCGTTCGGGGGGTTGTCCGCGAAGCTGTTGTCCCCTGCCGCCCAGCTGGCGACGAAGTCACGAGACGTCATGTGTCCCACGTCGCGCTTGGGACGGTCGGCGAAGTAAAGCGTTGACGGCGATAAGCCATGCAACGTGATGGTTGCCTGATCCCTCCTCATGCTCGCCGCGGTCTGGACGAACAGGGCTTCCGTGTCCTCAAGCTGTTGCTCGGTCACTGCACTCATCGTGGCTCCTCAGACGTCGGTGACGGCCTCGGCCCGGCCGTCCTTGACGGCGGCCTGGAACGCGGCGTAGTCGAGCTCGTTCTGGTCGGCGTAGGTCTCGGCGAAGTCGGCGATGGCCTGATCGAACTTGGCCGAGCCGCCGAGATAGGCGGCCAGGGCGATGCGGTCGCCTGAGCGGGCGTGGGCCCGGGCCAGGGTCCACCCGCACAGCCGGGAGTACACCGTCATGCCCTCCGGGAGCATCACCTCGATCGGCACCGAGAATTTCCAGTCCCGCAGCTGGCGGACGTAGAAATCGCGCTCGACCCCGTCGGGGGCGAGGATGTGGGTCCAGCCGAGGAAGATATCGCTCTGTGCCTGCATCAGACGCTGCCCGGCGACGACCCGCTCGCCCTCGTTCTTGTACTGGCTGCGTCCGGCGAACTCCGCCAGGACCGACGCCTGGGCCTCCTTGGCCTGCAGGACCAGCGGTTCGACTCCGTCGGCGGCGTCCATCAGCGCGATCCAGGCGCGGGTGCCGACGCTGCCCACCCCGACGACCTTCCGCGCCACGTGCTGCAAGGTGAACTGGCTGAGCAGGTATCGCCGGTCGGACTGCAGGCTGCGCCCGTACTTGCTCACCACGGCGCTGATCTGCTCGTAAATCGCGGTGGCCTCGACGTTCGGGAAGAGCTCCTCGACCGGGACGATCGTCGGCGGGTCGCTGATGATCCGCCGTTGCCCGTCGACCTGGGCCGTGAGCTTGGCCAGGGCCGAGGTGCTGTCCTTGGTGTGGGCCTTGGCCAGCGCCTTCTCGAACATCTTCATCCGCTTGGCCTTGATCTGGGCCTTCACCTCGGCTAGGGCCGGCTCGACGTCCAGATGCGCGTACCAGACGTCAAGGAAAGTCTGGTCCGCGAACGCTCGCATCGCGGTTCGGTAGGCCTCGGCCGACACCAAGGCGAGCTTGCGGCAGGCCTTGGCGGTGAACCCGTTGTCCCGGCCGGCCACGATCAGGCTGGCGGCCAGCCGCTTGACATCCCACTCGAACGGGCCCGGCAGGGTCTCGTCGAAGTCGTTGACATCGAATACCAGGTTCCGCTCGGGCGAGGCGAACGCGCCGAAATTCGACAGGTGAGCGTCCCCGCACACCTGCACCCGCAGGCCGGAGGCGGGCGTGGCGGCCAGGTCCGCGGCCATCGGCAGGGCCGCGCCCCGGTAGTAGGTGAACGGCGACACCATCATCCGCCCGTGCCGGACCGGCACCAGCTCCGGTACCCGCGACGCCGCCTGGCCCAGCAGCAGCCCGACCGGGTCCCGCCCCTGGGCCGGCTGGAACTCGGCCTGCGACTCCAGCGGGGCCGCCGTCCTGGCGTCCTTGCCCCGCGCCACCCGGTCCGCCCGGCTCAGACGCTCCTCCGTCGCCCGCGACCGCTGCCGGGGTACTGCCTGCGCGCGAGGCGGCGCCGCCTGCCGGGGGACTGCCCGCGCACGAGGCTTCGCCGCCTGCCGGGGGACTGCCTGCGTGCCAGGCTTCGCTGCCGCCGCGCGACCGGTTGTCACCGTCATGGCCTCTCCTTCCGGGCTGCAGAGGCGTGCAACTGACAGCCGGTCAGGCACCAAGGGCGCCTCCCAGGGTGCTGATCCCAGACAAGCATGAACGCTAGGTGACGGCATCACCCCCGTGAGGTGAACGCGCCAGTCGGTCTTTCACCCCGTTGGGATGATGCTTCGGCGGACCGGGCGAGGTCCGATCGACGCCATGGCGATCAATGATCAGCCCGGGCATGGCTGGACGGTGGTGCTCCGCCGCCAGCCGGCCCGCATGGTGGAGGGCCGGCCAGAAGGCGGCTATACCGACGCGTTCGAGATCGTGTGCTGCGACTGCGGCGACCATCCCGACCTGGACTACTCCGAGGTCTCGCCGGAGCTTCGGCAGGTCCGCGGGCCATACTCGGTCGCGGACGGCATTGCCGCGTACAGGGCGCACGTTGGGCTGTACCACCCGTCGGCGCCGGCCGGCGGCACGAGACGAGAACGGATCCCGGCCGACCGGGTATGAACGCCGAGTTCTTCGCGCTGGCGTTCCTCGCGGCGGTGAACCCGAAGCTGCTGGCCCTGGACCTGCTGCTGATCGAGAACCGTCGGCCGCGGGCGATGTTCTTGTGGCTGCTGGTCGGCGGCCTGTTCGTGGGCGTGACGATCGGCCTGCTTGACGTGCTCGTCTTCCACCTCGATGCCATCAATAGCCAAAGGTCGGTCGGCGCGGGCGTCGACCTCGCCCTCGGTCTGTTCCTGCTTGTCGCCGGCGCGCTGGTCGCCACCGGCCGCCTGCACGGTCGACGCAAGGCACCGGTCCCGGCCGGGGACCGGCGGCCGGAGAAGCGGGAAAAGAAGAAGGAGGAGAAGGACAGCTGGGCGCAGCGGCTGCTGGCCGAGCCCCGGTTCGGGCTCGCCGTGCTCGTGGGCGCGGTGATCGGCATCCCGGGCGCAAGCTACCTCACCGCCCTGCACCACCTGGTGGCCGGGAAATACTCCACCGCCACCGAGGTCATCGCCGTCTTCGTCTTCGTCATCATCAGCTTCTTGCTGATCATCATCCCGTACGCGT
>Ga0335074_10017804_pt1 | contig 10028 bp, 7 predicted proteins | sample Lox_Sample_23_FD_206715 | JGI IMG/M metagenome (GOLD analysis project Ga0335074, IMG submission 206715) | Soil microbial communities from Loxahatchee National Wildlife Refuge, Florida, United States - Lox_Sample_2.3 | ecosystem: Environmental > Terrestrial > Soil > Wetlands | place: USA: Florida...
ACCGTGCTCGATGAGGCGGACCACATGGCCGACCTGGGCTTCATGCCCGCGGTCACCCGGATCCTCGACGAGACGCCGGCCGACGGCCAGCGGATGTTCTTCTCCGCGACCCTGGACCGCGAGGTCGGCCGGCTGGTGGCCTCTTACGCCCGTGACCCGGCCCTGCACGCGGTGACGTCCTCGACGGACTCCGGGCCCGCCGAGCACCAGGTGCTGGTCCTGTCCGCGCAGGACAAGGTGCCGGTCGCGGCGGAGATCGCCAGCCGGCCGGGGCGGACGCTGTTCTTCGTCCGCACCAAGCACGGCGCGGACCGGCTGGCCAAACAGCTGACCAGGGCCGGAGTCGACGCCGCCGCCATCCACGGCGACCGGAACCAGAATCAGCGGCAGCGCGCCCTGGACGGGTTCGCCGCCGGGCGTCCCCGCGTCCTGGTCGCCACCGACGTGGCCGCCCGCGGCATCCACGTCGACGATGTCGACCTGGTCGTGCAGTTCGACCCGCCCAATGACCACAAGGACTACCTGCACCGTTCGGGCCGCACGGCGCGGGCCGGGGCGGCCGGCACGGTCGTCGCGCTGGTCGAGCACGCTCAGGTGCGCGAGCTTCAGCGGCTGCAGCAGGCCGCAGGCGTGACCGCGGACCGGCACGACGTGGTGACCGGGCACCAGGCCGTCCGGCAGCTCGCCACGTCGGGCACGCCCTTCTCCCCGGCGCCGCCGGCTCCGCGGGCTCAGAACCCGGACCGGCCAGCCTCCCGGGGCGGCAGGCCCGCGCGTGCTCGTCGCGCCGGGACGGATCACCGGCCGGGCCGGCCGGCGGGCGGTACCCGCGCGGAGTTCGCGAGCGGTACCGCCACTACGGGCCGCCGGCCGCAGAAGCAAAGCCGGCCGAGAAACGCCAGAAAGGCGGCCTGAGGCACCGGGCCGGGGTGTCCCGGCGGATGGGTATCGGACGGCAGCTCTGGAGCAGGAACATACCGCCTGCTAGATTAGTTGCTAATAGGCAACTAACTATCGCGGCCTGCTCCGGAGGAACGCCCGTGTCATCGCCTGCTTCACCTCAGTCGCACACCGCCCAGGCGGTTCCCGCCGGGCCCGGGTCGCGCTACAAGTGGATCGCGCTGTCGAACACGACGCTCGGCATGCTGATGGCCACGGTCAACTCGTCGATCATGCTGATCGCGCTGCCGGACATCTTCCGCGGCATCGGGGTCAACCCGCTGCAGCCGGGCAACACCACCTTGCTGCTGTGGCTGCTGATGGGGTACCTGGTGGTCACCGCGGTGCTGGTGGTCAGCTTCGGGCGGCTGGGCGACATGTTCGGCCGGGTCCGGATGTTCAACCTCGGGTTCGCGATCTTCGCCGCGTTCTCCGTGCTGCTCTCGCTGACCTGGCTGCACGGCACGGCCGCGGCCTGGTGGCTGATCGGGATGCGGATCCTGCAGGCCGTCGGCGGGGCGATGCTGATGGCCAACTCCAGCGCGATCTTGACCGACGCGTTCCCGGCCGGCGAGCGCGGGCTGGCGCTCGGGCTGAACCAGGTGGCCGGGATCGCCGGCTCGTTCATCGGCCTGGTGCTGGGCGGCGTGCTCGGCCCGATCAGCTGGCGCTACGTCTTCCTGGTCTCGGTCCCGTTCGGCGTCCTCGGCACCATCTGGTCGTACCGGAAGCTGCGTGAGCTCGGGGTCCGGCGCCCGGCCACGCTGGACTGGTGGGGCAACCTGACGTTTGCCGCGGGGCTGATCGCGGTCCTGGTCGGGATCACCTACGGCATCCAGCCCTACGGGAGGCACACCATGGGCTGGACCAGCCCACTGGTGCTGACGCTGATCTTCGGAGGCCTGGCCGTGCTCGCGGCGTTCTGCGTGATCGAGACCCGGGTGGCCGAGCCGATGTTCCAGCTCGCGCTGTTCCGGATCCGCCCGTTCACGGCGGGCAACCTGGCCAGCCTGCTGTCCGGCCTGGGCCGGGGCGGGTTGATGTTCATCCTGATCATCTGGCTGCAGGGCATCTACCTGCCGATCCACGGTTACAGCTTCGAGCGGACCCCGCTCTGGGCCGGGATCGCCATACTTCCGCTGACCGTCGGCTTCCTGATCGCCGGGCCGGCCTCCGGGTGGCTGTCCGACCGGTTCGGGGCGCGGCCCTTCGCGACCGGCGGCATGCTGGTCGCCGCGGCCTCGTTCGGGCTGCTCGAGGTGCTCCCGGTGAACTTCGCCTACTGGCAGTTCGCCTTGATCCTGCTGCTGAACGGCATCGGCATGGGCCTGTTCGCCTCGCCGAACCGGGCCGGGATCATGAACAGCCTGCCGCCCGAGCGGCGCGGCGTCGGCGCGGGCATGAGCGCCACGTTCCAGAACTCGGCCATGGTCCTGTCCATCGGTATCTTCTTCACGCTGATCATCCTGGGCCTGGCTTCGTCGCTGCCCGCGACGCTCAGCCACGGCCTCGTGGCCCAGGGGGTGCCGACCGCCGACGCCGCCCGGCTGGCCGCCCTGCCGCCGGTGTCGATCATGTTCGCCGCGCTGCTCGGCTACAACCCGATCCAGACGCTGCTCGGGTCGACCCTGGACAGGCTGCCCGCGAGCCACGCCGCGTACCTGACCGGGCACACGTTCTTCCCGGCGCTGATCTCGGCCCCGTTCCAGCACGGCCTGGACATCGCGTTCGACTTCGCCATCGCGGCGTGCCTGGTCGCGGCCGTGGCCTCGCTGCTGCGCGGCCGCCGGTACGTGCACGACGAGCAGGCGGTCGTAGCGGTGGCGGAGGTGGAATCAGGCGACGACCTGGAAGGTGGCCAGGCTGGGGTCGGCCGCGTAGGCGATCCGGCCCCCGTCGGCGGCCACCTCGCGCAGCGCGGCTAGCGCGTCGGCGGTGATGAGCTCGCCGGGGGCCAGCACCGGGACGCCGGGCGGGTAGGGCGCGACCAGTTCGGCGCTGACCCGGCCGATGGCGGCGTCGGCGGTGACCGTCTGGTTCCGGGCGAAGAAAGCCTCCCGGGGCGACAGGACCGTCCGCGGCTGCACGGTCCAGACGGCCGTGGCGGCCGGGCGGCGCGGCGCGGCGCGGTGCCGCTCGATCGAGCCGATGAGCACCTCGGTGAACGCGGCCAGCCGCTCCTCGTCGTCGGCGATCGACGGGATGGGGATGACGGTGTCCCGGTCGCCCATCTCCACCGGCATGCCCGCGGCGACCAGGTCCGCCTCGACCAGGACGCCGTTCGCCCCGGTCCCGGCCAGCAGCACCACGAGCTTGACCGGGTCGACGCCGGGACCGTCGAGTACGTCCACCCCCGGCACCTCGCGCAGCCGCCGGCGGCTCGCCGCCACGCCGCGCAGCAGCCGGGCGCACAGCGGTTTCCCGTCCCGGGCCAGCAGGGCCCTCGCGGCGTCGATGCTGGCCACGATCGAGCCGGCCGGGCTGGTCGTGTGGGTGGCCTCGAACGCCCGGTTCAGCCGCGCGACGTCCAGGCGGCCGGTCCGGGCCAGCATCAGCGCCCCCTGGGTGTAGGCGGGCAGCGTCTTGTGCGCGCTGGTGACCAGCCCGTCGGCGCCGGCCGCGATCGCGTGCGGCGGCAGATCAGGGTGGAAGCCGAGATAGGCGGCCCAGGCCGAGTCGACGATGAGCGGCACCCCGGCCTCGTGCGCGGCGGAGGCGTGGCCCGCCAGATCACCGGTGGTGCCGACGTAGGACGGGTCGCCCAGGATCACGCCGCAGGCCGCCGGGTGGGCGGCCAGCGCGTCCCGGACGGCCTGGACCGGCACCGCGGCGGGCAGCCCGGAGCGCGGATCGATGTCCGGCCGGACCCAGACCGGCCGCAGGCCGGCCAGCACCAGCCCGAGCAGCAGCGACCGGTGCAGGGTGCGGGTAATGACCACCTCCTGGCCGGGCTGGCCCAGGGCCAGGCAGAACGCCTGGTTGCCGTGCGTCGACCCGGCCACCGAGAAGCGGCACCAGTCGGCGCCCCAGAGCGCGGCCGCGCGGGCCTCCGCGTCGGCCAGCAGCTGGTCAGCGCCTTTGATCGGGGCCAGCCCGCCGTACAGCGGCGCGTCGCCGGCCACCACGGCCCCGGTCAGGTCCTGGCGCTGCTTGTGCCCCGGCGTGCTCATCGGGCTGATCGTCCCGGCCGCGGCCCGGCCGGTCCAGTTCAGCCAGGCGGCCAGGAGGGGGGCGTCCGGGGCCAGCTCGCCCGGGTCCCGCGGATCGTTGGCCGTCATCACGCGGACCGCGGGCTGAAGAAGAGCACCGCGACGCCCAGCGCCACGATGGCGGCACCGAGCCAGTCGTAGTTGTCCGGCCGGTGCCCGTCGATCCCCCAGCCCCAGAGCAGGCTCATGATCACGAACACGCCGCCGTAGGCGGCGTAGATCCGGCCGAAGTCGGCGGTGGACTGGAACGTCGGGATGACCCCGTACCCGACCAGGATGACCGCGCCGGCCAGGCCGGCCGGCCAGGGCGCGCCCTCCCGCAGCCACCGCCAGATCAGGTAGCCGCCGCCGATCTCAGCCAGGCCAGCGGCCGCGAACAACCCGATGCTGCGTATGACGTTCATGGCCCGACCCTAGCGCCCGGGCTGGCCAGCAGGCCCGGCCCGGGACCGCCATGCGCTGAGGCCAGCCGGTCAGGCCCGCTTGCGGCGGCGCCGGCGATGATCGCGCAGGCTAGCAGGCCGCCCGGCGGCGGCCCCGGCCACCACGCCGCAGGCCCGCGGATCCGGCCGGCGGTTTCAACGCAAGCACGCAGGGAAAGGAATCTCACAGCCGCAACGGGCCCGATCTTCAGCGAATCTACAGCTGGGCGACCTGTACCATTGCGGGCGAAGGCGTCATAATTGGCACTACGTAGTCCCTACGTGGAGGTCGCACCTCTTGGCGAGCATGGCCCACCGCGTCGCAAAGGGCCTCGTCGGGGGATGCGCGCTTCTCCTCGGGGTCACCGTCACCGGGTGCGGCGCGCCGCAGTACACGTACGTGGCCAACTCCAGTGCGAGCACCTACTTCAAGGTCCCGAACGGCTGGCACAAGATCGACGGGAGCGCGCTGGAGAAGGCGTACGAGCAGGTGTACGGGAGCGCAGGTGCCGGATGGCAGGTCGCGTACGAGGCCGGCGGCAAACCCGACGCCAACGACTTCCTGGGCTTCAACTCCAACCAGCCATTCGTGTTCGCCGAGGTCGGCACGCTCACCTCAGCGGGTAGCCAGGAGCTGTCCTACGACGCGCTGAAGGACTTCTTCCTCCCGGTCACCTCCACCGCCCGAGGGCAGGAGCCCTCGGGCTTCCCGCTGACCGATTTCAAGCAGATCCGCGATGAGCAGCTCACGCCGGGCCTGGGCGTGCACGGGGTCCGCGAGACCTTCGACTACACGCTGGCCGGCATGACCGACACCTTCGACGAGATCGCCCTGACGAACGCCGATCAGACCACGGTCTATTTCCTGGTGCTTCACTGCACCACCAGCTGTTACAGCAATGACCAGACGCAAATCAACGACGTGATGTCGTCGTTTACCATCAGGAGCTCGTCATGAGGAAGGCCCGCGCCGCCACCGGAATGCCGCCGGGCGGGCGGCCGAAGGACGAGGACCGGCAGACCCGCAAGCCGATGGGCATCTGGGACCGGATCAAGTTCCTGATCCTGCTCGGCGCGGTGTGGATCATCCTGGTCTGGTCCGTGATGGCCAACGACCCCATCGTAGGATTCTCGGACGCGGTACGGATCGAGGTGCGGACCGGCTGGTGGGTGTTCATCCTGGCCGGCCTGGAGGTGCTGCGCCAGATCCACTTCCTGATCAGCGAGCACTCGCGGAGCTACCACCGGTTCTGGACCTCGGTGGTATTCGGCGGCGCCGAGCGGCTCACCCACCGCCGGATCTCGGACTGGACCAGGTTCCGCCTCTCCCGGCTGGTGAAGTGGGTGTTCTGGATCGCCGTGGTCGCGGTGGTCACCGGGAAGATCATTCACACCACGCCCGTCCTCGCGCTGCTACGCGGACCCGAGCTGATCTGGCACGTGCTGCCGTTCGTGATCCAGATCATGTTCACCCTCCTGTTCGTGGTGCTCCAGTTCGTCGCCCTGTTCTGGTTCATGTCCCGGGGCGGGGTGGACGTGTACTACCCCGATGACATCAAGACCAGGTTCTCCGATGTCTGGGGCCAGGACCACGTGCTCGAGCGGGTCAAGGAAAACATCATCTTCCTCGAGAACCCGGAGATCGTGGAGGAAAAGGGCGGCTACGTCCCCGGCGGCCTGCTGCTGTGGGGTCCGCCCGGGACCGGCAAGACGCTGATGGCCGAGGCGGTCGCGGGCGAGACGGGCAAGCCGTACGTGTTCGTCGATCCCGGCGCGTTCATCAACATGTTCATGGGCGTCGGCATCCTCAAGGTGAAGGGGCTGTTCCGTAAGCTGCGGCGGCTCGCGCTGCGCTACGGCGGCGTGATCGTCTTCTTCGACGAGGCCGACTCGCTGGGCAACCGCGGCATGATGACCCAGGGCGCGCCCGGTGGCGGGCCGGGCCGGGCCACTCCGGCGCCGTTCACGCCCGCGGGCTGCCACGGGTTCTCTTACCTGTCGTCGAGCACCCAGTGGACGCTGACCCGGCAGGCCATGGCTTCGGATGTCGTGGACGAGCCGGGCACCCGGCGCAACAAGCAGATAATGGGCGGGATGATGGGCGGCGGTGGCGGCGGCATGGGCACGCTGCAGGCGCTGCTCACCGAGCTGTCCGGGCTGAAGAAGCCGCGCGGCTTGGTCAACCGGTACGTGCGGCGGATCTTCGGGATGCGGCCCAAGCCCCCGCCCAAGTACCGGATGCTGGTCATGATGGCCACGAACATGCCGTCGGCGCTGGACGAGGCGCTGCTGCGGCCGGGGCGCATCGACCGCATCTACAAGGTCGGCTACCCGTCCAAGGCGGGCCGGATCCGCACCTACGAGGGGTACTTCGCCAAGGTCAAGCATGAGCTGACCGCCGAGAACCTCGACAAGCTGGCCACGATCACCCCGTACGCCACCGGCGCGACGATCAAGGACCTGGTCAACGAGTCGCTGATCACCGCGATCAGGAACGGCCGGGACGTCATCACCTGGCCGGACGTGATCAAGGCCAAGCAGCTCAAGGAACTCGGGCCGCCCGAGGACGTGGAGTACATCGAGCGCGAGCGGCACGCGGTCGCCGTGCACGAGGCCTGCCACGCGCTGGTCGCGTTCCGGATGCGCCAGCACATGGAGATCGACATCGCCACGATCGAGAAGGGCGGCGACTACCTCGGGATGGTGGCCAGCATCCCGCCCGAGGACCAGTTCACCCGGTGGCGCAGCGAGTACGAGACCGACATCCAGGTGTCGCTGGCCTCGCTGGCCGGGGAGCGGATGTTCTTCGACCAGGACAGCTCGTCCGGCGTGTCCGGAGACCTGGAGTCCGCGACCACGGTCGCCTCGTACATGGAGGGCTTCTGGGGCATGGGCACCACGGTGTCCTCGTACTCCACGGCCAAGCGGCTCGAGGTCGGGTCGCCCGGCGGCGGCGGGGGCGGCCGGCTGAAGAAGGGCCAGGACACCGAGGGCCAGGCCCGGCATGCGCTCGCGGACCGGATCGAGCAGAACCTGAAGATGATGCTCGACCGGACCGAGGAGATCATCCGGGAGAACCGGAACGACGTCCTGGCGCTGGCGCACGCCCTGGAGCGGCACAAGACGCTCAGCGGCGAGGACGTCGTGGCCGTGCTGGAGCACACGCGCGGCCCGGTAGTGGACGGCACGCCCTACGCGGACCCGGCGTTCATCGCCGAGCTGAACGACTTCCACCTCAGCGCGGCCCGGGCCCACCGCGACCACAGCACGGAGCAGCTGCGACTGCCGGTGCCGGCCAGCGTCGAGCCGTGGACGGTGGCGCTGGTGGCCGATCCCGAGGTGCAGGGGCTGAACGGGCACAACCCGGCCAACCCGGGTGAGTCCTGACCGGCGGCCCGGGCTGCGGGTGCGGCAGGCGGTCAACCTGGCCAACGGGTCGACCCTGACCGGACTCGGCGTCGCCGCCCTCGGCCGCGCCCAGGTCGCCCGCAGCGTGGATGGCCTGTTCCTCGCGACCGGGTACCGGCTGCCGGTGCCGCCCGCGCCGGCTTTCTGCGTGGGCAACGTGATCGTGACCCGGCTTGACGGCATCGACCCCGGCTCGCCGCTGTTCCGGCACGAGGCCCGGCACGCCACCCAGTTCGCCTGGTGCGGCGGGGTGGTCATGATCCCGCTGTACCTGGCGGCGGCGGGCGTGTCGTGGGCGCTGACCGGCGACTTCGGGGCCCGCAACGTATTCGAGCGGCGGGCCGGACTGGCCGACGGCGGCTACCCGGACAAGCCGCTCCGGCCTGCCCTGCGGCGGGTCAGCGGCTCAGGCCGCCGAGCACCCGCTCGAGGGCGGCGGGCTCCCGGGCCAGCTTCAGCCGCACGTGACGAATCGACCGCCAGCTCTTCCCGGTGAGCAGGAACTCACCGGCAGCGGGCAGCGCGGCGATCCCGTTCATGATGGCCTGCGGGTCCCCCAGGTGCCGCTCCCAGGCCCGGCGCGCGTTGACGATATCGGTGACCTCGCCGCTATCCGGGTCGACGCCGGCCAGGTAGTACGTGCCCGCCACGTTGGCCCAGATCGTGCCCGCCGACCAGGCCAGGTCGTTGAGGCCCTGGACGCGGACGCCTCCGCTCCGGACGTGGATGACGGCCTGCGGGCCGAGCGTCTGCGGGTCGCGGCGGACCAGCTCGCTGCTCCCGTCGCTGGTCACCACGAAGCCGTCGGCGGCGCACAGGCCCCAGCCCTCCCGGTTGTAGGGCACCCGCTCGATCAGCTCCAGGGTGGCCGCGTCCCACTTCAGCGCGGTCCGCTCCCGCCAGGTGAGCTGCCAGATCACCGCGCCGGTGCGGCAGATCCCCTCGGCGAAGTACTCCGCGGGGACCTCGGCGCGCTGCTGGACCTGGCCGGCGCCCAGCGGATAGCGGCACAGGCCCGATGCCCCGTACTGTCCAGTGGACTCGCATACCATGCCGTCGTCCACGATCAGCCCCTGGGTGAACCCGCGCCCGGGATGCGCGACCCGCCGGATGACCTCGGCCCGCCAGGTTCTCAGCTGCCACCGCCCTCAACGTCGGTCCGGCCCTGGTGCAACCTCAGCGTAGACGGCGGCCCATGTCCTTGGCCGAGTAGCCGCCGAGTTCCTCCACCGAGGCCTTGAAGCGGTCCGACTGGAGCAGCGACCACAGCGGCGCGAGCTGCGGCGAAGTCAACGCGCCCGGCGCGACGACCAGGTCGTACGGCTCGATGGCGAGCGGCACGAAATCCAGCCCGAACGCCTGGGCGGCGGCCATGATCCCCATTCCCGCGTCGGCTCGCCCGGACGCGATCGCGGCGGCGACGGCCAGGTGCGTGGGCTCCTCCCGGGCGTACCCCTCGACCGAGGACGGCGCGACGGACAGCTGCCCGAGCATGACGTCCAGCAGCACCCGGGTCCCGGCGCCGCGCTGCCGGTTCACGTACCGCACGCCCGGACGGCACAGGTCAGCCAGCCCTTCGATGCCCAGCGGGTTGCCCGCCGCCACCATCAGCCCCTGCGACCGTTCCACCAGCCGCACCACGGCCACATCCGGGCTGGCGGTGCCGAAGACCCGGTCCACGTGCGGCAGCGTGTACTCGCCGGATTCCGGGTCGAGCAGGTGGGACCCGGCGATGTGACAGAGCCCGTCCCGCAGGGCCACCAGCCCGCCGAGGGACCCGACATTCGACGACGCGAGGGTCACCAGCGGGTTGTCGGCCCGCAGCGCGGACGACGCGAGGTCAAGGACCAGGTCGTGCGACCCGATGGCCACGATCGTGCCCGCGATCTCGTCGGATCCGCGCAGCAGCTCGACCGGCACGGACGAACCCGCGTGGTGGCCTTCTACCCCGGCCGGCACGACGAGCAGCCCGTCGGCCCGGACCAGCGACGTCAGGACCCCGGCGCCGCGCGGCAGCGGCGTGGCCACCAGGGCACCGCCGACCGAACCC
>Ga0335074_10017805_pt1 | contig 10028 bp, 8 predicted proteins | sample Lox_Sample_23_FD_206715 | JGI IMG/M metagenome (GOLD analysis project Ga0335074, IMG submission 206715) | Soil microbial communities from Loxahatchee National Wildlife Refuge, Florida, United States - Lox_Sample_2.3 | ecosystem: Environmental > Terrestrial > Soil > Wetlands | place: USA: Florida...
CCCGGCCGTGCCCGCTGGCTCAAGGCCCAGGCGCCCCTGGTGGGAGCACTAGCGACCCATCGCCAGCAAAGCACGGCGAAGCGGCCCACGGGGCGCGCCTAACTTCCTCACCGCTCGCACCGTCGGCAGCCGTGGTTGAAGCGTTACTGGCGTTCCTACGCCACTAGAGCCACATTCATACGGCGCGACAGCGCAGACGGTGAGACTGCAGGTGCTGAGGGGGCTAAAGGGGTACGAGTGATAGGGGCCGGTCGCAGTGGCCAGCGCCTCGTGGCTCATCCGCGGCTCTGGCAGCTGGCACCGGAGGAGGGCGCGGGATCAGCGCAAGCCGGCCCGGCGGCGCCAGCGGGCGGCGCGGGCGTCGGCGAGGACCTGGCGGACGACGTTGCGGCCGGGGATGCCGGTGACCCCGCCGCCGCCGTGCGTGGCTGAGCCTGCCTGGTAGAGGCCGCGGACGGGGGTGTGCAGGTCCGCGTAGCCCGCAGCGGGCCGTGCGTGGAACATCTGGCCCAGGCTCAGCTCGCCGTGGAAGATGTTGCCGCCGACGAGGCCGTACTCCTGCTCCATCTGGTGCGGCCCGATCACCTGGCGGTGCAGGATCGACCCGGTGAAACCGGGCGCCACGGTTTCCATTCTGGCGATCACCCGGTCGGCGTGAGCGTTCAGCGCCTCGCCGTGCGGGGCCGACGCGTACTGATGCGGCACCCACTGGGTGAACAGCGACATCACGTGATGACCCGGGGGAGCGAGCGAGTCGTCGAACACGCTGGGGATGCAGATGTCGGCGAACGGGAGCGAGGAGGGCCGGCCGGCCACGGCGTCCTGGAACGCCGTCTCGATGTCGTCCAGGCTCTCGGCCAGCACGATCGTCCCGCCGTGCACCTGCGGGTCGAACGCCGGATGGCTGGCGAACACCGGCAGCCGGTCCAGCGCGAGGTTGATTTTCACTGTGCCGCTGCGGCTCTGCCAGCCACGGATGTCCTCGACAAAGCCTGGCGGCAGGTCCGCCGGGTCGAGCAGCCGCAGGAAGGAGATCTGCGGGTGAACTGTCGTGATGACAGTGCTCGCGTCGATCTCCTCGCCGCTAGCCAGCGTCACCCCGGTGACCGCCCCGCCGCGGGTGCGGATCTTCGCAACCTCTGTCCCGGTCCGCAGTTCGGCGCCTGCTGACCGGGCCGCCGCGGCCAGCGCGGAGGTAACTCCGCCCATCCCGCCGCGAGGGAAGCCCCACGCGCCTGCCTGACCATCGGCCTCGCCAACATGGTGGTGCAGCATCACGTACGCGGTACCGGCCGATCTGGGGCCTGCCCAGGTTCCGATCACACCGGATACCGACATCAGCCCGCGCAGCGCGTCAGACTCGAAGTAGCGCTCGACCAGGTCTGCGATACTGCCAGCAAGCAGCCGCGTGACGTCGACGGCCGCGCGTTCGTCCAGCCGGCGCAGGTGCCGGAGCAGCAGGCCCTGCCGCAACAGGTCAGCGGGCCGGCGTGACCCCAGCCGCGGCGGGATCTGGTGCAGCAGCGGCCCGAGGATGGCGCCGAGACCAGCCAGGTGAGCCTCGTACGACGGGTACGCTTCGGCGTCCCGTTCGGAAAATTTGGCGATCTGAGCGTGCCGCGCGGTCGGCTCACCGGGCAGTGCGAGGTAGCGGCCGTCCGCCCGGGGCGCGAAGTACGGGCCCTGCGGGTACACGAGGTAGCCGTGACTGGCCAGCCGCAGGTCACGGACCAGGTCCGGTGGCAGCAGCGACACCACGTACGACAGCGAGGTGACCGTGTAGCCGGGACCGAACGGGTGCTCGCTGACCGCTGCCCCGCCGAGCACGTCGCGGCGCTCGCACACCACCGTGTCCAGCCCGCCGCGGGCCAAACAGGCCGCAGCGACCAGCCCGTTGTGGCCCCCGCCGACCACCGCTACATCCCGCCTGGCCATCACGGTCATCGTAATGCCGCGAACTCCTGTCGGCATGGGTGGCCAGGCCAGGCTCCGTTTCCAGGATGGGCAGCCGGCTACGTAAGCGTCCTTTGAAGTCTGTGCTACATCGGAGTTATCGCGGTGCTACCGCTTCCTAACAGACTCAGCCGGAACAGGTGGATGATGAGCCCGCGGAGGATGCGATGGCTGATTCTCTGAACGCGAAGCCCGATAGCGGCTTCAGCGTGGATTTGGCAGCACTCGGGGGCGTTGCCAGGCAGGTTGGTCAGGCTGTAGACGGCCTGCAGAAGGCGATCGCCGAATACCACAGCGTCCAGTGCACCGCCGCTGACGTGGGCAACCCGGCTTTGGCTGCTCAGTTCGCGAGCTTCGATGAGGGCTGGGCCAGCGTGCTCAGCGTAAGTAGCGAGGCGGCGAATGAATTGTTCGCGGCGGTGCAGGGCGTCGGCCAGAGTTACGCAACTGCGGAGGCTCATAATGCCGCAGTTGCCGGACAGGCAGGGAGCTAGACATGACCGGATCGGATTCCAGCCAACTGCCCGCTGAGAACCTGACCCGGCTCCAGCAATACCAGAATGACCTGGATTCCATGAGCGTTACGGATCCAGTGGATCCCGGAAGCGTGAGGTCCGCGATCAGCAATGGCATCGCCGCCATCGACGGTGCTCTCGCCGTCCCGCCACCCCCGGACGGCTCTCCGGCGAATCTCGAAGCAAAGGCGAACGCATATACCAAGGCCGCCGCGACCCTCAATGCGAGCGTGATAAATCCGCTGCAGGTAGCCCAGCCCCTTGACGTCGACGGACGCGCAGCGCTGCAGTCGGCCCGTGACTGCCTCGAGGTGGTGCACAACTCGCTGCGCCCAGCCGGTTTCCTGGGCTGGGCAGAGGCGATAACCGAAGCCACGGTCTTCCCCGTGGCAATGGCGAAAGAGGGGATGGCCGCATATGAGGTCGACGGGGCCATCAAGCAGGCGCGGCAAGGCGTTGGACAGATGGTATCCGCGGCGACGGCCGTGGCTAATGCCATGTCCGATTGCATGAGTACGTGGGATTACACTAGTAATCAATTCCCCCAGCTCGTGGCAGCGCTCAACAGCCTGCCACCGGGTCAGCAGGCGGAATTCGACTCGCTGGTGGCTCAAGTCAAGAACCCTGTAATGGCCGCTGCCCTCCTATCGAACCTGGGTAATGGGACGACCGTGCCGGAAATCAAGCAGGCACTAGAGGCTGGCGAGATCATAAGCTGATGGTCGCGGGGCCGGCCAGTTCCGGGGCGGACTGGCGGACCTGGGTGAACAGGGCGGCGACGGCGATCAGGAGGCAGCCGATGCCGGAGGCGGCGCAGACCGGGGCGACGCCGTAGCGGCCGGCGGCCCAGGCGAGGAGGGCAGCGCCCGGCGGGCCGAGCGAGAAGTGAACTGTCCAGAAGGCGGAAGTGACCCGGCCGAGCAGGTGATCGGGAGTCACCTGCTGGCGCAGTGACATCGAGCAGATCCCGGCTACGCTCTCACAGCCCAGGTAGACGGCGGCCAGGGCCGCGATGACCGGGACGCTGGCGGTAGCGCCCAGACCAGCGACCGCGATGCCGCACACGATCACGCCGCCGATCCAGCAGGCGCCGAACCCGGCCATCCGCCGCAGGCGGGCGACGAGCACCGACCCGCCGACCGGGCCCGCCGCTGCGGCCGCCAGGACGACCCCGACAGTGGCGTAGGACTGCCCGAGGTCGTGCCTGAGGTAATAGATGAGCACGTTGGTCAGGCCGTAGGTCAGGAAGATGTAGAGCGTAAGCAGGATCGTGAGCGGCCGGAGCACCGGGTGCTGGTACAGGAACCTGACTCCGGCCAGAAGCTCGCGCCAGGCGTGCTGGCCGCCTGTGGCCGGGCCGGCGGCCGGCCCGGCGGCGGGGCGGAGCCTTATCAGGAACGCGCCAGCCGCCGAGAGCGCGAAACTGGCCGCGTCGACGCCAATCGCGGCGGTCGGCCCCAGGGTGGCGGACACCACCCCCGCCAGCAGCGGGCCGAGGACGGCCGCCGCCGTGGCCGTCGCATACAGGCGCCCATTGGCCTCGGTGATGCGGTCGCCGGGAGCGAGATTCCGGACCACGGTCACGTAGGTGACCTGGAACACCATCCCGATCGCCTCGCAGGCGGGCAGCACGGCGAACAGCATCCAGATCCGCGTGCCGAACGCAAAGGCCAGCGGGATGCTGCCGTACAGCACCATCCGGGCCAGGTCACACCAGATCATCAGGCGCCGCCGGTCGACGCGGTCGGCCAGCACCCCGGCGCCGATACCAGCGCCGACCGACGCCACGCCGCCGGCGCCGGTCAGCAGCCCCATCAGTGCGACCGAGCCGGTGGCGTGCAGAACCAGCAGCGGAATCGCGATCAGGGCGAACGAGTCACCCGCTACGGACAGGGTCTGGGAGGCCCAGAAGATCGAGAAGTTACGGTCGCGCCACAGCGGGCGGGGCGGCGGTGCGCCCGGCGGCTGGCGCGGCGGGATCGCGGGCGGTCCCGGCGATGCGCCCGGCTCCGGCCCTGATGCCACCGGCCTGCCGCGCTACTTGTAGAGCCTGCCGTGCAGCATCGTGGCCATATTGAGAGCCCGCTTCAGGTCCTTGTCACTGCGTGAGAACGAGGTCAGGTTCACCGGTGGCTTCATACGCTGCCGTGTTATCGCCTTGGGCCGGGCGAACTCGCGCAGCCCGTCGGCGCCGTGAATGCGGCCGAACCCGGAATCGCCCACCCCGCCGAACGGCAGCGACGGCACGGTCGCGAACGCGATCACCGAGTTGACCGCGGCCATGCCACTGCGCAGCGACCTGGCCGCGGCCATCGCCGCCTTCTTGTTCTTCGTGAACACCGACGCGCCGAGCCCGTAGCTGGTGGCGTTTGCGAGCGCGACACCCTCTTCGAGGTCAGCGACGCGGGCGACGGTGACCGTCGGCCCGAAGGTCTCCTCGGCGACCGCGGGGCTCTCCTCGGGGACGTCGGTGAGAACCACCGGCCCGACGAACGGCCTGCGGACGCTGGCGAGCCCGCCGACGACCGCCCTGGCCCCCCGGGCCAGCGCGTCGGCGATGTGCTGCTCGATCACGTCGATCTGGCTGGGCATGGTCATCGGCCCGTAGCCGGCCTCGCGGTCATCGCCCGGGCGGACTTGGGCCGCCCGCTCGGCCAGCTTCTCCAGGAACGAGTGGTAGACGCCCTCGGCCACGTAGACGCGCTCGATGCCGATGCAGGTCTGCCCGGCGTTGGACAGCGCGCCCCACGCCGCCGCGTCCGCCGCCGCGTCGAGGTCAGCGTCCGCGGCGACGAGCATCGCGTCCTTGCCGCCGCATTCGGCCACGATCGGGGTGAGGTTCTGCGCGCAGGCGGCCATCACCTTCCGCGCCGTGGCGGCTGAGCCGGTGAACGCGATCTTGTTGACCGCGCTGCGGGCGAGGTAGTCGCCGGTCTCGCCGCCGCCAGTTACCAGTTGCAGCACCGGCTGTTCGGGCACCACCTCGGCGAACGAGCTGACCAGCCAGGCCCCGACTGCGGGCGTGAACTCGCTCGGCTTGAACACCACCGCGTTGCCCGCGGCGAGCGCGTACACGATCGAGCCCACCGGGGTGAACACCGGGTAGTTCCACGGCCCGATCACGCCCACGACGCCGAGCGGCTGGTACTCGACCGTGGCCGCCTGGTTCAGGGCTACAAGACCGCTGCTGACCCGGCGCCGGCGCAGCACCTTGTTCGCGTTGCGGGCAGCCCAGTCGATGTGCACGATCGCGAGCAGGATCTCCATCTGGGCATCGGCCAGCGGTTTGCCTGTCTCACTGTGCACGAGCTCGGCCAGGCGCCCTATGTACCTGGTGATGTGCGACTTCCAGGCGAGCAGCCGGGTCCGCCGGTCCTTGGCATCCAGGCGCGCCCACCAGGAGCCAGCCTGATTCGCGCGCTCCACGACCTCGGCCACGTCATCCTCACCGAAGACCGGGAAGGTGGCGATGACCTCGGACGTAGCCGGGTTCACCGTGTCAAATGTCTCAGCAGGCCCTGTGAGGCCCTGTGTCCGCAGCGTCGTGACCATCGCGGTGCACCACCGTTCCCTGCAGCGTAAGTTCGTCCCTGACGGCGGCAGCAGCTGGTCGGCCCGGCCCGGGCCGCCATCGGGTGCCAGTAAATCACTTCACCGGAGTTCCGCTATGTCAAGGCTGACGCCGGGGGACGGTTCCCCGAATCCCGCCGGGGGTCCGCTGGTCCCCGGCCAGCCGGACGCGGACCTGCACTGGCTGAGGCAGGCTATCGAGCTGTCCCGGGACTGCCCGCCGTCGGCGTCGGCGTTCTCCGTCGGGGCCGTACTGGTCAGCGAGGCCGGCACGGTCATCGCCACCGGCTACTCCCGGGAGCTTGACCCGAAGGATCACGCTGAAGAAGTGGCCCTAGCTCGTGTCGGGAGCGACGAGCTTCTCTCACGGGCCACGATGTACAGCTCGCTGGAGCCGTGCTTGCACCGCGCCTCGCGCCCGCGCTCCTGCGCCGAGCTGATCATCGAGGCGGGAATCGGCCGGGTGGTCATCGCCTGGCTGGAGCCGCCGCTGTTCGCCGAGGGCGGCGGCGCCGCCGCGCTGCGCCAGGCCGGGGTCGTGGTCGACGAGATCCCGTGGCTCGCCGAGCTTGCGCGCTCGGTCAACGCTCACCTGCTGCCCGGGTGAAACCGCGCCGGAATTCTCCGCGACCCAGGGGATGAATCCGGACGACGACTCATGTTCACCTAGTGATGGCAAGGTCACAACCGGTGGCGGAATAGCGAAGCCGCCGAGCTAGCGGCCTACGGGGGGTATGCCGCCCGGGTTCCCGGGTCGTTCTTTTTATGCCTGAACGAGGGCAGACAACATCACTCCGCTCCGGCCTCGACGTCAGCCGGGACAAATCGCGGTAGTGGCCAATACCGCACAGGAACAAACACCGCCGCAAGTCTCAGTGCTGGCGCCGTGTGCCGCCTCAGCGTGCGTGGCACTGGCCCAGAAGATGGGGGGACAGATGAACATGGCCACGCACGGCTTCATACCGGGTGCCGCGATTTCCCATGATCTCGCGTTCCAGGTAACAGGCATCGTTCTGTCGGTGCTGATCTCCATTATCGGGATCCGCATGTGCCTGTACTGGGCCAGCTTTTTCCTGCGCCCTGGAAGGTACCGGCAGCGACACGAGGTGACAACGGCCGACCTGCAGTCCATGCCGGTGCCGTTCGTCAAGGTGCAGATCACCACCAAGGGCTCGCCAGGCTCTACCGAGGTGATCCTGCGCGGTCTGCGGCAGCTCGAGGAGCTGTGCGCTGAGGCCCCCGACTTCTATGCCGGCTGGCTGTCGGCTGAGGTCGTCACCCAGAACGGCGAGCAGGCTGAGCTGGTCGCGAAGACATTTGCCGACTCGGACCTGGCCCAGCCGGACTGCATAGCAGTGCCCTCCAGCTACGCGACGCCGAAGGGGACTGGGCTCAAGGCCCGGCAGATGCACTATCTGACCGAGCTGCGGCGGGCCGGCTGGAACCGCAAGCCAGGAAAGACGTTCATCGTCCACTGGGATGAGGACACGCTCATGAAGCCGGACGAGCTCCGCAAGATGGTCGCGCATCTCGCCCACACGGACAAGTCGATTCTCACCGGGCCGATCTATTACCCGCTTGAATACGAGGACGCCAGCAAGCTTGCTCGCGCCACTGAGGCCTCAAGGCCCATCACATGCTTTGAATGCAGGCGCGTCATGGAGACCGGCGTCCCGCTCCACGTGCACGGCTCCAATCTCGTGTGCGAGGAGGAGTTCGAGAACCGCCTGGGCTGGGACATCGGGAAAGTTAACGGCCAGCCGTTCGTGGCTGAGGACTACATGTTCGGCATGGCCGCGTTCATGAAGGAGGGACGTCAGGCGTTCGGCTGGCACGGGGCCGTGGCGCTTGAGCAGCCGCCATTCTCGTTCGGCTCGGTATTCAGGCAGCGGTACCGCTGGGTATTCGGGGTGCTGCAGGGAATGCAGGTGGACACAAAGCTGGACGCCTTCCGCGAGCTCCCCTGGCACCTGCGCATGAAAGTGATCTGGGGAACCAGGTACCGGATCGCCACCTACGCACTTGGCTCTGTCGTCGGCGGCATCTCACTGGCGTACATCCCGTTCGCGCTCGCCGTTTCGGTCCCCGACGCGGTGGCCGGGCGCGGCGCGGGCATCCCGGCCTGGCTGTCGGCGTGGTTCGCCGCCATCGGGGTCATGTGGTTCGGCTCGATGCTCATCGGCGCGTGGGCGAACGTCCGTCATGCCGGCTACGGCGGGATGCGCCGCGCGGAGGAGATCATCCGCTGCATCTGCATCACCCCGGTCGCCGGCGTCATGGAGAACCTCGCTGCGCTCCAGGCCGTGCTGCGCTGGGCGGCGGGCATGCGCACCGCAAGCTGGACGACCACGCCCAGCACCAAGGCCGCCGATGACGCCGTGAACGGCAGGACCGCGGCCGCGCCTGTGCCGCTGGCTGAGACCGTCGTGGAGGCTCCGGTCCCGTGGAACGCAAACGGCGCCGCGGGCAAGCCAGCCATCACCACCGGACTGGCCGCGGGCGGTCTGGCCCTGATCGCTATCTACATCGCATTTCCCGTCATGCTGGCCGGTCAGTCCCTGGGACTGGCGATCGGCACAGCGGCGGTCGTGGCCGGCGTCGTAGCCCTCTCGCTGATGGGCGTGATCATGTCGATCATGTGCTGGACCGCTCGGCCGGCACCGTCGCTCAGCAGCGCGAGGGCAGCCGCCGATCAGGAGCCCGCTGCGCCCGAGCTGGTCAACGCCGAGCCAGTCTTCAGCCGCACGACCGAGGACATCGCCGCCTGAGCAAGGCGCCTGAGCTGGAGAAGGGGGAGGACACGATGCACAGGAGCGTTCTGGCCGTTGGTGCTCATCCCGACGATGTCGAGTTCGGCGTCGGCGGAACGCTGGCACGGCACGCAGCAGCTGGCGACCTGGTGCGCATCATGGTCCTGACCGGCGGTGAGGCGGGCATTGAGGTTACCGAGGTACGGCGGCGCGAGGCGGAGGAGGCGGCCAGCCTGATCGGGGCTGAGATCACGATCGGCAAGCTGGCCGACACCCGGATCGCCGAGAAGGACGCGATCGACCTGGTGGAGACTCTGCTGCGCGGGGAGCGGCCCGGCATCGCCTACATTCACACGGCCAGCGACACGCACCAGGATCACCGGGCGGCTGCGTACGCGTGCCGTGTCGCCCTGCGTGCGGTGCCGCGGATGTACGCGTACCAGGCGCCGTCCGCTACCGAGGAGTTCCGGCCTGCGCGGTACACCGGCCTGCAGACACGCCATCTCGCCCGGAAGCTGGAGATGGTCGAGAGGCACAAGTCCCAGGGCGGCCGCTGGTACGCCACGTCCGATTACATCCGGTCGGCGGCCGCCTACTGGGGCGCCCGGTCAGGCGGCGGCTACGCCGAGCCTCTGGAGGTGCTGCGGGACCGTGTGGGCTAAAACCTTGTGGGTCACGGTGGCTGCCGTGCTGGCCGTGATCGGTGTCCTGCTGGCCGGCTGTGGCGCGGCGCCACAGCCGGCACACCAGAGCCAGGTGCGGATAGGCGTTTACGCGGCGACCGAGCAAAGCACCTGGTCGGATGTCGCCGCTTTCAGCCAGGGCGCGGGCCAGCCGGTCAGCTACGTTCTGGATTACCTCGGCCCGTCAGATCCCTTCCCGGCGCTGCTCGGTGCGGAGGCTGCCCAGCACCACGCCGAGCTTGTGCTGCAACTCCGGCCGGCCATGAGCATGCGGCAGGTCGCGGAGGGCGGCGACGACGCCTACCTGGGCTCCCTGGCCGCGCAGGTCCGTGGTTACCACCATCAGGTGATCCTCAGCTGGGCGGCCGAGGCGAACACCGACTTGTACTCGTGGGGCTTTAAGAACACGCCAGTTTCGGATTACCGGGCAGCATGGGCGCATGTGCTGCGCGTGTTCCGGGCCGATCACAACGTGACCTGGATGGACACGCTGAACCGGACGTACGAGGGCGCCGGCCCGACGAGGGAGTACATGGTGCCCGGGGTCTCGATGTACG
>Ga0335074_10017806_pt1 | contig 10028 bp, 9 predicted proteins | sample Lox_Sample_23_FD_206715 | JGI IMG/M metagenome (GOLD analysis project Ga0335074, IMG submission 206715) | Soil microbial communities from Loxahatchee National Wildlife Refuge, Florida, United States - Lox_Sample_2.3 | ecosystem: Environmental > Terrestrial > Soil > Wetlands | place: USA: Florida...
GTGAAAGCATCCACCTTCCCCTGGGTCTGTTCCCAGATCTCCTGCCCGGTATAGGCCTTGTGCCCCTCCCGGTTCGCCAGATTATCGAACTGGTTGGCCCAGATAACGTTGCCCTGGCTGGCTGCCATCTCCTCGGCCAGCCGCCGCGACACGTGCACGTAGTTGCCGGGGTCGCGATACGGTTTGGCCGGCACCAGCCGCAAGTCCGCGCCGATCATGCGCAGGAACTCTATCTTCTCGCGGCTCTGCGTCTCCGGCATCACGATGATGCAGCGATAGCCCCGCGCGTTGCCCACCAGCGTCAGCCCGATACCGGTATTGCCCGCGGTGCCCTCGACGATCGTGCCGCCCGGCCGCAGCGCGCCCCGCTTCTCCGCATCGGCGATGATATAGAGCCCCGTCCGGTCCTTTACCGACCCGCCCGGGCTCATGAACTCCGCCTTGCCCAGGATCGTGCAGCCGGTCGCCTCCGAGACGCCGCGCAGGCGGATCAGCGGCGTATTGCCGATTGCCTCGGCCAGCCCTGCCTGCCAGCCCGAGCCGTGATACAACTGCGTCATCGTTCCTCCGCGGACAAAAAACCGGCAGCCGGAGATCAGAAGATGGTCGAGAATGTCTCGCCCGCCCAGGCGTGGGAAGCCCTCAGGTCGGACCCGCAGGCGCAGCTTGTCGATGTACGCACTCAGCCCGAGTGGGATTTCACCGGCGTGCCCGACCTGGGCGCGGCCGGCAAGCAGGCGGTGCTGATCCCCTGGCAGGTCTATCCGGCGATGCAGGTCAACGCCCGATTCGCCGACCACCTGAAAGAGGCCGGGTTCAGCCCGGAGCACCACATCTATTTCCTGTGCCGCACCGGTGGGCGCAGCGCCGCCGCGGCGCAGGCCGCCCGGCAGGCGGGCTTCGCGCACGCCTTCAACGTCGCCGATGGGTTCGAGGGGCCGCCTGACGGCGCTGGTCACCGCGGGACGCTCGCCGGGTGGAAGGCGAGCGGCCTGCCCTGGCGGCAGAAATAATCGCGTGCCGCCGGCTGCGTTCACCTCGCCACGCGACACGTGCCGGGTGAGGGCGCCGCGGCACCCGCAGTCTGCACCCTCACCCGGTTCGCTTCGCGAACCGACCTCTCCCGCAGGGCGCGAGAGGTGAAGTGACCGCCTTCGGCCTGTTCCGTCACCTCGTCTTTGCCGGCGGCCTTGCCCTGCTATCGGCCGCTGTGGTCCAGTTGATGATTCGCGCCCGGGTGCTGGACCATCCGGACCCCCGCAAGGCGCACCCGCTCCCCACCCCGAAGGGCGGCGGGGTTGGTATCGTCGTAGCGTTCCTCGTCGGCATCGTCCTACTCTACGGCTTCGCCCAATTCTCGCGGCTGGCGGAGCCGTATTTCCTCGGCGTCATCGCCGCCTCGGCAATGATCGCCGTGGTGTCGTTTCTCGACGATCTCGCTGACTGGCCGTTCGCCGTGAAGCTGGCTGCCCAGCTTCTGGCCGCGCTCGCAGCGGTGGCCACCGGCGTCTATGTCCGCGACTACAGGCTGCCCTACGTCGGCCCGCTTTACGTCGGCTGGATCGGCGGTCCGGCGACGCTCGCCTGGATCCTGTTCGTTACCAATGCGATGAATTTCATCGACGGGCTGAACGGACTCTCCGGCGGAGTGGCGCTGATTGCCGCCTGCTTCCTCGCCGGGATCGCCGCGTTCCACGGCGGTTGGTTCGCCTATTTCGCCGCCCTGCTGCTGGCCGCCGGTTTGATCGGATTCCTCCCGTTCAATTTTCCGCGCGCGCGCATCTTCATGGGCGATGTCGGCAGCCAGTTCTGCGGCTTCGTGCTGGCCATGCTCGGCGTGGTGGCAAGTCGCTTCGACGGCGTCGAGCTGTCGTTGCTGCTGGTGCCAATGCTGCTCGCCGGCGTGTTGTTCGACGTGCTGTTCACGCTGATTCGCCGGGCATTCCGGGGCGAGCGGCTGACCGCCGCACATCGCGGTCACCTGTATCAGGTGGCCCAGCGGGCCGGGATGCCCGCCCCCGCGGTCACGCTGGTGCATTGGGGCTTCGCGTTCTGGGGCGGGCTGACCTGCCTCGTGTTCATCGCCGCACCCTCCCCCGCCAAGCCTTTCATTCCGCTGCTAGCTCTGCTGCCACAGCCCGTCTGGCTCACGCTTGTGGTCGGGCGTGCTCGCGCGGCGGGAATCAGCCGCTGGTAGCCGCCAGCCGGGTAGTCGCCAGCAGCAAGCCCCCTGCAGCCAGCAGCACGACAATGACGCCCATGCCCGCCCGCTGACTGCCCATTGCCGCGGTGACCGCCCCGAGAGCCATCGGCCCGACGAACCCGGTCACCCGCCCGGACAACGCATACAGCCCGAAATATGCGTTGCGCGACCCGGCGGGCGCCAGCCGGGCCATCAGGCTGCGGCTGGCCGCCTGCGCCGGCCCAACGAACACCCCGAGCGCCAGCGCCAGCACCCAGAACCACTGCACCGAGCGCACCAGCAGTACGGACATCCCCAGCACGGCGAGCGCCGTCACCGCGATCAGTACCACGGGCCGCGCGCCGACCCGGTCCTCGATCAGAGCAAAGCCACCCGCCCCTAGCCCCGCGGTAAGGTTCAGCGCGATGCCCAGCAGCAACGTTTCGCGCGCGTCCATGCCGAACGTTCCCGCAGCGAAGATCCCGCCGAAAGCGAACAGGGTCGTCAGTCCATCGGTGTAGAGCATCCGCGCCAGCAGGAATCGCAACACCCCGGCGTCGCGGAGCGCCCGCCAATAAATCCCGGGGGCTCGCCCTCGCGGACGTTGTTGTGACGGGCCGAATACGACGACCGGCCAGGCGAATAGCGCAATCCAGCCGGCCGCGAACAAAGTGGTGGCACGCACCGGCTGCGCCTCGCCGGGCGACAGGCCGAACAGCGGCGGCTTCGGATCGATCAGCAGGGTCAGGCAAAGCGCCAGACAAACGAGGCCGCCGGCGTAGCCCATCCCCCAGCCGATGCCGGAGACGCGGCCGATCCGTCCCGGCGGCGCGATATCCGGCAGCATCGCGTTGTAAAAGACAAAAGCGAACTCCGCGGCGATCGTTGCCACGGCGACCAGAATGAGCGCGGGTGGCACGGCCCCCGGGTGCGGCCTGACGAACCACAGCGCCGCCGTGCACAGCACCATTATCGTGGTGAAGCCGGCCAGCATCGATCGCCGATACCCGCCGCGATCTGCAACCGTGCCGAGCGGGGCAGAGGCAACCGCGATCACCAATCCGGCGACGGTCTGCGCCGCCGCCCAGTCAGCGGTGCCTTGAACCGGGTCCGCCGCGACCGCGCGAACGAAATAAGCGGCGAAGACGAAGGTGACGACGACCGTGTTGAATGCGCTGCAGGCCCAATCATAGAGCCACCAAGCCAGCCTCGCTGTACGCTGCATCACCGCCCGACCTGCCCCGCGAAGCTGGCAGGTTAGTTGCAGTTAACCCCGCGGGACAGTTGCCGGTTATTGACCGGTTGCCGCGCCGCCCGAGCGTCCATGTTCATAGCAGTCACACATTGCCACCCCCGCTCTGCGGCCAGAGCGGGAGCGACATTTCGACAACCAGGCGCGGAACTTATGAGGACGCGGTTGCACGTCTGGCGTGCGTCTCGGCCGCGGGCGCACCACCCTTGCGGGCGACCGCAGCCGCCTCGGTCATGATCGCCCGCAGGTCGCGCAGGAACGCAGCGCCCTTGAGCGTCCGCTGCACCAGCACGCTGCGGCGATCCAGCGGGTCAACCTTGCGCCGGGCGAGGTCGAGCTCGCCCAACCGGTCGAGCGCACGGGTGATCGCCGGCTTGGAGACATGCAGGTCTGCCGCCAGGCCGCGTACCGTGTGAGCCCCGTCCTGCAGGTAGCAGGTAAGGAACACACCAAGCTGGCGCGCCGAAAGATCCGGCCCATCGCGCCGCACAAGCGCGACGATTGTGTCCCGCATAATGCCGACGAGATGGTCGGGAGCTGGAGTCGATGCCATGGTCAATCCTTTCCCATTGTTCCGGCGCCCCGCTCGGTGCGGGACGGCCACTTTTTTTACGGCACGAGTCGAAGCGCACGTCTGGATAACTATACTATCCGCCGACGGATATTTGTTGCACCCCCCTCACGAGGATGTTACCTGCCTGTTTCGGTTCGGTTATGCACCGGCACATACCTGGCTGAGCGCCGCGAAGATTCCGCGAATCGCTTGTGCCTCACCACCTTCCGGGCGCCCTGGCTGCGGCTGGTCGTTCCAGGCGTATATATCAAAATGTGCCCACGGCACAACGGGGGAAACGAATCGCCGAAGATAGAGCGCCGCAACGATCGCACCGGCGAACGGTTTGGATGAAACATTGTTAAGATCGGCCACCGGACTGGTCAGCCAACCGTCATAGCCATCCCACAAAGGCAGTCGCCAGAGTGGATCGTGGCACGCGCTCGCCGTCCGCAACAGCGTTGCCGCCCAGGTCTCGTCGTTGCAGAACAGCGCCGGCAGCTCGGGCCCGAGCGCCACCCGCGCCGCCCCGGTCAGCGTGGCGAAATCGAGCAGCAGGACAGGTTGCTCGTGTGCCGCCTCGGCAAGCAGGTCGCACAGTACCAGCCGCCCCTCGGCATCCGTATTGCCGACCTCCACCGTCAGCCCGGCCCGTGTGCGGATCACGTCGAGCGGCCGCATCGCGGTCCCGGACACGGAATTTTCAACACAGCCGATTCGCACCGCGAGCCGCACCGGCAGATCGGCCGCCATGATGAGCCGCGCCAGCCCCAGCGCCGTGGCCGCCCCGCCCATATCCTTCTTCATACGCAACATTCCGGCTGACGGCTTGAGGTCATAGCCGCCGGTATCGAAGCAGACGCCCTTGCCGCACAGCGAGACCAGCGGCGAATCGGCATGCGCCTGGCTGCCCGACCAGCGGAAGCTTGCCACCGCGGGCGCACGAGCCGAGCCGCGCCCGACCGCGGCCACTGTCGGGTAGTTGGAATCGAGTGCCTCCCCGCTCACCACCGACGTCTCGGCGCCGTACCGGCGGCCAAGCTGCACGGTCTCCTCGGAGAGCTCCGCCGGACCAAGCAGATTGGCTGGCGTGTTGACGAGGTCGCGCACCATCCAGATCGCCGCCGCCTCGGCCAACGGTTGGCGCACCGCATCTTCCGGACAGGCCAGACGGGCCGGTCCGCGGGCCGGCGACTTGAGCGCGGTGAAGCGATAGGCGCCCAGGCAGAAACCGAGCACGGCACCTGCCAAATCGTAGTCGCCATCGGCCAGCCGCCAGGTCGTGCCCTCTGGCAGCCGCAAGGCGAGGTTGCCGAAGGCGAACGGCGAGCGGTCCTCGCCAAGGCCCAGAACTGCGCCGGAAACCCCCCCGTCGTCGGGCAAGTATGCCAGCTCCTGCGTCGCAGCCTGGAAGCCGGTTGCGCGCAAGAACGCCGCCTGCGGCGGCGGCAGCGTATCGAGCAGGCCTGCCAAGCCCGCCGGCCGGATGGCACGCAGCGGCCGTGCGCCGTCGGGGAGCGGCGCCAAACAATCGAGGGGGCGGTCCGGCATCGCATATATCCTTACGAGGGTGAGCGGCCACAAACGCGCCGATCCGCTGCCAGGTCAATGCGATCGCCGAGTTGGCGCTGAGCCACCCTGGCGGATTTGCCAGTGGAGTCTGGCAATTCAGCCTTGGGCAATCACCGGGCGGAATTGACAACGCGTCTTTTTCGTTGCTGCGCGACTTGCTGCGCGCCGATTGGACGCATGCAAAGGATGCGCTGACATCGCCGAACTGTGGGCAGCGATGCGGGGGGAGTGCGATGGGATCTGCCGCCGGGCCGACCAGCGGTAGATGTTGTTGCTAAATGCAAACGTAATGCCTCTGCGCCTCTGCGGTTAGACTTCACTTTCTTGCCGGAGGCCGGGCGTTTCCATGGTTGCCGGCTTTCCGCAGACTTCCGGCAAAATCCTTAATCCGTCCCCATCTCCCGTTCGAGCGCCTCGATCTCAGCGTCGCTGAAACCGAAATGGTGTGCAACCTCGTGCACCACCACGTTGCGGACCAGCCGGAACAGATCCTCCCCGGTCTCGACCCATTCCAACAGGATTGCCTCGCGGTAGAGGAAGATCAGATCCGGCTGACGCGCGATGTCATCGACGCTGCGCGCGGTCAGCGGCGTGCCGCGATAAAGCCCGGTCAACTCCCAGGGCGACTCGATCCCCATCTCGTTCAACGTTTCGTCGTCGGCCGACTCTTCGACCGTGATGCCGACCCCTTCGAGATGGCGGGCGAGTCGGGCCGGAATGGCGGCGAGAGCACGCTCGGCCAGCTCGGCGATGTCATCGAGGCTTGGCGGTGCGCCGAATGTGGGGCGATGGACGGTGTCGTTGGTCATCAGGATATCCGGACAGGATGTCGGAGCGGCAAGCCGGGCGCTCAGCCGGAGCGACGCCTCAACCGGCGCGCATTTGCTGTCGCTTTGCTGTGCCACGGTTCGATCAGCGCCGACAGTGTCGGCGGCTTCGATCTGCTCAGAAGTGCGGACGACCGTCGGAATGCAACGGCCTTTTCCTGCACCATCCGGGCGTACTCGGCGGGCGAGCATGTGCCGCGTGCCATCATCAAGGTGCGGTGACAGATCGTCTCCCAGGAGGCGAGCGTCAGTTCCAGCATCGTGAGCGGGAGAAACGTCGATCGGCGTCGCCGGCGCATTGTCATTCGATTGGTCTCCGAGCCTACCAGCCTTCACGCCGCGCGCCAGATCTCGCCGTCACGGGTGGCCTTGCCTTCGGCTTCGAGCTTCAGAAGATGCGACAGCACATTGCGTTCGGCCGCGCGCTGCAATCGCGGATGCGTCTGCGAATAGAGCGCATCGCGCAAGGCGAGTGTGGTCGCCGGTGCTTTCGCCAGCCGTGCCAGGATGCTCCGCTCTCGCTCCATGCGGTGGAACAGCAGCGCGCGCGTGAGCTTGCGCGGTTCCGGCAGCGGCGGGCCGTGGCCCGGCAGGAATATATCGTCGTTGCGGTCCAGCACGCGCCGCAGGCTGGCGAAGTAAGCGCGCATGTCGCCATCCGGCGGGCTGACCACGCTCGAATTCCACGACATCACGTGGTCGGCGCTGAACAGCACCGCGGTGCCGTCCCTGGCAGGGAGCGCGAAGCAGAGATGATCCGAGGCGTGGCCGGGCGTATGGATCGCAGTCAGGCCGGCGGTCGCCTCGTTGTCATCCAGCATGGTGTCGGGCCGGAACCCCTCGATCGCGGTGTCGCGGAAGGCCACGATCGGCGCACCGGTGGCGGCCTTCAGCGCCGGCGCCGCCTCGGTATGGTCGTGATGGAAATGCGACAGCAGGATCAGATCCACCTTGCCGCCGGTTGCCTGCAGAATCGCCCCGACATGTGCCGGCTGGTCCGGCCCGGGATCCAGGACCACCAGCCCGTTCGCCGTCTCGACCAGATAAGTGTTGGTGCCGTGATAGGTCATCGGCCCGGGATTGGCGGCGACGATGCGGCTGATGCCGGGGAGCACCGGCAGCACCGTGCCGCGTAGCGGCTCGGGTTCGGTCAAGAAGGCCATCGCGTCCTCAGGTGTGCTACTGATCGGTAGATGGAGGAAAGGTCCCGCGCTGGCAACGCCGGTCGGGCAGGAGAGCGCGACATGATCGGAAAGCTGCTATTCGGAGCTGCGTTGGCAGCGGGCGTCGGCTATGGCTACCCACTTGTCAACGAGCACGCGGCCAGCGCGTGCCAGGCGCTGGAACGGCGCGTGATCGCAATGGAAGCCCCGGCGGCGCCGCTCCAACGTCCGGCGCGGGCGATCGAATGGGCGGTGGCACGTATCTATCTGGAGCCGCTGTCGGACGGGCGTCTTGCCGCAGCCCAGGAGAAGCACCGCTATCCGGCGCTGCCGGCGGAAGTCGGATGCACGGTCCGCTACTGGACGAAGTTACTCGACTCGCGGACGTAGTGCGGTCCCCGTGAGCCGGCGCGCGCCGCAAGCCTGGCGGCAGCTAAGGCCTCAGCTCGGAAACCGAATGATAATTTCCTCCTTCCCTATCGACAACAGAACCCCGGAGCTCGTACTGTAGAGGTGCATGATGACGCCGGCGCTGTTCTGGAGCCAGAGCTGCCCCTGACCGCTCTGGGACAAGCCCGCCGAACCGTTTCCCTGCGTATAGCGGCCGGTGAAATCGCTGACGTTCGACAACCTGTAAACTTCGCCGGACGCGGTGATGCGGTCTGCCCCGCCGGGTCCTATGACCGAGCCGAAAAGCCGGAAGGGATAGTCCTGCCCGTTGAAGGTCAGCGTGCCGCTGCCTCCGCCATATCCGGCAACAAACGTTTCGGTCAAAGTCACAGTCCCGGACGGGGTCAGGCCCTGGATGCTCTGCGCCGTCGGGACGTTCAGTGCAGAACATCCGCCTAATCCCAGCGCCGCTGCGAGCGCGACGCTACGGACTGCCGACGCAGGCATGCCCGGATTGCGCTGGTCGTCGTTTCGGCTCATAAGTCTCCCTCCGATTAGGACTGGAAATATACACGTTCCGTATCCAGCCCATTATTCATCGTCAAGTCTGAAAGCGCGCCAGTTCTCCCTTACGGACCGCTCGCTGCTGCTTCTCATCCTGGCTCTTGATGCGCCGCTACAGACCGACGCTGTTCTGCATGATGCCCCCATCAGCGAAGACAGTAGTGGCAGTGAGATAGTTCGCGCCCTCTCCGGCGAGAAAAACCACCCACGCGGGCGATCTCCTCTGGGCGCGCCATCCGCCCTGGCAGCCTGATCGCTTTGGCCTGTTGAACTGATCTGTTTTCGCCGACTCATGCGGGTGAATTTTTGGCAGGCGCACGCAACGTCGACTATGCAATATCGGAAACCGGTCCTGCATGCGCACTCCCGGTTCCCGGAATAGGTGGTCCGGTGCCGGTTCCGCGCATTCCGGCCGCCGGCGGAAGCGCTCTCTTCCGCCGGTGGCCAATTGCGGCCTTCAGTCCCCGCCAGCCATGGTTTCGTGCATTGCCCTCAACGCATCGTCGAGAGTGAAGGTGTTAGGCCTCTGGACGGGTGGGAAATCCTTGAAGGTCGCCGCCCACTGCGCCGCGAGTGCCTGCGCCCCGTAGAGAACAGGGACGTGGTCAATTAACCAATCATAGTACGAGTTTGATGTTATATCTGCGCGCTCATATGGATCGGTGCGCAAATTGAAGAACTTCGGCACCCTGAGCCGTGTGAAGGGCTCCGCCCAGAGCTGCAGTGTGCCGTTGCAGCGCTGCTCCATGAACACTACCTTCCAATTGTCGTAGCGTAAGCATAGCACATCGCCGTCATCACTCAGATAGACGAAAAGTTTTCGTGGACTTTCCTTCGCCTGCCCAGTCAGGTAGGGCACGAGGTTGTAGCCGTCGATGTGATTCCTGTAGGTTCGGCCGATTGCCTGATAACCGGTCTTCAGCTTCTCTACGACGTTCGGATCGCCGGCCATGGCGAGGAAGGTCGGCAGCCAGTCATGATGCTGGATGATCTCGTTAGAGACCTGGCCAGGGGCGACCTTTCCCGGCCACCGCACGAGCATCGGCACCCGAAAGGCGCCTTCCCAGTTCGTGTTCTTCTCGCTGCGGAATGGAGTCATCGCGCCGTCCGGCCAACTGTTCATATGCGGGCCGTTATCGGTGCTGTACATCACGAAGGTATTCTCGGTCAGGCCAAGCTCGTCGAGATAGTCGAGTATCTGGCCGATGTTCTTGTCGTGATCGATCATCGTGTCGTGATACGGCGACTGCCACCGCCCCGCCTGCCCCAGGCTTGCAGGCTTGGTGTGAGTCCTGAGGTGCATGTGCGTGGTGTTGAGCCAGACGAAGAAAGGCGTACCCGCGTCGTTCTGCCGCTTGATAAAATCCTTGGCCGCCGACACAAATTCATCGTCGCAGGTTTCCATGCGCTTTTTTGTCAACGGGCCGGTGTCGGTGATCCTCTGCTTGCCCACTCTGCCCCAGCGCGCTTCCTCGGTCGGATCGTCGGTGTCAGTCGCCCAAGAATGGACCACCCCGCGCGGTCC
>Ga0335074_10017807_pt1 | contig 10028 bp, 9 predicted proteins | sample Lox_Sample_23_FD_206715 | JGI IMG/M metagenome (GOLD analysis project Ga0335074, IMG submission 206715) | Soil microbial communities from Loxahatchee National Wildlife Refuge, Florida, United States - Lox_Sample_2.3 | ecosystem: Environmental > Terrestrial > Soil > Wetlands | place: USA: Florida...
ATGTGCTCGAGGCCCAGACCGAGAACAAGCTGCTGGCCTCGACCATCACCGAGGTGCGCAAGGACGTCGAGGCGGGCCTGTCCTTCAGCGACGCGCTCGAGCGCCACCCGAAGGTCTTCAACCCGCTGTTCGTGTCGATGACCCGCGCCGGCGAGGCCGGCGGCCTGCTCGAGTCCTCGCTGATGCGGGTCGCCGACCAGCTCGAGAGCGAGGCCGCCCTGCGCCGCCAGGTCAAGTCCGCGATGGTCTATCCGTGCGTCGTCATGACCGTCGCCGCGTGCGTGCTCGTCGCGCTCGTCACGTTCGTGATCCCGGTGTTCGTCAGCGTGTTCAAGCAGTTCCCGAACCCGACGAACGGATCCCAGAGCCTGCCGGCCATCACCCAGGTGTCGGTCGACGCGTCCGCCGTGATCACGAAGTGGTGGTTCATCGCCGTGCCCGCTCTGGTGATCATCGTCATGCTCTTCCTGCGCTGGAAGAAGAGCAAGCACGGTCGCAAGCGCTGGAACCGCATCTGCCTGCGCGTGCCGATGAAGATCGGCGACATCGTCCAGAAGGTCGCGATCGCCCGCTGGTCGCGCACCCTGTCGGCGCTCTCCGGCGCCGGCGTGCCGCTGCTGCAGGCGCTCGAGGTGACCGGCAAGACGGCCGGCAACGTCGTCGTCGACGACGCGATGGCCGACGTGATCGAGTCCGTCAAGCAGGGCGGCACGCTCGCCGATCCCCTGCGCAAGGAGCGCATCTTCCCCTCCATGGTCGTGCAGATGGTGGCCGTCGGCGAGGAGACCGGCGCCCTGGACGCGATGCTCGCCCGCATCGCGGACTTCTACGAGGACCAGGTCGAGGCCGCCGTCAAGGGGCTGACCTCGATCCTGGAGCCGATCATGATCATGTTCATCGGCGGCATGGTCGGGTTCGTCGTGATCTCGATGTACCTGCCGCTGTTCCAGGTGTACAACAACATTCAGTAGGGCCCGGCGGGCGGCCGAGCACGCGCCGAGCGTCAGGGGGCGATGCGCGGGAAGGTGCTCGGGGCGACATAGGCCTTGATGCCGTTGGCGTCGACGGCGAGGGAAAGGGCCTGGAGGTATACGGCCTTGTGCTCCTCGAGGAGCTTCTCGACGTCCTCGACGGCCTTGGCCGGGAGGCGCACGCGCACGGTCGCCGTCTGCGACTCGGATCCGTTCAGGGTCGTGGTCTGCGGGCCGATCGTGGCGTAGACGCGCGGGTTCTTCGCCGACGCGTCGCGCGCGTCGGTGATCGAGAACACCGCGTTGATGATCGCGTCGCGCGACGCCTGAATCTCGATCCCGTCGCGGCGGATCGCCGCCAGGCTGACGGTCTTGCGACCCGCGGCGTCCGGGATCCGCAGCACAGGCCGATGCGCCGAGCAGGAGCCGGTGTAGCCGGGCAGCGCGGCGGCGGAGACGGGGAGGACCTTCGTGCGGTTCCACAGCCACGCCTGTCCGCTCTGACCGAAGGCGATGGTGGCGTTCGGGAGCGGCAGCGTGCGCATGATCGTGCCGGTGGCGGTGACCTGGACGGCCTGGCAGCTGCCCGCGAGGGTGACCCACACCGAGCCGTCCAGCGGGTCGTAGGAGGCGCCGACGGCGCCCTGCGCCGAGGCCGCGGCCGGGAGCACGGTGGTCGGTCCGAACGGCAGGTGCTCGAGCACCGCCTCCTTGTCGGTGTAGTAGCCGAGGACCCACAGCGACCCGTCGGGCGCCGGGGCGAATGCGGTGATCGCGTAGGCGACCTGCGGCCCGGACGGGTACTCCGGGGGCGACAGGGTGCCGGTGGCGCTCAGCTGGAACACACGGGAGCAGCGCGGGCTGACATCGATCACCCAGGTCGAGCCGCCCATGCCGTCGGCGAGCGCGACGCCGTCGCCCGCGTTGTTGCAGCTGTTGGACGGCAGGGTGAGCGCCTGGGTGCCCACGATCCCGGCCGAGCCGACGGTGACCAGCGAGTTCGACCCCGCGAGCACCTCGAGGTCGCCCTGGGCGTTGACCGCGCCGCCGGAGAGGAAGCCTCCGGTGATCGGGCCCAACGGCTCCCCGGCGCCCCCGGCGTTGATGTCCGCGAGGGTGTCGTCGGAGGTGATGGCCCACATGCCCCCGTCGGGCTTGGGGTACATCAGGCCGAAGAAGTCCGGGCCGTTGTTGACGACGGTCCCGTCGGGGAACCCGTCGACCAGGGGGCCGATCTCGCCGCCGCCCGACTGAGACGCGACGCTGAGCCACGGCGTTCCGGCCGAGCTGACCTCCATGTCGGTGATCGCGTAGCTCAGCGGCAGCGCGACCAGCGGACCGGTCGCGGCGCCGGCGGCCGGCACGAGCGCGAGGAGGCACGCGAGGCAGGCGATCGTGGGCAGCGCCCTTGCTCGCCGCGTCGACACGCGGCGCAGTATAGGCCCGCGCCTGGCGACCGTTCGGTCGCGGCGTCGGCGTGCCATATGGAAGCGCGGGCTCGCGGCGAGCGCGTGGCGCTGCCGCTCAGCCGGTGAACGACGGCCTGATCGCGGACGCGGGCTTGTCGTGCGTGAATCGCGTCGAGGCGACGTGGGACTTGCAGGTGCCCGTGTAACGCACGACCAGCCGGTGGGTGCCGTAGCGCATCGCCCCCGGATCGAGCACGAACCGGTACCGGTGCCCGGACAGGTTGGGCTTGGTGAGCGTCTTCTCCAGGTGCCCGTCGACGTAGTACCGCACCCGCTTGATCGACGTCCCCCGGACCGTCGCGACGACGAATCCGCGCTTCGTGTGCGTGAATCGCGTGGTCGAGGGATGCTCGACGCAGGCCGGCGCGACGGTCGTGCTCGTGGCGAGGACGCTCGACGTCGCCGTCGCCGTCGACACGGCCGAGGTCGTCGTCGGAGCGACCGTCGTGACGTTCGTCGTGAGCGCCGCCGGGCTCGCCGTGACCGTCGTGGTGGTCGGTGTGGTGATCGTGGTCGTGGTGGGTGTGGTGACCGTCGTGGTGGTCGGTGTCGTGACGGTGGTCGTCGTGGTCGTCGTGGTGGGTGTGGTGACCGTCGTGGTGGTCGGTGTCGTGACGGTGGCGGTCGTGGTCGTCGTGGTGGGTGTGGTGACCGTCGTGGTGGTCGGTGTCGTGACGGTGGTCGTCGTGGGTGTCGTGACGGTCGTGGTCGTGGGTGTCGTGACGGTCGTGGTCGTGGGTATCGCCGTGGTCGTCGTCGCCGTGGTCGTCGTGCTCGTGACCGTCCTGGTCGTGGTGGTCGTCGTATTGCTCGGGCAGTTGTTGACCACGAGCGGCGACGCCGTGGCGAACGAGCCCGAGACGCCGTTGGTCGTCTGGCTGGAGGTCCACGACGTCAACACGGTCACCGAACCGTCCATCAGCGGGAGCGGCACGGTGAGCGTCGTGCCGCTCCCGGCGAAGGACACCGGCGGCTGGTTGGCGATCGTGATGGGGGCGCCGCCGCCCGCCGGTGTGAAGGTCACCGTCCAGGAGGGGGTGTTCAACCCGCCGTTGCCCCAGGCGCCCGGGCCCGCGGGCGTGAACGACGACCAGGTGATCGTGACCGAGCCGCAGGTCGCGGTGGCCGTCGCAACGTGCGCCTCTGCCACGGCCGGCGCCGTGAGCATCACGACGGCGATGGCCGCCACGAGCGCCGGCAGCGCTTTCAGGCGAGGGATGCGAGACGGGCGGGCGAGCGACATGGAGGAGCGCTGCCCACCCTACCCGTTCGCGGCCGTGTTGGTGCGTAAGGATCTCGCTGCGGACTGCGCTGCGGACTGCGCGTGCCGCTACGGTTCGGGGCATGGACGGGGATCCGTTCGCCACCAGCTCGAGGTGTGGGACCTGGCGGGCGTACCGGGCGATTCGCGTGGCGGACCGCGCGGCGTGGACCGCGAGTGGCGCGCTGGCGATCGTCCTCGCGAGCGGTGGTGGTATCGAGACCACGGACTGGCGCATCGCCGCCGGCGCAGTGTGGGCGGTGACGGGGGTCGTGATGGTCTGCGACGCGGTCGTCGTGCGGCGCCTGAAGCGAGCCGGCGAGTGGTCCGCGTACGCCAAACGGCCGCGCAGGCGCCTCACGCCGCTTCCGCCCGCACGGCCCGACGAGGCGTACCTGGTGACGTTCCGCCGCTGGCGCCGGGCCCGCGGCGCCGGCTGATTGCGCTTGCCCCCCACCGCCCTCGCGCGTTACTCTCGATGTGTGGCGCGCACGCCATCCCTCAGGGCCTCGGATCTCGATCGCGAGCAGATCGCCGATCGGTTGCGGCTCGCGGCGACCGAGGGGCGGCTGCGCACCGAGGAGCTCGAGGAGCGGCTCGAGGCGACCTACTCGGCGAGGACCTACGGCGAGCTCGACGTGCTCGTGTCCGACCTGCCCGCGCCGCTGCGCAGCGGACCGTCGCCGGCGCGCCAGCGCGTACCCGCGTGGGCCGGCCTCGCCGTCGTCCTCGGCCTGTTCACGCTTCTCGCGCTGCCGATGGCCACCGTGCGTCGCGGTTCCGTGGCCGGACCCGGGCCGAACGTGGCCGGGCAGCCCGGGACGTATCCGGCTCCGGGCCGCTTCGACACCCAGATCCTCGTCAACCACGCGCACGGCGCGGTGGTCATGGCCGCGTCGGTCGCCGCCCTCTTGGCGTTCGCGACGGTCGCGGTCGCGGTGAGCTGGCTCGTCACGCGGTCGCGATCGGGCAGGCGGCTGTAGGTTCGCGTCGTCGGTCGGTCGGCGCGCGGACACGAAAGCCGCGGCGCCGGCCGGGACGTGTTGCACGAAACACCCGCTACGGCCGTGGCTTTGTGCGACACCCCGAGCAAGAGGCCGCCGGGGCGGGCGCCGACCGACGGGGCGGCGCGCTACCGCATCCGCCGCGTCTCCCCAATGGCCAGGCAGTGATACGGCTGGCCGTCGGGGTCGGCGCGGTCGACGGTGTAGGACACGCTGATCGGCCGCACGCCGTGCGCGGCCCAGTCGCTGAGCAGGTTGGCGAGCTTCGCCGCGATCCCCGGCATGGAGGTCGCACGCTCGAGCCAGACGTCCTGGTCGATCAGCTCGTGCTCGGGCGGGTCCACGCGGTCGACTTTACGCCTTCGCCGGGTGGGCGGCGAGGCAATCGGACCGCGGGGCAACCGTGCCCCGCGGCGGATCAGTAGAGGCTGATGACGGCGTCGACGTCGTCGGGCGAGTACCCGGCGGCGAGGTACGTGTCATGCAGTGCGGCGCGAAGCAGGATCGCCTCGACGGCGGCGATGTCGTCGGGCGACCAGCCGTCGTCGATCATGCGCGCGTGCAGGCGGGCACGGTCGGCCCGCGAGGGGCTCGGCGGGGCGTTGACAAGGGCGGTGGCCATGGGGGTCGTTCTCCTGAGAGATCTGGCGGTGTGCCGTTCTTCCTGTGTTGTTCATCGACTGCCCGGCAAGGCCCTCTTTAGCGCAACTGCGGTATTAGGGGACGAACCGGCGTTCATTCGACGAATCGACGGCCCGGCGGACGGTTGAACCAGCGTTCGTACGAGTGGCATCCATCGGACACGGGTCGTTGCCAGCGCAACTAGGTGCGCTACTGTCGTCAAGAGCGGATAAAGACCCGGGGGTTCGATGGCCAAGACGCAGACCAAGCCGACTCCGAGCGTCTCGCGGGACGACCTCGGCGGCCCGGAGGAGTTCGACCGCAGCCACCTGCGCTCGCGGCTGCTGCTCCTCGCCGGGATCGTGCTCGTCGTCGTGCTCGTCGTCACCCTCGCGCCCGGGCTCGAGAGCCTGCGCTCGCGCCTCGCGCGCGCCCAGCCCGGCTGGATCGCGGCCGGGGCGGTCCTGAAGTTCCTCTCGGGCCTGTCCTACGTCGCGGTGTTCCGGGCCGTGTTCTGCGAGCGCATGTCCTGGCGCATGAGCTACCGGATCGGCATGGCCGAGCTGGGGGCCAACGCCGTGGTGCCCACCGGCGGGGCCGGCGGGCTCGCGCTCGGCGCGTGGGCGCTGCAGCGCGGCGGCGTGCCGGGGACGGTGATTGCGCGGCGATCGGTCGCCTTCTTCTTGCTCACCAGCCTGCCCAACGTCGCTGCGCTGATCCTCGTCGCGGCGCTCCTCGGGCTGCACGCCGTGCCGGGACACGCGAGCCTCGCCCTCACCCTCATCCCGATCGCCGCCGCGATCCTCGCGATCCTGGCCACGCTGGCCACCGGGCGGCTGGCCGACGCGCTGCGCCGCCGCGCCCAGGAGCGTCACGGCGTCGAGTCCACGCGCGTGCGCGTGCTCGCCGCGCTCGCCGAGGGCGTGTCCGAGTCGCTGCGCATGCTGCGCCGGCACGACCCGACCCTCCTCCTCGGGCTCGTCGGCTACCTCGCCTTCGACGTGATGGTGCTGTGGGCCTGCTTCCACGCGTTCGGCCCCACGCCGCCGCTCGCCATCATCTGGATCGCCTACCTCATCGGCGAGCTCGGCGGGCTCATCCCGATCCCGGGCGGGATCGGCGGGGTCGACCTCGGCCTCGTCGGCACGTTCGTGCTCTACGGCGTTCCCGTCGGCGCCGCGACCGCCGCCGTGCTCGCCTATCGCGCGATCGCGCTGTGGGTGCCGGCCGTCTTCGGCGGCGCGGCCTTCGTCTCGCTGCGCCGCGCGCTGCGCGGCGAGGCCGACCGGATCGCGTGCTGCGGACCGGACGACGAGCTCGAGGTGATCGGCCGCGGCCGTGTGCGGATCGGCGCCTCGACCCAGAGCGCGGGCTGAGCGAGCGTCGCCACGCCACGCGGCGGCCGGATCGCCGCCGCGCTGGCCTGGCGTGCAAGAGCTAGCCGCTCGCGACGACGATGTCCAGGGCGGACACCACGCCCTCGGGGAACCGGCCCGAGCCGGCGCACACGAGGAGATGGCTCACGTCGCCGAGGGCGAGCTCGCGCGCGGCGTCGGCGATCGGGGCGCGCGCGTCGATGGTGCGCACCGGCTCGCTGATCGCGCGGCCGACGCTCGTGAGCGTCGGCTGGCGGTCGATCCATCCGAGGAGGCCGCGGCTCGTGACCCAGCCGAGTGGCTTGGAATCACCCCGGTCCAGGACGAGCACGGCGTTGACCCGGTGACGGGCCATCGCGTGACGGGCCTGGCTGATCGAGGCGTCCTGCGCGATCGTGATCACCCCGGCGCTCATCACGTCCCGTACGGGACGGTCCAGGCCGAGGTGTGCGAACTCGGAGGTCATGTCACGAACGGTACACCTCGCCGCCGGCCGCGCCAGCCGCAGAAAGCCCCCGGCGCGCCTGCGGAGAAGTACCTACTCGACCCGGACGACGACGAGCACCCGCTCGCCGCGGGGAAGGGCCACCGTGACCGCATCCCCCTCACGACGCCCGGCGAGCGCCCGGGCGACCGGCGAGTCGACCGACAGCCGGCCCTGGGGCGGGGCCGCCTCGTGCGAGCTCACGATCGACCACGTCTGCTCGGCACCCGCCTCGTCGCGCACGACGACCGTGCGTCCGAGGGCGACCGTGCCGTCCGCCGCGGCGTCGACCTCGACGACGGTCGCCTTGGCGATCCGCTCGCGCAGGCGCGCGATCTTGGTCTCGAGGTGCGCCTGCTCGTTCTTCGCGTCGTGGTACTCGCTGTTCTCCTTCAGATCGCCCCACTCGCGCGCCGTCTTGATGCGCGCGGCGATCTCGCGTCGACCGTCACCCTCGAGCTCCTCGAGCTGGCGCTTGAGCTCCTCCAGCCCGGCGGCGGTCGTCACGTTGGGATCGTCCATCTGGGGCTGGAGGGTACCGGTCAGAGGCCGGGGAGGGCCTGGACGCGGTCGAGCATCGGCGCGAACAGATCGCCGAGCGTCGCGACGCGCTCGAGCACCTGCGCGGCGGTGAAGCGCAGCGCCGCGGCGCCGGCCGCATCGCGCGCGCCGGCGATCTCCTCCCAGCGCAGCGGGGTCGACACGTAAGGCGCCTCGGCGCCACGGACCGAGTACACGTTCACGGTCGTCTTGTGCTCGTCGTTCTGGCTCCAGTCCACGAAAACGCGACCGGCCCGCGCCCGGCGCGTCATGCGCGCGATGACCAGCTCGGGCGCCTCCCCGGCGAGCAGCTCGGCGACCTGGCGCGCGAACGCCTTGGTGGCCGCGAACGTGCTCGGGGAGTTGAGCGGCACGTAGACCTGGAGGCCCTTTGCCCCGGAGGTCTTGCACACGCTCTCCAGGCCGATCCCGTCGAACAGGCCGCGCAGGACGAGGGCGACCCGAGCGCACTCGAGCAGCCCGGCCGGCTCGCCGGGGTCGAGGTCGAACACGACGGCCGTCGGCGCGCCGAGGTCGGGGACGCGGGCGAGCGACGTGTGCAGCTCGATCGAGGCGAGGTTCGCCGCCCACACAAGCGTGGCCGCGTCCTGGACCAGGACGTAGTCGATGCCCCGCACGTGGACGGTCTGGACCCAGTCGGGCCGGTGCGACGGGGCGTTCTTCTCGTAGAAGTACCCGGCCTCGACGCCGTCGGGATAGCGCTTGAGGGTGAGCGGGCGGTCTTGAATGTGGGAAAGGAGCACGGGAGCCACGCGCCCGTAGTACTCGATCAGGTCGCCCTTCGTGAAGCCGCTCCGAAACAGCGGCTTGTCGTAGTTGGACAGGCGCAGGACGTGGCCGTCCACGGTGACCTCGCGCGTCGGGCGCGCGGCGGCCGCCGCGCGCCGGTCGGCGGGCCGCCCGGCGGGCGCGGCGCCGTCGTCCTCGGCCCACGCCTCGCGGCGCACAGCGCGAGCGTCGACGTCGTCGCGCAGGCCCTTGTAGATCGGGTGGCGCAGCTGGCCGTCCGGCGTCCACTCGCTGAACTGGATCTCGGCCACGATCCGGGGCGCCACGAACCGCGACTCGCGTGGCGGCGAGCCGACGTCGAACGGGCTGTCGGGCCGCTCGATCGGATCCATGCGCCGCGCGAGCTCGGTGAGCGCTCGCTCGCTGAGGCCGCTCCCCGCACGCCCGGCATACACGAGGCGGCCCGCGTCGTCGTAGTAGCCGAGGAGCAGCGCGCCGACCCGTCCCCGCCGCCGTCCGGCGCCGGCGACCGAGCCGCCGACGACGAAGTCCTGGCGGCGGGCGTTCTTGACCTTGATCCAGGCCGCCGTGCGGCGGCCGGGCTCGTAGACGCTGTCGCGGCGCTTGGCCACGAGCCCCTCGAAACCCTGCTCGGCCGTGGCCGCGAGCAGCTCGGTCGCGTTGCCGTGGTAGGCCTCGGGCGTCTGCCACCACGGGCCGGCGAGCGCGAGCCCGTCGAGGGCGGCGCGCCGCTCGTCGTAGGGCCGCCCGGTCCACGACGCCCCGTCGAGGAAGAGGAGATCGAACAGCATGTACACGACCGGGGTCTGCGCCGCCCGCCGACGCGCCGTCGCCTCGGACTCGACGTGCATCCGCTCCTGCAGGCGGCTGAAGCTCGGACGGCCGTCGTCGTCGAGGGCGACGATCTCGCCGTCGAGCACCGCGGTGTGAGTGCTGAGGGCGCGACCGAGCGCGCGCAGCTCGGGGTAGGAGCGCGTGACGTCGCGGCCGTTGCGGCTCTCGAGGCGCACGGCCCCGGGCTCGCAGTACGCGAGCGCGCGGACGCCGTCCCACTTGATCTCGTACGACCAGCGGTCGGTCTCCCGCGCGGGCGGGAGGCGCCCGGCGGTGGCGAGCATCGGACGCAGACCGCGGGGGATCGCCTCGGCCTCGGGATGGGCCGGCGGATCCATGCGGTGGATCATCCAGTCGCGTTCGCCCCGCGTGCGAAAGAGCGCGTAGCGCCCGTTGAGGCGGCCGCCGTGGAAGGTGGCGATCACCTCGTCGTCGCGCCACTTCTCGGGCTCGTAGGTCCCGCGGTCCCAGACCCCGATGTGGCCGGCCCCGTACTCGCCCCGCGGGATGTCGCCCTCGAAGCCGAGGTACTCGAGCGGGTGGTCCTCGGTGTGGACGGCGAGGCGATTGTGCCTGGGGTCGTCGGGGATGCCGCGCGGCAGCGCCCACGAGGCCAGCACGCCGTCGTGCTCGAGGCGCAGGTCCCAGTGCATCCGCCGGGCGCTGTGCTCGTGGACGACGAAGCGGGGGAGGGGTG
>Ga0335074_10017808_pt1 | contig 10027 bp, 5 predicted proteins | sample Lox_Sample_23_FD_206715 | JGI IMG/M metagenome (GOLD analysis project Ga0335074, IMG submission 206715) | Soil microbial communities from Loxahatchee National Wildlife Refuge, Florida, United States - Lox_Sample_2.3 | ecosystem: Environmental > Terrestrial > Soil > Wetlands | place: USA: Florida...
GACTCCGCTCCTCACCGAGAACGGCGTGCGCGACCTTCTTGACCTCGTCGCCAGCGACGACGCGCCGCCCACCAGCGTCAGCATTGCCCGTGCCCGGGCGGCAGGCCGCCGTCGGCGGCGACTGGTACGTGTCTACCTGCGAGGCGCGGCTCCGGTTGCCGCCGCGGTAGCCGTGGCGCTGATCGCCGGACTGGCCGCGCATCTGAGCGGCGCCGCAGCCCCTGCCCGCCACCATGTCGCGAACCCAGGCCAGCGCCAGCAGCGCACGGTGCCCACCGCCTTCAGCCTGCTGACGCCGTACGCCGCTTTTGGCTGGCTGCCAGCAGGCTTCTCTGCTTCCGGACTCGGCAACGGGTCCACGCAGAGCTCGACGTCCTTCAGAGCGACGGCGAGCGCCTCGCTCGCAGACGGCCGCATGGTGATGCTGACCGTCAACGCAGCCCGATCGTGCCGCATTACCGGCCCTCAGAAACTCAAGGCGTTTCCCGGCAGGACCCGCGACTCGGTCGCGTCCCAGCTCAAGTTTGCGCATGTGCTCGACTGTCCGGACTACGCGCCGCCACTGGGCAGGCGGGCACCGGATGTGACCGGGTCACCCGCCTACTGGACGGCGACGCAGGGTGGCCTGGCCTGGGAGTATGGCCGGGACGCCTGGGCGATCCTGACGCCGATGCAGAACCCGGCGAGCTGCGTGCACTGCTCGGCCCATCCTCAGCTGGCAGGCTGGAGTGCCGAGCTAGCCAGGAACGGTCACCCGGCAGTCAGGCAGTCGCGTTCCGCTCAGCAACTGCTGCTCCGGATAGCCGCCGCCGTCCGCTTCGGTATCTCGCCCGCGGTCAGGTATGGCTTCACGCTCGCTGGCCTGCCCGCCAGCTGGAGTCCTGACCGGAGCGGCAACTCCGGCAGCTTCGCGATCCTAGATAACCGGGTCGTCGATGTCGGCTGGTCGGCCGGGCCTGCCGACGACCCGACCGCGCTGAGTATCGGCGTCACGCCGGCTGCCACCCCAGGCGCCATCGACTCGTGTAACTACGTGGCCGGGCAGTCCTGGTACGTGACGCTGGACGGGGCGCGGGTGATGCTGCGCACGATCGATCAGCCTTACAAGCACTGGGAGGAGCTGTGCGCGCCAGACGTGCGCGGCCTGAGCGTCTACATCACGCTCGACACCAACATTCCTGCCAGTGACGACACTCCGCTGCCCGGCGGCCGGATTGTCGGCGGGGTGGTGAAAGTCTTCCGCGATCTCAAGCTGTCGGGGCCGGACGTGGCGGCCTGGACCACGCAACAGCCCGGCTGACGAAGATCGTCGAGATGGTCCTCGGCTGGCCGGGCTAGCGGCCGGCCGGGACCTTCGTCAGCCGGTCGATAGCCGAGATGACCTGGTCGGTGTCCGTCAGGTCAGCGAGGACCAGTTCCGCACCGCACTGCTGCAACTCGGCGATGGTGTCCCGGCCGGTGCCGACCGCAATGCTGTGGGCGCCGCCGACGCTGGCCGCCTCCGCATCGCGGCAGGAGTCGGCGATAAAGACGGTGGTGTCAGCGGTGATCCGCGGGCCGTACTCAGCGGCCGCCAGATTCCGCGACATCAGCAGCAGCGATCCCCTGGGGTAGGCATCCGAGCCATAGCCGCCAATCTCCAGGTCGAAGAACTTAGCGAGGCCGAAGGCGTCAAGCTTAGTGATCGCGTTCGGCCTGAGGGTGCCGGTCAGCACGGATTGCACCGTTCCAGGCAGCCCGGCTGCGGCAGCCACCGCGGCTCCGGCGCCGGGCAGCAGCCGTCCCTGTTCGGCCAGGTCGGCTCGTCGCGCCGTGAACGCGGCCTCAAGCTCCCAGCAGTAGCGTGCCAGCAACTCGGCGTCGGCGGCCTCGTCCTGTCCAGTTGGCACGTCGTTGAGGTAGAGCGACTCGAAGAAGATCTCGGTGTCGCTCCGGCCCGCTAGCTGCGGGAGCGCAGCGAGCGGGTAACCAGTCGCGCGGCGGAACGCCTCCGCGTAAGCATCGCGGGAGACCCGGCCGACGTCGAGCAGGGTGAGATCGATGTTCCAGAGGACCAGGCGGTCCATGGCACACCTCCGGCGCGGCGAGTCCGGTCACGTGCCAGCGCCGCGCAGCCTGCTTATACCATGACTGGCCCGCTACAGCTAGCGACCGGTGATGCGACTGAGCGTACCCGTCGGACCGGACAACTATCGCAATCTGCCCGCGATTAGTCGGTGTCGCCTGACAGCACCGCCTGCTTGGGCACGACCGTGCCGACGATCGGCCCGGCCGCCTCGCCAGCAGCAGGCAGACCCCGTCGGGACAATGATCCGGCTAGAGCTCCTGGACCGGGGAAACTCTGCCCCGATCCGGCCGAATCCGAGGCGACGCGGACCGGCTCGGACCAGGTCCGCTGCGCGGATCCAGCCTCCTGCGCGGACCCGGACCCTAGCCCGTACCCAGCCTCCTGCCCGGACCCAGCCTCCTGCCCGTGCCCAGCCTCCTGCCCGTGCCCAGCCTCCTGCCCGTGCCCAGCCTTCCTGGGCTCGGCAGCCGAGACCGCGCGCTGGTAGGCTTCGCTGATCTTGGCCACCTCCGCGTCCGGGTTGTGGAACCAGTTCGTCGACCACAGCCGCTGGTAGCGCCAGCCGAGCCGCTGCAGGTGCTCACCACGCAGCCGCTCCCGGTCCCGGACGCTGCCGGACTGTCGGTAGGACGCGCCGTCGGCCTCGATGGCGAGCACCATCCGCCCTGGGTCGTCCGGGTGAGTGGCCGCGAAGTCGACCCGGTAGCCGCCGACCCCGTACTGCGGCACGACCTTGATTCCGGCAGCCGCGAGCCGGTCCCTGACGTCCGCCTCGAACGGGTCCAGGTTCGCGCCGCCGGACGCCTGCGGCGCCGCGCCGCCGGAACTGGCGTAGTCCAGGTACTCGGCCAGCAGCCTGGCTCCGGCCTTCGTGACACGGTCCGGGTCGACGTCGTGGCCGGAGAACGAGCTCACCAGCGTCAGCCGGTGCTTCGCCCGGGTGGCGGCCACGTTGAGGCGACGTTCGCCGCCGTCGCGTAGCAGCGGACCCCACTGGTAGCGCATCCGGCCGTCAGAGTGCTTGCCGTAGCCGATCGACAGGATGATGGCGTCGCGCTCGTCGCCCTGGACACGTTCCAGGTTCTTGACGAAGAACGGCTCGGCGACGTCCTCGGCGAAGAACGCCTCCAGGTCTGGATGACGGGTGTCGACCTCGTCGGCCAGCTTGGCCAGCGCCGTCCGCAGGGCCGCATCGATCCGCTCCGCATGCCTGATCCCCAGCGCGATGACGCCCAGCGACTCCTGCGGGTGCTGACGTGCGTGCTCGAGGATCAGTTCCACCGCCTTGTCAACCTCGGCGTCCACCGACGTCTCCTGGCCGCGGCCGGGTCCCTGCGCCACCACGACGTGCCGCAGGCAGTCGTCGGTGAACACGCCAGGGAACGTGGTGAGCGCTCCGCCGTAGATCCTGGTGTTGGAGAAGGCGACGAGTCGCTCGTCGCGGCTGCGGTAGTGCCAGTTCAGCGGTGCTGTCGGCAGCAGCGGCCTGAGGGCATCCAGCACCGACTCGAAGCCCGCGCCGAACGAGACGAGGCCGTCGTTCTCGCTGTCGGCGTCCTCGTCGCCGCCGTCCTCATGACCGGCGTAGATGTCAGCGGTGTCGCCGACCTGCCGGAAGAAGTTCGTCGGCGGAAGCTGCCTGTCGTCGCCGGCGACCACAATCTGGTGGCCGCGCATGATCGCGGGGACGGCGTCGGCTGGGACGATCTGGCTTGCCTCGTCGAAGATCACCACGTCGAACAGCCGGGCGGCGGGCAGCACCTGGCTGACCATCAGCGGCGACATCGCCCAGCACGGCTTGATCGCGAACAGGGCGTCGCTGGCCTGGTCGATCAGCCGCCGCAGCGGCAGGTGCCCGCGCCGCAGCGCTGCCTGCTTCCGGATGACCCTGGCCTGCAGCGGGTGCCGGTCACACGCTTCGGCGAGTGCCTCGGCCCAGGCGCGGCGCACCCGGTCCCGGTTCGCAGTCAGGTGCTGCAGGTCATGCACGCGGAACTCGCCGGCGATCTCATCCAGGGCGGCACCGCGGTGCGCCCCGTACCGCGGATCGAGGACGCGCATCTCGTCCAGGATCGCTGTGTACCAGGCATGGTCGAACGCGGCGCCGGCCAGGTCGGGCGAGGCCTCGCGGCGGGCCAGCTCGTCCAGCAGCGGACCAAGGCCGAGCTCGCCGAAGCGGTTCGCTAGCTCATACAGACGCGGCAGGTTCCATGCCGTGTCCTGGTCGGCGGCGAGGTCGGTGAGCAGCTGCAGCGGGTCGGCCGGAAGGCTGACTACCCGGCGCAGCGAGCTGAGCTGTGCCTCGCAATCCGACCACAGCGACGCCAGCTCGTCCATCCGCTCCGGTAGCCGCGGCAGCCCGCCGTCAGTCCGCCAGTCCAGCCACTGCGCCAGCTGATCAGCTGCCTCAGCCAGAACCGAGGCCAGCTGGTGGTCCGCCAGCTCTGCGCCGCCCGTTCCCGCTATGGCCCTGGCCCGCTTGCGCAGCGACCGGCGCTCGCGGAAGCCGAAGCCGCCACCGTCTCCCATGGCCGCGGCCAGGCGGGCGGGATCGGCCTGGTAGACCTCGTTTCCAAACATGCGGATGGTGGCCTGGACGCCGGCCAGCACGCGCATCGTCGCCGCCGCATCCGGGTAGGCGGTCACCTGCCGCAGGCCGACCTCGGCGCAGGCGCGCGAGACGCGGTCGGTGAACATCGGCAGGCCGTGGCTGGACAGGCGCAGCGCCTGCTCGCAGGCACGGCGAGCGTCGTCGGCGGTGCGCAGCGACGCGCCGAACCACGGCGTACTGCCCGGCCGCAGGGTCAGGCCGCCGAGGTGCGCGAACTCGCGCAGCTCGTCCCTGATCCGGTCGGCCTGCTCGCGGCCGATGTGCTCCGGGTTATCGATCCGCGCCTGCAGCCGTGCCTCCTCGGGGATGCCGAGCAGCGCGGACTGCACGCCGAACGGCGTCAGTCCCCAGGGCTGATGCACCTGGTGCAGCGCGGACACGTGCCGGCTGAGCCGCCGGTGCCTGTCGATGAGCCGCCGGTGCAGATCACCGACGTCCGGCTCGGGCGTGCGCTGCGCCTCGTCCATGGCCTCGCCGAGATCGCGGGCGATGCGCAGCCGGTCTTTGGTGCCCTCGTGTATATCCAGCACCACCTCGCCGAGGCTGGCGGTCTTCAGCCGGGACAGAACCGCGTCGATCGCGGCGCGCTTCTCCGCAACGAACAGGACCTTCCGGCCGCGGGCCACCAGCGCCGCGATCAGGTTCGCGATGGTCTGGCTCTTGCCGGTACCGGGCGGGCCGTGGATGACCAGGCTGCGGCCCGCCAGCACGGTGTCGATCGCATTGCGCTGCGACGAGTCGGCATCAAGCACCGAGTAGTCCTCGTCCGGCGACTCCGGGCTTGGCTGCAGGCTGTCGTCGGCACCGAGAAGCTCCTGCGCCTCCGGGTCGCCGGCAATGGCGGCGACCACGTCACTGTCGGCGAGCAGCTCGCCGGCTGCCTGCAGATCCTGCACCATGGGCAGCTTCGCGTAGGTGAACGTGCCGACGACGAGCCGGCTGGTGATCTGAAAGCCGGGCACTTCGGCGCTCTCTGCTGCCTTCGTCAGCTTGCCGCCGATGGTGTCCGGCGACGTGCTGGCCAGCCCGGCTGTCGCCGCGCCGAAGACACTGGCCAGCTTGTGCAGCAGCACCGGGTTGACCTCGTACTCGTCGTCAAGAACAAGGTCGAAGTCGTCGTGCCGCGCCCTCGTAGGTGTGATGGTCAGGCCGCGCAGCAGCACCGGCGCGGCTGGCTCGAGGAACAGCTCGTCCCACCGGGCCATGCCGGACGCGAGGTAGCCGACCCGGATGCCGCGCTCCTCCAGCAGTTCGCGCGCCTTCCGGTGGATTACCTGAACGCGCCGGATCGCGTCGGCGCGCGCATCCACGTCGCTGAACAGCCGGGTCAGGCGGGCCGAGCCAGTGTGCAGGAACTTCTCGACAGCGCTCGGATCCGCGCCGGCCAGGTCGAGCGTTCCGGCGCGACGGTCCTTGTAGTACAGCAGGGTGTTCCTGCCGCCGAGGTCGGTCAGCGCCTCGATCCAGTGCGCCTGTGCGGTCGCGATCAGCGCGGTGCGGCGCGCGTCGTGGCCATTGTTGTGTGGTGGTTCTTCGTCGTCCGATCGCGAGCCGATAATCTGCTCGGTCATCTGTCTCCCTCGCTACGCGGGCTTGGCACGGGCCCGCAACCGGCCCAGAACGGGAGCACTTAACTTCCCCGGGCGTGCGTCGCTATGCGCTCAATCGCATCGCCGGTAGCCAACCGTGTGCGCCGATTCGCGCCAGCCCCGTTCCGCGCTCGCATGCACGACAGACAGAACGATCGGTGCGGCCAGCGGGTGCCCGCATCGGCCGTATCCGCGCCGCACGGCGCGGAGGCCGTTACAGCAGGCGGCCTAGCCCATGTGCGGATAGCGGTAGTCGGTCGGCGGCACGAAGGCCTCCTTGATCGCGCGGGCGTTCACCCAGCGAATGAGGTTGAAGATGGAGCCGGCCTTGTCGTTGGTACCGCTCGCCCGCGCGCCGCCGAATGGCTGCTGCCCGACCACGGCGCCGGTCGGCTTGTCGTTGACGTAGAAGTTGCCGGCGGCGAAGCGTAGCGCCTCGGTGGCCTGCGCGATCGCAGCGCGGTCCTGTGCAATGATCGAGCCGGTCAGCGCATACGGCGCGATGTCGGCCGCCTGCCGCAGCACTTCCTCGTAGTCGCCGTCCTCGAACACGTGCACGCCGAGGATCGGGCCGAAGTACTCCCTGGTGAACACCTCATCCGTCGGGTCGCTCGAGGCCAGCACGGTCGGCCGGACAAAGTAGCCGTCCGAGTCGTCACTCGTGCCGCCAGTCAGCACTGACACGGCGCTACGCTCCCGCGCCCTGCCGAGCGCGTCGGTGAGCCGGCCGAACGACCGGGCATCGATGACCGCGCCCATGAACAGCGACAGGTCAGCCGATACGTCGCCCATGGTGAGCCCCTCAGCCGTCCCGATGAGCTGGTCGCGCATCCGGTCCCAGATACTGCGCGGGAGGTAGGCGCGCGAAGCCGCCGAGCATTTCTGGCCCTGGTACTCGAACGCCCCGCGGATCAGCGCGGTGCTCAGCACGTCCGGGTCGGCGGACGGGTGCGCGATGACGAAGTCCTTGCCGCCGGTCTCTCCGACCAGGCGCGGGTAACCGCGGTAGCCGCCGATGTTCTCCCCGACCGTCCGCCACAGGTGCTGGAAGGTGCCGGTCGAGCCGGTGAAGTGGATCCCGGCAAGATCCGGGTGGCGCAGGGCAACCTCGGACACCGCCGTGCCGTCGCCGGTCACGAGGTTGATCACGCCGGGCGGCAGCCCGGCGGCCTCGAGCAGCCGCATCAGGTAGTGCGCGGACAGCTGCTGGGTCGGCGATGGCTTCCAGATCACCACGTTGCCCATCAGCGCCGGCGCCGTCGGGATGTTCGCCGCGATCGACGTGAAGTTGAACGGGGTGATCGCCACCACAAAGCCCTCGAGCGGCCGGTACTCCATCCGGTTCCAGGTGCCCGGCGCGCTGACCGGCTGCTCGGCGAGCAGCCGCCGCGCGTACTGGACGTTGTACCGCCAGAAGTCGATGAGCTCACAGGCGGCGTCGATCTCGGCCTGGAACACGGACTTCGACTGGCCGAGGATGGTCGACGCGTTGATCAGCGAGCGCCATGGTCCAGCCAGGAGGTCGGCCGCCTTAAGAAAGATGGCCGCCCTGTCGTCGAACGACAGCTCACGCCACCCTGGTGCGGCCGCCCGCGCCGCGTCGATGGCGGCCAAGACGTCCTCGTTAGTTGCACTCCTCAACTGTCCGAGCACCTGGCGGTGATTGTGCGGCTGAACGACCTCAATGACCTGGCCAGTGCCGGTGCGCTGCTGGCCGCCGATAGTCATGGTGAGCTCGGCGCGCTCGCCGGCCAGCTGCTTGATCTTCTGCTCCAGCGCCGACCGCTCCGGGCTGCCGGGCGCGTATGCCCGGATCGGCTCGTTTGCCGGTACTGGGACATTCGTGACGGAATCCATCGCGGCTCGCTCCTTGCTTCCCGGCGTCAGTGGCGGTGCTGCCATCGTGTCACGAAAGCCCGAGCGGCCAGAACTCAGACCGCAGGACCTGCCAGGTCCGCGAGCTCCTGGGTCGCGTACCACTGGAGTTCGGACCCCTCGGCCCCGTCGACGATGAACTGCGCGTCCTCGTCTCCCTGGTCCGCCGCGGGCAGCGCCAGTACGGCGGCGGCGATCTCCGGCTCGGCGCGGGTGTCGTCGACATGACCTGACGCAATGTCGGGAATGCGGATCCGTCCGGCGATCAGGACGCTGGCCGGCTCGTCGAACCCGGCGCCCGAGGTGACCTGATCGTCGGGTACCTCCGCGGCCAGCACGACCCGGCGCCGCGGCGCGGCCGCGTCGGCGGCCAGCAGGCGGAGCGACTCGCGTGCGGCGTGCGTGAGCGCCACGTACTCAAGCTCCTCAATATCGCCGCTCGAGTACCACTCGCGCAGCGCAGGCGTGACCGCGTAGCCGCGGGCCGGCACGTGGTCAACCTGACCAGCACGCAGCAGCCGGGCGACAGCCGGCAAGGTGGACGGCAGGTAGACGCGCATTGCGAGCCCCGGAAGCGCAGCGGAGTAGAGCTACGAGTGTGCCAGCCTGGCCGTGGCCCGGACAGTCAAATGACCTGAGGGCCCGGCAGCCCTGCGGCCGGGAAGACGAGCGGCTGCGCAGCGGCACCAACCTGCTGCATCGTCTCCTCGAAGACATCGCGGGTTTGCCTGACCCGCTCGGTCACAGCGCCGATTTCGGCAACCGCGTGCTCGTCCGCTGCGCTATGGGCAACGAGCTCCAAGTACCGGTCGTTGCGGCCCGCCAGCACCTCGGCGGTCTGCCAGTCCTGCAGCGCGGCGTCAGCGGCCTGGACCTCGCGCGCATAGCGCTGCAGCTCGGCGACCCGCTTCGCGGTCGCTTGCTCGGCGATGGCGATGGCCCGGCCGTGAGCGTCAAGCACGGCCGCACTCTGCGGTCCGGGCACGCCACTCGCCACACTGCCCGCGTGCTCGGTCCGCCGTGCCGCGATATCGCGCAGCCGCAGCGCGATCTGCCATTCATGGCGCCGCAGATCCGCGGCTCCGGCCGCGTCATCGAGCCGACCGGTCCGGTACACCTCAGAACTGAGGACGACATCGATCGCGCCCTGCGCAGTATGCAGTTGCTCACGGCTCCGCCAGTCGAGATCGCCTGGCTCGATGTACCGTCGGCGCAGCCGGGTCAGCGCCCCCTTCGTCACCTCACGGCGAATCGCGAACGTGGCGATCAGCGACACGATGGCGCCGAGCAGCCACGGGCCGCCCTCGCCGGTCACCAATGCGGCCAGGACGCAGCAGACCAGGCCGACCGGGCCGAGGTACTCGATCGCCAGCTTCCCGGCCGCATCCGCGCGCCTGGCGATGAGCTTGAGTAAGTAGCGCTGCGTCCGCAGGGGCAGTTCGGGATCGACAACCGGCCGCACTCCGGGGTCCCTGAATCTGACTGGCACCGTCATTTGCTCCACTCCTCTTGGGCAAGAACTGACGCTGTTATCGGCGGCAGTCCTGCTGCAGAGCCACCGCCCATGGGTCTCGGAGTTCGCGGCACTGGTTCGTAGGAAACCCTCTGCAATCAGAATGCATTGTGGATACCCGTGTTGCAACATCTAATTTGGGATTCCCAGAGCTAGATCCTGCGTCGACCCTGCAAGAACTCGTTGCGGGAGATGCCAGCATCACATGCGTCCCAGGAGTACGGTTGCGCTGTGAGAATCCCATCAGACCGGGAGACAATGTCGGCTGACAAGCGAGGCGGCACGCATCCCAGGGTCACCGGCCCGATCGGCCCCCGCCGGGCTATCGGGACCGTGCTCAGGCAGCTCCGGGAGGCATCAAAGAAGAGCCT
>Ga0335074_10017809_pt1 | contig 10027 bp, 5 predicted proteins | sample Lox_Sample_23_FD_206715 | JGI IMG/M metagenome (GOLD analysis project Ga0335074, IMG submission 206715) | Soil microbial communities from Loxahatchee National Wildlife Refuge, Florida, United States - Lox_Sample_2.3 | ecosystem: Environmental > Terrestrial > Soil > Wetlands | place: USA: Florida...
TACCGCTGGTGGGTCATTTTCTCTCGCCGATTCCAGGCGTTATACGGCCGGAATCCTGGCGCGAACTTATGCCACTGCTGATTGCCAGTTGGCTCCTGTGCGCCATGGTCATCTGGAAACATCGAAGCAACATCGTACGACTGCTGGCTGGCACTGAACCGAAAATGGGTGAATCAGCAGGTACTGCCCCCAATAAAAAATGATGAGCTTCAAACAAAGTAAGCTGCGAACGCCATTACCACGAATATACGACAGTGTAAGTAATTTCTTTTTTACCGTTCGCGGGCACGTCCACGGAAAACTCGATGGTCCGTGAATCGAGTTTCTGGAAATTGTCGCTATTGGCGGTGATTTGCCAGTTCGACCAGCGCCACAAATATTGCGGCACCTCTATGTGAACGGCGGCATCGGAATGATTGTTTAGCATGATGCTATAACTTTCCGTAGCTGTTCGGGCGACCGAATCGACATGAAAATCCGTTTGCGTGCGCTCGCCGATGACGTCAAAAGAATTCCCGACCTTCACGGAAACCAACTCATCCCGCGGGGTATTGTCCAGCAAATCTTCACCGATAAATTCCAATGAGCCGTCCGCCGGGTCCTGCTGATAGAGGCGTATTTTGCCGGCGGGAAGAGGAATGCCCAGGCTGTTGCCTTTGTTGTTCATAAAGCGGATGTAAACCCCGGCCTCCTGTTTGGTTGACGTAATTCCGCTAAACGGAGACAAGTCGGGCTGATCGGAATAAGACCACCATGGACTCATATCCTGGCCGCTATAGACCAATACTTTTTCTACATTCACATCAGAACGCGTGGGAAATAGCGCGATCTGCTGTGTCGCGTTTTGCGGTATGGTGACCAATCGTGGCAGGGTGTACATGTGATATTCAAAGAATTGTTTTTCCTGAAAAGTCGGCGCCGCGCCGGCAAGTTCGGCTGTTGCCATTTGATACATGATTGGCCGCGGCGGCTGGACGCGATTGACTTCGCCGGCGATTAATTTCAACCGGGCATTTTCATACGTTTTGCCGGACAAATTCAGCAACGTCACCCATGCCGCCAGACTCGCGGTTTTGTCATCAGCGCCAAGAACCATGTTATAATCCGCGATCCATGTCAGTCCCTTGGTTTCGTAAGCAGTAAGAATTTTATGTTCACCGGTTTGTGACGATTGAACCTGCCATTCAAGGGTTGGCTTAATCATCAAACCTTCCGGTAAAGCTCCCAGTTGCACCTGATTGTATGACCCATTGATAATCTGAATTCCGTTCTGAGTCTGAAGAACCAGGTCGCCATCCTGGGCTGAAAGCAGCGTGCCAGTGACGATCTGAACGGCGCTATTGCCGCGTGGCACGGCGACAGAGATGGTCTGTCCGAGATATTTTTGCAGAAGTTTCTCCGGGCTTACCAGGTCGAATTTGAATTGCTGCTGCAATACTGCGGTATCAGGGAAACTAAGATCCTGGAAACTCACCGTTGTGGGGTCTATAAACGCCGCCACGTCGGTGAAATCGAGGATATTCTGGCCCTGATTCAGATTTTCCGTGCGTACTTCCTTGACTACGCCAAAACCGGGAACATCGGATGGATCCATACCCGACGAATCATTGCCCACGCTTTCGTTGTAGATCCATTGCTGGGGATCGAAACTAGCGGGATCGGCGGAAGAATAAACGGTCACGGTGACCCCGGCCGCCTGAGATTGTACAGGGGTTGCAGAGCCGGTCGACGACTGAGCTATACCTGACCCCGTGCAGGAAGCCAGAAATAATGCGGATAAGGCGGACATAATAAGGAATTTACAAGACGACATGATGTAGTCCTCCAGCAGAATATTACCAGTCAATGAACAATTCGGTGTCACGCTTTGTTATTTCATTCTTTTGTCTCGGCAAGTGCATCCAAAATACCGCGACAGGTCATATATCGAATGCGGTTATTCATCCTTCCTTTCTCAAGAGTCGTTGCCGCATATAACCTTTCCATAACAAAATAAAAGCCGCCCTGCAGCACACTTTGCCAGGTGAGATTAAACCTCTGCAGCGGCGTAAGCGCCCCTTTCATCTGTGTTTTAGCAAAACCATTGGCCCAAGCCGCCCTACTCAGGTAGTCCAGGGTGATGCGCTCCGGGGCGACCCAATGTAAAAGGGACGCTCCAGGAGCATAAAAGGCCCTATGACCCGCTTTTAACAACTGACCGACAAATTCCGTGTCGCCGCCGGATAGCACCTGTTTGCCCTTTCGATCCATATCCGTGCGAAATCGAATTGTCGGCTGCAAAACGCGCCGATGAATCGCCATGTTGGCGCTAATGACCTCACCGGCGGTAAATATCTCGCGCGGCTTAAGACCATAATCAACGCAACTGAGCAAATGCGCTGTGCGGTAATTCATCCACGATGGTTTAGCGACTTCTTTCCACCAAAGATCCACTTTTCCCATAACCATATCCGCGGGATAGTCGTTAAACACGTCCAGTAATCCGATGAGCCATTGTTTATCCAGCCAGACATCATCATCAATAAAAGCCAGAATATCGCCCCGCGCTTCGCCAACAAGCCGATTCCGCGCATAACTCGCGCCAACCTGGGGCTCAGACACACAGTGCAGTGGAAATGGAAATTTTTCCGCCGCTGTCCGGCAAACATCAACGGTATCGTCCGTGCATGCGTTGGCCGCAACGACGACCTCGACGGATACATTTTCCGGGACGCTTATTTGGGCGATGCTTTGGAGTGTCTGGAGCAACAAATCTCGGCGGTTATGCGTGGGGATCAGGATAGAAACTTTTTTGTATCCGTTGCGAATCGGCGACATTGACAACACCAAAAATGCTCAGTTATACATACCATTCATTGCGTGTCATTTCCAACACTTTATAATAATAATGTTTTGAGGAAATTGACGGTCTTCCAAGTTCCCTCTTAATGACGTCGAATAATGGATAAATTAAGAGCCCCGGGATATTACTGTACTATGACAGAAAAACTAGGCATCATTTTTCTTCATCACAACTGCAATGACGTTACGATAAACAACCTCAAAAGCATTCGAAAACACAACCCTGAAGCGATTGTTAATACAATCAGTTCCAACGAACCACTTCCCGATGGCTATTCACTAAAGGACACGCCGGACATAGAAAAACTACACACTGCGACGCAGCTTCGTGGAAGCGACTGGCTTGTCTGTTCATGGTTCAGACAGCGGAGAGAAAGCTGTGATAAATGGTGGATCGTGGAATGGGACACTTTTTGCGAAATCTCGGTGCATGACTACTACAAACCCGTCTGGAATCACCCATTCGTCGCATCAAGCGTTCAACTGCCATATCGTGAGACAAACTGGTGGTGGTTCCAGAAAGTTGATGACCTGCCGCAAACTTATAAGCCTTATGCGATCGGCGCTGTGCCTTTCCTGTATTTAATGTCTGAACATGTGCTTGAACTTATCTGCCGCATGTTGCTTGAGTCTCCTTTCACCGCCGGAAATGGAGAGTTGCGCTTCACAACAGCAGCGAATAAATGCGGATTCCCACCTTGTGGCTACAGCCCGCCGAATGATCGGATTACATGGATTGAATGGCACAAATTGATCGGCGATAAAGCTATCTTTCATCCCGTCAAACATATTGTCGATTACCGAACATAATTTTGATGATAACAGCGCACCGGCTTAATTTCGGCGTGACGGAACGTTAACGAGCACTCTGTTCCAGGGTTTCGAGCAGTGCCTCTGAAGCAACAGAATTTTCGGCATCAGCACGGCGGTCAGGCGAGTCACTCAGACCACTAAGAAGGCCTCGACTGGTCATACTGCGAATACGATAACGCACTCTTGCGCGTTTTAAACCAAACAAAGCGCAGAGTATTTCCGGGAAACGATACACATGCATTTTTATTGCGTGTTCACAGATTAATTTAAACCGTTTCTCACCAAATTGTTCGGGGTTCATCAACACCCGCGCCTGGGCATAACCAAAAGCCATTTTACCAAGAGAGTCAGGCGTGATACATTGTTCAGACATCCAGTGTAAAACCGCGGTCTGCGGCGCGTAAAAAACCCGACATTCCGCCTTCATGGCCTGGGCAACGAAATCAGTTTCCTCGCCATAATGAAAATTCCTCCCTCTACGTCCGAGATCCGTTCGAAAACTTCCGACTGTTTCCAGCACGTTTCTCCGGAATGCAAAATTTCCACTTAGTACTTTTCCGGGATCAAATATTTCCTTCGGCCCGGGACCCAAATCAGTGCATCCCAGCATGTTTGACATGTTTGAATCCATCCAGGAGGGTTTGGCGACTGCTTTCCACCATAATGCAATTTTTCCCGCAACTATATCCGCCGGGAACCGGTCAAATGTCCTCAAGAACCAGCCCAACCAGTGCGGATCTACAATATAAACGTCATCATCAAGGAAAATGAGAATGTCGCCGTGCGCTTCAGAAACGAGTCGATTACGAGCATGGCCTACACCGAGCTGGGGCTCTGAAACACAACGCAGCGGGAAGGGAAAGTTTTGTGCAATAGTTTGACAAACGTTTACAGTATCATCGGTGCAGGCGTTGGCTGCCACTATAACTTCAACAGATACCCGCGCAGGAACGCTAACCGAAGAAATCCGCTCCAGCGTCTGTGTGAGTAATGCGGCACGATTGTGCGTGGGAATCAAAATTGAAACAGTGAGTGAAGATTGCGGAATCACCGCATCTAAAACCTGCCCATTGGATTTTATAACAGCTGTATCCATGTCTGCAGAATCGATGCATTTCCCAATGTCATTGGGAACCGTAAAGACTGTTTTAACAATCCCCCAGCTTGTCATTCTTCGGATGCGATAATGAACCCTCGAACGTTTGGAACCCATCAGGGCATATATCGTTTCCCGAAATCCGTAAGCAAATATTTTTTTGATGTGTTTATAAAGCAATTTAACTCGTGATTCACTGAACTGCTCGGGAAATAAAATAACTCGCGCCTGAGCATAGCCAAAGGCGATTTTTCCCAGGGAATCGATTCTGATCCGTTCCGGAGAGACCCTGTGTAATACCTTGGCTTGCGGCGAGTAAAAAACCCGACTTTCCGCCTTCATAGCCTGGGCAATGAAATCTGTTTCCTCCCCATAATAAAATTCCCGACCCTTATGCCCCAAGTCCGTACGAAACTTCGCGACAACATCCAGCACGCTTCTGCGAAACGCAAAATTGCCGCCGAGAACCTTGCCGGGATCAAACAATTCCCGCGGCTTATCTCCCAAATGGGTAAAACTAAGCAAATCCAAAATGCTCGCATCCATCCAAGGCGGTCGTTCGACGTCCTTCCACGAGAGTTCGACTCTCCCAGCCACGATGTCCGCGGGAAAACGCTTAAAACTTTCCACTAGACCATTAAGCCAATCGGTATCAACAAAAAGATCATCATCCAGAAAAGCCAGAATATCCCCATGAGATTCTAAAATCAGCCGATTACGGGCGTGACCTATTCCCACTTCAGGCTCTGTTATACAACGAAAGGGAAATGGGAAAGTTCGGGCGAGGTTTTTGCACGCCTCCACCGTACCGTCGGTACATGCGTTGGCCGCCACAATAACTTCCAAGGATATTTGATCCGGGACTTTAACAGCCGCGAAGCTTTGCAGCGTCTGAATCAGCAAAGTCGACCGATTGTGTGTGGGGATCAGGATTGAAACACAGGCGGGAAAACAATGCATTGTTTGATCAAAATCCTTCACGTTCAACGCCGTTAAAATGGCAATTCCACCTAGACTGGAAACGTTTATATCATCTCTGACGCCAATTGACGAAACGCGGCTTTTTCAAGAACAATTGATCCGCAGGATTAACTTATAAAGTATACGCGGTACATTCAAAAATCAAAGAAAACCGCAAAAAGAGCCATACAGCATTGCTTAGACGTGATTAACACAATATGTCAAAATTTACGTTTCTCTCACAGGTTTTATATTGCGTGCATTCCACATCCATTTATAATACCGAACATTGGGGAATATGGTAGATTAAATTCTGCGCCTCGGGATACTACCAGATGAACAAAATACCCGCTTGTCTAGAAACATCGCTTTTGGACGATTTGGAATCTTCCGCTTTAATTGAACCGCATCCTAAGCCTCAACATCAATTTGGCGCACTGCCCCAACCGGAGCCTGATGAACCAAATCGTAGCGTGCGAGTCTGTATTGCTTCACCGGATATATTTGGCCCCATCTATAACGGCGGTATCGGCACTGCTTATGCTGCATTATCTGCAGCGCTGGTTCGTGCCGGAAATGAAGTGACCATTTTATACCCCCATGGTAATTACTCGGAAACAAAGTCCCTTGACCATTGGATCCAATATTATCGTGAGCGAAATATTCATTTTGTGCCGCTGCCTGAACCAACCGAGCTTTTGCACCCCGGCATGCGAAAAAAATCTCATATCAGAAAAAGTTACGGCGTATTCCAGTGGCTCAAACAGTATGAGGCCAATTTTGATCTGGTGCATTTCGTGGAGTGGGGAGGCGTTGGATTTTACAGCTTACTAGCCAAGCATCAGGGGCTTGCTTTCGAACATTTAAACATGGTCGTATGTTCCAGGAGTCCGACGAGTTGGTGTATTGAAGGAAATCGCGAATACATTAACCGAAAAGAGTTGCTCGAAATAGACTTCATGGAAAGAGAATCTGTACGTCTTGCCGATGTGTTGATTAGCCCAAGCCAGTATATGCTGCACTGGTTGAACAAAAATGGCTGGAAATTACCCAAGCATTGCTATGTTCAACCCAATGTGTTGCCTGAAGAGCCGCCCATTATTGACTACAGCCAATTGCGAACGGTGGCGATCAATGAAATCGTTTTCTTCGGCCGTTTGGAAACGCGAAAAGGTTTGGTCCTTTTTTGCGACGCCATTGATAAAGCCCCGGTGCATACACGGGAAGATCTCTTGATCAGTTTCCTGGGGAAGGTTTCTTCTCTGGGCAACATGAGGTCTCAGGAATATATACGTTCAAGGGCCCAAAACTGGAAATGCCGTATTAACATTATGAACGATAAAAATCGGCATGAGGCCGTCGATTATTTACGCGGCCCCGGCCGAGCCGCCGTCATTCCCTCACTGCTGGACAACACACCGAATACTGTTCTCGAATGTCTTTCACAAAAAATTCCTTTCATCAGCAGTGATGTGGGAGGTGCACCGGAATTGATTGATGAACAGGATCGCGAAAGAATTTGCTTTAAACCGGAAATTGGCGCTTTGGCTCAAAAATTGGATCTGATCGTGGAAGAAGGCCTGCGCCCGTCGAAACCGCGGATTAATTTTGTCGATAATGAGCGGGCCTGGATGCGCTGGCATCAAACACAATTGAAAAATCCGGAACCGCGGAGGGTGAACCATTTTACAACGGGCAAAGAGGCTTTGGTCAGTGTTTGCCTGACGCATTTTAACCGCCCCCGCCATCTGGCACGGGCATTGGAATCCATTCGCCGACAGGATTATTCCAACTTTGAGGTGGTGCTCGTTGACGACGGAAGCACGCTTGAGGAGGCGCTAAGCTTTTTACGGCAAATTGAACCCGAATTTATCCAGCGGGGTTGGAAGCTTTTTCCCCAGAATAATCGCTTCCTTGGAGCCGCCAGAAATTCCGCCGCGAGCTGCGCCCGCGGTGAATACATTTTGTTTATGGATGATGACAACATCGCTGAACCCAATGAAATAAGCACATTCGTCGACGTAGCGCTTAAAACAAACGCTGACATTCTCACCTGTGCCATGAACACCTTCAAAGAAAACGAAACAGATGCATCGAACATCAAGGCTGCGGGAATTTGGCCTTATCTGGGACCAGCCGCCGCCGCCGGCGCATTGTCCAACCCCTTTGGCGATGCCAATGCCCTGATCAGAAAAAGCGCCTTCGAAGAGCTCGGTGGATTTATAGAAGATCGCCAAATCACCGCTCAGGACAGAGAATTTTTCGCTCGCGCCGTTCTGCGCGGCTATCGGCTTGAAACCATTCCTGTTCCACTTTACCGTTATCGAATTTGCTCTTCCGCCATGCTGCGCACCGGCGACCCGGCGGTAAATCAATGGCGGGTCATGCAAACATATCAGAGCGCATGCCCCTCTGAATTTCAAAATCTGCTTAGCTTGCTGGGCAGCATGAACGGTCAGTTCGGCGCCCCGGACTCCACGGGCAACCCACAGGAAATTGTCAATAAGTATTGGCGAAGGCAATCGTGGCGTTTCACCCGCCCAATGCGCAATCTGGTCAACGCGCTCCGCGGCCGCCCCCCGGAACAGGAACCGAAAGTTCAAACCTGGATGGAGGCGTGGGAGATCATCTCTAAAATTGAGGACTCGGCGTCCTGGAATTTAACCGGACCGTTGCGCGCCATAGGAAAAGCGACAAAAAATTTCCGTCGTGCATTGCGCCGCCGCGCCGGCTCTTGAGGATCGGACTTTAATCATGCAAGAAATGCTTCGGGTATTCAGAGGCATCTGGCCGTACAGGTGGCGCTTCGTATTGAGTCTGTTATGCGCTTTGGGAACCAGTCTTTCTTACGCCTTTGGTGTAGCGACCATTTTCCCCATCACGAAAACTTTTGTCAGTCTGGAGGGCGTGCACGGTTGGGTGGATCAAAAAATCGTCGACGACCGTTTCAACATCAGTACGCTCGACATGGATTCATCCTTGCGCGACGGCCAACTATCTGTCGTGGTTACACAAACCGGGTCGACGGATTCGTCAACGCCGATAAAAATCAGCGCCGGAGATCAGATCAACCAGGTATGGCTCGTTGGACCGGACGGTCGGATTTTACAAAAAAGCGACTCCTGGCAGGGCATGATGTCGCTGCTCGCCGGCGCCCCGGCCAATACGAATTTCCAGTTGATGCTGCAGCCCGGTTCCGGCCGCTCCGCAACCAGGTTGGATGTCACCACACCGCCTTTGAGCCTTCTTGATCGACTGATGCTGGCCGGAGCCAACAAGCTGCCCCAGGATCCCATGATGAGTCTGCTGACTGTTTTCGGCGCATTAGTTGTCCTGTGTATTGTGGGCAGCACATTCAGGTATTTTCAGGGGTATTTGAGCGGAACTCTGGCCGCCAAAATGATCATCGATTTGCGCCGCAGGATGTATGAGAAAGTCATGCTCCTGCCTATCTCGCATTTTAACAAACGAGGGACTTCGCAACTGGTCAGCAACATGGTCCAGGACACTTATTACCTAAGCAACGGATTGACGATTCTTTTGGGAAGAACCATTCTGGAACCGGCCAAGGCAATTGCCGTCGCGATCATGGCGATTTGGGTCGATTGGAAATTGTTTCTCGCCACCGTCGTATTGTTTCCGATCATCGGGTTTATTATCTACAAATTCAGCAGAATGATGCGCAGCGCCGCCAGCAGAAGTCTTAAACAATCATCAACCCTTATGGAAACCATCGACGAAGCGCTCACCGGCCTGAAAATCGTCAAAACCTATAACTCTGAAGGTTATGAGCGACGCCGTTTCGCCGCAGTCAACAAAGATTACTACAAGCTCCAATCCAGAATGATCCACTATACTTCGATTTCCAAACCGATCATTGAATTGGCGGCAATAGTCCTCATTAGCATTCCGATACTTGTGACGGCGAATTTCGTGCTGCATAACTCGATCAGCCGTGAATCATTTTTTCTTATGCTCGCATCGCTTGTCGCGATTTTTGAACCGCTTAGAAAACTCGGTGATTTGAATACAAATTTTCAAATGACGCGTTCCGCCGCGGAAAGAATATTCACCGTTATCGACATGGAACCCGAACCCAATGCCCTGGCCAAACTGCCGAAAATAGCGCCACATGCAAAAAGCATTGAATTCGAAAATGTTTCATTTACCTATCCCGAAAGTCGCCATCCAGCAATTCAGAATATAAGCTTTACGGTCACGTACGGAGAAAAAATTGCGATTGTTGGCGCAAATGGCTCGGGCAAAACGACCCTTCTTGCCCTTTTGCCAAGGCTTTATGTCCCTTCCAAAGGTCGA
>Ga0335074_10017810_pt1 | contig 10027 bp, 5 predicted proteins | sample Lox_Sample_23_FD_206715 | JGI IMG/M metagenome (GOLD analysis project Ga0335074, IMG submission 206715) | Soil microbial communities from Loxahatchee National Wildlife Refuge, Florida, United States - Lox_Sample_2.3 | ecosystem: Environmental > Terrestrial > Soil > Wetlands | place: USA: Florida...
TCCAGCCAAGCACATAGCCGGAGCGGTCATCGACCCGCCGTCGGTCGTCCTTCTCGTGCCTGCCGTCACCGCCTTTGATCTGGCCCGCTGTGGTGATCGCCCGGGGCAGCCGACGGAAGTCCGCCATCGTCTGGACGCATTCCAGGCCGGCCCGCTTGGCGAGCTCGTGCTCAAGCCAGCCGCTGAACTCCGTCTCCTTGATATTCAGCTTGCCAAAAAGCTGCTGACCCGCTGGCCGGGCCTCTGATGGTGCCGCGCCCGTGACCACCCGGTAGTAGACGATGCGAGCGTCCAGGTGCCGCTCGTTCACCCAGTCGGACACGCCGGCGTAGTGATCTACGGGGACGAGAACCGACAGGGCGAATCCATGCAGCAACCGTTCTGCGGCGCCTTCCCACTCCGATTCCTCCGGCTGTACCTCGATCAGTTCGCCGACGAAGGGCAGCGCAGACTCCGGCAGCCCGAGCTCGCGGCACAGTGTCTGGCGAAGCGCCAAGTTGACCAGGGGAATGTTGCTCTTGCGGGAGCGCAGGCTCACCACCTCGTCGTTAACTTCCCTGGCCTGCTTGTCCAGCTCCCGTTTCTCGCCGCCGAGATCGAGCAATCGCTTCTGGCGCTCCGCCTGAGCCTGCTTGATCGCATCCCGCTCGGCGGCGATCTTACGACGACAGGCGGCGAAGTGCTCGGCCGTCTCCACCTCCTCCAGGCCGACCCGGGCCAGCAGCCCGCCGAAGCTTTCTGCCTTGGCCACACGCCTGGCGCACTCGGCATCGAGCGCGGTGATCTTGCTTTCGAGCTCGGCGATCCTGTTGCCGCCGTACCCGGCTCGCTGCAACTCGAGGGTCTTTTCTTTGTCCCGCAGGCCGACCAGGCGTTGCTCAAGCTGCTTGACCGTGGCGTGACACACCGTTCGTTCGGTATCAAGAGTTTGTATTTGCTTTTCTACGAGCGAGGCCTTGCGTGCGGCGAAGTAGAAGCGCAGCGCCGTGCGCTGCGCGGTGGCCGCGTCGATGTCTCCGGCCAGTTTGTCGTAGGCGTCGCAGTCGGCCAGCAAGGGTCCGAGCGCGGAGATCTGGTCCTGCGCGCGGCGGACGGCCTCGTGCGCCTTGGTCAGATCCTTGAAGTGCTCCACGATGTTCCTCGTCCGGCTCGCCGCGTCGAACGGCTCGAGCATGTGCTCACGGACGAAACCAGTGAGGTTACCGACCGATTTCATCGACACGGCCTGCCCGAACAGTTCCATGGCCTGCTCGGATTCGACGCCGAGCCGGCGCCGGAATTCCCGGCCGTACTCGGGGAAGGCGTCGTAGACGCGGACGCCGGAGGCGCGGAGCCGCTTGCGCAGCGGGGTCATATCGGTGCCGAAGTCGGTGAAATCCGCGGTGATGGTCAGCTGCCGGTCAGCGGTGACGTAGAACCTCTCCGGCTGTCCCTGATCCTTGGTGGAGAAGACCTGCGCCAGGGTCACCACCGAGTTATAGCCGGGATTAGCGAAGACCCCGAGGATGACGGAGAACGACCCCGCCCCCCGCAGCGCTACCGGGCGCGAGGTACCCGACACCTCGTTCCGCTCGCCCTTGTAGTAGCCGAGTACGTAGGACCGCAGGTCGCGTTCCCTGGTTTCGGCTCCCGCGGCCTTGTTGTAGGTGATGCGGTTCGCGGGCAGGAGCAGGGTGGTGATCGCGTCCACGATCGTGGATTTCCCCGAGCCTGCGTCGCCGGTCAGCAGGCCATCGTGGCCGCCCAGCTCGAAGGACCATACCCGCTGGTCGAAGGTGCCCCAGTTGTAGAGCTCGAGACGGGCCAGCAGGAACCCGCCACGGGGCCGCGTTTCGTCTGGCTGGACCGCCGTGAGCGAGACGCTGTTCACTCCGCCTCCCCTGGCGTCCCGTCGGTCCCGGCCCCGGTCGGGCCGACCCCGGCCAGCGACCCTTCGTATTGAGCCAGCCTCCGGTCGAAATCGGCGAGCCACTGCCCGTCCACGAACGCCTTCAAGATCCGGCGCACCTCGTAAGCCGATTCGCCGCCCTTCACCTGCCGCAGGAATCCCAGGTCGACGGCCTTGACGAGGTACGAGTCGATCTGGTCCATCAGCCGTGCCTCGTTGCTGCTGGCCGGGAGGAACAGTCCCACCATCTCCGTGATCTGCTCCCTGGTCAGGATGAGCCGCGTGTCGCCGCCCCGTGCGTCGAACTCGGCCAGCCTCCTGCGGAGGAGGGCGAGCAGCAGGCTGAGCCGGAAGGACAGCGCGTGGCGAGGGATCAGCCGGGGCAGCGGCGGCCGGTCCCCATCCTCGCCTTCCTCGTCGGGACGCTGGCGGAGGAACGCGTAGCCTTCGGCCTCGTCGATGACGACCTGCAGGCCAAGGACCGCCACGTAGTCACGAACCTGGGCCTGCAGGTGCATGAGATGGCGCCACGGCCGATCATTGGCGTCGCGGTAGACGACGCCCTTCATCAACTGGGTCACCGCGAGCGACAGGTCTGGTTCCGTGGCAGCAGCGGTACTCATCGATCACTTCCGTTCATCGCGGACGTGTTCGTCGCGGACGTCGCGCGGACGAAAATGGCCCTGGGCAGCGCGGCCACCCGCTCGCGACCTTCATCGTCACGCCAGCGAAGATGCTCGGTGTGCTGGTCGTCGAAGACCAGGCGGAACATGTCATCGTTCAGCGAGAGGTACGCGATGACTTCCGCTAGGCCGTGGCGCAGCGGTTGGTCGCGGACCAGTTCGGTCAGCCCAACCTGGGGGACGCGCCTCAGTGAACGGAGCACCGCGTGGCGCAGGGGACCGGGGTCCACGTAGACCTGATCGAACAGCGCCGCCGGGTCGGCTTCGTCGTCGGCCGGCAGGACCGAACCGCTGTTGATGGGTGTCTTCCTGGCCGGGGTGTACATCGGGCGCTCCATCGGCAGCACGATCGCCGGCGACGTGCCGTCCAGCTCCGTGCTGACCGGGACGTGCGGGCGTTCCCTCAGCCGGATGGCACGAGATTCGATGTCGTGCAAGATGTCGAGCACCCGCCGGTTCTCGGACCATACCTGGTCGTCGAGGAAGCGGCGAAGCTGCTCCGATAGTTGGCGGACCGTCCCCTGGGTCCGCTCTGCGGCGTCCAGCCAGTCGTAGTGGATGTGCCTGAGGCGGGGATCGGCCTCGGTGATCGCGTCCAGTTCGTGCACGCTGGCCAGCAGCCGCGCCAGCTCCTCTTGCCGGGACTGCGAGAGCAGGAAGCTGAAGAACGCCTGGAAGCTCTGGCCCTGGTCGGATCCCGCGATGCTTTCCCGGCTACCCAGCACGTCATCGAGCAGATCGCCCTTGGCACCCTGCCAGGTCGTGATCTTCTCCCGCAGATCCCTGTCCAATTTCCGGAAGTTCTCCTCAACCTCGCGGAAATCCGACAGCAGCTCGCCAGCGGTGGCCGCAAGCTGCTGATAGCGGTCCCGCAGCGCGGACGCCCCAAGCATGTCAAGGTCACCGTTCTCGACCCGGGCGATCTCCTCGTCCAGCTCCTGCCGCTGCCGGCGGAGCTCCTTGAGCCGCTCCTCCGGGTCGGTCTCCGCGCCGTACACGATCTGCCTGAGCAAGTGAAAGATCGTGTTCAGGCGTGATTCGGTGCCCACGAACGAGCGCTCTTCCAGGGCTCGGACCCATCGCAGCGCCTTCTCCACCGCAGGAGTCGCGTCGAAGTACGGCTCGTCGCTGCCCGCCGTGTAGTACTTGCGTAGCCACCCTCGCTCGGGGGCCGCCCAGTCATCCAGGTACGCCTTGGCAGACCTGGGAAACCTCCCGCCATCGGTTTCGTTAAGCGCGTATAGCACGTCGTCGAGCCTGCTCTCCAGCTCGGCCGCGGAAATGGATCGGACGTTCTCGATGACAAAGACCTGCTCGAGGAAGCTGAGCACCAGGGCTGCGTGGTCCGCGCGGAGCAGCCTCCACGCCGGGCTGTTGTCGCGCAGCCAGTTGATCTCGTCGAACCTCAGCATGCTCAGCCGATCCTTCTCCCTAGCATGGTTTCTCATCGTAGGTTCGAGGCACGACATTTCCGGTTAGCCTCACGCAGCCGGCGGTGCGCCTTGACGCAATTGCGCCCGGCGTTTCCGCCGAGACGCCGGGACACGTGACGAGACCCTTGCTAAATCCGGTCTGCGGCCTCCGCTACACCAGTTCCGCTACACCAGTTCCGCTCCGGCGGCTGACGCTTCGAGGAGCCACTCGACGTCGACCTCTTCCCCGCCGACGTTGCCGGTGTCCCAGGCCTCGCTCACCAGCAGCGTGTGCAGCATCGGCCCGGGCAGCCGCTCCAGGTGGGCGCGCAGCGTCGCGTCATCGGGCAGGCCGCCGATCCGGGGCGCCAGCCGGTCCCGGATCTGAACCAGAAGCGTCAGCAGGGCAGCGAGATCCGCCTTCTTGTCGAAGGTCCTCCGCCCGCCTTCCGCGATCCCCAGCGCGATCTGGTCCTTGATCGCGTGCACGTTTCCCGCCGGGTCGGTCGTGACCATCTGCCGCCAGGCCCGGCTCTTGTGCCGGTACTGGAGCATCGCCATCACCGCCTCGTGGCGCACGAAGTCCGCGTCCCGCAAGGGCCTGCCCCGCCAGGTCGCCGACAGGCACCGCGACAGCGAGATGACCGAGGCCAGACCGCTGTTGAGCCCCCGTCCGGGCCAGAAGTGAATCGCGTTGGCCGCGTCGCCGAGCAGGAACCCGAACGTCCCCTGCTCCGTCGACGTCTTCGGGTACAGCTGGGCCGTGAACCGCGGCCGCTGCACCATGTCCAGCCGGAACCCGGTCACCGCGGTGAGGTTCTCCGGCCGGACGCCGAACAGCTGCAATCCTTCCTGTATCCGTGGCCACAGGGCCGAACCCTTCACCAAGGCCGGCAGGAACAGGGCCTGATGCCCGGCGCAGTAGAACTCGCGGCTGGCCCGCAATTCCATCAGGCAGGGCGAGGACTGGATGCACTCGGTGAACACCCGGCGGACCGGGTCCATCCCGACCGCTTCCTTGGCCTCCTCATCGGTCAGCCGCATGTTCAGGAAGCCCTCGCCGCGCAGGGAGTTCAGCAGGAAGCGGTTCTGGGCCACGGTCAGCAGGACGGCCATGGGGTCGGGGAGCTCGGACTTGACCCGCAGGCCGAGGACGAGGTCCTGCACCTGCTGGCCATCGAGCGCGTACATGGACGAGTCACAGGCGCCGAACCTGGCCCCGAAGTACTCCAGCGTGCGCGAGCGGCTGCCCTCGCAGATCGCCAGGACGTGCTGCCCGGCGAGGTCGCCCCGGGCCGTCGCCACCTCGAAGCGTTCCGGGATGAGCTGGATGCGGTCCCGCTTGTCGTTCGCGACGGCCAGCAGCTGATCTTCGACGTACGCGATCCGGACGTTGCGCGGCCCGAGATCCTGGATCGAATCCGGGCCCTTGGGCCACATCTCGGTGTAGGCACCCGGGATGAACAGGCGCTCCTGGACGTCGGGCGGGAGCTTCAGGTACTGACGGCTCTGGATGGTCACGACCTGCTGGCGGCGCACATTGCCCTGCTCCGCGGTCTTCCATTCGATCCGCCCGCCGTTCCGTATCCAGCGGCTGTCGTAGACCGTGATCGCGGCGCGCGGCCCCATCAGGTGCTCCAGGAGCAGGGCAAAGCTCAGGCCGACCGGCCCGCCCCCGGTGACCGTGACGTGCAAGACCGGCGCGGCGCCGGGCGGAACGCCGCGGCCGCCGGCCTGGGCTTCGTACAGCTCGAAGCGGAAGGCGATGCCGCCGAGCACGAACTCGTCGCCGGACCGGAGTTGCTGCGCGGTCACCTGCGCGCCGTTCACCCAGGTGCCATTGCTGCTCCCGCGGTCGACCAGGACGTAGCCGCCGGCCTCGGACCGCAGCTCGGCGTGGACGCTCGAGGCGAGCAGGCTGGCGAGGACGACGTCGTTCCCGTGGTCACGACCGAACGTCAGCGGCTGGCTGCCGACTGGGTAGCGTTTGCCCATCAGGGCACCGTCGAGCCCGACAACTGTGGCTACCATCGCATTGGCCTTCGCTCCCCGCTTGAGCACTGGCAGCGCCGATGCCTCACCGTAGCCGAGCTTGCCGCTACCTGGGAAGGAGAGGAGTGCCATGGACAAGGTGGGCGAGGTGCCGGACAGGTACCTGTCGCACGAGCAGCGCCTGATGCGCGAGACCTGCCGTCGCTACGTCGATCGGGTCGTCCGGCCCTTCATCGCCGCGAACCGGGAGCGCGAGTGGCTATTCGACCCGGCCGAGCGCCTGCCGGCCGAGATGCTCCGGGAGGCCGACCGCGCCGGGCTGCGCGCCCTGGGCGTCCCAGAGCAGTACGGCGGTTCGGGGGTGGACCCGGCCACCGAGGCCCAGACGTTCTCAATCGTCGCGGCCGAGATCGCCCGCGGCGACGTGGGGCTCGCCGACAAGCTCGTCCAGAACTGGAAGATCTCGGTGCTGCTGCGGTCGCTGGCCCCGCGGCACCTGCAGGACGCGTGGTTCCCGCGCTACATGGCGGACCCGCAGTTCCTGATGGCCCACTGCCTCACCGAACCGCGCGGCGCCTCGGACCGCTGGCTGCCGTACAACGTGCCGGAGGCGAACATGGACACCAGGGCCGTCCGCCAGGACGGCCACTGGGTGATCAACGGCCGCAAGCAGTTCATCAGCAACGGCTACGACGCCAGCCTGTACGTGGTGTACGCGAACACCGACCGGTCGGTGGGCCTCCTCGAGGGCACCAGCAGCTTCCTGGTCCCGCGTGACACGCCCGGGCTCCAGGTCACCCGCTGCAACGAGACCGTCGGCGGCCGCTACATGAACAACGGCGAGATCGTCTTCGACGACTGCCGCGTGCCGGAGGATCACCTGCTGGCGCACGGTGATGCCCTGGGCCGGGCCGGGGTGTACTTCCGGCCCGGCAAGATCATTCAGGCCGCGAAGAACCTGGGCATCGGTATCGCGGCGTTCGACGACACCGCCACGTTCGTCCAGCGGCGCGTCCAGGGCGGCAGGATCCTGATCAAGCACCAGGCCGTCGCCCTGCGCATCGCCGCGATGGCGACCAAGCTCGAGGCGGTCAGCGCGCTGTTGTGGCACGCGGCCCGCGCGGTCGATGAGAGCGACCCCTCCGCCGCCCGGCTGTGCGACATGGTCAAGGTGTTCGCCTCCGCAGAGATCCTCCAGGTCTGCCAGCACGCCGTCGAACTGCACGGCGGCTACGGGGCGATGCTCGAAACCGGGGTCGAGAAGTACTTCAGGGACGCCGCGGTGTACCTGCACATGGACGCCACCACCGACGTCTCGAACTTCAAGATCGCCAAGGCCCTGTTCCCCGGCACCGCCGGAATCTACGCCGGCCCGGAGTGACCGCCGTGGTGGGCCGACCTGCGGGGTTCGCCGGGGAGCCGGGTGGAGACGGCCGGCCGCCGGTTTGAACCAGCCCTGATCTGGGCGTGCTCATTGCTGCCTCCGGTGATCGATGCCCTGGCCGGCCTCAGGAGCTCGTGAGGATGACCAGTTGCTGGGTCGCCCTGGTCATCGCGACGTAGCGGTCGACCGCCCCCTCGATGCCGGCGCCGAACGCCTCCGGGTCGATGAGGACGACGAGGTCGAACTCAAGCCCCTTCGCCAGTTCCGGGGTCAGCGACCGGACGCGGGACGTGCCCGGGAACGCGGGATCGCCGATGACGCAGGCGACCCCTTCAGCGTGCGCGGCGCGCCAGGAGTCCAGGGTCGAGCGCAGCTGCGAGGCGGGTCCGTGCCCGACGGGAACGCCGGTGCTGCGGATGGAGACCGGGACGTTGGCGTCCGGGAGCACGGCCCTGATGACCGGCTCGGCTTCCGTCATGACCTCTTCCGGCGTGCGGTAGTTGATGCCCAGGGTGGCCATGCGGATCTGGTCGAGCCCGATCCGCTCGAGCCGTTCCTGCCACGATTCGATGAACCCGTGCCTGGCCTGGGCGCGGTCCCCGACGATGGTCAGGCTCCGGGACGGACAGCGCAGCAGCAGCATCTGCCACTGCGCGTCGGTCAGTTCCTGAGCCTCGTCCACGACGATGTGCGCGAACGGCCCGGCCAGCAGGTCCTGGTCGGCGCCGGGCAGGGCGGCGGCGTCGACCAGGGCGTCCTGGAAGTCCTCACCCCGCAGCATGCTCACCAGGCCCACGCCGTACTCGTCGTCGGCGACCTCGGCCAAGCCGTCGACGACCCGGGTCATCTGCTCGCGTTCGGCGGCGACGGCTGCCTCATGCCGGCGCTGGCGACGTGCTGCGTGCGGGTCACCGAGCCGGTGCCGGGCCGCGTCCAGGAGCGGCAGGTCGGAGTCCGTCCAGGCCTGGGGGTCCGGCCGCTGCAGTTGCTGGACCTCGTCCGGGCTGAGCCAGGGCGCGCACAGGCGCAGGTAGGCCGGTACCGACCACAGGTCCGCGACCAGGTCCGGCGCCTCGATGAGCGGCCAGGCCCGGTGTACCGCCAGGCGCAGCTCCCGGTTCGCCAGCAGCGAGCGCCGGAGCAGGTCGGCCGGCACGTCGTCGCGCTTGTCCACCAGGATCGTCGCCAGTTCGGCCCGGATCTGATCGTGCGCCTCGTTGTGAGGGGTACCGGGTCCTGGTGTCTGGAACGCCTCGGCCCAGTCGGCCGGGTCCAGCCAGATGTCGCCCCAGTCGGTCTCGACCGTCGTTCCCTGGGCGGGCGGCCTCTCGTAGAACCGGACGGCCGCCTCGATCGCCTGCACGATGGCCGCTGACGACTTCAGCCGGGCCACCTCCGGGTCGGCTTCCGCCCTGGCCGTGGCTCCCTCGGCGACAAGGTCCCGCAGGGTGGCCGTCTGCACGCCCTCCTCTCCCAGGCTGGGGAGAACGTCGGCGACGTAGGCCAGGTACGGCTGGTGCGGGCCGACGAACAGCACGCCGCCCCGGCGGTGACCCAGGCGAGGATCGGAATAGAGGAGGTAGGCGGTGCGGTGCAGGGCCACGACGGTCTTCCCCGTGCCCGGACCGCCGTCGACCACCAGGGCGCCGCGGGACCCCGCGCGGATGATGGCGTCCTGGTCGGCCGCGATGGTGCCGAGCACGTCCCGCATCCGGGCCGACCGGCTGGCGCCCAGGCTGGCGATGAAGGCGGACTGGTCGTCCAGGGCGGCGGCGTGCCCGGCCAGCCCCTCCGGGGTGAACACCTCGTCCCAGTAGTCGCTGATCCGGCCACGGGTCCACCGGTACCTGCGACGGCTGGCCAGGCCCATCGGGTTGGCGTGCGTCGCTCCGAAGAACGGCTCGGCCGCAGGCGAACGCCAGTCGACCAGCAACTGGCGGCCCGCGCTGTCCCTGAGGCCAAGCCGCCCGATGTACAGGGGCTCGGAGTTATCCTCGCTGAGGATGTGGCCGAGGCACAGGTCGAGGCCGAAGCGGCGCAGGGCGCGCAGCCGGGCGCTGAGCCGGTGGATCTCCAAGTCCCGGTCCATCGCCTCCTGGCCTATGCCGCCGGGCGCCTGGCGTTCGGCATCCAGGCGGTCGGACAGATCGGCGATCGTCTGCTGCAGGCTCTCGGCGATGGCCGCGAAGTGGCGCTCGTCGCCGGCGATCAGCGCCGGGCCGGCCTTGGCGGCGAGGTGGTCGGGAAGGTCGAACGCGCTGGCAGTCAGGTGGTTCACGGCTCGGCGCCCCCGCACGACCCATGTGCCCACCGCATCTCGCGACCCCCATTTTCCGCAGGTTCTGCCCTCGGCCAGCGATTATGCGCCACGACCCGGGTCTTGCCGCAAGCCCCCCGGTGCGTTATAGAGTGAAACTGAGGGAGAGCGCGTGCTCTCCCTTTTCCGTCGTCCGCCATGGGCGGGCGGCCTCCCTCGTTCGCCACCCCCGGTGGCCACGACCGGGAAAGATCGGTCGATTAGCGGCTGCCAACACGCCTCAGCCTAGGTCCGGACGGTCGTCGGAGGCCGCCCAGCCGACGACGCCGACGACGTGCAGCACCAGTATCCGGGCGAAGGGCTGCTCCTGGTACTGCGGGTAGCGCCCGGCCAGCCGGGCGGCCAGGGCCG
>Ga0335074_10017811_pt1 | contig 10027 bp, 7 predicted proteins | sample Lox_Sample_23_FD_206715 | JGI IMG/M metagenome (GOLD analysis project Ga0335074, IMG submission 206715) | Soil microbial communities from Loxahatchee National Wildlife Refuge, Florida, United States - Lox_Sample_2.3 | ecosystem: Environmental > Terrestrial > Soil > Wetlands | place: USA: Florida...
ACTTCGTCCCCCGGGGAAGGCGGGAGTCCGGGAGGTCGAGCGGTCCGAAAAACAGCGGGTCGGTAAGCGCGATCGGTTTCGCGCCCACGGCGAGTACGTCGCGCAAAATGCCGCCGATCCCGGTCGAGGCGCCGCCGTACGGCTCGACGGCCGAAGGATGATTGTGAGACTCGATCCGGAGCGCGTAGGCAAAACGGTCCTCGAACCGCATCACGCCCGCGTCCCCGGTCCCCAGCACGCGGTCGGCGGGGCGGAGGGACGAGAACGCCCGCCGGAGGAACGGTCGGGAGCTCTTGTAGCTGCAGTGCTCGCTCCAACTCTGGGCGAGGCCCGCGAGCTCGACGTCGGTGGGGTCGCGGCCCTCCCGCCGGAAGTATTGCCGGATGCGACCGAGCTCGCGCCGGTCGAACCCGAGTCCGCGCTCGAGCGAAAGTCGCTCGAGGCGTGGGAGCGCCAGGTCACGGATCGGGACCGGCGCGACGCCGTCCGCCCATCCCGCCGACTCGGATCTGGTCGCCGAGCTCATGCGATCAATCCGCTCGGGGAAGGATCGTCACTCGGTGGATCACCGGATTGGCGAGCAGGCGGTCCACGGCCTCCTCCGCCCGACGACGTGCTTCCGCAGGAGCGACATCCTGGAATTCGAGATCGTAGACGTGCGCCGTCGAGACCCTTCGCACGCCGGAGATGCCGAGCAATCCCAACGACTTCTCGACGCTCTCCCCCTCGGCATCGAGGACCCCCGGCTTCAGCTCGACGCGGACCTCCAGGCGAACGGAGCGCGAGGGACGGTCCAATTTCCAACGCCTCGTCGCTCGTCATCGGAGCCGGAAGATAACAATGAGCCCGGGCGAGCCTTCGCACGGTCGATCGCGGGCGTCGGAGCCGAGGGCGCGCACCCCCCTTCCCGCCGCGCGGAAGGGTCCGACCGACCCGTCGCGCGAAACCATTTATAGGAGGACTTTTTCGGCCCGTCGGCGCGGTGGGGGCCGGGCCGTCCAATGGAGGAGTTCATCTGTAGCGTCGAGTTCCTTCGCGGACCGGCCGAGCTAGTCGCGCGCGTGTCGAGCGAAGCCGGGGGCGTCCGAGAGTATCGGAGCCCGTCGGCGGGGTCTGTGATCGATCAGGTCATCAACGACCTCCAAGAGGAGTTCGAGTCCGCCCCGGTGGCGTAGTCGGGGACGCGCACGGGGCATTCGCTGTCATCGGAAGGGATACTACGTCGGAGGGATAGGTACGGAGAAAACCACGACATCGAAGCCGCCGGTGAGCCGTGCCGTCGAGAGCGCGTTCACCAAGGTCTGGGGGGACGACCACGTGGTGGCCCTCATCGCGCTCAAGGTCGAGACCGCCGAGGCCGACACGGTCGCGAGCGAAGTGGCCCGGTTCACCGAGGTCGAGGACGTGTTCCTCGTGACGGGGGACACCGACATCTTCCTCAAGGTCCGGTTCCCGCACTACGACGAGCTCAAGGACTTCGTGCTGCACCGTCTTCCGTCGGTCCGCGGGATCCGCGAGACGAAGACGCTCCTCGTGGTCACGGCGTACAAAGAAGCCGGGGAGACCCGCCACGCATGACGCCGTCGCCTCCGGCCGCCGGCAGCGTCGCGTCCCCCAGTCCCGTTCCCGTCGGGATCTCCCTCGATACTCCCGAGGTCCAGCGCATCTACGACTCGCTCGCGGAGCTCGCGGACGACGCGACCGTCCCCCGCAACATCCGGCGCGGGGCGCAGTCGGCTCGCGACGAGCTCGCGAAACCCCGGGTCGCCCTCGACGTGCGGATCGCGAGCGCGGTCTACGTGCTGGACGACCTCGCCAACGACCCCAACCTCCCCACGCACGGCCGCACCGCGATCTGGTCGATCATCTCGAGCTTGGAGAGCCTGCAGTGAATTCGCTCAGGGATACGCTGAAATACGCCGAGCCCGTCGCACCGGATCGGAGCGGGAACGGGCCCGTAGCTCAGCTAGGTTGGTCGCGCGGGGCGCCCGCCGGCCCTACAAAGAGCATCTGGCTTTTAACCAGTTGGTCGGGGGTTCGAACGAGCCGCCCCGCGTCGCCCGCGGAGTTGCTCCGAGCGTCCCCCCGGGCCCGTGCCGCTCCCGGAGAGATCGCATGAGCCCCAGCACACCCCGCCGCTCGAAGAAGCGCGCCGCCGCCGCGGCCCCGCCGAAGCCGCTCCGGCCGTTCGTGGCCCACCACCTTTTGCCCCGCCACGAGATCCTGAGCGAGGAGGAGACCCGGCAGGTCCTCGAGACGCTCGAGACCGTGGCGGAGCGCCTGCCGAAGATCCTCGTCGGGGACCCCGGCCTCCAGACGGACCCGAAGTTTGTCGCCGGGCGCGACGCCGGCGAGAACTTCACCGGACGGCTCGTCCGCATCCATCGCCCCAGCGCGACCGCCGGCGAGGCGATCGCCTACCGGCTGATCGTCCCCGCCCTCGGGGGGAGCTGACGAATCCATGCGCGAGATCGTAGACGCCTTCTTCCGCGAACGGTCGATCGTCAACCACCACCTGGCGAGCTTCAACGACTTCCTGCCGACCGAGGACAATCCCAATTCCCGGATGCAGCGGATCGTCGACGAGGCCCGGGTGAGCGAAGACTCCACCGAGCACGGGATGGTCCGTCTCGACGTCCAGAAGACGAAGAGCTCGATCCAGGTGCGGGTGGGCCGACGCCGCGACGCGCGCGGTTTTGTGAGCCCCTCGGCGGAACCGACGATCCGGATCGGCAAACCGTTCGTCAAGGAGCCGGTCGGGTCGAAGCCCACGCTGACTCCGATGGAAGCCCGCCTGCGCAACCTGACGTACCAGGCGCCGATCTACCTCGATGTCACGGTCGTCGAGAACGGGGTCGAGCGCGCGAGCGAGACCGTCCACATCGGCGACCTTCCGATCATGGTCAAGAGCCGGCAGTGCAACCTCTCGAAGTCGAACATCGAAGCGGACGGCCAGGTCGCCCTGTCGGACGACGAGTACCGCGCGAAGCTCGTCGAGTACGGCGAGGACCCACTCGATCCGGGCGGGTACGCGATCATCGGCGGGACGGAACGGGTCATCATCAGCCTCGAGGACCTCGCCCCGAACCGGATCTTCGCGGAGTTCAACGAGCGCTACGGCACGCCGATCGAGAGCGCGAAGGTCTTCAGCCAGCGCGGCGGGTACCGCTCGCTGACCGTCGTCGAGAAGAAGAAGGACGGCGTGCTGCAGGTCTCCGTCCCGACCGCGAGCGGGCAGATCCCGCTCGTGATCCTGATGCGCGCGCTCGGGATGAAGAACGACGAGGAGATCTTCCAGGCGGTCCTGGGCGAGCTGCTCCCGCTGGACGAGCCGTTCGTCCAGACGATGAAGCATCTCCTGAACGTCAACCTTGAGGAGTGCGTCTCGAAGAAGCTCTACCCCCCGGAGGGGGTCCTGACGACCGAGGACGCGCTCATCTTCCTCGAGAAGAAGTTCGCGACCGGCCAGGCCAAGGAGTACCGCCAGCGCAAGGTGGACGGGATCCTCGACCGCTCGCTCCTGCCGCACCTCGGCGATACGAAGCAGAACCGGCTCAAGAAGGCCCTCTACCTCGCGCGGATGGCGAGGACGGTCCTCGAGCTCCACCTCAAGGTGCGGGGCGAGGACGACAAGGACCACTACGCGAACAAGCGCCTGAAGCTCGCGGGCGACCTCATGGAGGACCTGTTCCGGGTCGCGTTCTCGCTCTTGCTGAAGGACCTCAAGTACCAGCTCGAACGCTCGTTCGCGCGGAAGAAGGACCTGCGGATCGCGAGCGCGATCCGGCCGGACCTCCTGACCCAGCGGCTCGTGCACGCGCTTGCGACCGGCAACTGGGTGGGCGGACGGGCCGGCGTGAGCCAGGTGCTCGACCGGACCAGCCACATGTCGACCATCAGCCACCTGCGCCGCGTCACGAGCCCCCTCACGCGCAGCCAGCCCCACTTCGAGGCGCGCGACCTGCACCCGACCCAGTGGGGTCGGCTCTGCCCCAACGAGACCCCCGAGGGCCAGAACTGCGGGCTCGTGAAGAACTACGCGCTCTGCGTCGACGTCTCCGAGGGGACGGACGAGGAGGAGGTCACGCTGATCCTCCGCGACAACAACACGCGCGAGATCGGTCCCGAGGTCTTCCAGGAAGCGGCGGCCCCGAAGGGCAAGCGCGCGGCCCGGGTCTACGTCAACGGGAACCTGGTCGGGCTCCACTCCCAGCCGCTCGACCTGGTGCGCGACATCCGCGAGCGGCGACGGACCCGGACGCTCTCCTCCACGCTCGAGGACAAGACCTACGAGATCAACGTCCGCTACGACGCGGAGATGAACGAGGTCATCGTGCACTGCGACGCGGGCCGCCTGCGGCGGCCGCTCGTGGTCGTGCGCAACGGGGTTCCCCGGGCCACCCGGACGGACCTCGACGAGCTCGCCCGTGGCACCCGGTCGTTCACCGACCTCATCCGCGAGGGCAAGATCGAGTGGCTCGACGCCGAAGAGGAGGAGGACTCGTTCATCGCGGTCGAGCCGTTCGTCCCCCCCGATCGCTGCCCGAAGTGCGAGCGCGCGCTCAGCCGCGGGGACATCCGCTGGGTCTCGATGGGCGAGAAGCGCGACGAGGCGGTGGTCGAGTGCGGCTACTGCAAGAGCGAGTTCCCCACGGTGAGCCTGATCACGGATCGCCACACGCACCTCGAGATCGACCCGAACCTGATCCTCGGCGTCTGCACGGGACTGATCCCCTACCCCGAGCACAACGCCGCCCCGCGCAACACGATGGGGTCCGGCATGGCGAAGCAGGCCCTCGGCGTGGAGTCGGTCAACTACCGTCGACGACCCGACACGCGGGGTCACCTGCTCCACTACCCGCAAGCGCCGCTGCTCCAGACGCAGACGATGCGCTACGTCCACTTCACGGAGCGACCCGCGGGGCAGAACTTCGTCGTCGCCGTCCTCTCCTACGAGGGGTACAACATGCAGGACGCGCTCGTCTTCTCGAAAGGGGCGATCGACCGCGGCCTGGGTCGTTCCTCGTTCTTCCGGACGTACCGCGGGGAGGAGCGCAAGTACCCGGGCGGCCAGGAGGACCGGTTCGAGATCCCGCGCCCGGACGTCGCCGGGGCCCGCGTCGACACGGCCTACCGGAACCTGGGCGAGGACGGTCTCATCTTCCCCGAGCTCGAGGTGAGCGAAGGCGACGTGCTGGTCGGCAAGACGAGCCCCCCGCGCTTCCTCGAAGAGAAGACCGACCTCCTCACGCCGCAGAAGCGGCGGGAGACCAGCGTCACGGTACGTTTCGGCGAGTCCGGCTGGGTGGACAACGTCATCCTGACGGAAGGGGAGAACATCTCCAAGCTCGTCAAGGTGAAGGTCCGGAACCAGCGGATCCCCGAGCTCGGCGACAAGTTCGCGAGCCGGCACGGCCAGAAGGGCGTCATCGGTCTCATCGTGCCGCAGGAGAACCTGCCGTTCACGCGGGACGGCGTCACGCCGGACCTCCTGATCAATCCGCACGCGATCCCGTCGCGCATGACGGTCGCCCACGTGCTCGAGATGCTGGGCGGCAAGGTCGGCGCCCTCGAAGGGAAGACGGTCGACGGGACCGCGTTCTCGGGAGCCCGGGAAGAGGCGCTCCGCGAGGGACTCAAGGCGGTCGGTTTCCACCCCTCGGGGCGGGAGACCCTCTACGACGGTCTCACGGGTCGACGCTTTGAAGCCGAGATCTTCGTCGGCGTGATCTACTACCAGAAGCTCCACCACATGGTCGCGGGCAAGATGCACATGCGCTCGCGCGGTCCGGTCCAGATCCTGACGCGCCAGCCGACCGAGGGACGTTCCCGCCAGGGCGGTCTCCGGTTCGGAGAGATGGAGCGCGACTGCCTGATCGGCCACGGCGTCGCGATGGTCATCAAGGACCGCCTGCTGGACGAGTCGGACGGAACGATCCAGTACGTTTGCGGCAACCCCGACTGCGGCCACATCGCGATCCCGGACTCGCGCGCGAACTCGCTGCGCTGCCCGAGCTGCGGAAACACCTCCTCGATCTATCCGGTCGAGATGAGCTATTCGTTCAAGCTCCTCCTCGAGGAGCTGATCAGCCTCGGTGTGATCATGCGACTCCAGCTCGCGGAGATGCGCTAGGAGGGACGATGACGACGCAGGGACTCTCGAAGCGCATCAAGGCCCTCCAGTTCGCGTTCCTCTCGCCGGACGAGATCCGCCGGATGAGCGGCGTGAAGATCATCACCGCCGACACCTACGACGACGACGGCTACCCCATCGAGATGGGGCTCATGGACCTGCACCTCGGGGTCATCGAGCCGAACCTGCGCTGCCGCACCTGCGGTGGGCGCGTGAACGAGTGCCCCGGCCACTTCGGGATCATCGAGCTCGCAATGCCGGTCATCCACGTCGGCTACGCGAAGGAGATCAAGCGGCTCCTCCAGTCGACGTGCCGCGCGTGCGGCCGGATGCTCCCGGATGCGCCGAGCCCGCGCGCCGAGGCGGTCGTGGACGACGACGCCGCCCCCGCGCCCCGGACGCGCGAGCCGAAGGAGGACCGGACCTGCCCGCACTGTCACGAGATCCAGCAGCGCATCGTGCTCGACAAGCCGACCACCTTCCGCGAGAACAGCCACAAGATCACCCCGAAGGAGGTCCGCGCCCGCCTCGAGCGGATCCCCGACGACGACGTCCGCGCGCTCGGCCTGAACCCGAAGTTCGGTCGGCCCGAGTGGATGGTCCTCACGGTCCTGCCGGTGCCGCCGGTCCAGGTCCGCCCCTCGATCACGCTCGAGAGCGGGGAGCGCAGCGAGGACGACCTTACCCACAAGCTCGTGGACGTGCTGCGGATCAACCAGCGCCTGCGCGAGAACCGCGATATGGGCGCCCCGCAGCTCGTCGTCGAGGACCTCTGGGAGCTGCTCCAGTACCACGTCACGACCTACTTCGACAACCAGACGAGCGGGATCCCCCCCGCGCGCCATCGTTCCGGGCGCCCGTTGAAGACGCTCGCCCAGCGCTTGAAGGGCAAGGACGGCCGGTTCCGCTCGAACCTCTCGGGCAAGCGGGTCAACTTCTCGGCGCGAACGGTCATCAGTCCCGACCCCCTCCTTTCGATCAACGAGGTCGGGATCCCCGCCGAGGTCGCGCGGGGCCTGACGGTCCCGCTCGAAGTGACCCTCCACAACCAGGAGGTCGCGAAGGAACTCGTGAAGCGCGGTCCGACCCCCCCGCCCGACGCGGACAGCCGCTACCGCTGCGGGGTCAACTACCTCGTCCGCGAGGACGGCCAGCGGATCAAGGTGATGGAGAAGAACGCGGAGGCGTGCGCCGAGCTCGTCACCCCGGGCTCGATCGTCGAGCGCCAGCTGATCGACGGCGACATCGTCCTGTTCAACCGGCAGCCAAGCCTGCACCGGATGAGCATGATGGCCCACTTCGTCCGCATCCTGCCCAACAAGACGTTCCGTTTCAATCTCTGCGACTGCCCGCCCTACAACGCGGACTTCGATGGCGACGAGATGAACCTCCACGTCCTGCAGAGCCAGGAGGCCCGGGCCGAGGCGAAGGTCCTCATGAAGGTCGAGGAGCACATCCTCTCGCCCCGCTACGGCGGACCGATCATCGGGATGCTGCACGACCACATCACCGCCGCGTTCCTGCTGACCTACCAGGACCCCTCGTTCTCCCGCAGCGAGGTGACCTACCTGCTCTCCAAGCTCAACTACCCCGTCCCGCCGCCGGCGGGAAAGGACAAGGACGGCCAGCCGTTCTGGTCGGGCAAGCAGCTGTTCTCGCTGACCCTCCCGAAGGACCTCACCCTCGAGTTCCGCTCGAACATCTGGGCGGGTTGCACCGACCCCCCGCTCAGCTGCAAGCACGACGCCTGGGTCGTGATCGAGAACGGCGTCCTGAAGGCCGGGACGATCGACAAGAAGGCGATCGCCTACGAGAAGGGGGCGGTCCTGGACGCGATCGCCCGGAACGACGGCATGCCCCGGGCCCGCCAGTTCTTGGACGAGATGAGCCGGCTCGCGATCACCGCGATCGGCTTGAAGGGCCTCTCGACCGGGATCGACGACGAGGACGTGCCCGAGCCGGCGCTCAAAGAGATCCTGGCCGCCCTGGACGAGGCGCGCGACCGCGTCAACGAGCTGGTCGACCAGTATCGCAACAAGAAGCTCGAGCAGATGCCCGGTCGTTCGATCGAGGAGACGCTCGAGGTCATGGTCCGCCGCGAGCTCGGCCAGGCCCGAGACAAGGCCGGTGAGATCGCGGGACGCTACCTCGGTCTCGAGAACCCGGCCGTCATTCTCGCGAAGTCCGGCGCGCGGGGATCCATGCTCAACCTCACGCAGATGGCGGGCGCCGTCGGGCAGCAGAGCGTCCGCGGCGAGCGCCTGATGCGCGGCTACTTCAGCCGGACCCTCCCCCACTACGAGCGCGGGGACCTCGGCGCGAGCGCGCGCGGGTTCGTCAGCTCGAGCTACAAGCGCGGCCTCTCGCCGACCGAGTACTTCTTCCACTCGATGGGCGGACGGGAGTCGCTGGTCGACACCGCCGTCCGGACCAGCCGCTCGGGCTACATGCAGCGGCGCCTGATCAACGCGCTCGAGGACCTGAAGGTCGCGGAGGACCGCACGGTCCGCAACACCGCGGGGACGGTCATCGAGTTCGAGTACGGCGAGGACGGGATCGACCCGACCCGCTCGTTCCAGGGCGCCGCGGTCTCGCTGGACGAGGTCGTGAGCCAGGTCCTCGGCCGGCGCGTCCGGACCTCGGACGAACGCAAGCCCGAGGGACCCGCCGGGGCCCCGCCGGTCACCGAAGAGGAGATGGACCTCCAGGCCGAGGCCCAGCTCGAAGAGGAGGAGAGCGAGGAGGAGTCCGAGGAGCTCGGCACCCCCGAAGAGGGCCCCGAGTTCGGAGGGGAATGACGATGCCCGAGGCGAAGAAGGCCGCGCCGCCCCGCGACACCATCCAGCGGATCCACGAGATCGCCCGCAAGGAGGGGGTCGACCTTCCGCCCCTCGTCGCGGAGGCGCTCAAGGCGAAGCTCCAGCACCTGCGCCTGCCGCCCGGCGATGCCGGGAAGATCGTGCGCGAAGTCGTCCGCCGGTTCCAGCGGGCGGAGGTCGACGCGCACGAGTCGGTCGGCATCATCGCGGCCCAGTCGATCGGCGAGCCGGGAACGCAGATGACGCTGCGGACGTTCCACTACGCGGGAGTCGCCGAGATGAACGTCACGCTCGGGCTGCCGCGACTCATCGAGCTGGTCGACGCGCGGCGCGTTCCCTCGACGCCGATGATGACCGTCCACGTCGAGAAGAAGTTCCGCGCCGACCGCGATGCGGTGCACGACATCGCGCTCCAGATCGAGATCACGACCGTCCCGGACGTCGCGGCGATCGGGACCGTCATCGAGGACCTCAAGGTCGTCGTCTCGCCGATCGCGGCCCGGCTAGAAGAGCGGGGCGTCAAGCGGGCCGACCTCGAGGCGGCGCTCGCGGAGAACCTGGACGCGCGGCTCTTCGAACTCAAGCCGGGCTCGGGGAGCGGCGAGACGCGTTCGATCGAGATCCTGCTCCACGAGTCCGCGCCCGGCGCGACCAAGTCGAAGAAGGAGGAGCTGGTCGAGGAGATGCCGTTCAAGAAGCTCCTGATCGCGAGCGAGGAGGCGAAGGGGATCCGGATCAAGGGCGTCACCGGCATCCGCCGGGCGCTGATCCGCAAGGAGAAGGACGAGTACGTCGTCTACACCGAGGGCTCGAACCTCGAGGGGGTCCTCCAGATCGACGGGGTCGACCCGGTCCGGACGACCACCAACTCCGTCTTCGAGATCTACCGCGTCTACGGGGTCGAGGCCGCTCGCGCCGCGCTGATCCACGAGGCGAACCGGACCCTCGCCGAGCAGGGGCTGGGGGTCGACATCCGCCACCTGATGCTGGTCGCCGACGTGATGACGAACGAAGGCGACATCCGCGCGATCGGGCGCCACGGGATCTCCGGCAAGAAGACGAGCGTGCTCGCTCG
>Ga0335074_10017812_pt1 | contig 10027 bp, 7 predicted proteins | sample Lox_Sample_23_FD_206715 | JGI IMG/M metagenome (GOLD analysis project Ga0335074, IMG submission 206715) | Soil microbial communities from Loxahatchee National Wildlife Refuge, Florida, United States - Lox_Sample_2.3 | ecosystem: Environmental > Terrestrial > Soil > Wetlands | place: USA: Florida...
TCTCTACATCTTCACATGCCCCGTCAAACACCCATGTGTCCCCAGAAACTGCCTTTAATGCTAAAAGGAGGTCTGTCCGGACTAGAAGTCCTAGCTCGTCTGCTGCTGCCCAGGTTATAACATTAACTTCAGCTCCAATGTCCAACATCGCGCGAGTAGGTGCTCCATCAACCTTTACTAATAGCTTGGGTGTCTTAGCTGCATAAGTCTTTTCTTTCCTGTGCCAGACCCCAACAGATCCTACACTTGCAGCTAGAACATCTACTGCTTCCCTTATAGAAACACCCTTAAATAGCAACTTGGCAAATGTAGGAGAGCACGCAAGAAGGTCCTATAGCTTAATAGTCACTAGCTGCTTTATAACTTCGTCGAAGACTGCTTCTAGGTCCGTAGTCTCCTTAATCACATCCAAATACTTCTTCTTTAAGGTCCTTAGTCGTCTCTTCCTCTTCTCAGGATTGTCCTCAACTCATACGAGGACTACTTCCTCTGCTAGCTCTAGGTCCGCTTCCATGCCTTCGTCTGTGACGTCTGTAACAGTTGCTAGCTTCCACTCTTCAAGTCGCACGATCTTTAGGACAGCTAGCTTCCGCTCCTTAGGTTCTATCCTCTTTATGATCTTAGTCGGGTTCTTCCACTTCCCGTCTTCAGCACGGGTCCCTGTACGGGCCCGCTCCACCCGCGCTGCTAATGTCTAATAAACCTCTAGCTCCTTGCCTTCCAATTCTTCCTCTTCGTCCTCGCTGTCAACTCTATTAAGAAGAGTGATGCTAGCTACCTCTGCTTTCAATGTCTGCTGCGGGCTGCTTTTAGGACGATTCTTAATGTTTTCATCCTTAGGGGTCCTTGCAGTCGCTAAAACTACCTAGGTTCCCTTAGGGCGGCCGGGCTAGATAAAGAATTCCGGGGCTCCCAGGCGAGGTGGTCCACGTGCAAGTCGCTCATTCTCATTGACATGCGCTGTCCTAATTGCTAGGTGCCGCTTGTACTATGGGCATCAATCCCTAAACCTATACGGAGGGTCTTAGTAGAGAGGGTTCTAGTTGAAATAGTACTAGCACACATCCATTAGCATTCTCAACATTCCCCGGCTTCTTGCTGCGTAGGCTCCTACATTTACAGACGGAAAATTCTCTCCTTTTCCATTTTGCAGTGCTTTTGGGTCTTCTAGGCGATTTACAGGTAGCTGCTGACCTGTAAATTAAGAATATCGTCTGTAAGGACCTCTAGCTGGTGGATAGGACTGCCTCTAAGACTGCACTTGCTGCAATAGATTGACACTTAATTTCTCAAAGGCCTTAGTAAGCTGGTCTACCGCTGCAGTCTCCGATTTAGCTGATTTAACTACAAGCTCTACAAGTCGCTGCTCTTTCGTCACAGAAACAGTGGGCTGTAGCTGCTGCACCACTTGATTTACTGCTTCCATCTGCTGCTAGGATGGACTTCGTGTAGCATTCATTTGCTGGATGGCCTTGTCAGACGCAGTCTGCTTTACAACTTGCTCAAGCAGCTTCTTGTAGTCAACTGTGTTAGGGTCCTCAGTGTCAATCTCCAGTTTCCAGATGAGTTTGCTGGCGGTAGGGAGTAGTAGTCCATGGATAAACCAGACCCTAACAGTATACTCAGTTAGAACCTTCTTTTCCATGTAGTGTTGGGCAATCCGGTTAAATTTGCAATAATAGTCTAAGACATTATCCTTCTCCGTACGAGCAATGTTCTTATACTTCTCAAGGAATAGGACGGAGTAGAGAAGCTGGTGAGTGTTGTTATTTCTGTATTCATCGAGGAGGGTCTTTTTTAGTGCAGTATAGTCTCGATTCTTCTACTCCTTTAAGGACTTAATTGTCTCTGCAATAGGTTGGATGCAGTAGCGTGGGAGTCTTATAAGTCTGTCCTCGTCTGTCACACGATAATCTGAGCAAAGGTCTTTATAGCGCTTAAGAAACTCAGTCACATTGGCTCCCTCGAACATCGGGCTCCTTAGGGTGCCAGGCGGAGGCATTAGCATATAGAACATCGTCGACATTGTTGCTTGCTGTAGGGGAAAAGTCTGAGAGTTTTCCGGACTAGAAGAAGGGGTTGCAGCTGCAAATAACGTTACTAGCGATACGCTCACGCTTAGATGTGGGAATGTAGTGTATAGCAGGTCTGCGCTGTAGTCCATCAAGTGCGTCCGGTCGTCTGTAGTGTCTGTAGAGTCCTTTACGGACGCCTGTAATCCTTTACGGGTCCGTACGGGTTCTTTCCGGTCTGTAAAACCTGTAATGTCGTCCGTAAAGCTGTCCTAGTCCGTCCTGCCTGTATCGCCCGTATCGTTTGTGCTTCCCTTATTATAGTCTCTGTTCTACCCCCCTATTGCTTCATCATCCAGCCATTTCTCAATATAACCTGCTCCTACAGCGCCCACTCGCACTATTGCCAGCAAAATTAATAGCGTCGTCCTTAACGTCTTAAAAATGAGGGCATATCTAAGACCTCCTATTTCCTGGAAGTCATCCTTAAGCCCTCCAACTAGTCCAATGCCTTCCAGACAGTCCCGTAGCGTCCTAACACTGCCAGCGTCCAATTTGCTCCTTTTCCGGGACGAGTTTGGTCCGTAGCCACTGTTGGACTTGCACACTCCTTTAGTGGGGCGTAATCTCAGCTCCAATCTCAGCTCTAATCTTAGTCCTTCACCGTCGTTGTTAGTGGCAACCTGCTATAATCTCCGTCCCCCCATCACTTCCTTCTCTGCTTTGCCCCTTGATTTTTCGAATAGGTAGGCACTGCCTACCTCTCTAGTCCTCTAGTCCTTGATGCAGTCCATTCCCCCACTAGCAAACCTCTTGCTTTGAGCTGTAGTTTCCCTTCCCATAGTGCTCCGAGCAACCATTTCGAATGCCTCTCTCTAGTCACTAATGTAGAGGGCTAGGGTGGGTGTGCCGTCGCAGTGCACGATCGTTAGGGCGATAGGTGGGTCAGCGTGCTCTCAATGAGGTGCTTAGCAGAAGGAATGGGACCTAAAACCACACAATAAGTAGCTAACACAAGAAACAACTGCATTCTGCGTCCGTAAAGTCCTATAAACCTGCAAATACCATGCGGGTGTCCGTAAAGCTCAATCTATATCTGTAAAACTGTCCGTAAAACTGCTCAAACCTGCTGTGGGCAGCTTCGTACGTTTGTCGCGCGTCCCTTGCTGATTCCTGTTTGATGTTTGCTTCTATTCCTTCAATGATGCCTCTACAATGTCCTCCGGACCAGCTATATACATCAAGGTGCCCTAGTATGGGAACAACAATTGCCCAGATCAGCTGACCCAACCCAACTCAACCTCGCCTAAATCATGTGATTTTGTAGGGGACTATGGAACCCTACCACACTACTTTATATATAACTAATATATTGTAGAGGGCTAAGGTGGGTGTGCTGTTGTAGTGCATAATTGTTAGGGCGATAAGTGGGTTAATATGCGCTTAATAAGGTGCTTAGTAAAAGGAATAGACTTAAAACTACATAATAGGTAGCTAACACAAAAAACAATTATACTTTGTGTCTGTAAAGTCCTATAAAACCTGCAAATACTATGTGGGTGTCTGTAAAGCTTAGTTTATATTTGTAAAACTGTCTGTAAAACTGCTTAAACCTCTTATAGACAGCTTTGTACGTCTATCTGTAAGTTCCTTACTAATCCTCTATTTAATGATAACCCTTCTTAAATGATAACTTTAAATGATGCTTTTACAATGTCTTTTAGACTAGCTATATATATTAAGGTGCCCTAATATGAGAACAACAATTACTTAGATTAGCTGACCCAACCCAACTCAACCTCGCTTAAATCATGTGATTTTGTAGGGGACTATGGAACCCTATCACATACGTCCCCCCTTAAGAAAGTAGTCGCCCTCTAACTATAGCTGCTGTCCCTTACAGACGCTTTATAGGTCTATACAACTTTTATAGGCTTATAAACCTTAATCCTAGTTTGTAAACTGCTTGTAAACGTCTATAAACTATAAAATAGAATGTAAAGAAATACAAAAACAACAAAAAGAGCGGTATAGTAAGACAAATAAAACGTGTTAGTTTAAGTCTTCTACTTTTATAGCAAGTTGCCCTTATCGTCCTTTTTGAATTTGACATACTCTCTCTTCTACTTTTTAGTTAGTATTAAAGGTACTATTACCAACCTTCCCGGCTTAGGTGCGTCTTGCATTAGAGTGTCTACTTCAATTAGCTGCTAGGCATTTTGCTGGATCCAAGCACTTCTACGAATAAGAGCTTTTATTTGTAATAGTAACTCTTTATCCTTACTACTTTCAAACTCTTCTAGGCCGTTACCGTCCTTACTTTCAACTTCCTTATTTGTAACTAGTCTGTAAAAGCAATTTTAGATAATAAACTTTTTTGGACGATTACCTAAATAGGTGCTAGCTAGCTGTATCCTATCGAATTCCTTTAAAATGTATGTCCCTTTTTTAGGAATAGCTTTACAGACTCTATACGGACCTAGCTACTTGTAAGAAAGCTTCTAATTTTGTAACATGTCAACCTTAGTAATAGAGTTGTACTTTAAGACAAGGTCTCCTTCTTTAATTTCTATCTAGCAGATCTAATAGGTCTAGTTAAAAGACTCCTTGCTTTCCATCTGCTTTTTCTGCTTTTATAAACGTACTTCTTCAAGATCCTCGTCCTAGCCTATTAACTGTCTTGTATGGAGTGCTAGAAGCTCTACTTGGCTTGTAACCTTCTCCTATTCTAGCACGCGCTAAGTCTAGAATTTCAACTTGATTGGGAGTACTACCTCTTATTTGTAAACCACCTAAAACGGTGTCTGCCTAGTAGGTTGATAAATAGAAGTCTAATCTGCAAAGAGCATAGTAGAAAGGTTCCTTACCTAGCTTCTAAGTCCTCTATTTATAAGCTTAGCTAGAGCGTCCGTAATAGGTTTGTAGCCCTACTCTATCATCCTATTTGCTAGTAGGTGGTACGTAGACACTTAGACCCGCTTTATCCTATACTTCCTAGTAAAAGCCTTAACTTATCCCTTATTCTTAAGTCCCCTATTAACAACTAGTCTCCTAAAACATCTATAACAACAAACTACGTCTTCTTATAAAAAATTGGCAATTGCAGCTAAATTAGCACTTAATAGAGCTCGCGCTTCTACCTATCCATTAAGGTTGTCTCTAGCTACAACAAGGTAGTTCTTCCTTTTGCAAGGTGGCATGTGGATTACGTTTAAACCTATCTTCTCAAACAAGGTACTCGACTAAGTTGGACATAAAGCTTCCTTTAAACGATAAGGGTTATAGAGTTAACACCTATTACAGCTTGCAACAAATTCTTAGACGTCCTTGTAGCAATTGTCCTAATAATACTAGTCTGCAACTTATTTGTAAGTGCTTTCCCTACCCTTATAGCTAAACTCCTTATATAATTCCTTTAAGATTTCTGCTTTATAAGCGTCTAAATTAATAACTAAGCGTTAAGGTAGGGTTTTACTTGCTTTCTAATATAAGTTCCCGTTTGCAACTGTATATAAAAGTGCCTTTCTCTTAAAATTTTAGAATTCTAACTTATTTATGCCTTTTAGCTTCCTTAAAGAGGTTAGATATTAAGTGATCTTCTAAGAGTCTTCTAAGTAGCTGTTTGTAAGCAGATTCTTATTTGTAATGCCTTCTTCTACTACAACTAGTGCTATATTAAAGGCATTAAGTTTGGCATTAATAAAGTCTTTAATGTCTACTTTATTTGCTTTATTAATGTCGTCCGACTTTGTGTGTGGTCTTTAAGACAGTCTGTCTGTTATAGTATGCTTAGTTCTAAGCATATAGTAGACCTTGAAGTTAAAGAGTTAGATGTAAGCAATCCACCTTGTAATAAGAGCTCCAAGTAGGTTTGTAGTAGAGCGATTTAATTGAGCAACTAAGACACTTATATCTATTTTAAGTATAAAATGCACTTTGTAAAGCTAGTAGTAGACCTTCTATATAGCTTTTAGGATACTACGACACTCCCTCTTTGTAGCATTATAATTCTACTCAGCTAGGTTTTAAAGCCTACTCTTATACTAAGTCGGGTGCTTCCACTTAGAATCGTCTAATTGTATTAATATAGCTCCTCAACCTTTAAGACTCGCATTAACAGCTAGGATGATCTCCCTAGCTCCTTCTATATAAACAATCTTAGTTAGAGCTAGTACGCTTGTTAGAGCTACTTTAAGGGTATTTATTGTATTATCTTAATCTGCTTCTTACTGCTAGGGCACTCCCTTCTTAAAAAGACGATATATAGGCTTAGTAATAGTAGAAAAGTCCTTAATCTAAATCTAGTAATAGACACAAACCCTTATAAAAGCTCGTGCTTCCCTAATATCCGCGTAGGGTTTCCATTTAAGGATCTTAATAACCTTTGTACTGTTTAAAGTCCTACCTTCTATTCTACAAACAAAACCTACAATCTTAATCTTATCTATGTAGAACTATAATTTCAAGCTAATAGTGCACCTAGCTCTTTCTAATAGTATGAGGGTCCTATTTAGGGCTTAAATATGCTCTATTACAAACTGCTTAATGCCTAAGAGCGCTTCCTTATTATTATATGCAGACAGTAGGCCTTTAACTCCTATATCGTTTAAAAAAGGGAGATAATCCTTAAGGATTAAGTCTTTAAGAATTTTAGTTACAATCCGTACAAACTAGGCAACTAAGTTTGTAGCACCTTGTAGAAGCGTAGTTATCTGTAAAAGTCTAATAGGTGTCTAGAAAGCTGTTAAGTCCCTACTTTTAACATCTAGCTCAATTTGGTCGTACTTAAAGAAGAGATTAATTATTAAAGCTATCTAATAACTTGCAAACTCTTTAAAGAACTTGTTTATAAATAGAAGGAGGTTGGCGTCCTATATAGTGCGTCTATTTATTTTTATAGCAGCGTTTATTAAGTGGTACGCCTTGCTCTTCTTTTCTATTAGGAACTATAAGTTTCTATACGGACTATTGTAGTATTTGAGGACTTTATTCTTAAGTCTCTCACATAGCATCTTAATAGCTATAGGCTGTAAAGCTCTAAGAATAAGGAAGCTGGGGACCTATTACGCTTTATGCTTAATTGTCTTAATAACTTAAGGTAGTACCACTTTAAGTCTAACCTTCTTAATATGTAAGAAATTAAATGCAATAGCCTTTTCTTAATTATAAAGTATTTCTAGGAATAGCTCTTTTTCCTTTAGCTAGAGATTGTCTCCTACAATAAGGTCCTTAATACGCTTCTCTGTAAGGCGAGAACCCTTTTGCACACTAGAAAACTTAAGGGTAATCTAGTTTGAAAACTACTTTAAATCTTAGTAGGGAACATCTTCTGCCTTCAATTTTTCAAACTAGTCTAAACACCCTTTAAGCTTAAAACTATCTGTCTTCTTAGGGTCTACCAGACGGACCTTATTAGCCTTCGTCTTATATGCAGTTGCTACTTGAAACCTTAGAAATTGCCGTCCAAAATAGGGGTCCTAGCAGAAAGAAAAGTCGTCTACAATCCTTAACAGTTTGTACCTACTTGTACTAAGCTCTTTCACTCTAATAGCCCTTAAGCAAAACACCTAAATAGCCCCTACACGCTTTACTAACACTTGCAGACGTCTTATAAGTCCTTAAAGCTTTTTATGGGTCCTTATAGGTCTCCTTAGGCCTGTAAAACCTATAAAACCTGTAAAACCTGTAAAACCTCTTCCTATTTGCAAGCTACTTGTAAACCCTCCTATAAAGTCCTTATAGTTACTTGTTGTAGAGGGCTAGGGTGGGTGTGCCGTCGCAGTGCACGATCGTCAGGGCGATAGGTGGGTCAGCGTGCTCTCAATGAGGTGCTCAGCAGAAGGAATGGGACCCAAAACCACACAATAGGTAGCCAACACAAGAAACAACTGCATTCTGCGTCCGTAAAGTCCTATAAAACCTGCAAATGCCATGCGGGTGTCCGTAAAGCTCAGTCCATGTCTGTAAAACCGTCCGTAAAACTGCCCAATCCTGCCGTGGACAGCTTCGTACGTCCGTCGCGCGTCCCTTGCTGATCCCTATCTGGTGATGACCCTTCCCGGATGATGACCTTGGATCATGCCTCCACAATGTCCTCCGGACCAGCTATATACATCAAGGTGCCCCGGTATGGGAACAACAATTGCCCAGATCAGCTAACCCACTCCAACTCAACCTCGCCTAAATCATGTGATTTGTAGGGGACCACGGAACCCCACCACAATAATTAAGTAGATTTGCTGCCTTTTACAGAATTTGTTTATAATAATACTTTTAATAATTCTATTACAATATCTCCTAATTAGATAAGGTACAAAGTAAATTTAAACACCTATTAAGAAATTAAGGACAATCTTAAAAAGGGGGAGATACTAATAGCAAAAGATAAAGCTGAAGTAATTATTTAACTCTAAAAGGAATTAGAGTGTTACTAGGAAGAGGCTAAAGAAATACAAGTAAAATATTATAATAAACGTTATACCTTAATCAAATACTTTATTAGCAAACTAGTCTTATTATCAGCTTAGAACATTAAGACAGCTTAGCTAAGTAAGAAGTTAAAGTACTACTAGCTAAAACCTTTTAAAATTAAAGAGCATATTAGGAAACAAGCATATCAACTAAAACTGCTATTTTAATATAAGTTGATTTATAATATGTTTTATATGTTTTTACTAGAGCTATACTAGTAACATCCTAGCAAGGAACTTAAAGAGATAGCCTTTAAGATTGTTAATAGTAAAAAATAATAGGAAGTAGAAAAAATACTAGCTTATAAGACTATACAACAAAGTGGTATTGATTGATTGATTACTTATACACTAGCCTAGCTAAGTAGCTATATAGAACTTCTATAACTTGTACAAATTAGGAAAACTGGAGAACAGATGAAAAACCTAATTGCAATATGTCCTTGCCTGCAGTGGCCTTGTAAGCCGCTAGCGTGCTACTTGCGTTCTGCTTGTAACTAGCAGCCTGTAATACCGTAAAGTGTTTCAGCTAGAGCTTGCCTAGCTGTATAATAAGGTCCTTGCTAAGGAGAATTGTTGGAGCCGTCCAGTCTCCATAAGCCACTAGCAGAGCCGTTTCGCTCCTTCCAGCGAGTTGGTCAGCTAGTGGTAATCCAGCGTGCCGCCTGCATAAAGCAGGTGACGTCTCTCTTCCTCTAATTCGCAATGGATAGCTATATGTTTTGGGGTTTCAGCACCTTCCCTGCACCGGCACTCTTCTGCTAGGACTCCAGGGACTCTCCTGCGTCGTAGGAAGTGCGCTAGGCCTATGCATCCTGTCCTAGCTTGGACTAGGAGTGAGCTTTCGGCCTTTTAGAGGTGCTCGTGAAGTTGGAGCCGGTTGGGCGCTGGCTCTTCGCTGGCTCGACGCCGCTCGTCTATGTCCGGCCTCGTTGTCTTCTTCCACCTCTCCTTCTAGTAGTATAGGATGGTCTGTTGGGCCCTTAGCGTCTCACTGGGGGCCTGCCTGTCCCTAGCTCCTCTGCTTGTCTACCTCTTCGCCCACTCGTCTAGGGCCTTGCTGCGGGCTCCTAGGTCCCCTCTTCGTCTATGGCCACGCGTGCGTAGCTTGGCCCGTACGCTGGCGCAGGCCTGGCGTATCACCGCCGCCTGGCCAGAGTCCTCTAGCCTCTTGCGGAAGCTTGCGAGTCTGCTGTCTAAGTAGATATCTAGTGGTGGAACGTGGGTTTCCGTCTCTAGCCTCTTTATAGGTGTAGCCCGGAAGGCTCCAGCTACTGTGTGGAGGTAGGAGTTTTGGATGGGCCTTATCCTTGCTGCTATACCCTTAGGTTTCGCTAGCGTCTTCCCCGGCTGGTGCCAGCACGGGCTTGCGAAGGCTAATAGCGGTCGTATGACTGCTGTGTAGATTGTCCTGGCCTTCAGAAAGGTAGCTCCCCAAGTCGAAGCTGTAACCCTAGTTAGCGCTAGCGTTTGTCGTGCGGCACGCCGGCGTAGCTCTCGTAAATGGCCGCTCCAGTTTAGCTTTGTGTCTAGCCATACGCCTAG
>Ga0335074_10017813_pt1 | contig 10026 bp, 9 predicted proteins | sample Lox_Sample_23_FD_206715 | JGI IMG/M metagenome (GOLD analysis project Ga0335074, IMG submission 206715) | Soil microbial communities from Loxahatchee National Wildlife Refuge, Florida, United States - Lox_Sample_2.3 | ecosystem: Environmental > Terrestrial > Soil > Wetlands | place: USA: Florida...
AGCTGCGCGTACCAGCGTTTCGGTGCAACCGCCATCGTGCGTTGTGCGGCGATGTCGCTCGTTGTCATAAGTCGGCCTTGGTCCGCACCCGCCGGACCGAAGTCCGGCATTCTACTTCAAAAGTCGGTGGCGCCGACAATCCTGTCGGCGCTCTTATGCCTCACGTTGTACACTTCCCGTCATCAAATCATTCACGGGGGAATAAATGCCAATCACCGAAGAGATGATCGAGAAGCTCACGCTCCGCGAGATGATCGAAAACTGGGTCGTCTGGCGGGACGCTCTAATGTGGGAAAAATTCCGCGCCCTCTGGCACGACGACGGCCGCATGATGGCCACCTGGACGCAGGGCACCGCCGACGAATTCATCGAAATGAGCAAGCAAGGCTTCGCCAAGGGTGTCCGCATCCTGCACTTCCTCGGCGGCAGCACGATCGAAGTCCGCGGCACCCGCGCCTTTTCGCAAACCAAAATGACGATTGCGCAGCGCGCTCTCGTCCACGATGTGATGTGCGACGTCGTCTGCACCGGGCGCTTCTGCGACTTTTGGGAAAAGCGCGCCGGACGCTGGGGGCTCGTCCTCCGCCAGCCGATCTACGAAAAAGATCGCATGGATCCGGTCGATCCCGCCGCCAAGCTCACCCTCGATCAAAAGCTCCTCGCCACGTTTCCCGAGGGCTATCGCCATCTCGCCTACCTGCAAACGCAGATCGGCTACAAAATCAAGATGGATATGCCTGGGCTCACCGGCCCCGAAGTCGAGAAGCTCTACGCTCGCAGCGCCTCATGGCTTTCCGGCGCGCCGCTGTGATCGCTGTCGGCATCTCCAGGACACGATCGCGAAGCGTTTATTCGCCGGCGCGAGCTTTTTGAAAAGCAACGAGCGTCGAGCTTCTGATGCAGCGGCAAATTCTACATATCGGGGAAAAATCGCTATACAATGTTTTCTCCATCGGCCGCATCTTCTTTGCGTGCGATTTCGTCTAAACGGCAGGAGGGCAGCAAACATGAATCTCGTCCGCAAGTTCGGGCTCTTGTTGGGACTCGTTCTTTTGTTCGTTCCCCTCGTGGGCGCCCAGGGAACCACTTTCAAAGCAACTCTTTCCGGCAAACAGCAAAATCCGCCGATTGACACGCCGGCTCACGGCACTGCCACTTTCACGCTCAGCGCCAGCGGCAAGAGCCTCACGTATCGGCTCTATGTGGCGGACATCGACAGCGTCTCCATGGCTCACATCCATATCGGCCCTGAAGGTCAGGAGGGTCCCGTCGCCGTATGGCTCTATCCCTCGAAGCCGCCTGCAGTCATAAAGAAGGGCAAGTTTACGGGCGTGCTCGCTCGCGGCACCATCACCGAGGCCAGCCTCATGGGTCCGCTCCAGGGAAAGACGATCGCTGATCTCGTGAGCGACATCAAAGACGGCAACGCGTACGTCAACGTTCACACCACCGCGCATCCCGAGGGAGAAATTCGCGGCCAGATCAAGTAGCGCGGGCGTTCCTTGCGTGGCTGAGCGCGATTCTTCGTAAGGAGCGCTGTCTGCCTACGCATTGTCACTCGAAAGGCGCGCTGCCTGCGCCATAAGGTAGTTGCGCTCCGGGAGGCTCCCCGTTTTCCCCGCTGCCGCGCGATAGCACTTCGCTGCGCTGTCGCGCTCGCCGGCAAGTTCGAGGAGGTGCGCCCGGACCGCTTCCATGCGGTGATGGCTCGCTACGCGAGCGTCCGCCCTGAGCGCATCCAGCAGCTCCAATCCTTTCACCGCGCCGTGCACCATCGCCGCCGCAATTGCATGATTCAACGCCACCATTGGATTGTCGGACATGCGCTTGAGAAGTTCGTAGAGCGCGAGTATTTGTGGCCAGTCTGTCTCCGCGGCGCTGGCGGCTTCGTCGTGGACCGCCGCGATCGCCGCTTGCAGTTGATAAGGCCCCACTGTCCCCTTCGGCAAAGTTTCTGAGAGGAGCGCCACGCCTTCCTCGATCTGCACCCGGTTCCACAGCGACCTCTCTTGTTGCATCAGGGGAACCAACTCGCCGTGATCGTCGGTTCGCGCCAAGCGCCGCGCGTCGGTCAGGAGCAGCAGCGCGAGCAGCCCCGCCGCCTCCGCGTCACCGGGCTGCAGCCGCTGGACGATCCGCGCCAGCCGTATTGCCTCGTGCGACAAATCCGTCCGCTGCAGCTGTGTTCCCGTGCTGCTCGTGTAGCCCTCGTTGAAAATCAAGTAAAGGACATGCAGGACGGAGCGCAATCGCTGGGCCCGCTCTTCAGCGCTCGGCAGTTGGAAGGGAACTCCGGAATTCTTGATGCTCTCCTTCGCGCGGCTGATCCGCTGAGCCATCGTCGCTTCGGGCACAAGGAACGCGTGCGCGATTTCCGCCGTCGTCAATCCGCCCACAGCTCGCAGCGTCAGCGCGATCGCGGAGGCGGGTGTCAGCGCCGGATGGCAGCACATGAAGACCAGGACGAGAGTGTCATCCTCCTCCGGCGCCGTTTCAGCAGGGGCCGATTCGGTGCTGCGCGGTGCCTCTTGCACCGCATCGTTCTCTCTCCGTCGCCGGGCCGATTCGCTGCGGATCTGGTCCGTCATCCGCCGGGAAGCGACCCGCGTGAGCCACGCGCGCGGATTTTCCGGCAGCCCGTCCCGCGGCCACTGGGTTGCCGCCGCGATCAGCGCTTCCTGCACGGCATCTTCTGCCGCCGCGAAATCACGAAATCGGCGCGCCACGATCCCGAGCACTTGCGGCGTCAGTTCGCGCAGCACATCCTCGATCGCGGCGCCTCCCGGTTGTCCGCCCTCCGTCACCGGGTCCACTCTTCGGGGGCGGTGCTCATCACTTGCCGCACTTCGATGGGCATATTCCCCGCCACGCCGCCGGGTCCCGGTCCCGCCGACACACGCGCCGCGATGGCGCAGGCCTGCTGCTCGTTTTCCACGTCGACGATCCAGTAGCCCGCGAGAAACTCTTTCGATTCGGGGAAAACGCCGTCCGTCACCGGCGCTCCGTCTTTCCCCGCGCGAACAATTTTCGCCTGGTCCGGAAACGCCAGTCCTTCCGTCGCGACGAAAACGCCCTGGTCCTTCAGCTCCTTGCTGAAGGCGCGCATGAACATCACGTTTCGCTTCAAATCTTCTTTCGGCCACTTCGCATACGCGTCAAAATCCGCCTTCTTCGCGTTCATCATCAAAATGTATTTCACGATTGCTCTCCTTTTTTCGCGACATTTGTTCCGATCTGGATTCCCTTTGCAGCCGTTGCCTTCACGGGTCAACTTACTGGTGAGAGCCTGCCTTCGCTCGCGCGAAATCCTCAGTGCGCAAACCTTCGCACCTCAATGGGCATATTGGTGGGCACTCCCCCGGGCCCGGGCGCGGCGGAAATTCGCCCCGCAATCGCGCAGGCCCGCTCCGGCGTCGCAACATCCACTATCCAATATCCCAGCAAAAACTCCTTGGACTCCGGGAAGATGCCGTCCGTAATCGGCATGCCGTTTTTCTCCCCGCGCACCATCTTGGCTTCGTCCGGGCCGGACAACCCCTGTGTTGCGACAAACTCGCCGGACTCGGTCAAATCCTTATTGATCGAGTGCAGCGCCGCCATATGCGCATCTACGTTCTCCTTCGACCACGCGCGGTATGTGTTGACTCCTGCTTTCGACCCCGACATCAGCAAAATGTATTTCATGGTGTCTCTCCTTTGCTCTGGCGCTGATTGCGCGCTTTCACAGGTGAGTCGGAGCGGGCAGGCGGTTCTCGACATCGCTTGGCGCGGTTTTTTCGAAGCAATCGATGGCCGTGCATCTCGATTCCGGGCTTCGCCTTAGATTCGCCAAGAAAATCTGCTGCAAGACGGGCATCCAGGATGCCCCTAGCGGGAGCTTAAACTCGCCCTAATTGGCGGAAATCGCACGTTTTTGGCGCATGGCGCGTTCTCGGGCATGCCCCATAGTACTCGTCCTCGGTTGTCATTCCGCGGGCAGGTGTGTTATACTCTTTTTGCGCTTGATACTTTCGGTTGTGTTGTGCGGTCCCTCTGGTGCAAGACTTGATCTGAGAACACCCGCCTTCAGTTTTCACCGTACGTCTTCAGCGTAATCTAAAACAAGACTGGCCAAGAGCCGATTGCGGCTGCCCAATTCGTGCGGCCCGACCTCTTCCGCCAGCAAGAAAGCAAAATGCAGAATTTCTCAGAATTACCCATCTCTTCTTCGATGAAGGAGAGACTGGCGGCGGCAAACTTCGTCGTTCCTACACCGGTGCAAGCCGCGACGATCCCGCAAGCCATTGAAGGAAAGGATGTGCTGGCGACCGCTCAAACCGGGACCGGCAAGACCCTGGCGTTTCTGATCCCGATCATGGAACGGCTCGCCGCGCGAAACACGGCTGGAATTGCCGCACTCGTGCTCGTTCCGACGCGCGAACTGGCCATGCAGGTGGTGGAACAGTATAACGCGCTGCGCGGCAGGCATCTCGCGCCCGCGGCGCTCGTGGTAGGCGGCTTGGCCGAAGGGCCGCAATTGACGGCCATCCGCAAGGGGGCCCGCATCGTGGTGGCGACACCCGGCCGGTTGGAGGACTTTCTCGACAGGGCGCTCGTGCAGTTCGCAGCGCTGCAAACGCTCGTGCTGGACGAAGCAGACCGCATGCTCGACATGGGATTTCTTCCGGCGATTCGCAGAATCGTGGCGATTCTTCCGAAAAACCGGCAGACGATGTGCTTCTCGGCAACGATGGAAGGATCGGTGGCGCATCTCGTGAAAGACTACCTGAGGAATCCCGTGCGCCTCGCGTTCGGATCGACGCTTAAGCCATCCGAGAACGTGCGGCTTCAGGCGTTCGAAGTACCCGCGGATGCCAAGCAGGACATGCTGCATCACCTGCTCGCGCGCGAAAGCGGCCGATGCCTGGTCTTCTCGCGCACAAAACGCGGGACCGAAAGAATCACGAGGGCTCTCGTGCGACAGGGTATCAACGCCGCCATGATCCACGGCGACCGCTCGCAATCGCAGCGGACCGCCGCTCTCGCGGGATTTCAGCGGGGGCAGTACAAGGTGCTGGTGGCGACGGACGTGGCCTCTCGCGGAATCCACGTGCAGGATATCGCCCACGTGATCAACTACGACTTGCCGGAACTGGCGGAAAACTTCATCCATCGCGTGGGACGCACGGGAAGAGCCGGCGAGCGCGGCGTGGCATCCACGCTTTTCTCGAGGGACCAGCGGACGGAACTATTTCAGCTGGAACGCACGCTCGGCCTGCGCATCGAAAGAATGCCAGTCGATACGAACTCGTTTGAAAAGAGCAGGAACGAGACCCGAGAGTACGCCCATCGCGCGCCATCCGCATTCAAAGGCACGCTGATCCGGCTGCCGGGAGAATTCCTCCAGGCGCAGATGGAGAGCTAATTTCCGCGCGGATTTTAGGAAGGAATTTCCGCATGTGATGGTATGGTCTTGAGGGCCCGACGAAGTCCGGGCGTCACCTCAGAAGGAGAGAGCTTTGGCGCTTGCAATTCGCGAAAAGGACGAACGAGTTCAAAGTCTCATCAGTGAGAAGGGGAGGGAACCGCGCTATTTGCTTCGCGATGAAGCGAGCGACGCGCTCGCGGGCGAGCCGCGCCCGCTGGACGAAATTAGCAGCGTGTTTCCGTCGTTTGACGCTGATGGCGCGCATCTTTCCGAAGATACCGCCGTGGAGAGCGTCGCGCGCGTGCTCGATGCGACCGATCCGGCAGAGTTCGAGGGGCACGATCCGCACGCGAGCCCGGAGGGAGGCCGGGGCGAGGAAGTCGGAATCGACGAGACGGCGCACCTTCTTGACAAGACGAACGATCCGGTGCGGCTATACCTGCGCGAAATGGGAAGCGTGCCGCTGTTGAAGCGCGAAGGAGAGGTGGCGCTCGCAAAGCGCATCGAGCGGGGCCACAGTCTGGTTCTCAAGACAATCTCGCGGTCTCCGCTGATCCTGCAGGAGCTGATCGCCGTCGGCCGGGACGTGCGCGAAGGCAAGCGTTCGATCAAGGAGATCGTCCAATTCGGCGAGGAAGAGCTGACGCCGGAGCAGCTGGACGACAAAACCCGCCAGACCTTGCGGATCATCGACCGCGTCGAAAAGCTTTACAAGAGCGGGCTGAAACAGCTCGCCCGGTTTGAGAAGACGCCGAAGTCGAATAAGCGCGCCTACGCGCGAGCGGCCCGGCAGCTTTCGAGAACGCGAATCGAGATGTCGCTCCTGGTGCGCTCGATCAATTTCAATCCGGGCGAGCGGAAGCGGCTGATCGGGAAACTGCGGCACACGGTCGAGCGGGTTCATACATTGGAGCGCGACTGCGCGCGTCTCGAACGGCGCGTTGCCGGCGCCCGGGGAAGCGCGGCTGCCGAAGCGAGCCGCGAACTGCGCGCGCGCCGGCGCGAGCTGGAGGAGATCGAAGAATCGAGTCTGGTCGGGCTGGTGTCGTTGAAGCGCTCGCTCGGTCCGGTGCTGCGCGGCGAGGCGGAAGCGGAACAAGCGAAAAAGGAGCTGACCGAGGCGAACCTGCGACTCGTGGTTTCCATCGCCAAGAAGTACACGAACCGCGGGCTGGAATTTCTCGATTTGATTCAGGAGGGGAATATCGGGCTGATGCGGGGCGTCGACAAGTTCGAGTGGCGCCGGGGATACAAGTTTTCCACCTACGCGACCTGGTGGATCCGCCAGGCCGTTTCGCGCGCGATTGCCGACAAGGCGCGGACGATTCGGGTGCCCGTGCACATGTTCGAAGCCATCAACAAGCAGCTTCGCGCCAGCCGGCAGCTGGTGCAGGAGCTTGGCCGCGAGCCGACCTCGGAAGAGATCGCGCAGCGGATGGAAGTGAGCGTCGACGAAGTGCGCAAGAATAAGAAGATCGCGCAGCGCCCGGTGTCGTTCGAGGCCCCGATCGGCGAGGACGAGGAGTCGCACTTGGGCGACCTGCTCGAGGACAAGGCGGTGATTTCTCCTTCGGACGCCGCCATCAGCCGGAACCTGAAGGAAAAAATGGCCTCGGTGTTGAAGACGCTGACGCCCCGCGAAGAGAGCATCATCAAGATGCGGTTCGGGCTTGACGATGGGGGTGAGCGAACGCTCGAGGAAGTCGGCAAGACGTTTGCGGTGACTCGTGAGCGCATTCGCCAGATCGAAGCGAAGGCGTTGCGGGCGCTGCGGCATCCGACGCGCTCGGGCCAATTTCGGGTCTTCTTGCAGGGCTCGCTCTAAAAGACGTTCGGCTTGCAGTTTGCGATGGACAGAGCAGCATGCGCCGGTAACGCCTGGGTGGTTGTCGATCGGAACTCGAAATCCAAGGAGGGCTACATGGCCACTACATTCCTCAAACGCCAGAAAGAAATGAAGAGGCTTGAAAAACAGCGCGAGAAAGCAGAACGCCGCGCGCAAAAGAAGCTCGCAGAAAGCAAAGGCACAGACGCCCTGGACGCGCTAATTTCGACCGACAGCGATCCGTGGAGCGACAACCCCGTCGGCCCCGAGCCGGAGTCCAAGAACTAGCAGCCGCGCTTCGCCGAATGAGCTTCGCGGGAAACTCCCGCGAAGCCTCATGAAGCAATTTGCACGTCGTCGTATTGGCAGCGAGATTCAAGGCCCCCGTTTTCGCAGCGCCCCGAAGTTTCCCCACAAGTTGTGCGAGAATACGCTTCGCCGTTCGCCATGCATGAATATTCAACTGGGAGATTCTGAATGAGCTTCCTTCTCGCCGATTCCTGGCTGATCACGATGAACGCACAGCGCGAAATTCTGGAGAGCGCCAGCGTATGCGTGGAAAAAGACCGCATCGCGGCGATAGGAACGCGGCAACAACTGCAGCAGCGCTTTCCCGCCGCGGAAGTAATCGACTGCAAGGGTCGCATCGTGATGCCGGGAATGGTGAACACGCACACGCACCTTTTCCAGACGCTGTTGAAGGGCCTGGGCGACGACATGGTGCTGAAGAAATGGTTCACGTGCATGACGGGACCGAGCGGCGTGCACCTGACGCCCGAGGATGCGCACGTCGCGGCCCTGCACGGCTGCGTCGAATCGATTCGCTCGGGAGTGACGACCCTCGTCGATTTCATGTACGTGCACACGAAGCCGGGCATGATCCAGTCGGTTGTGGAGGCGTTTGACGAGACGGGCATGCGCGGGTTTGTGTGCCGCGGGTTCATTTCGCTTGGCGAGGAGTATGGCGTGCCACGCGAGCTAATCGAGGAACCCGAGCATGCGATCGGCGACGCGCGCGATCAGATGCGGCGCTACAACAAACCGGGAGCGCGCGTGCAGGTGGGAGTCGCGCCGAATATGATCTGGGCAGTCGATGAAAAGGGCTATCGCCTGACCCGCAAGCTTGCGGACGAGGAGCACGCGCTGATCACGACGCACGTGGCGGAGACCACATTCGAGCTGCAAACGGCGGCCTCACGCTACGGGCAGACCGACACCGAGTTTCTGAGCGAGATCGGCTTTCTCGGCCCGGACGTTCTCGCGGCGCATTGCGTCCATTGCAAGCCGCACGACATCCGGATTCTGCTCCACCACGGCACGAAGGTGGCGCACAACCCCTGCAGCAATATGTATCTCGCGTCGGGATGCCCTCCGATTCCGGAAATGCTGCTGGCCGGAGTGACGGTGGGGCTGGCGTCCGATGGCCCGGCGAGCAGCAACAATCACAGCCTTTTCCAGGCCATGAAGTTTGCCGCGCTGATCCAGAAAGGGTTTCATCAGGACGCGACGATCATTACGGCGGAAAAGGTTCTCGAGATGGCGACGATCGACGGCGCGCGCGCCGTGGGACTCGAAGCCGAAATCGGATCGATCGAGGTGGGGAAGAAAGCCGATCTCGTGGTGCTCGACTATGAGAATGCGTTCATGACGCCGATCCATCATCCAGTGTCGGCGATCGTATACTCGGCGCTCGGGCATGAAGTTTCGAGCGTGATGATCGACGGGCGCTTCGTGATGCGAGACGGAGTGGTGACCGGCGTGAACGAGGGGGCCGTGCGGCGCCAGGCGCAAATCAACGCGGACGGCCTTGCGCGCCGGGCAGGCTCGGATCAGTTTAAGAAGCGGCCGTGGCGCTCGATGACAATTTAGGCCGCCGGAGGCGCGCGGCGGCGCGTGCGTGTCAGTCCTTGATATAGGGCGACATCAAAGCGGCGGGCTGCACGGCTTTGCTGCCAAATAGACCCGAGATCGCGAGGATCGTCACGACGTACGGCAGCGCCAGCAGGAGCTGGGAGGGAATTCGCGTGCCGAAGACCTGCAGCGAAAGTTGCAGGGCGTCGCAAGCACCGAAAATCAGCGCCGCGCCCACGGCTTTCAGCGGATTCCAGCGCCCGAAGATGACGATTGCCAGCGCGATGAATCCTTCGCCGGAAGTGACCGCTTCGCGGAAGAGGCCCACCTGCGCGAGCACGATATACGCGCCGGCCATCCCGGCAGTTGCGCCGGAAATCAGAACACCCAGGTAACGAATCCGATCGACGGATATTCCAGCCGAATCCGCGGCTGCCGGATTTTCTCCCGAAGCGCGCAGGGCGAGGCCAAAGTGCGTGCGAAACAGAACGAAATTGCCGATCACGGCCAGTGCGAGCGTGAGGTACAGCAGAATCGTTTGCCCGAAAAGCACGGGGCCGATCACGGGAAGATCGCTGAGATAGCGAATGTGAAGCGGGTGGAACATGGCGATGCTTTCGGGCAGGGCCGAATCGCCGAGCGCGCGCCGATAAACGGCGCTGGCGATGCCGAGCGCGAGCACGTTGAAAACGAGTCCGGTGACGACCTGGCTGGCCTTTACGGTGACGTACATCCAAGCCAGGAAAACGCTCGCGGAGATTCCTACGATCATGGCGACGAGGAGAGCGAACCACGCCGTGCCGGTGAATAAGGACACGAGAAAGCTGGCGAGGGCGCCGAGAAGGATCGTCCCCTCAATTCCCAGGTTCAGCACGCCGCCGCGCTCGGCGAAGGTCTCACCGAGGGCGGCGAGCAGCACGGGGCCGGCGAGACGAATGCTGGC
>Ga0335074_10017814_pt1 | contig 10026 bp, 8 predicted proteins | sample Lox_Sample_23_FD_206715 | JGI IMG/M metagenome (GOLD analysis project Ga0335074, IMG submission 206715) | Soil microbial communities from Loxahatchee National Wildlife Refuge, Florida, United States - Lox_Sample_2.3 | ecosystem: Environmental > Terrestrial > Soil > Wetlands | place: USA: Florida...
TGGACTCGAAGCAATTCGCCGCGTTCTCGGGCGCCGCGGCCACGATCGACCCATCAGCGGGCGGCGCTTTCTCGATGTTCGACGGCCAGGTCACGGGGCGCAACGTCGAGTTGATCGCGGACCAGCGGATCGTACAGGCGTGGCGTCCCGGCAGCTTTCCGCCCGGCGTGTACTCGATCGCGAAATTCGAATTTGCGCCACAGGGTTCGGGAACAAAAGTGATTCTCGACCACACCGGATTCCCCGAGGGCAGATTCGCGGGGCTCGATTCGGGCTGGCACGAACACTACTGGGAGCCGCTGAAGAAATATTTCGCGTAGGCGCTACTCCACACCGCCAGATTGCCCGGATCAGCCGGGACCAAAGGACAACGATGGGTAAGGAGCGTCTCGAGGCGTTCACGGACGGGGTGCTCGCCGTCATCATCACGATCATGGTGCTGGAGCTGACGACGCCTTCCGGCGCAGGCTTCTCGTCGCTGGGCCCGATGGTGCCAGTGTTTCTTGCCTACGCGCTGAGCTTTACCAATGTCGGCATCTTCTGGAACAACCATCACCACATGCTGCACGCCACCGAACGCATCAACGGCACCGTGCTGTGGGCCAATCTGTTTCTGCTGTTCTGGATTTCGCTCGTGCCGTTCGTGATTCGCTGGATGGACGCAGCAGGTTTCGCGGCCGCGCCCACGGCCAGCTACGGCATCGTTCTGGCGATGGCGTCGATCGCTTATTTTCTGCTCGAGCGGTCCATCATCGCGTGCAATGGACCGGACTCGCGGCTGGCGCGCGCGGTGGGCAGCGACCTGAAGACCCAGGCCTCGCTCGCGCTGTACGTGCTCGCGATTGCGCTGGCCTACGTGCGGCCATGGATCGCTATCGCGCTCTACGTGGTGAACGCGCTGATGTGGTTCATCCCCGACCGGCGCATCGAATCGACCGCGTAACTCGCAATCGGGCGGCTAGGCCTGCCGTCGCGCTCGCCGTTGAGCTAGAATTGATTATGGCCGAACGAAAGTTCGCGTCTCATCCTAATTCGGTCCCCGGCGACTTCTACGTCGAATACGAGTGCTGCATATCCTGCGGAGTTCCTCAGTCCTTGGCGCCGGACCTGGTGGCTTGGACCGATGAAAAGTCCCCGCACTGCTATTGGCGAAAGCAGCCGGCAACGCGGGCGGAGCTTAACCGGGCGATCAAAGCACTTTCTGCGCAGGAACTTGGTTGTCATCGATATGCCGGAACGGACCCTGAGATTCTCGCCCGAATCGAACCGGAGCTTTGCGACTACCCGCTTCTTCAGCCCGAGAAAAGTCGCTCGCGGGGCCCCGTTGCCGAGCGCCTCGTCAACTTCGCAACGCTGGACCAAGATGGTCTGCTTGCCAAGATTTGGAAGATGATTGCAGGAAAACGCTAACATCCGCGTGCTCGGTTTGCGCCCGCGGGAGCTAAAATCGATCGTCCATGGACGAAACAGCGATCTACTCGATCATCGGCGAGGAAGGATTTGCGCGGCTCGTCGGCGCATTCTACCGGCAGGTACCGCGCGACGAGATTCTCGGCGCGATGTATCCGCCGGGCGAACTCGCCTCTGCGGAAATTCGCCTGCGCGATTTTCTGATTTACCGCTTCGGTGGCCCGCAGCGCTACATCGAGGAACGCGGCCACCCGCGCCTGCGTCAGCGCCATATGCCCTTCCCCATCGACCAGGCCGCCCGCGACCGCTGGATGCAGCTCATGAACAACGCCTTCGCCGAAGCCGCTCTTCCCGCCGACATCGAATCCTACCTGCGCGCCTTCCTCGATCAAACGGCCACTTTCATGGTCAATCAGGAGTAGTGGATTCCCCTTCGTCAAATTGGGCCGTGGACAGCCGTGTACCCCGTGTGGTATAAAGGCAACCACGGATGAGATTCGGCGAATATCTCCGAGCACGGCGTGAAATGAGAGGCATTTCGCTTCGTCAGTTTTGCGAGCAGCACGGGTTCGACCCGGCGAACGCAAGCAAGGTTGAACGTGGCCTTTTGCCTCCACCCGACACCGACGAAACCGTCGTCCGCTACGGCGTTGCGTTGGGGCTAGCCAATTCATCCCCTGAGATGCGCGAGTTAATCGACATAGCAGCCACAGAGCGCGGGAAGCTGCCGACGGACGTGATGCAGACACCTGAATTGCTCAAGACGCTACCCGCCTTTTTCAGAACCCTACGGGCTCGCAAATCCAGTTTGGAAGACGAGGCAAAAGACCGTTTCTTGTCATATCTCGCCCGTACGAGGGGAATTCCGTACCTGACCACGGACGCAGATGTGATTGTCGACCAAGTGACGCGGCGTAATTTCGACTTCGAGCTTACAGCGCTGGACAGCACCCTGCCGAAGATGGCCCTCGAGATCTTTTCGCTTGTCGATGATGAAAACAATGTCGCCGCCAGTAGACTTCGCCATCAAATCCTTGAGAAACTTGCCGCTGAATTGCGCAGGCGCGGGGTGACGGACTTCGCGATTAGCACTCCCGTGCGGTTCCAACTCCCAAAAGCAGCGATAGATGAATATTGCGGATCCCTCGCCGATTCAATACAGGCGATCACTAAGGGCAATCCCGCGATCCAGGAGTTCGAGGTCGGCGCCTTCAAGGCGAGAAGATATAACGGATTGGGGCCGGTCGTCTTCAGTACGCGGCACTCGTTCTGTCAGGTTGATCCCGCGACCTCAGCATACGGCGCGCTCACGGCAAAACTGGCGCACAAAGAAAGCCAACTGCCCGAGGCGGGGTACGAAAGGGTAATTCTCGTCCTGAACGGAGTCCTATTTGTTCGTCCTGCGGATGCCATATCCGCTCTATCGACAATGGATCTGGATTTTCTACGGAAAACCGATCGGATTTTCTTCGAATCCACAGCCGATCGTTTCGACCTTGTGTATGATCGCGCCGTCCGGCAGAGCTTGGAGAATTGCGACGATCCGCCCGAAGAGGGTATTTTATCGTCTCTTTATCATGAGTGGCTGCGACATCGGATTTACTCCCAGAAACCGGAGGCACTGAGACTCGTTCGGCAAGTAAGCGCACGGAGAGGGAATACCCTTTGGGTACCCGACCGCCAAGTCCGAGAGGCAGTCATCTGGCAGGCCAAGCAGTTAGCAGAAAAAGGTCTGGTGAACGATGCTCTTTGGGTGGCTCGCCACTTTCGTCGCGACCCCGATCCGCAGACTCCACGCGATTCTGATGCTGCCGGTGATGGTCTCAGCCTGCATGAGCAGGTCAAGCGCGGCGAGAAAACCTTCACTATATCGTCGGTGCGCGGCAGCGTCTGCTGGCTGCTCCAGGGCATAGCTCGCAGCGGCGGCGCGGAGCTTCTTTCACAGATTATCGAGATGGTTGAGGAACTCGCTCGAGATGAGAATCTGTACGTCCGGCAGCAGGCTACCGTTCCGCTATTGGAACTGGCGAGTTTGCGCTGGCTAAGAGACGCTGATGGGCGTTTGACTATGGAACCACAGGACAGGCGACGGATTCGCGACTTGGCGTTCGAAATGTTGAGAGCAAACGAGCAGTTCCCCGGGGTCCTCGAGTGGCTCGGAACGGTGTTTGAATACCTTCCGGATATCGATGCCCCCGAGGCGCGCGAGCTCCTGAACACACTGCTCACGAAATGCCCTCGCGGCGAAAAAGATGTTTTTCCGGATCGCCTCATTTACTTTGCTGCGTACAGAGAAAACGACTTTCGGGAGCGGGCCCCGTTCGACTCGCGTGAATTCAAGAATCAACTGTCGAAGCTATTGCGTGGCGAACACGCTGGGCCCAGAGCAAAGGTCGTCTGGCGCATCTCTGGAATGCTCAGCGACAATCCCGAAGATCTGCCGAAGCTCCGGGGCTTTCTGGGGGATGTCGTCGACGGCCCATATGAGGAGACTTCATTTTTTCATCTCTTTGACGCCATCAATGCGCTTCCGTCAGAAGCTCGGACCGAACTTGAGGACATGGTTGCGCGAGCTCGTCAGAAAGAATGCAAGTCGGATTCCGAGTGCCCGGCATTTAGGGGCGCAGCGTCAGGGCGTAGCTTCTGACGTCTCGATCGAACTCCGTTTGCCGATCGCGTGCTACTTACCAAGCAGCTGGCGGGCGATGACCATGCGCTGAATTTCGCTGGTGCCTTCGCCGATCGTGCAGAGTTTTACGTCGCGGTAGAATTTTTCTGCGGGGTAGTCCTTGATGAAGCCGTAGCCGCCGTGGATTTGCACGGCTTCGTTCGCCACGCGCACGGCGACCTCGCCGGCGTACAGCTTCGCCATGCTCGACTCGCGCGTGATGCGCGTGTCGGCGGCGCCCGACGCGATCGCCTGATCGGCAAGCCACGCCGCGCGGTACGTCAGCAGACGCGCCGCTTCGATCTGCGTCGCCATGTCGGCGAGCTTGAATTGAATCGCTTGAAATTCGGCGATCGCTTTGCCGAATTGCTTGCGCTCCTTCGCGTAGCGCACGGCGCATTCGTACGCGCCTTGGGCCATGCCCAATCCCAGCGACGCGATCGAAATCCGCCCGCCGTCCAGAATCTGCAAGCTGTTGATAAACCCCTCGCCCTCGCGCCCCAGCAAATTTTCTGCCGGCACGCGGCAATCCGTGAACACCACTTCGCTCGTATCGCTCGCGCGCAGCCCGAGCTTGTTTTCCTTTTTGCCCGGACGGAATCCGGGCGTGCCTTTCTCAATCACGAACGCCGAAATCCCATGGCTCTTTTTCGCCGCGTCCGTCACCGCCATCGCGACGCAAAAATCCGCATAGTGGCCGTTCGTCGTGAACGTCTTCGAGCCGTTGATCGTCCAGCAATCCCCGGTGCGTTTCGCCACGGTGCGCGTTCCGCCAGCGTCCGAGCCCGCCTCGGGCTCCGTCAGCGACCAGCAGCCGAGCTTCTTTCCCTGCGCCAGCGGAACCACGTATTTCCGCCGCTGTTCTTCGCTGCCGAATTTGAAAATGTGGTTGGTGCAAAGCGAATTGTGCGCCGCCACGATGATCCCCACCGAGCCATCGACGCGCGACAATTCCTCGATGATGATCGCGTATTCGACGTAGCCCATGCCCGCGCCGCCGTATTTTTCCGGAAAGATCACGCCGAGCAGTCCCATCTCGGCCAGCTTGGGAATGATTTCGGAGGGAAACTTCGAGGCTTCGTCCCACTCCATCACGTGCGGAGCGATTTCGCCCTCGGCGAATTCGCGCACGGTGCGGCGGAGATGCTGTTGCTCGTCGGTAAGCGAAAATTCCACGCCCCAGTTATAGCATGCCGCCCTTCACAGGAGTTCGCTGATCCCGAAAAGTTGCCGTATGCGATGACGGATCCGGTCTCGTTCAGATCGCCGAACGCGGGCATGTTTCATGTCGCAAATCCTCTTCCGGGCGTAGCACGAACCATGCTGCCAACGGGAGGCTTGAGAAGGCGTTACATGGCGCGAAAAGGACTGTTTTGGCGCGTTTTTGCCCATTCGAGAGTGGGACGCCTCACGGCGCACGATTTCGTTACAGGTAAAGACCCGCAGCGCCACGCTTACGCCTTTCGGATCAATCGTTTGGCTCGATGGTTTGACACCGCTCGGCGCCGGACATAACATGCCGCGCCAAACCGAGACGAATGGGTCGCGACATACGGAGCGTGCGATGAGACTTCCACCCGGCGTGAGCAGCAAGGATTTCGCCGACGCACTAAAACGGTTGGGCGAGGCGGTCGGTCCGGATTGGGTATTCACGTCGGAGGAGGACATCGACACCTACCGCGATTCGTACTCGCCTTTCTGGCACGAGAGCGAAGAACCGATCCCCTCGGCCGCCGTGGCGCCCGACAATGTCGAGCAGGTGCGGAAAATCGCGCGCATCGCCAGCGCATACAAAATCCCTCTGTGGACGATCTCGACCGGCAAGAATCTCGGCTACGGCGGCTCCGCACCGCTGCTCGGCGGCAGCGTGGTCCTCGATCTGAAGCGCATGGACCGCGTCCTCGAGGTCAACGACAAAAATCATTACGCGCTGGTCGAGCCCGGCGTCAGCTATTTCGATCTTTACAACTACATTCGCGAACGGAATCTGAAAGTATGGATCGATCCTCCCGATCCCGGCTGGGGCAGCCCGATCGGCAATGCGCTCGAGCGAGGCGGCGGCTACACGCCGATGCGCGATCATTTCGACTGTCACTGCGGCATGGAGGTCGTCCTCGCCAATGGCGACCTGGTGCGCACCGGGATGGGCGCGCTGCCGGGATCGAAGACGTGGCAGCAATACAAGTACGGCTTCGGCCCGTTCCTCGACGGCATGTTTTCGCAATCGAATTTCGGCATCGTCACCAAAATGGGTTTCTGGCTGCTGCCCGAGCCCGAGGCGTATCTTTCCGGCAGCGTTTCGGTGCCGAAGCGCGACGACCTCTTCTCCCTCGTCGAAATCTTCGCCAATCTGATCGATTCGAGCATCGTGCAGGCAACGACCACAGTCGTGAGCCCTCTTGCCTTCGCGCGGCCGGGCTCAGAGCTCGCCGGACTGCGCGCCAAAGGCTCGGTGAAAGATCTCGAAGCCTACGCCGCGAAGAATAATCTCGGCTATTGGAGCGTTTCGCTGCCGTTCTACGGCCCGGCGAAAGTGGTCGCCGCGCAGTGGGAATACGCGAAAGATAAATTTGCTGCCGCGATTCCCGGCGCCATATTCACCGACGGAGCGTCGTACCGCTTTCCGCTCAGCGCCGATCAGCTCGCCCAGATCCGCAATCCAGTGCCATTCGGCGTGCCCAGCCTGCAAACATTTTCGATCGGCGGCCCGTTCAGCCAGGGACACATGTGGTTTTCGCCGATCATTCCCATGACCGGCGAGGCGGTGCTCGAAGCGCAAACCGTCTTCGACCAGGTGGCGCGCGATCTCGGAACATCCACCGGCGCGCCCGCCGCGTTTCCGATCTGGTCGTTTTTCGCGCGCGCGTTCGTGATCATCTATTTTTTTCCGATCGAGCACGACGTCGCGAAAAATCAACGCAATCGCGAGATTTTCCGTCGCCTCGTGAAAACGTCGGCGGAGCACGGCTGGGGCGAGTACCGCACGCACACCGCGTTCATGGGCGATGTGATGGACGCGTACTCGTTCAACGACCACGCACTGCTTCGCCTCCACGAGACGGTAAAGGACGCGGTCGACCCGCATGGCATCCTCTCGCCCGGCAAATCCGGCATCTGGCCCAAAGCCATGCGAAAGGCAAAGAAATAGGCTCGGCGAGCGCTGCGTCTGCGCCCCAGAGTTTGTCGTCGGGGACGTCCACCTCGCCGAGGCTGTCCGTTTCCTTGCGAATGTCGGTCATGTCGTTTCCCTTCGACTGGCGTGCTCCGTTGCCAGTCAGTCTCCCAGCGTCTCCCCGGGCCGCCTAGGCTGACTCCAGTTGTGGAGCTGCTGGGATAGGGGTGACGGAAGGTGGCGGGGAGTACGCAATTTTTTCGCAAGCACTCGTCGGGAGGGATGCTATTTCAGGAGACAGCCAGGGGCCCCTCTCGGTGCACCGGTGTACGTAGACCTCCCGGCCCTTGCAAGGCAATCGATGAAGCAATCAACGGGCAGGCTATCCCCTCTCGAACTCGGTTTTTCGATTTGTTTCCGCCGTTCACCTGCGTGTGCGGTTTGCTGTGCGTGGCGTTCGCGATTCTTGGCCTGCTGCCAAAGGTCGCCGGGCAGACGTCCGGGGTTCCTTGACATCGCGAAGATTTTCGCCGGGGCGATAGTCGGATCAACTCGTCCGCCGCACTGAGCGCGTCTAGACTGAGTCGCGGGCGCTAGCACACCAGCGCGCTTGATTCGCCGCAGCAGTGTCCTAGGAGCTACAGCGGGTACTTGAGGACGACGTTGTACACCAAATCCTCGATTGCAGCGAGAACCTTGGATTCGGGGATTATTATGTCGTTGGGGTGAGCACACGTATTCCTGAAGCCCAGTTTTTCGTCAAGAATCTTCCTCACGTCCTTCGTAATAATCGTTGCTGAGCGAAGGATCTCGATGAAAGCATTCTCATCTCTGATTTCCAAGAAGTCGTCCTGTGAGGCTATCTGGCGCCCTCTATGGTCGCCCCGCGCAGTCCAAGCCGCGTTAAACTCCGCGCGGGCGTGCGCCAACACGTGTCGTTGCAGGTGGTCCACCGTCAATAGCCAAACCATGACGACCGCTGCTCTATTGGCCTTGACCTCCAGACAGGCCACGGCCTCCGCTAGGAACCTTTGCTCCACATCCCCCGGTAACTTGCCGACGAGAGCCGCGAGAGCCGACAGCGGCGCCTGTGCGGTCGCAGCCGGGGTGCTTTCCACGTATTCCTGCACTTCCTTCTGACCGAATACCGACAGGGCATATCTCTTGCCCGGGACCTTAAGCAGGGGCGCCATTCTCTTACTACTCAGGTCCACTAAGACGCTGCCGAGCCGGGGAGGAGTCGGGACGCCGCCACCTTCAAACGCCGAGACCAGCTCCTGTCGGTTGAAGTTCGTCTGACCGCCGCGGAACATGTGGTAGGCAGCCAGCAGGATGAGAGAACGAGCAGACAACCTCTTGAAATCAGGTAAGGAGAGCAAGAACGCCGACAGCGTGGGTGCGGCCGGCAAGCCTAAGCCTTCTTGGACGGCATGGCAGCGACAGTGTCTTCGCCGCTTATGGAAAGTCCGTATGTCCCCCGCCCGAGGCTGCGCAGTAGGCCTTGCTTGATCGCATTTAGGTAATACTGTCCGTGGATATGGGGAATCTTAGCCTCTCGTGTAAGAGCGCCTATGTCCTTCCGCGTAAACTCACTCTTGCTGCGAAACTCATCAAGGTACTTGGCCAAAACGATGACGGTTTCAGTTCCACCATTGGGACTCTTCTGACGAAAATATTCGGCTGGACTTGGCGCCCTTCCTGACTTTGCGACCGCAACTATCTTCGAAGGCAAATCCTTCGACGCCGGCTGCGACGTGCGGCCCACGCGCTCGAAGAAGATCTTCAGTTGCTTCTGAATGAACGCAGCGTCGCCTTCGACCTCCACCTCCTGATCTCCCACTTTCCAGTACACGCGCTTCGCCATGCGAGCTCCTCTCAGGGCCAACATACCAGAACCTTAAGCTAGCAAGTGAATACACCAAGTAATACAGCCTGTCCAGAGCAGAGCCATAGCCGCACGGTGCGAAGGCGAGGACAGGTCCGACGCACGCGTTCGTCCCCTGAACGGAGCCCTGTTCGTTTTCTGTACTGAAGAGCGATTGATTCGAAATCGCGCGGTGGTAGCGTGCAATAGAGGCCGTGGCGAGTGACGAGTGGCTAGTGGCGAGACAGCGATGCGCGAGAAGATCACATCATGGGCGAATCATCCGGACTACGGATACGAGACACGGATGGCGCACGCGTCGGTCGCCAGGCTACCTTGCGCGCTACCCATGGCCACGGAAAAAGCCTCACCCCGGGGAAACGGGGTCGGCTACATAAGCGCAAAACGAGTCGTGGGTCACGAATCACGAGTCTCGAGTCACAAATCATGCAATTTCTAATCGACATTTGGCGATTAGAAACGGCTGTAGCTCCGGGAAACACACGATGCGTGTGCATTCTAATCGATACGGTAGGGAGCGGCGCCAAGAGAGATTCTTCGGGCAGAATTCGCCCTCCGAATGACGACGCGAGCCGAGACTCGGACGTCGGAAAAGCAGGGCATGCATGCTTCGCGCTTAGTTCGCGGCGGCGGTGGGCGCGGCGGTTTTGGCTGCGGCGGGCTTCGAGGCCCAGGCGATGGCGATGTCGAGCTCGTCGTAGGCAAAGCTTTTCACTTCGGCGGCGGTGAAAATTTCCGCGAGCACCGGGGCGACGCTCGCGAGTTTGCTATCGGCGGCGAACGCGATGCGCTTCACTTCGCGATGGTGGTCGCGGACGAACCGCACGTGGCGCAGAAAACCGCCCAGATTTTCCCATCCGGGAAATTCGCGCGCATGGATCACGAGCCCTTGCAGGCTGCCGTGCGCTTCGATCCAGGCGTCAGCGGTGAACGCGAGCGCGTCGAAATCCT
>Ga0335074_10017815_pt1 | contig 10026 bp, 11 predicted proteins | sample Lox_Sample_23_FD_206715 | JGI IMG/M metagenome (GOLD analysis project Ga0335074, IMG submission 206715) | Soil microbial communities from Loxahatchee National Wildlife Refuge, Florida, United States - Lox_Sample_2.3 | ecosystem: Environmental > Terrestrial > Soil > Wetlands | place: USA...
GCCGAGCACCGTAAAGGTATAAGTCCTGCTCTTTCTGATCGCCGTACGCCGTGGGCGTACGCTGAATGTGGTTGGGTGGTCGTTATACGTCGGGGGACGTACACTACTGGGGAGGAAGGAAAGGAGGTGGTCGTTATACGCCAGAAGGCGTACGCTAGGGGTGGTCGTCGTATATCGGGGGACGTAGACTGATGAGGGGAGGGAGGGGGTGGTCGCTGTACGCTGTGGGGCGTACCCTGAGTATGTGGTTTTATGGTCGCTTAGGGAGGTCGTGCCAGCTGTAAGTGTGTAGTACACGCTTATCTAGGGCTTGTAGGCTCTCGTGTATGCTGAGGAAGTCGAGTTGGGTGAGCGCTATACGCTAAGGATGGGTATATACTATAGGTCGTTTACGCTTCGTCTAGAGCGCGTAGAGCGTATACGCGTAGGCTCTTATACTTACTAAGGAAGGTCGGTGAAGGTAATCGCTGTACGCTGAGGATGGGTATACACTATAGATCGCTTACGCTTCGCCTAGGGCGCGTAGAACGTATACATGTAGGCTCTTATGCTTACTGAGGGGGTCGGTAGAGGTGGTCGCTGTATACTGAGGACGGGCGTATCTTATAGGTCGCTTGCACTTCGCCTAGGGCGCGTAGGAAGATAATATATAGGCTCTTATGCTTACTAAGGGGAGGTCAGTGAAGGTAATATATTATATACGCTTATCTAGGGCTTATAGGCCTCGTGCGCGCTGTCGTTATACGCTAAGACGCGTATCTTAGAGTGGTCGCTATATACTGAGGTATATACTGTATATTATATACAGGACCTAAATAGCTTAAAGGCCCCTATATACAGTCTTAAGAGATAAGAAGGATCTTTACTAGGTTATATGCTTTGTCTAAGGCTTCTATAGGCTCTTTACGCGTTATTATATTATTAACTCCTCTTTGATCGACGAGCACCGCGAGAGTAAAGAGATAGCTCTCTACTACTTCTTCTAAACGATATAACATAGTTTTAATAGAATAGAAAGATATTTTAGGGAGTAAGGATCTATTTAAAAAAGATTATCTATATCTTTTATAAATATAGTTATATATAGAGCTTAGTAGCGTCTTTAAGAATTAAATTCGATATATTAAGCGCTAAAATATCGACATAATAATAGATATTTATCTTAGTTATCTATTACATAGCTTTATATAGGCTGCGAAACGGGGCGGGTCGGGTCGGGTTTCGACCTTTCTCTTCCGACCCTAATGGGTTTCGGGTTATTGATTTTATAAACCCGAACCTGACCCGAAACCCGCCGGGTCGGGGTAGGGTTTCCATTGGGTTGCCAAGATCCCTTATTAGGTAAGTATATCCGAGAGGGTTAAACGGGTTTCGGGTCGGGGTATTGTATTTAGTATTAAGATGTAAATACATTAGGTCTCGAGGTATGTTTATTACAAAGATTATTGCAAAATCAGTAGAGGGCTTTGACGGATTTATTTAGATCTAAGCCAGAGTTTTCTACTAAACTACCGTAGAGTGCATACCTACGGATTATTAAAAGCCAAGCGCCAAAAGCCAAACCCCAAACCATTCCCAAATCCCGATCATATGCCACGCTTAATGCGTTGCGCCAATTGTATGTCCTTTACCTGAATGGTGACACGCTTGGCGTGAATTGCGCAGAGGTTGGTATCTAGAGTTATTAGTATTAATCATTGTAATAACCTTAATGACTTACCTTCGAAAAGACTAACAAGTGTGGCTTCCGCCGCCTCTTGGATCGCCTCCAGAGCAGAGGCCTGGAAACGCATACCATCCCGTACTTCTAGAGCAATCTCACGAATCAAACGCCAAAACGGTGCTTTTGGTATCAAAAGCTCCGTGGATTTCTGGTAGCGGCGGATTTCACGTAAAGCCACAGCTAAAAAAAGAGGTAAGCATCCGAATTATTACATTAATTATTACTTACTCCCTGGTTTCCATCGATGGGCCCTTTTAACACCCCCCGTGGTGGGACGATGCCTCGGCATTTTTGCTTGCGTCTTCCGGATCTTCGCAAGCGTCTTGTGAGTTTTTCCACCGGAAACCCTTTTGGTAAATGCCATGGCAGCGTTGATGGTGGCAGTGGTGATGGCAGCAGATTTTACCAAGCTAAATTGAGTAATTAGAGACTTTAGAAGATAAAACCGCGTATTGCAAAGATTATTGCAAAACTGAATGGAACTGAGAGCTAAAAGATTATATTTCACATAATAGTCATCGAAACCTCACATTTATAACTTCAGAGACCAAAAAAAGGGGCACAATCGAAAGTAATAGTACATAATAAGACAAATCTAAAAGCAATAACCAATGTAATAATCAGGACATTACTTACTGAGAGCGCAGGCCGAGAAAGCCACCAAGAATGGCGCAGAGGGGTGGTTGGTGTAAAGAAAGAAGAGGCGGAAGGAAGGTGCGTTGGCAGGTGACTTAAATTCTGCGGTCTTGGCACCGCAGGCGCCTAAATATCCGCTTTTATCTCTTATCGACCTTCATACCACGCCCAACCTCCCTTTTGGTTGTTTTCCTCCCTTTTTTCGGTACGGTTATTGCAAAGGTTAGTAGAATTCCTTATAATCACCATGCGAAGTCGCTCAGGCACAAGACTGAATCAGAGATCGGCAATCTTTTAAAGATCGGTTGCCTTTTCAAAGACCGGCGACCTTTGGAGACATAATAGGCTAATAATTCCAGCAGAATGGCTCATAACCGTACCGAGGTGAAGGATGAGGTAGACGACGATGATATGAAGATGGCTGATGTCGACGATTTCGCCGACGTCGACGACTTCGACATAAATGATGCGAAGTAAGTATAAGGCACTTAAGAGGCATAAGTACTAATCTTTGTAATAGCCTTGACCTGCAGACCACTACGATGAGCGCTTCTACTGAAAAACAAAATCTCCTGTTAGTCTTCTTTCTTAATGAGATCTTACCTCTGTCCTGTCTCCAGACTGACATTTTATCCTACTAGGAATGCTGTTTATGGTCGAAAGCGTGGGCGCAAGGTCGGGAGTGGCCTCGGAAAACGAAAAGCAGATGATCAGCTTTCGCAGAATATGTGGACAAAGAAAAGTCGTACAAGAATTGATCGTATGACAGAAGAAGAGCGATTAGTCCATAATGCCGACAATGCTGATCGGTCGGCGGTGTCTAAAAAGAAGGCGAAATTCAAAAAGACTGCTGCATATGCAGCCATGTCGGCAGAGGAGCAAAAGGTTGCCCTTCAAAAAATCCAAGAAGATGTTATGCAGAAGAGGTAAGTAATAATCAATGTAATAGTCCATGGGAATAATACTGACGTTTGAAATAGACACGTCTCTGGCTATACTAAAGAGGCAATGAAATCCAAATTCGCCCTTCGCCTTGAGGAACTTAGTGCGGAGCTCGATGTTTTGAAAAATCGAGAGGATGAAGAATTTGTATTTAAGAAAATGAGGAAAGGCATCAAGGACCCAAACAACCAGGCCTTTTGGGTAGACGATGATGAAGGTGAAGAAATGCCTGATGAGGATGCATGGGTGGACGAGTGTGAGCCCTCAAAGGATTTTCTGACAACAATCCTTGACGGCATGGACAAGTTTGGTGGCAAGCAGTTCGACACAAGAAAGCGCAATCTCTCAACAGAAGAGGTGGAGAATGGCGTTCAGCACATGCTAAAGCGAAGAGAGTAAGTAATTTCCACCTTGATTATTACTAAGATTAGTACTAATCTCGGTAGAATTACGGCAAGTGATGTTGAGGACCTTGTCGCTTTCAGGCTATTCAAAAATTCTTGGGCTACTAACCTCAAAAACCTTCACGTTCAGGAGGTCGAGTTACGCGAGCTTGGTCCCCTGGTTTACTACCAGGAAAAATTCAGGAGTGACAGTGAGATTAATTTTGAGGTTGTTGGGGTGAATTCGCGTTGGGCGAGGCTTGTCGCGGGTAAGCGAGATTGGTTATTACATTGATTAATACTAATACGGTATAGAAAAACGCCATCTGCCTCACTTATTTTTTTCGAAGTCTTGCCGTGGCTTGCTTCGGTGTGCCTGGGCTCTTGAAAAGAATGAGTGGATTACACTGCCTGGTCCTGCTGAATGGTGGCCGGATAATGAAGGGTATTACGAAAAGCATATGTTTGATATCCGGGTCGACCAGAAGGACAATTATTTGAAGGCGTTGAAGGTTTTAAGGTCTGAGAGGCCACCACAGGGGTGGTTTGAGGAAATGGGCCCCCCTAGCAGGAGAGGCCAGCTGATCTGGAACCGATTTTTTTGATTGAGGCTGCTAGCTAGCTATGGCTAGTATAGTAATTAGTTTAATTGAACTCAATCAAAAATGAAATTTGTGGCGCTGATACGGCAGTACTAGGTTTCAGATTATTACATTGATTAGTACTAATAATGTAAGGTTATTCTCTATCTAATTTCGCTTATTATACCCTACCTAATTTCCTTTACATAAGACTTTAATTTTCTTACTTTCTTTATATCGCGAAGATTCCATAACGCGTTAATATAATCATAGGTTGCGACCAAGACACGCGTAACGCGTGAATTTCACAACGCCTTAAAGGTATGGAAATATTCTTTCTTCCTCGCGGGTTCTTTACTATATTGTGTGTGTCTACGCAAGCTTGATCCTCAGAATTCTACCGTCTAACCAACCTCTGTCCAATTATTGCAAAGATTATTGCAAAATCTTCAAGTTACGCTATCAAAATGTCTTCATCTTCATCTGTTATTCTCTCTGACTCTCCCTCCCCAACCCATCCTTCCCCTCCTCAATCTTTACAGCGCGTCCAGCCTTCAAATAAGCCCCGTGGTGAACTCTATGTCATCTACAACAGTGATCAAGCCAAAGAATGGTCCGATTGGTTTCAACTTACCAAATGGCAACTCGATAATACCAAAACCATCGAATGGAGCCCCGAGAAGAAAAGGTCGGAGACATGGAAGTATGTCAAACCATGCGCCCGTGTACAGGATGGACTCCCGGCTATTCACTGTCGTCGCTGTGGCGATGTTCTGGCACATCCTTCACTCAAAAATACAGGAACTTCGACAATAGTCCACCATCTCAAAACCAGTCGTTGCTCCAAGGAAGCATCTAGACAAGGCAACAAAGATATCCAGGTTATCTTTCAGAAGGTATCGGTGAGTTAATCTCTGGTTATTACTTTGATTATTACATTATTCTAATAGAGTTTTATAGCAGGGACAACTCTATGTCGAGAAAGTCGAAAAGTTTACCCAAGAAGACTTCGATAATCAAACCCTTCGAGTTATTGCAGCTCTCCGGCTTCCATTCCGTGCACTTGAGAACGTTGAACTACTTCGATGGATTCGTATGGCGTCCTACGCTACCCGACCACCCCATGTGCTGGTACCTGGCGATATCCGAGAGCGCCTCGACGCTGCTGTTCAAACAGGGCGTCAGGCTATTCTAGCACTGGTACCCGAATATGCAAAGATATCCTTAGCAGTGGATTGCTGGTCGAGTCCTAATAAACTCGCATTTATGGCAATGACTGGGTAAGTATATATTCTAATCTCAGATTTTTATAATAATTAATTGAAATTAGATACTTTATTGACGCAGATTGGGTCTATCGAGAAGTTCTCCTTGGTTTTGAGCATATTTCAGGCGCCCATACAGGACAAAACCTTGCCAATGTTTTCTTAGATGTCCTTAACGATTGCCAAATCAACAAGGGACGAATTATCACCGTCACTACTGATAATGCATCACCTAACCGGAAAATGATCAGTCATCTACACGATTGCACAGAGATCTTGAATGACGAAATCGATGGCATTACACACGCCTCCTGTCTCTCCCATGTGATCCAGTTGTCTCTCAAGGATCTTATTGAGACAATCAGAATTCGGGCGCGTAATGAAAGCATCATTACGCGGTGGAAAGATGACGAGAGTGAGCGTGAGAGACACTCAGATGCGGCCCAAGGGGATGGAGTCCCTTGGACGTTGAAAAAGGCAAGTCAGCGCTAGATCCCTTTTGCAATAATCAATGTACTAACCTCCTTTAGATACGAGATTTAGCGATCTATGTCAACGCCAGTCCCCAGCGGAGGGAGAGATTCCTAGGCTGCCAGCAACGCCGCCGCCCGTTGAATTTGATTCAGGATGTATGCACGCGGTGGAATTCAACATATCTAATGCTTAAGCGATTTCGAAAACTCCGGGACGACATCGAGCGTTTTCTCCCGCTTGAAGAGCAGATTGAGGGACTAGATGCTGAGGAATGGCGGCAGCTCGATTATTTAATCGAGCTGCTAAAGCCGTTTTCTTGGTATACAGAGGCTATTGGAGCCACAGAGAGTGGCCCAACCATTCAAAACGTTTTCGAGGTATACAATCACCTATTCTCCCACATTGAGCAGCATACTGAGAAACTTCGACGGAAACGAATTCCGTGGAAGGTCAAGATGAGGCAGGCTCTGGAGAATTCCAAGGCCAAACTTAGTCAATATTACTCCCTAACAAGGAATAATATTGGTCTGATTTACGGCTGTGCAACAATTCTGGCACCACAGTATAAATTAGCCTTCTTCGAAACAGATGATTGGGAGGATACAGTTAATTGGGTAAGTAGTTTGATTAGTGCAAAGATTATTACATCACTAATAATATTTCTAGCGTGATATTTACTACGACCGACTAAAGCAACTCTATCAGATTTATGCCCAACGTCCTGATCTCTCTGGGCTACAATCTGATTCCAGTCCTGCCTCTACCTCTACCTCTGCCGCGCCACCCGCCTCCACCCCTGCCTCAGCCTCCACCTCTGCCTCCGCCGCTGTCTCCGCTGCCGGTTCTCTCTTAAACTTTGCCTCTGCCGCCGGTTCTTTCTTAAGCTTTGGCTCTCGGTCTTCTTCTGATCTTTCTTCCTCGTCTACTTCGGCGGCCGTTTCAGCAGTAGATACTGCTGCCCCGACCAAAAAAAGAAAAGGGAATGACCTTAGCGCTCTTCTTGCAGCAAAATCTCGAAAAACAACGCGTAAGGAGGATATTGGTGAGATGCAAAAATATATTGACGATACCTTCTGTAAGTACTCTTATAAGCTTATTACATTGATTATTACTAATATACTTAGTCTTCGGTGCTGAGCCCACAGACGTCCTAGAATTCTGGAAGCGGGCCGAATCCAGTCTACCAATTTTGGCAGCAATTGCCCGAGACGTGCTGTCGATCCCGGCGGCTGGGGTAGGTGTCGAGCGCTTATTCAATCAAGCGCGAGATATCTGTTCCTATCGTCGTCATAATCTAAAGGCTGATACCATAAAGCTTTTGATTATGCTTACCTGCATCGATCGGTTCAACATGCGCGAGGAGTTTCGGCATCTTGGACCTGCGCCTGACCTTGAGGAAGCCGTGGAGGAGGAGGAGGTATTATCCGGTGATGATACCAATGAGCACTGTATCAGTGATGATGATGAAGGCAGTGCTACTGAGGATGAGATGGATTCGAGCCTTCCTAGGGTTCCTAGGAATGAATCTCGGCCTTGTGGCCTTTCTCAACGTATGGAGATGCTTCGAAAGAAGAAGGCGAAGGATAAGGGTAAGCGTAGGGCTAGATGACCGGGAGGTAGATAATAGGTCCTGAATTCAGACGACGATGACGTGTGGAGGCTTAAGAGGAGGCTTTACTTAAGAATATTTTCTAAATAGTATTTTGATTTTTTTTCTAATTTAATCGGTTAAAACCCTATTAAAATAGTCTTTACTAAATTTTATACTTTAGATTATTATAAAGATTATTACTTTATTAATATTCTAAATATTTTACAGAACGGGTTGTAATTGTGACAGGGTTTCGGGTTAACCCGTGACCCTAACGGGTTTCGGGGACCCGTTATTGGGTCGGGTCGGGTATTACCTTTTTTATACCGACCCTAATGGGTTTCGGGTTATTGATTTTATAGCCCGAACCCGACCCGAAACCCAACGGTCCGGGTACCCTGGCGGGTTTACCCGCCCCGTTTCGCAGCCTACTGATGACTATCGAGGTCAATATCTATATAGGCTACCTCTAAGATAGTACTTATAGTCGTCGATATTAACTCTATAAGAGGTTGGGGGATAATTAGGATGCGCTCTAAGCGCCATTTCTGAGCGAAGCGTCGGCTGATAGTATTATAGATAAGATATCTATTATCTATAAGAGTCTTTACAAAACAAATTCCATTAACCCTAGTAGATATAATAAATAGCTCGCCGTCTATTGTCCTTTTAGCCTACTTCTACTTTTAAATGGCCTCTTTCCGCTCCTATTCGCGATTTTAGATAGGAGCCTTCAGTTTAACTCCTTATAGGAGTTATCTTCTGAGTCTAACTCCTCGGACTCTAGCTAGGGCTCTACCTTGCCTAATACCGCTTATAGCCTTCGTGGACGGCCCTAGCGGTTTCCTAGATTATAATCTAGTGGGAGAGCTGAAAGAAGCTCGTATGTATGGCCCTAATGCTCCAAAGAGCCGCAACGAAAATAAAGCCCTTCCTAATGACATCTATTAAATTCTTCTTAGCTAATCTATTTAGCTCGCCTCTTCCTTTGGCTACCTCTGGCAGGGGCAGCGGCCGCGGCCCTTATAGGCTCCTAATCTATTACGTTATTAGTCTCTTTATAACCTATAGGTTGCTTCTTCGGGGCGTGCTTTATCGTGGCGCGGTAGAGGTCGCTGACGTATAGGAGCTCGTTAATATAGGCGCTATACGTCATGATAACAGGCATTATAATGATTAGACGATATAACTCGAAGATAAGTATACTATCTAGATATAACCGTTTAACCTTATCGTTCTAGGTCATTCCTTCAGTGTTAGCTAGGGCCTTCTCGAAGCGGGGTAGAAGGGTAGAGAAGAGCTCTCTTAGGCCTTACTTTATTATGTATAAGGTCTCTATAGCGCGTTCGGTCTTATACCGGTCTCCGAAAATGACGTCTAGATAATTAAGTAATAGAGTGGTAGATACCTTAGAGAAGTCTCTCTATATTATAATGAATATAAGGGCCGATTAAAGCCCTTTTCTTTCTAGGCGGGAAGCGATATAGATAAATTGGTTCCGATTAAAACTAATTATCTTACTATCTACCTCGACCTTATTATTAATAAAGGATCTCTATTCCTCAAATTAGCTCTAGGTACCGTTGAACTTCGGCGGGTCTAATAAAATAGCTTTAATATATACTAGCCTAGTAGGTACTAGAGCCGGTATAGGCGTCTATATAGACGTGGGAGTTAGCGTAGATATAAGCGTAGGTATCGGGGAACCTTCTATTATAGGCCTAGGCGCCGACTGTTATTAGGCCTGGACTGTCTTATTTATCTATGCGGTAGCACTCTATAACTCAGGCACTGACTGTTATAAGGCCTAGACTACCTTGTTTATCTATGCGATAGCACTCTATAGCGCTTATACCTACGCTTGGTGCTGTTCCTATAGCGACTATATCTATTACTGCTACTGTTCTATATATTGCTGCTGTTGGGCCATAAAGGCCTATATTTATTAGGGCATCTGGCCGTTCTATTATGCCATGATACTGCAAGTATAAACAGTTATTGGTGCTTAAATCTAGGGACTAAGCCTTATTCCCGCGATTATATAAGCCGTCTATAATATACCGAATAATAATCTATGAATTATCTAGGGGCCGAGCCTATTTCTACGATATAGAAAGTTAGTATAAACTCGTTTATAATATAAAAAGAAACTAGAAATCTATTCGACTATCTAATATCTATATAATAAGATAAACGAGTTAAAGAAGAGAGAAAAGAAAGAGATAATAGGCCGAGTTAAATAGGCCGCGCGAAGAGAGAGCATAAGGGTAATATAGGGCAACGCAGTGGGTTATAAGGGGGTAGCCTCGCCGTCGGTGAGAGCACAGGTGCGGGAGGTGAGATGGCGAGGCGCGGAGGCGCGCGCAGATACGGAATATGGGGCGGTATAAGGTTATTCCGTTCCGAAGTTTGGCGACGTTCTTAGATATGC
>Ga0335074_10017816_pt1 | contig 10026 bp, 7 predicted proteins | sample Lox_Sample_23_FD_206715 | JGI IMG/M metagenome (GOLD analysis project Ga0335074, IMG submission 206715) | Soil microbial communities from Loxahatchee National Wildlife Refuge, Florida, United States - Lox_Sample_2.3 | ecosystem: Environmental > Terrestrial > Soil > Wetlands | place: USA: Florida...
CAGCGCGCGCAACCCGTCCTGCTGCGCTTGCAGGCGCTGGGCGTACGCCTCGCGCACGCCTTCGACGCGTGGGATCAGCGTCTCGCCGTCGCGCTCCAGGCCGCGGAAACGGATGCGGCCGCTGTACGGCAGGAGCGCCTCGGCCGGATCGAGCACCTGGAGGAGCGTGCCGGTTACCGGAATACCGGCCAGACGTGCGACCGCCGCCTGGATTTCCGGTAGCGGCGAGAGGAAGTCGCCGAACAGCACCACCCGTGCATGGCGGGGGATTGCCAGGTCGGCGGGCAGGCCGGCCTCGGTAGGTCGGGCGCCGGCGACTGCCTCGGCCAGGCGATCGAGCCCGGCTCGGCCGGCCAACGGTCGCGCGTTCTGCTGCAGCAAGGTCACCCGCTCGCCCCCGCGCAGCAACAGCGCCGCGAGCGCGAGTAGCAAAAGCGCGGCGCGCTCCTGTTTCTCGACCGGCGCGAGGTCGGACCGCCAGCGCATGCTGGCCGACGTGTCGTGCCAAAGGCAGACGGTTTGTGCCGCTTCCCATTCGGTCTCGCGAACGAACCAGCCATGCGGCTCGGGTCGGCCGGATTTGGCCGACTGACGCCAGTCTATCCGGGCAATCATATCGCCGGTGACGAACGGTCGGAACTGCCAGAAGCTGTCGCCGGATCCCACACGACGGCGTCCATGCACGCCCTGGGCCACCGTGGCCGCCACCCGCTCGGCGGCGACCAGAAGCGGCGGCAGGCGGGCTGCCAGCGCTTCTGCACGGCGGGCGCCGGCGCCGATCGTGGCGCTAGCCAAGACGCTCCACCAGCCGGTCGATCACCTGCTCCAATGTCACGCCATCGGCGCGTGCGGCGAAGGTCAGTGCCATGCGGTGGCGCAACGCCGGACGGGCCAGCGCAGCCACATCATCGATGCTGGGCGCGAGCCGACCCTCCAACAGGGCACGCGCCCGGCAGGCCAGCATGAACGCCTGCGATGCCCGCGGGCCGGGACCCCAGGCGACGTGCTTCTTCACCGTCTCGTCCTCGGCGGTGTCCGGGCGGCCGCCGCGAACCAGCGCCAGGATCGCGTTCACGACGGTCTCGCCCACTGGAACCCTCCGGATCAGCGCCTGGGCACCGATCAGGTCCTCGGCCGTCATTGTCGGGACGGGCTTTTCCTCGATCGCGCCGGTGGTGGCCAGCAGCATGGTGCGCTCGGCTTCCAAGTCGGGGTAGCCGACATCGACTTGCAGCAGGAACCGGTCGAGCTGCGCTTCAGGCAGCGGGTAGGTGCCTTCCTGCTCGATCGGGTTCTGCGTGGCCAGCACGTGGAACGGTCGGGGCAGCACGTGCTCGTGCCCGCCGGCGGCGACCCGCCGCTCCTGCATTGCCTGCAACAGGGCGGACTGGGTCCGTGGGCTCGCGCGGTTGATCTCGTCGGCCATCAGAAGCTGGCAAAACACCGGCCCATGCACGAAACGGAAGCTACGGCGGCCGGCTTCCTCCTCCAGCACCTCGCTGCCGACGATATCGGCCGGCATCAGGTCGGGAGTGAACTGGACGCGCTTGGTCGCCAGGCCGAGCACGATGCCGAGAGTCTCCACCAGGCGGCTCTTGCCCAGGCCAGGCAGGCCGATCAGCAACACGTGGCCGCCGCAGAGCAATGTGATCAGCGTTTCATCGATGACGACCGGCTGGCCGAAGATGACACGGCCGATCGCGCTACGGACGGCGGCGATGCGGGCACCGAGCGCCTCCACCTCGTGGAGCACCGGGTGCGCGGCGGTTGCCACGTTGTTCCCGCCGCCTTGCGTCACACCCGCCATTCCTGCCGACATCCAAGTCTCCGTCGATGAGTTTTACGTTCTAGCGGACATATTGGCACTTTCCGCGACAGGGGGAGGCTCCCTATATCGCGGCGGGTGGGATCATGCCGGGTAGAAAATCGTGAAACGTGAGACAACCCGGATCGAGGAGACGAGGATGGCGCGAGTGCGGCGGCGGGCCGCCGCCCGATCGGAGCGATGAGAGCGGGCGCGGCGCAGGCCGGGACAACCAGCCCCGTCGCGCCGCGCGCGCGACGGGCTCCTATCGAATGCGGCGATCTGCCGTTCCTGATCAAGCGCGACGGCACCTGGCTATATCGCGGCACAGCGATCGGCCGAAAAGAGCTGGTGTGTCTGTTCGCGAGCGTTCTGAGGCGTGAGGCAGACGGGTCGTTTTGGCTGCAAACTCCGGCCGAGCGTGGCCGGATCGAGGTGGAGGACGCCCCGTTCACCGCGGTCGAACTGGACTGGACCGGCGACGGGCGGGGCCAGGTACTGTCGTTTCGTACCAATGTCGATCAGGTGGTCACCGCCGGCCCCGAACATCCGATCCGCATCGCGCACGATATCCTGACTTGTAAGCCCACCCCGTATATTCGTGTCCGTCCCGGCGACGGTGCGTTCGCGATCGAGGCGCGGATCAGTCGCCCGGTCTATTACGAGCTGACGGCGCTCGGCGTCCCCGAATGGGTGGGCTGCCGGCGCATGCTGGGTGTGTGGTCGCGCGGCCTGTTCTTCCCGCTCGGCGAGATGCCGCCCGGCGAGGGCTGAGCGAAAAGCCTGGTGCAGCAATCCCGATTGGACGCTGCCGAGTTGCGCCGCCGGCTGGCGCGGGTGGTCCGTGCCGAGGCACCGGGAACGCTGCTGCGCGGGATCGAACTGACCGGCATGCAAGACCGGCCGCCGATCCCTGCTGCCGTGCTGGTCGCTTTCGTGCTTGGTGAATCGCCGGGCGTGCTGCTGACCAAACGGAACGAACATTTGAAACGGCATGCCGGACAAGTGAGCTTTCCCGGTGGTCGTCTCGACGCGACTGACGCCGATGCCGAGGCTGCCGCACTGCGTGAAGCCGAGGAGGAGATTGCGCTCAGCCCGCGCCGCGTGGAAGTCCTGGGCCGGTTGGGCGATTTCCTGACCGGAACGGGGTTTCGCATTACACCGGTGGTCGGGCTGGTGCCGCAGGGGCTTCGCTATGTCCCGACGCCCGGTGAGGTCGATGCGGTGTTCGAGCTGCCGGTCGATGTGCTGCTCGACCCGGCCGCGCCGCGGCGGGAGCGCCAAGAGCGCGGCGGCGTGCTCCGCGACGTCTGGATCTGGCCGCATCCGCAGCATGACATCTGGGGCGCCACGGCGGCGATTCTGGTACATCTGGCGGAGCGGCTCCGCGCCGAAACGTAAACACCCTGGGAGGCGCGGCGGGACACGCTTCCGGGCGGGCGTTCAATGGTCAGAATCACTCTACGGAGATACTAGGGGCGGATGCTGCGGCTCTCGGAGCTTGCGCTGTTCGTCTCGCCGTTCCTGCTGTTTGGCGTCTGGCGCCTGGCCGCCGCGTACGGCTTCCCTTCGGGGACGGCGGTCGTGCTGGCGGCCGGAGCGTTGCTGGTGATGCTGGGTGTGCTGATGTGGGTCGGGGAAGAGCGCGCCTTGCCGCCAGGCGCGGCTTACGTGCCGGCGCGGCTGGAGCACGGCCGCATCGTCCCCGGCCATGCCGGGGCGAAGGTGGACGGCGGCTGAGTGAGCGCGGCACCCGCCCTGCGGATTCCCCCGCCGTTGTTCCTGTCCGAGCCGGCGACGGCAGCCGTGCTGGCGGCGCTGCCCGAGGCGCGCGTAGCCGGGGGCGCAGTGCGCGATGCGCTGGTCGGCCAGCCGGTTGGCGACATCGATCTGGCGACGCCGCGTTCCCCCGAGGCGGTGATGCAGGCCTTGTCCGCAGCGGGCATCCGCGCGGTGCCGACGGGGTTGGAGCACGGCACCGTCACCGCGGTCGTTGATGGCAGGGGCATCGAAATCACCACCCTGCGCCGAGATGTGGAAACCGATGGGCGGCATGCCCGGGTGGAGTTCACCGACGACTGGCGGGAGGATGCGGCGCGGCGCGACTTCACCATCAACGCGCTGTCGATGCAGCGCGATGGGGCGGTGTTCGATTATTTCGGCGGCATCGAGGATTTGCGCGCCGGACGCGTACGCTTCGTCGGCAAGGCGGCGCAGCGCATCGCCGAGGATTATCTGCGCATCCTGCGCTTCTTCCGCTTCTTCGCCCGCTATGCGCGTGGCGCGCCGGATCGTGATGCGTCGGCCGCTATTCGCGGCGGTCTGGCGGGTCTGGCTGGGCTGTCGGCCGAGCGGGTGTGGAGCGAACTGAAGCGCATCCTCGCGGCGCCCGATCCGGTCGCCGCGGTGGCGCTGATGGCCGAGCTTGGTGTGCTGGCGGCGGTACTGCCGGGGGGTGCCGATCCGGCACGGCTGGCCGCGCTGGTGGCGGCTTGGGCGCCGACGGATCCTCTGCTGCGGCTGGCCGCTATGTTCACCGGCGATGTGGATGCGTTGGGGGATCGGTTGAAGCTGGCGAACGATGAGCGCGCGCGGTTGTCGGCATTGCGTGCCGGTCCGTCGCTGCAGCCGCATGACGATGATGCGACGGTGCGGCGGATGCTGGCGGACACCGAGCCGGACGTGCTGATCGACAGAATCTGGCTGGCCGGCGGCGATGCGCCGGGCTGGGCGGAGCTGCGTGCGCGGATTGCCGCGACGCCGCGCCCAATATTCCCGTTGGAGGGTCGCGACGTGTTGGCCCTCGGGCTGGAGCCTGGCCCGCGTGTGGGTCAGTTGCTGCGCGAGGTGCGGGCGTGGTGGATGGACCGGGGATGCACGCCCGATGTTGCTGCGTGCCGGCGGGAGTTGGAGGCGCGGATCTGGCTGGGAGCAGGCGACGGCCGAACCAAATGAGACGGTGCCCCTGCCGGGATCCAGCGCCGCTCATCGATGAGTCCGATCGGCGGGCGACATTCCAAAAGCTGCTGCCGGTCAGCCCGAGTTAGATGCCCGGGTTTGGTGAGTTTTATCGGTTGGCGGGCTCTCCCCCTGCCCTGCCGCAAGGGGAGGGGGAGGGTCATGCCCGCAGTTCGGAACCCGTGATCCGGGTGGGCGTCGATCTTCGGACGTTTCGGTCGCTGGGGGCGGCGGGCGCGCTGATCGCCGCCACCAGTGCTGTGTCCAGGCGCTTCTGGCTGAAGTGTCCGCGGAGCGCGGCGCGTCCGGCAAGTGCAGCGGCTGCGTTGCGCACAGGATCGCTGTGCAGATCAAGGATAAGCCGCGCCAGCCCAGCCGCATCCGCCGCCACGGTGTCGACCGGCGGCAGTCCCTCGGCGGCGATTGGCGTCATCGCGCAGGGCAGGCCAGCGGCCCACGCCTCCAGCACTTTGCCCTTGATCCCGGCGCCGTAGCGCAGTGGCGCCACCGCGAGCCGCGAAGCCGCCAGCAGCGGCCACACCTCCCGCACCGGGCCGAGCACGCGCAGATGCGGATGCGTGAGCGTGCGCGCAACCCCGGCCGGCAGGTCCACCCCTGCGACATTAAGCACGATCTGCGCCTCTTCCCAGACGAGCGGCATCACCTCTCGGAACAGCCACAACAGGCCGTCGGCATTGGGCTCGTGGCGGAAGTTGGCAATCAACGCCACGGCGTCGCGTTGTGCCCAGGGCTGCAAAGCCGCGCGCGGACGCACCGCCCACGGCACCACTGCCACTGACGCACCTGGCGCATCGCGCGCCAGAAGCGATGCCTCGACGGGCGAGTGGGTGATCACCACGTCGGCGTGGTGTGCTGCCAGCAACTCCTGGCGGCGGATGAACGCCGCGTGACGCGCGAGCTCGGGCCGCGCCTCCACCACTGCTTGCCGGGCGAGGCGGAGATGGTGCAGGTCGGCCACGCTGTAGATCAGCCGCGCTCGCCGCTGATGCTGGCGCACCAGCCCGGCGTAGGCGCCGGCCGCTGCGAGGCGGTGCAGATAGACGAGTTGATACTGATCGGCGCTGCCACGCAGCAGTTCTTCCACCGAGCCGACTGCATGGCATGTGATACCCAGCGCCTCCAGCGTCGCCCTTGCTTCGCCGTTGTCGGCAAGCGGCGCCGTAGCGACGAACGACACGTGCCAGCGAAGTCGTTGCAGCGCGCGCATGTGTGAAAGGATCGCCTGCGAGCCGGCGTCCTGATCCGGCCGCGGCCAGGTGGCGTCGATGACCAGCGCTCGGCGGGTCGGCGCGCGGTCGGCCCCGCGCCGGCGCTCGACCGGGCCGCGGCGCCGTAGCAGGCGCAGGCGTGCGCGGTGGGCCTGCTCGCTCTCGGCACGCAACAGATCGAGCAGAGTTTCGGCCTCGCCGGCGGTCTGCACGTGCGCGGTGGCGTGGCGCAGCAAGGCGGCGAAGGCGTCACGGGTGGGGCCGTCGAGATTCGTCGCCGGCTCGATCACGATCGGCTGGGCGAGCAGGGCGCGGTCCGCAGCCCGGCGCACAGTGAGCGTGTGACGGCTGAAGGGATCGAACGGACGGCTGAAGGTGAACGTGAAGCCATGGCGACCGTCGCCGATGCCGGCGGATTGCAGATCCTCGCGGAACTGATCGGCAAGCACGGTGCCAATCACCCGATCGTCTTCCAGCACCTCGAGGCGCAGCGGTGTCGTAGGGGCAGCCTGGCACCAGGCCCAACCATTGATGCCGTTCTGATCGGCGTGGTCGATGTAGCCGGCGACGGGGCCGGGCGCGACCGGGGTCAGCCCGAGACTGGCGGCGCGGGCCGCGAGGCGGCGGTTGACGGCGATGAGTTTGCCACCGCGCTCGACGACCCGGGCGCAGGTGCGCCACGGGATGGCTGTATCGTTCGGGTAAAGCGCGGCGTAGTCGGCGGCGTTGTGGAAGATGTGACGGCTATCGCAGTCCACAAACGTCTCCGATGCTGCGCCTTCGGCATAGATGACGTCGTGTTCTTCCAGCTCGATATGATAGTATCGGATGGGGTCGGTATGACTTGTCGTGACAATCGAGCTGCCATTGACCAGATGGCGGGCCGGAATCAGCACGCCATCGATGTACATCGCGTGCTCGGGGGAGACGTAGAGATCCCGGTGGGGAACCGCGTTTGCGATCGCATCGGCGCGGATCAGGATCGGCGCCAGTTCGGGGTTAGATGCGGCGAATGCGCCTTCATAGCTGCGCCGGCCAATCCAACGGATCGGCTTGGACTGGCCGGAACGAGTGATCACGCGGTCGCCGATGGCGAGGTGCTCCACCGAGACCTCGCCGCTGTCGGTAAGAATATGGGTACCATGCAGATAGCACGTGGCTTGAATTTCAATGCCGGTCCCGGACGGCGTGATAGAGGCGTTGGTCAGGCCGGGCAGGTTGATGTCGATGGTGGTCGGGTCGCCGACGACGATCGACAACACGCCGGTGGCGACGTCATAGCTCCCCGTGGTGGCCACGGTCCCGACCATCGAGGCAATGTTGGGCAGCAGGATCGAATCGCCGGGAACGAAGCCCGTGATCGTGCCCTGGAAGCCTGTGGGGTTGCTGACCGAGTCGCTGTCGATCTCCAGGATATTGCCATCCGCATCGTTGAAGTTGAAGGTGATATCGGATGGGACGACCATGCCCGATGTCTGCGTCAGATCGACCGAGGCACCATTGCCGAGCTCAATTGTACCGCCGCCGCTTGCGGTGGCGGAATCGAAGTCGCCGAGAGGCGTGCTGATTGTCGGGAACGTCACAGTACCGCTGTCGAGGATGTCGCCGCTGATCGTGAGCGTCGCCCCCTGCACGTCCAGCGTAGGATACTGCGTCGGTGCGCTGGTGATGACATCGGCATATTCATTAAAGCCGGCCAGAAGCAGGTTGCCGAGCTCGACGCTTCCCGAATTCAGCACCACGTCGACCGAGAATGCTCCGTTGGCGGGAAAGTTTATGTAGGGATCGCCTTCTGTGGGGTCGGCCGCATAGTAGCTCAGGACGAACGGATCGATCGCGCCGGCGATCAACCCAATATTGGCGCCATCCGCCGGGACGGTGCCGGTTACTGGCGTGGTGCCGATCGTCAGCGTCTCGAACGAGGCGACCTGAGCCCAAAAGGACCCGGTATCGAAGCTGAACGTTCCGTTGTTCCAGGTGTAGGCGCTTGCTTCTGTCGTGCCAGGGCCACCGGTCACCGGGTAGTACACATAATCCGTTCCGCTCATTTTTTGCCTCCCAGGCGAATTTTTCTTTCGGCGTTTGCGAGCATAGACCCGCAAAGAGGGAGGGCAAATTAAATCGTGACTATGTCGTTAAAATTGGCTTTCGGCGGCACAGCCCAGGGAAACCGCCAACTATTACGGTCCACGATACCAAAATAATCTCGCTTTAAAGGTATCAGAGCAAACCAGCCTGCTCGGCATAATGCCGCAGGTTCTCGTGGCCCAGTCGCGCATAGCGCAGTGGGTTCGCCTTTGCCGGATCCTGCTCGGCTTCGACCACTAACCACCGATTGTAGCCGGGCAGCTCGCGCAACGCAGCGGGGAAATCCACCATGCCGTCCCCCGGAACGGTGAACACGCCGGCGATCACCGCATCCAGAAAGCTCAGGTCGCGTTGTCGGGCCTCCTGCAGCGCGTCCGCACGGACGTCTTTGCAGTGGACATGGCCGATCCGTTGGCGCCATCGCCGTGCCAACGCCACCGGATCGGCGCCGCCGAACAGGGCGTGGCCGGTGTCGAGCAGCAGGCGCAGCGCCAGCCCGGTCCCGTCCATCAGCCGGTCGATCTCCTGCTCGCTTTGCACCACCGTGCCTATGTGATGGTGATAGACGAGATCGAGCCCGGCATCGGCGACCACCTTGCCGAGCTCAGTCAAGCGACGGCCGAATTCGGGCCAGTCCTCGGTTGGCAGGACTGGCCGGCGCGACAGAGGCACGCTGCGATTGCCGTGGATCGTGTTCGACGTCTCCGCGATGATCAGCACGCGGCAACCGAGTGCCTGGAGCAGCTCGAGATGCGGGCGCATTGCGGCGCGCTCGGCGGCCACATCGCGGCGCAGCAGCTCTGCCGAATACCAGCCGGAGACCAGCGCCAGGCCCGATGGCGCCAATGCCTGCCGCAGCGCCGCCGCTTCGCGGGGGAATTTATGCCCCATCTCGATGCCTTCGAAGCCTGCCTCGCGCGCTTCGCGGAGGCAGGTCTCCAGCGACGTGGCGCCGCCCAACTCACGCAGATCGTCGTTGGACCAGGCGATCGGATTGGTTCCGAGGCGAACCGGCATGTGCGTCAACCCTGATGCTGGCCGGCGCGGGCGGCGAGCCACGCGGCGTGGGCGGCGGCCACTTCGGCGCGGGTCGAGACGGCGGGCACCGGCACGTCCCACCAATGGCCCCCCGCCTTGGTGCCGATCGCCGGATCGGTGTCGATCACGACCACGGCTGTCCGCGAGGCGGCGCGCGCCCGCGCCAAGGCCGATTCCAACTCGGCCACGCCGGCTACCTTGTCGGCGATGGCGCCCAGGCTCTCGGCGTGAGCGCGGAAGTCGATGCGGGGCAGCGTCTCGTGTCGGGCGTCAACAAACAGGTTGTTGAACGGCGCTCCGCCGGTTGCGCGCTGCAGTCTGTCGATGCAAGCGAAACCACCATTGTCCAGCACCACGATCGTAAGCTTCAGCCCCAGCATAACCGAGGTGGCGATCTCCGAGTTCAGCATGAGGTAGCTGCCGTCGCCGACCAACACGATCACTTCGGCATCGGGTCGGGCCAGCTTCACCCCCAGCCCTCCGGCAATTTCGTATCCCATGCAGGAGAAACCATATTCCAGGTGATACGAGCCGGGCCTGCCGGCGCGCCAGAGCTTGTGTAGCTCACCGGGCAGGCCGCCGGCGGCGCAGACGACGATCGTCTCCGGACCGGCGGCCCGCTGCACCGCGCCAATCACCTGAGCATCCGACGGCAGCGGTGCGTTGGAGGGTGCGGTGACGGGAACGACAGCCGAGCGCCACTCCGCCATCCCCTTGGCCGCCGCATGCGTCCATGCGGCGGGCGCGGCATAGCCGGAGAGTTCGGCGGACAATGCCGCCAAACCGGCACCCGCATCCGCCACCAGTGGCAGCGCACCATGCTTCGAGGCATCGAACGGCTGCACATTGAGCGCCACCATCCGGCACGCGGGATTAGCAAACAGCGCGCGCGAGCCGGTGGTGAAATCG
>Ga0335074_10017817_pt1 | contig 10025 bp, 8 predicted proteins | sample Lox_Sample_23_FD_206715 | JGI IMG/M metagenome (GOLD analysis project Ga0335074, IMG submission 206715) | Soil microbial communities from Loxahatchee National Wildlife Refuge, Florida, United States - Lox_Sample_2.3 | ecosystem: Environmental > Terrestrial > Soil > Wetlands | place: USA: Florida...
GCAGTGGTGCGGTGCTGAGCTGCACGGCTGATCCGGTCACGGCCTCGGCTGGGGTTGCTGCTTTCGCCGGCTGCAAGATCACCGGCAAGGCGGGCAGCTATACGCTGACGGCCACCGACGGGAGCCTGGCCTCGGGCACGACCAGCGCGTTCACCGTGGCCGTGGGCGCGGCGGCGAAGGTCGTGTTCACCGCCCAGCCCGGCGGCGGTGCCATCGGGACGGTGTGGTCCACCCAGCCGAAGGTGTCGGTGGAGGACTCCGGCGGCAATGTGGTGACCGGCAACACCAGCGCGGTGACGCTGGCCATCGCCAGCCAGCCGGGCAGTGGCGCGACGCTCAGCTGCACAAAGAACCCGGTCACCGCCTCGGCGGGCGTTGCTGCCTTCGCTGGCTGCAAGATCACCGGCAACGCCGGCAGCTACACCATCAAGGCCACCGACGGCAGCCTCACCTCGGGCACCAGCAGCTCATTCAGCATCAGCCTGTGATCCATGCCGTTCCGGGTGACAGCTATATCAATAAATGTCACTTAATGGCCATGTACTGATTGCTTTGCCACCTGACCTGGTGGCAACTATCTCAGATGGGACGCTGCGGCCCTGTACCTGCCGCCGTGTGCCGCGATAACGACTGCCCGAAAGGACGTCCATGTTCCATCGCAACCTGACATTGGCCATTTCGCTCGCCGCGGCTTCCGCGGCGGCCGCCATGGGGATCGCCGCCGTACCCGCGACAGCGGCCAGCGCGGCGACCGGCACCTACTCCCTGTACACCGAGCCGGCGAAGGGCTTCTCGCCCGTCTACGACCTGATCAACGGGGCCAAGACCAGCATTGACATGACCATGTACGAGCTGGAGGACAGCACGGCCGAGAAGGATCTGGCGGCAGCCGAAAAGCGCGGCGTCGACGTGCGGGTCATCCTGGACCAGCGGGAGGAGAGCGACAACTCCGCCGCCTACAACTACCTGAAGAACAATGGCGTGCACGTTGTCTACTCCTGGTCGAAGTACTACTACACGCACCAGAAGAGCATGGTCGTCGACGGGACGACGGCCATGATCATGACCGCCAACCTGACCAGCCAGTACTACTCGACCAGCCGCGACTTCCTGGTGACCGACACCAACGCCGCGGACGTCGCCGCGATCGTGAAGGTCTTCAACGCCGACTACGCGCACGAATCCGTCACCCCGGGCGACGGCGCCGACCTGGTCTGGTCCCCCACGAACTCGCAGACCAAGCTGCTCGCGCTGATCAACGGCGCCACGAGCAGCCTGCGCATCTACAGCGAGGAGATGGACGACACCGCGATCGAGAACGCGCTGGTCAGCGCGGCCAAGCGGGGCGTTGACGTGCAACTGTGCGGCGAGAACGAGGACGGCGAGTACGACAGCGCGTACACCACGCTGGCCAACGCCGGGGTGCACATCAGCTACTACAGCAACCCCGACGGGTTCTACATCCACGGCAAGGTCGTCGAGGCCGACTACACCAAGTCCGACGCGAAGGTGTTCATCGGCTCCGAGAACTTCTCCAACACCTCGCTCAACGAGAACCGTGAGCTCGGGCTGATCATCAGCAACACGACGATCATGTCCTCGATTGCCACCACGTTCGCGACGGACTTCAAGAACGGAACTCCCTGGTCATAGGGATGAGCAGCGGCCCCGGCGGTCACGCCCGCCGGGGCCGGACGCGTTGAGCGGCGCTGGCGGGACCCGGGTGCGGTGAGCGGCCCGCAAATTGCTAGACGGACTTCGTCCGTATTATGCTGGTCGCCGCGACGTCGGATCCGAGGAGCTGCGAATGACGGGGAGCCCGCGCGCCCCGGCACGCGGCGCTCTGGACGGGGCCCCGGTGACCGTGACCGGGGTGGCGCAGCAGCGCGCATGGCAGGCACGTGAATTCCCGCCGGTCGAGCAGGTCACTCCGGGCGTGTGGTCCGTGCCGGTGATGATGCCGGAGAACCCGCTCCGCTACACGCTCGCCTACGTGCTGCTGGCCGACACGGGCGTCGTGGTCGTCGATCCGGGCTGGGAGTCTGACCAGGGCTGGGAAGACCTGCTGCGCGGCCTGCGGGCGGCAGGACTGTCGGCAAACCAGGTCACCGGCATCGTGGTGACCCACGTGCACCTGGACCATCACGGTCTGTCCCGCCGCCTCAGCGAGGCATCGGGTGCATGGATCGCGATGCACACCGCTGAGGCCCAGAACCTGCCCGCGCGCATCGCCAAGACCGCCGGGGCCGAAGGCGGCCGCACCTGGCTGGCCCGGTGCGGAGCGCCCGCCGACGTCGTGGCCGAGTTCAGCGCCGACCTGGCCGAGGCCCTCGGCATCTACCGGCTGGCCGACCCCGATGTGCTGCTGGACGATGGCCGCTACCTGGACCTGCCCGGCCGGCGGATACGGGTCGTGTGGACCCCGGGTCATACGCCCGGGCACATCTGCCTGTATGACGCCGACTACGACCTGCTGCTCACCGGGGATCACCTGCTGCCGCGGATCTCGCCCAACATCGGGCTGATGCCGGGCACCAAGGGTTCGCCGCTGACCAGCTACCTCGAATCGCTGAACGCGATCGGCGGCTACGGCAGCGCCGAGGCACTGCCCGCGCATGAGTACCGGTTCCGCGGGATCGCCGAGCGAGCGCAGTCTCTTATCGAGCACCACGATGCCCGGGCCCGCGAGGTGCTGGATGTCGTCGCCGCGGCCGGCGAGCCCACGATCTGGGATGTCACCGAGAAGCTGACCTGGTCCCGGGGCTGGGATCAGATCACGGGCTTCATGCGCCGGGCCGCACTGGCCGAGACCGCCGCCCACGTCGAGTACCTCGAACGGGCCGGCCGCCTGGTGCTGACGCGAGCCTCAGCGCAGGACCCGGACCGGCTGCTCGTCGTTCCTGATAATCACCAGGGTGTAACGCAGCACTGACCGCCGCCCGCTCCGGGGCTGACCGGGGTTCTGGCCGGCCGCTCGCCTCGCCGCGATACTGGCTGCGTGAAGATCTTGCTATCGGACGGTTCTGGGCTGACCGCACGCCAGGTGGCCGGGCGGCTCGCGGAGTCCGGGCACCACGTGGAGGTGCTGTCGCCGGACCGGCTATGCCTGTGCCGGTTCACCCGCCACGTCCACCGGGTGCACCGGGTGCCCAGCTACGGCGCTGATCCGCTCGGCTGGCTTGAGGCCGCGCTGGCCGTGTACCGCACCGGCCGGTTCGACGTGCTCTTCCCCACCCAGGAGCAGGTGGCGGCGTTGTCCCACGCCGCTGGCCGGCTGGCGGCCGAAGGGATCCGGACCGCGGTGCCGCCGTTCGAAGCGGTGCGCGCCGTCCAGGACAAGGTGTCCGCAGCGGCCACGCTCGGAGCGCTCGGCATTCCCCAGCCGCAGACCGCCTTTCTCGGCTCGGCCGCCGCCCTCCGGGAGCGGCACTCCTTTCCCTTCTACGTGAAGATCCCGATCGGCACCGCCACCACGGGCGTGCGGCGCATCGACTCCGCCGCGGCGCTGCGTTCGGCGGCCGACGAACTCGAGCGCGCCTCGGCCTTCGCCAGCGGCGGCGTCATCGCCCAGGAGCCCGCGCAGGGGCCGCTGGTCATGGCCCAGTCGGTGTTCGCACGGGGTGAGATGGTGGCCGCTCACGCCAACCTGCGGGTCCGGGAGGGAGCGAGGGGCGGCGCCAGCCACAAGCGGAGCCTTGACGAGCCCACCACGGTCGTCAGGCACCTCGAATCGCTCGGCCACTCGCTGCGCTGGCATGGCGGCCTGTCCGCCGATTTCATCCTGACTGATGCGGGCCCGGTCGTCATCGACGTCAATCCCCGCCTGGTCGAGCCGAACAACGCGTGGCGCTCCGGCGTGGACCTGACCGGCGCGCTCCTCGACATAGTGTGCGGGGGCGCGCCGGACCCGCAGCCACCCGGCCGTCCCGGTGTCGCCACCCATCAGCTGCTGGTGGCGATGGTCGGCGCCGGTGCCGATGGCCGGGGGCGGCGCGGGCTGATGGCCGAGATGCTCTCGGCGCTGGGGCATACCGGCCAGTACCGGGGGAGCGCCGAGGAACTCACGCCGGTCCGCGGGGATCCGGTCACCGCCCTTCCGGTGCTCGTGGCGGCGCTGGCCATGCTGATCCGGCCCGCGCTGTGGCGTTGGTTCGCGTCCGGCTCGGTAGCCGCCTACGCGCTGACTCCGGCCGGCTGGGATCGCTTGCTGAGCACCGACCCGGCCTGACCGGCTGTCCGCCTGGTAGAATTCTGCCATACAATCTATACTTCTTCCATGGCTCTGAGTATCAAGAGTGATGAGGCGGACCGGCTGGCCAGGGAACTGGCTGCTGAGACGGGCGAGAGTCTGACCGAGGCCGTCGTCATTGCGCTTAGGGAGCGGCTCGACCGTGAGCACACCAGGCATGCGGCCAGCATGCGGACGCGGCTGAAGCGCCTGACGGCCGATGTGGCAGCCATGCGGGTTGCCGATGGCAGGACGCCGGAGGAGATCATCGGCTACGACGAGACTGGCCTGCCGCGTTGATGGAGTCAGCGCGGCGGGGACTCGTCGTAGATACGTCGGCAGCCGTAGCCGTCATCCTCGGCGAGCCGGGCAGCGAAGAACTTGTTGCTTACCTTGAGAATGCCCTGACCCGGCTTATGCCGGCCGCCATCCGCGTCGAGCTGGGTATCGTCATCGAGGCCCGGCTATGGCCGGCTGGGCAGGACGTGGTCGACCGGTTCCTTCGTGACGCGAAGATCGACATCGTGCCCGTCGATGCTGACTTGGCCGCGCGTGCGATGAGCGGCTGGCGGCGATATGGCAAAGGTCGGCATCCAGCCGGGCTTAATTTCGGCGACTGCTTCACGTACGCGCTCGCCGAGCAGACCGGGCACCCCGTGTTGTGCACCGGGGACGACTTCGCCGCGACGGACCTCACCGTGGTGGCCGCCCGGCCAGGGCCGGGCGGCTAGCTGACCCCCGGCCCGTCGGCCAGCGCCGCGCGGCTAGCTGACCCCCGGCCTGCTAGCTGCCCGTCGGCCTGCGCCGCGGGCGTCAGCGCGGGTTGGCTCGCCGGGTGGCGGGCAGGAGCCTTCTGGTTTCGTCGTCCAGTGGGCTGTAGACCGCGATGTGCAGGTCCGCCATGGTCGAGACGCCCAGCTCGGTGCGGGTAAACGTCATCGGCCCGGCGACCGGATGCTTGAACCGCAGCGTGCGGGCCGCGGGCGCGGCTACCTCGTGCCGGGCCCACAGCTCGGCGAACTCCAGGCTCAGGCCGGCCAGGCGGCGGATGTCCTCGTCCCACTCGGCATCGCCGATGTGCTGCGCGTAGGCGGCGCGCAGCCGGGCCACCATGTACGGGATCTCCTCGTCATAGTTGAGCAGCATCTCGCGGGCCCGCTGCTCGGTGACCGCGCACCACAGCAGGTTCTTGTGCACGCATGGGAGGGTGTGCCACTCCCAGAACATCTCCTCGTGGGCGTCGTTCGTCTTGAGGATGTCGAACCGGGCGTTGACCAGCACGGCCGGCAGCGGGTCGAGCGAGCGGAGCACGTCGCAGACGGCCTCGGGCACGTCGGCCGTCTTGGCCAGCGACCGCAGCGGCATGGCCTCCGCGAGCCGGTACAGATGCCAGCGCTCGGCCCCGTCCAGCTGCAGGGTGCGAGCCACCGCGTCGAGCACCTGCCAGCTGGCGTTGATCGGCCGGCCCTGTTCCAGCCAGGTGTACCAGCTGACGCCCACGCCGGCCAGCAGCGCGACCTCCTCGCGCCGCAGACCCGGCGTCCGGCGCCGCGGGCCCGGCGGCAGACCGACATCCTCGGGCCGCAGCCGGGCGCGCCGGGCCTTGAGGAAACCGCCCAGCTCCGCGCGGCGCGCCCGGTCTGTCCGGGCCCGGTCGGTGCGGGTCCCGTCCAGGCCAGACCTGTCCGTCCCGTCCGCCCGACGGCTGGCTGTCTCAGTCATAACCACGAGCCCCATCCTCCCAGGAGGGTCTGACATCGTCGGTCACGGATGGTTCGGGCGCAGGCCAGGAGCTTCGCCGCGATGCGTATCAAGAACCACGCGCCGCACCTCTGCTCGGTTGGGAAGCGGCAATCGCGCGCGGCCTAGGTAAGGAGCAGAGGATGGCGACACCGGCGACTGGTGCGGCCGAGGCAACGGGACTGTGGCAGGGCGGCTTCTCCGGCCCCGGGCTTCCGGCTCTCGGCGGAGCCGTAGTTATCGCCGCCCAGCTGCCGGATGATGGCGCCGGAATTCTGGTTTCTTACTCGGGCGGCATCTTCACCAGGCAGTTCTGGACCACCGGGCCGCCGGTCCCGCAAATCATCGAGATCCTCCCGCCCGGGGAGGTCAAGGCGATCAGTGACCAGGTCGCCGAGCAGCTGGACGGCTCGGGCAGCGGGCTGGACGACATCCCGCTGCGAGAGTTCCTGGAAACGGTCCGGCTGCACTTTGAGCAGGAGCCCTCTGACCGGTTCGAGGAAGCGGTATTCGGCTCCATCACGCAAGCCAGCCCGGGAGGTCTGCAGGGCCAGGTGACCTGGCCCGGCGATGTCATCGGCACCGTGCTGGGCAGCGCGGACGGCGTTTCGGCGCAGTCTCACCTGGCCAACATCGCGGCCGGGAATCCAGCATGGCTTAGGAACGCGGACCTCCAGTCGTTCGTCATCGCCCTGCAGGACGCCCTGGCCACCTCGGCGATCGACCCGCTGTGGCAGCAGATGCTGACCTTCGCCGAGCAGGCGCTGGCATAACGCCCCCAGGACGTTAAGCGCCCGGGAGCCGATGAGGGGCCGGCTCCCGGGCGCTTAACTCATCAAGCCAGCGGCGTCATCGGGTGCGAGTAGCCGCCGGGCCACAGCACCGGCCCGACACCCGGGATCGCCTGGGACCGTGCCTCGGCCAGCACCGCCGCAGCCGCCTGCCGCGCGTTCTCCCCGGTGCTGGACATCCGGGAGGCGATGAGCCCGGTCACGATCGGCGTCGAGAACGACGTCCCGCTCCACTTGGCCATCCCATAGAACTTCCTGTCGTCCCCGGTATACGGGTCGACGTGGCAGGTGTACGTGCCGGTGGCATAGGCGTTGATCAGATCACGTCCTGGCGCATACACGTCGACCCACGACCCGAAGTTGCTGAACGTAGCCCGGCCGCGCCAGTCCCCGCCAAGCGCTCCGACGGAGATCACGTCGGAGAAGGCGGCCGGCCAGGTGGGCCGCCTCGAGCCGTCGTTGCCCGCCGCGACCACGCAGACCGCGCCGCCGTGCTCGCGCAGGTGCTTGAGCCACTCCCGGAACGCGATCAGCGGGAAGTCGTGCCTGGAATGCGCCGCGATCGTCAGGTGGAAGATGTCCACTCCCAGGCCGAGCGCTGATTCGAGCCGCGGAATCCAGTTGGATTCGAGTTCGCTGCCCGCGATGGAGAACGCGTTGGTCACGATGATGTCCGCGGCGGGCGCCATGCACCGGGCGACTCCGGCAACGAACGTGCCATGCCCGGTGTACGGCGGAATCGGCTGCGTGCCTGGCGGACCCTCGGACGGGAGCGGATCTAGATCGCCTTGGACCCCAGCGAGCCAGAGGTGGGTATCGGCCGCGTCTTTCAGCAGCCCGGTGTCGTCCATGTAAATCAGGACCCCAGCGCCGCCGTCGCCATGGCTCACCGACGGATAGGGCTCGATCGCCTCGTACGCTTGCTGCGGTTCGGTGGCCGGGCAGATGCCGCCTGTGGGGGAAACGGTCAGGACATGATCTGGCGTGGCGAGTCCCCGGCCGAGCCGCTGGTCGATCAGGTCGAGGGCATCGAGCGCGGCGGGCTGTGACTGGTCCAGAGTGAGCAAGATCACTCCCGCGATGACCCGCCGGATCCGGCCGTCTCCGCGCAGTTCCGGCTCGTCCGGCAGCTCGAGGATCTCCAGGATTTGGCCCAGGTACTCATCGCGGACCAGGATCTGGCCCTCGGCGTAGAGGTGGTCGACCCGGTTCTCGCTGCGCGCGGCTTTAATCTCCACCCCTTCACCGGGTGACGGGCGAAAGACGTGGATTACGTGGTCAATCTCATCGACGACCCTTCGTTGCAGGCCGACTTTCCAATCGTCTGGCTGTTCAGGCATACCGATCTCCCAGGTCTTGAACTGCATGAACCTGCCTCAGCCGGAGCTGAGGCAGGGGTAGACCCCAGAGGCCGCAGGCGCCGACGGGCCTGTAGGCCCCTGTACTCATATGGAGTGATCGTCGAGCGAAGTGATACCCGCTGTGGCCGTTGTTACTTTGGGTTCTCAAGGGATAGCTAAGAGATAATCATCGGAAACGGACAAGCAGCACGAGCGGCCTCTAACATCAACTGCGTGGCAGAAGGCGGGCTGGCGGCCGGGTCCGGTCAGGGCGATCTGGACAATCTCCTGCTGCTAGCCTTGTCGCGTCCTAATGAGGCACTGGCCAGAGCGCGCGAGATCTTGGCTGGGCGGCCGTATCCCTATGAGGCATCGGTCGCACACCAGGCTGCCGGAATCGTATTGCGCGATGTGGGCGATGTAGACGCGGGCGTCCGTGAGCTACGGGCCGCGCTACGCCTGGCCCGCCGCACTGGGTCGTCAGATCGCGAAGCCGATGTGCTGGCTGCTCTCGGAGTTGCGCTGGTCTTCGTCAACCGGACGACGGACGGACTCGCGGCCTTCGACCGCGCGGTTCATCTGGCCAGTGGCGCCCTGACCGGACAGGTCCTGCACCGGCGCGGCATGGTGCTGTGGACCCTCGGCAGGTTTTCGGCGGCGCTGGACGACTTGCGCCATGCGGTCAGCGTGCTTCAGCGCGCTGGTGATGCCGTGTGGACGGCGCGAGCGGTAAACGGCCGAGGGCTGGTCTACCTGTCGGTCGGTTCGCTGGATCGCGCGGATGCTGATTTCGTCGCCGCTGGCCAGCTGTATGCCGGGACCGGCCAAGAACTTGAATCAATCCACACGGTACTTAACCGCGTCTCGGTTGCGTTCCGGTCAGGCGACATTCCGGCTGCGCTTTCTTTCCTTGATGAGGCTGCCTCTCGCTACCAGCCGCTGAACGTCCCCACGCCATTTCTCAGCCTCGACCGATGTCATGTATTGCTGGTGGCGGGACTGGTCGATGATGCGCTCGCCGAGGCAGACGCGGCAGTGCTCGATATCGAGCGGGTTCATGGCTGGTCTATCAATAAGGCCGAAGGGCTGCTGCTGGCGGCCAACTGCGCACTGGCCGCAGCGCAGCCGCAGGGGGCACTGGACCGGGCGCGAGCCGCTTACCGCCTGTTCCGGTCTCAGCAGAGCGCCTGGGGGCAAGCCCACGCTGGGCTGGTGCTGGTCCAGGCGCGATACGCAGTGGCCACGGTGTCGGGTCGGTTGCTGCAGGCGGCGAAGCGGGCCGCCGCCCGCCTAGAGGAACTCGACTCCGGCGAGGCCACGCAGGCGCACCTGCTGGCCGGGCGAGTTGCTCTGGACCTCGGCCGGTTGGCCGAAGCCGATCGTCATCTCGCCGCGGCGGCACGGGGCAGGCGGCGCGGCCCGGCGATGGCACGTGCTAGCGGCTGGCTGGCCGAGGCACTGCGGGGGGAAGCTGCGGCCCAGCCGCGGCGGATGCTCGCGGCCTGCCGGCGGGGACTCGAGGTGCTGGACGAGCATCGATTCACCCTGGGGGCGTCGGAACTGCGGGCCCAGGCCACGGCCCGGGGCAGTGAACTCGCGGCGCTTGCGCAGCGCCATGCCGCACGGGCACAGCGGCCGCGCCATTTCCTGTCCTGGGCCGAACGCTGGCGGGCCACCGCGCTGACCGTGCCTTCCGTACGGCCATCGGCCGACGCAGAACTCAACACGGGTCTCGCCGCGCTGCGTGAGGTGACCAGCCGGCTGGAGGAGGCGTGGCGCCAAGGCACGCCGAGCGGGGAGCTGCAGCGGGAGCAGTTGCGGCTCGAGGGTGCGGTGCGGGCTCGGTCGCTGCAGGCACCGGGCATGGCCGACATCGGCCGCACCGTCATCGATGTCGCGGCGCTGCTTGACCAGCTAGACGACGCG
>Ga0335074_10017818_pt1 | contig 10025 bp, 6 predicted proteins | sample Lox_Sample_23_FD_206715 | JGI IMG/M metagenome (GOLD analysis project Ga0335074, IMG submission 206715) | Soil microbial communities from Loxahatchee National Wildlife Refuge, Florida, United States - Lox_Sample_2.3 | ecosystem: Environmental > Terrestrial > Soil > Wetlands | place: USA: Florida...
GGGCGATCTCCGACACCCCGCGCCGGCCGCTGCTCAGCCCGTGGGCGGTGCCGGGCGGCATCGCCGCGCTGCGGTCGCTGCGGCTGTCCGGCCCCGCGCTGGCCCGGTGGGCCGAGGCGTGCGGGCCGCGGCGGGTGCTGCTGGCCGGGCCGCGCTCGTTCTGCGCGGGCGTGGAGCGGGCCATCGAGATCGTGGAGCGGGTACTGGAGCAGCACGGCTCACCGGTGTACGTGCGCAAGCAGATCGTGCACAACAAGGTCGTCGTGACCGACCTGGAGCGCAAGGGTGCGATCTTCGTCGACGAACTCGACGAGGTGCCGGACGGCGCGACCGTCGTGTTCTCGGCGCACGGGGTCTCGCCGGACGTGCGGCACGAGGCAGCCGGCCGCGGCCTGCAGACGGTCGACGCGACCTGCCCGCTGGTGGCCAAGGTGCACGCCGAGGCGCGCCGGTTCGCCGCCGACGGCTATCAGGTCGCGCTGATCGGCCACGGCGGGCACGAGGAGGTCGAGGGCACGCTCGGCGAGGCGCCGCAGGCGATCACGCTGGTCGAGACCGCCGAGGACGTGGCGAGGTTGCGGCCCCGGGACCCGGACAGGGTCGCGTACCTGATGCAGACAACGCTGTCCACCGACGAGGCCGGGGGGATCGCCAGCGCGCTGCTCGAGCGATTTCCCGGTGCAAGGGGCCCCGGCAGCGACGACATCTGCTACGCCACCACCAACCGCCAGCTCGCGGTCCGCGCGATCGCGGCCGAGTCCGACGTCCTGCTGGTCGCGGGGTCGACGAACTCGTCGAACTCCATACGCCTGGTGGAGACCGCTGAGCGGGCCGGCACGCCGTCCTACCTGATCGACGGGCCGCAGGACATAGATCTGAGCTGGCTCGCCGGGGCGTCGGTCGTGGGCCTGACCGCCGGTGCCTCTGCGCCGCCGGCCGTGGTGAGCCAGATCATCGACGCGCTGTCTGGCCTCGGGCCGGTCGACGTCAGCGAGCGTGTGGTCGCAACCGAATCCATCCGCTTCGGGCTTCCCAAGGAGTTGAAGCAATAAATGCCTATGCCACTGCGCCAGAGCCTGCGTGTGGGGTCCTACCTGATGCGCCAGAAGCTCACCGGCCGTGACAAGTTCCCGCTGCTCGTGGAGCTCGAGCCGCTGTTCGCGTGCAACCTGAAGTGCGCGGGCTGCGGCAAGATCCAGCAGCCGCACACGCTGCTGAAGCAGCGCATGCCGGTCGAGCAGGCGCTCGGCGCGATCGAGGAGTCCGGCGCGCCGATGGTGTCGATCGCCGGCGGCGAGCCGCTGATGCACCCGCAGATCGACGAGATCGTGCGGCAGCTGATCGCGCGCAAGAAGTTCGTGTTCCTGTGCACGAACGCGCTGCTGCTGCCGAAGAAGATCGACAAGTTCACGCCGTCGCCGTACTTCTCCTGGGTGGTGCACATCGACGGGCTGCGCGAGCGGCACGACGAGTCGGTGTGCAAGGAGGGCGTGTTCGACGAGGCGGTCGCCGCGATCAAGGACGCGAAGCGGCGCGGCTTCAAGGTCAGCACGAACACCACGGTGTTCAACACCGACACGCCGCAGACCGTCATCGACGTGCTGACCTTCCTCAACGACGAGCTTGAGGTCGACGACATGCAGATCTCGCCGGCCTACGCCTACGAGAAGGCGCCCGACCAGGAGCACTTCCTCGGCGTCACCGAGACCCGCGAGCTGTTCCGCAAGGCGTTCGCCGACGGCAACAGGAAGCGCTGGAGGCTCAACCACACGCCGCTGTTCCTGGACTTCCTCGAGGGCAAGACCGACTACTCGTGCACCGCGTGGGGCATACCGTCCTACTCGCTGCTCGGCTGGCAGCGGCCCTGCTACCTGATGGCCGACGGCTACGCGAAGACCTACAAGGAGCTGATCGAGACCACCGACTGGGACTCCTACGGCCGCGGCAAGGACCCCCGGTGCGCGAACTGCATGGCGCACTGCGGCTACGAGCCGTCGGCTGTCCTGGCGACGATGGGCTCGCTCCGCGAGTCCCTCCGAGCCATGCGCAGCTGAGGCCGGGTTCGGGCTGGCCGCGTTCGCCGCGCAAACATCGAGGATCCTGGCAGAGTGGGGTAACGCGTCAGTCGTATTCACTGACAGGATTCCCCGATCACTGACACCCCCCGGCCAAACGCGACCGATGGCGGCTCCGGTTGCATAGTGTCTAGTGACCGAAACCCGTGCCGACCGGAAGGCACCCGGCAGTGACCTCGCCCAGCACCCAGCCGCCGAGCACGCAGGCCGTGCCGCCCGGCCAGGCTGGCGCGGAGGGAGACGCGCGCCGGCGGGGCATTGACGCGGGCACCTGGTGGGTGCTGGCGCTGCCGCCGGTGGCGACGTTCGTGATCATGCTCTGGGGCATCACCGGCGCCTCCTACTGGCGGGACGAGGCCGCCACCATGTCGGCGGCCCAGCGGCCGCTCGGCAACCTGCTGCGCACGCTGGGCAACATCGACGCGGTGCACGGTGCCTACTACCTGCTCATCTGGGTGATGGTGCACGTGGGCGGCAGCGGGGAGCTGGTGACCAGGCTGCCGTCGGCGGTGGCGATGGCCTGCGCCGCCCTGGCGGTGGTGGCGATCGGCCGGCGGCTGATCTCGCCGCGGGCCGGGCTCGCCTCCGGCCTGGTGTTCGCGGTCCTGCCCGAGGTCAGCCTGTACGGGCAGGACGCGCGGCCCTACGCGATCGTGGTGGCGCTCGCCTCGCTGGCCAGCTACCTGCTGGTGCGGGTCATGGACGCCGAGCCGGCCCGCAGGCACCGGTGGCTGATCGGGTACGCGCTGTCCCTGGCCGCCCTCGGCATCGTGGACATCTTTGGCCTGCTGCTGATCACCGCGCACGCGGTGACGATCGGGCTGCGCTGGCTGCGCGAGACCGGGCCGGTCGGGGCTGGCGGGCGGGGTGGCCAGCGTGCTCCGGCTGGTTCGGGCGGCCAGGCTGGCCCGGTCGGTCCGGTCGGTCCGGGCTCAGCGGGTGGTCTGGACCGGGTCGGGCGGGGGCGGGACGCCAGGTCGCTGGCGCTCGGCTGGCTCGCCGCTGCGGTGGCTGCCGTCCTGCTCACCAGCCCGGTGCTCGCGCTCGGCTACGTGCAGCGCGGGACGCTGTCCTGGCTGACGCCGCCCAATCTCGCCGCCATCACCGGCCTGCACTATCTCGTCGGCCCGGCGGCGATGGCGGTCGCCGTGATCCTGGCCGTCGCCGCGGGCGTCGTGGTCAGCGCGCTGCGCGGCCGCGAGTTGCTGCGCGCCAACTGGCCGGGCTCGGTGCCCGCCCTCTGCCTGCCCTGGCTGATCCTGCCGCCCGCGCTCCTGCTCACCGCGTCCGTGATCACCCCCGTGTACACGCTGCGGTACGTCCTGCTCTGCATGCCGGCGATCGCGCTGCTGGCCGGTGCCGGCCTCGCGTCGCTTGGCTGGGTGGCGGGCACGGCGGGGCTCGTGGTGATCGCCCTGCTGGGCGTGCCGATGCAGCAGCAGGTGCGGACGCCGGACGGCCACATGGACAACATCAGGCAGGCCGACCGGATCGTGGCCGACAACAGGCATCCGGGGGACGTCGTCCTCGAGTTCAAGGCGGAGAACTTCGCGCAGGCCTACCCGTACGGGATCCGCCAGCTCATTCCCATCGCCCAGGCCGAGTCGCCGATCCAGTCGGCCACGCTGGTCGGCACGTTCCTGCCCGATCCCGTGGTGCGGCAGCGGCTGACCCACGCGTCGCGGGTGTGGGTCGTCGAGTACGGCCACCGCTCGCCGCTGGTCATTCTGAATGGGCTTGACTTCCGGCTGGTCCGCAAGTGGAAGGTCAGCGACATCTGGCTGTTCCTGTACCAGCGCTCCGCCGGGGGTGGCGCCACCCCATGACACCGCCGGGGAGCCGCGTGCTCGCGGGCGGCCGTGCCCAGGCCGCCGCGGGCGACGGCGCGGAGGGGATTGACGGCTTAGACGCCGGGCCGCTCTGGATGCGGATCCTGCCTCCCGTCGCCATGTTCGCGATCGCTCTGTGGCGGATCACCGGGCCTTCCTACTGGCGGGACGAGGCGGCGACGATGACCGCTGTTGCACGCCCGTTCCCTCAGTTGCTGCGGATGATGGGCCACGTGGACGCCGTGCACGGCGTCTACTACATGATCATCTGGGTGGTGGCACGGCTCGGCGGCGACGGAGAACTGGTGACCAGGCTGCCGTCGGCGGTCGCGATGGCCTGCGCCGCGGCGGCCGTGGCCGCGCTCGGCCGGCGCCTGGTGTCACCGCGGGCCGGGCTTGCGGCCGGGCTGCTGTTCGCCGCGTTACCGCAGATCAGCCTCTACGGGCAGGAAGCCGGACGGCCACGGCACCAACATCAGGAAGGCGAACGCGATCGTGGCGAGAATGCGGCGCCCCGCGGACGCGGTGCTCTTCCTCGGCAACGATGCGAAATACTTTCCCGCGGCGTATCCCGGAGGGTTCGCCAAGCTCGATGACGTCGACCAGGCGAAGACGCCGAGCGAGGCCGGCAACCTGGTCGGCGCGCGGCTGCCAGCGAGGGTCACCCGGGCGCGGCTTGCCCACGTCCGGCGGCTGTGGCTGGTCAGGGTCGGCTCCTGGCCGCACCCTCGGATACTCGACGGGCTGGACTTCCGGCTCGTCCGGCACTGGCGGGTATCCGACATCTGGCTGCTGCTCTATGCGCGGAGCGGGCAGGTCACCCGATTCCGGTAAGTTCGCAGAACTCCTTCAGCATCTCTTCAGAGAGAACCCCCATCATCTAAACCGGCGCAGGACAGTTGCGCCCGGCGTCGGCGATTCCGCGCCGCGGCGGCTCGGCCCGCTTACGCGGCGACCCGGGTTCCAGAGGAGTTCTCATGTTCTTCACGTACCTCCGGCGTGAACTGCGCCGGCGGATGCGCCAGGCCATATTCATCTCCGTGGGCCTGGCCCTCGGGATTGGCCTGGTTATCACCGTGACGGCCGCGTCATCGGGCGTGAAGGCCGCCCAGGGCACGGTGCTGCAGAACCTGTACGGCGTTGGCACAGCCGCAACGGTCACGAAGGCCCCCACCGCGGGGTCTTTCTTCGGCTCCGGCGGCCGCAAGTTCGACTTCAAGCCTGGCGAGACGGTCAAGATTGACTCGCTGACCGCCACCCGCAACCTCGGCACGCTTGACGACTCGGTCGTCACCACCATTTCCAAGCTGAACGGTGTGGCGGGTGCCAGCGGGACGCTGGCGGCCAACGACGTGAACACCACGATCACAATCCCCGACTTCAGCGGCGGCGGCGGCGCCGGTGGTGGGGGCGGCGGCGATGGCGGCCGTGGCGGTGGCGGCGGCGGTAGCGGTGGCTTCCGCGGCCCCGGTGGCTTCAACGCCGGGAACGCGGTGACGGTCGACGGCATCGACCTGTCCTCGGCCGCCCAGGCGCTCGGCCCCCTCAGCAACGGCACCCTGACCTCGGGCCGCACGCTGAAGTCCTCGGACGCCACCTCCGACGTCGCGGTGATCGACTCCAGCTACGCGAAGTCGGCCAGCCTGAAGGTCGGGTCGGACGTCACGCTGGCGAGCACGAAGTTCACGGTCGTCGGGATCGTGACGGAGCCAGCCAGCGACTCTTCGGCCGACGTGTACGTCCCGCTGGCCCGGGCCCAGTCGCTGTCGTCCAACGCCGGAAAGGTCAACACCATCTACGTGGCCGCCGACAACTCGTCGGACATCGCCGCGGTGCAGAAGGAGATCAGCAAGGCGGTGCCGGGCGCGACGGTGACCACCTCGGCGGACCTGGCCAGCGAGGTGACCGGGTCGCTGTCCAGCGCGTCGAGCCTGGCGAACAACCTGGGCAAGTGGCTGGCGATCGCGGTGCTGATCGCGGCGTTCCTGCTGGCCAGCCTGCTGACGATGTCGGCGGTCTCCCGCCGGGTGAGGGAGTTCGGCACGCTGAAGGCCCTGGGCTGGCGCAGTCGGCGGGTGATTGGCCAGGTCATGGGGGAGTCGGTGGCGATGGGCATCATCGGCGGCGTGGTCGGCATCGGCCTCGGCTTCCTCGGCGCGAAGATCGTTGAGCACGCGTCGCCCTCGCTGACCGCTTCGCTCGGCCCCACCACCGGCTCGGCCACTCCGGGCGGCGCCCGCACGTTCGGCGGCGGTGGTGGCGGCTTCGGTGGTGGCGGTGGCGGCTTTGGTGGCGGTGGTGCCGGTGGTGGCGGTGGTGGCGGCGGGTTCGGCGGCGGTGCAGGCCGCTTCCGCACGGCCGCGGCGACGCACGCAACGACCGTTCACCTGACGGCGCCGGTCACCCTCAACATCATCATCCTCGCCGTGGTGCTCGCCGTGGCCGGCGGCCTGATCGCCGGCATCCTCGGCGGATGGCGCGCGGCCAGGCTCCGCCCGGCGGCGGCCCTGGCCCGGGTCGAGTGACCGGGCGGGCGGACAGCGCGGACAGCGAGGAGAGGATTCCATGTACAAGCTCACCGGCGTGACCAAGAACTACCAGAAGGGCCGCGCCACCGTGCATGCGCTGCAGGGCGTCGACCTCGTGATCGAGGACGGCGAGTGGCTCGCTATCCAGGGCCCGACCGGGCACGGCAAGACCACGCTGCTGCAGATGCTTGGCGGCCTTGACCGGCCCACGTCCGGCATCGTTGAGTTCGACGGGCAGGACCTGGCCCAGATGCGGGAGAGCCAGGTGACCAAGGTCAGGGCGACGTCGATCGGGTTCATCTTCCAGACGTTCAACCTGATCCCGACGTTGAGCGCGCAGGAGAACGTGGAAACCGCGCTGGTGCCGCTGGGCATCAGCGCGGGCGAGCGGCGGGCCCGGGCAATGCAGAGCCTCGAGGGCGTCGGCCTCGGCGACCGGGCCAGGCACCTGCCCTCGGAGCTGTCCGGCGGCCAGCAGCAGCGGGTGGCCATCGCCAGGGCGCTGGTCAAGGAGCCCAAGGTGCTGCTCGCCGACGAACCCACCGGCAACCTGGACGAGGGCACGAGGGACGAGATCATCGCGCTGCTCGAGGGGCTCTGGCGGGACCGCGGGCTGACCCTGATCCTCGTCACTCACGACAGCTCGGTCGCCCGCAGGGCCCAGCGCGTCGCGCTGATGCGCAACGGGCAGCTGTCGATCAGGCAGGACACCAGGGGCGGCGCCACCGCCTGACGGCTCGCCCGGGCGTGGCCCCGCCGTCCTTTAACCGTTCGCCCGGTCAGGACGGCGGGGTTTCGCTCTTCAGGTGTGGGGCAGGGCCAGCTCGCACCAGACGGCCTTGCCGGAGAGCGTGCGCCGCGCACCCCAGCGCTCGGACAGCTGGCTCACGACCTGCAGGCCCCGGCCGCGCTCGTCGTCGTCGCTCGCGTGCCGCAGCCTGGGCAGGGCCGCCGAGTCGTCGTGGACCTCGCACACCAGCCCCTCCTCGCGTACCAGGCGAAGCGCGATCGACCCCTGGGCGTACCGGACCGCGTTCGTTACCAGCTCCGAGGCCAGCAGCTCCGCTGTCGGGATCAGCTCGGCCAGTCCCCAGCGCTTGAGCCGCCTGCGGACGAGCATGCGCGCCCGGCGCGCGGAGGTCAGCTCGGTGGCGAGCTTCCAGGTGACGTGCTGGTCCGGGGCCAGCCGGTTCAGCCTGGCCAGCAGCACCGCGATGTCATCTCTCTGGTGATCGGCGTACACGCTGGCGAGCGTCGCCTTGCACAGATCCTCGAGCGGCCGGGTCGCCGAGCCGGGACCGAACGTCTCCTTGAGCCGGGTCAGGCCTTCGTCGATGTCGCTGGCGCGCCGTTCTACCAGCCCGTCGGTGTAGAGGACGAGCAGGCTGCCATTCCGGATCTTGAATATCTGCGTCTGGATCGGCCCCGACCCGATGCCGAGCGGCGGCGCCGGTGCGACGTCGAGGAACTGGCTGCTGCCGTCCGGCGAGACCAGCAGCGGGGGCAGGTGGCCGGCCGAGGCGACCTCGCAGCTCCCGGAGACCGCGTCGAAGATCGCATACACGCAGGTGGCGAAGTGCGGCTCACGCTGGCCGAGATCGTGCATGAGCTCGTCAAGCTGCTGCAGGGTCTCGGCCGGCGGCAGCTCGAGCCTGGCGAGCGTGCGGATCGCGGTGCGCAGCCTGCCCATGGTGACGGCGGCGCGCACCCCGTGGCCGGCCACGTCGCCGACGACGAGCGCCACACGGCCGCCGGGCAGCGCGATCGACTCGTACCAGTCCCCGCCCACCTCGATCATCTTGCTGCCGGGCAGATAGCGATGCCGGACCTCGACCGAGGACGGGGCGGAAAGCCCGGTCGGCAGCAGGCTGCGCTGCAGCGTCAGCGCGGTCGCGCGCTCCCGGCTGTACCGCCGCGCGTTGTCGATGAAGATCGCCGCGCGGGAGGCGAACTCCATGCCGATCTCGGTGTCGTAGGCGTCGAAGCGGCGGTAGCCCTTGTACCGCGTGCAGGCGAAGAAGCCGAGCGTGGTTCCCCGGGCGATCAGCGGCAGCAGCAGCAGCGACGTGCCACCCATCAGCCGGCCCATTGGCTTGCGCCGCATCGCCTTGGCAAGGTCCTCGGCGGCGTCCACGCTGACGTCCTGCAAGACCGGCTTGCCGGTGTCCAGGCACCGGGTGTACGGCGTGTCCGCCGGGTAGCTGAGGATCTCGCCGGTCGGGAACGCCGCGTCCCACCCGGGGTCGTCATCGTCGTGGGCGATCGCGAGCCGGCGCACCAGATGCTGCCCGTCGTAGGTGTCGCCCGGGAACTCATCCGCCCCAACCAGGCTCTCCAGCACCAGCAGCCCCGCAGAATTACAGAAGTGCGGAACGATGATGTTGACCAGCGCCGGCGCCATTTGATCAATATCGAGAGCGCCGCCGGTTCGGGCGAATGCGCCGTCGAGCAGCGCGTGCCGCATCACCGCCGGATCGAGAAACCGCTCTTCCGACGGAGGGGCGATGCGCAGCACGAGCTGGGCGACGAGCCGCGGGTCGGTGGAGCGGAGCGGCTGGACCGTGACGACCGCGTCGGCGTGATGGCCGTTGCCGGTCTTGATCGTCAGCACCGCGGTGCTCTCACGATCGGAGGAGGCGGCGTCGATGAGCGCCTGAAGCCCGCTGCCGTAGGCGGACCCGGTGACCAGGGTTGCGAAATCCGTGTTGAGCAGCGACCCGGGCACCTCGGCGAGGACCTCGCCCGCCGCGCGGTCGTGCTGCAGCACTCGGCCCGACTTGTCGAGCCCGATCGTCAGCGTTCTCGCCGAGGTGCTGGACAGGAGCGCAGCGATGTCTGCTGCCATTCCGGATGCAACCATCCGATGCGCTCCCTCCAGCGCCGTTCGCGGCTTGTTCGCCTCATTATGGAACAGATTTCGTTGCATCGAGAAAGAATGCTCAGCTGCCTTAATATTTGCCGGCCACAGCCGCCGCGCGCCGCCCGGCCGCCGCACCTGACGCCCCAGCCGCACCTACCGCCAGCCGCTGCACCCGGCGCCGACCTATGTCCCTTCGTCCAGCCACTCCGGCTGCCCCCTTCGTCCAGCCACTCCGGCTGCCGCCTTCGTCCAGCCACTCCGGCTGCCGCCTTCGTCCAGCCACCCCCGCCTGTCCCTCCGTCCACCCACCCAGGCTGTCCCTCCGTCCACCCACTCCGGCGGCGGGCGGCAGGTGGCGCTACCGTGCGTAGCAGCCGACGGCAATTCACAACGCTGCGTTATTCATCGTGACGCCAGCCGGGCTGCGATGCGTCTTGTTTCATGATCGTGGTACTTGACGAGCATATTTGCGTTTTATCTACCACGATCATCGAAACGAGCCCGCCGGGTTAGCCCGACGAGGATCGCGGGCGCACAGCGCGTTGCGGCTCCGCAGCGCGTTGCGGGCGCCCTATGCGTCGCGGGCGGGCTCGCCGTGGCCGGCGTTGGCTCGGCCCCGGCCCCAGTACGCCTTGGGTGATACCTGGTCCTCGCTGAGCCCGCGATCGGCGAGGATCTCCCGCAGCCGCGACACGACCTTCGCCTCGCCGAACAGGTAGGCGTGGCCCCGGCC
>Ga0335074_10017820_pt1 | contig 10024 bp, 8 predicted proteins | sample Lox_Sample_23_FD_206715 | JGI IMG/M metagenome (GOLD analysis project Ga0335074, IMG submission 206715) | Soil microbial communities from Loxahatchee National Wildlife Refuge, Florida, United States - Lox_Sample_2.3 | ecosystem: Environmental > Terrestrial > Soil > Wetlands | place: USA: Florida...
CGGCGCCGCCGCCCGGGCCGCCGACGCCGGCTACTCGATCGTCATCAGCGCGAGCGAGCTCCGCCACGCCGGCCTCGTCGACGCCCTCATCGCCGTCGATCCCCTCGGCCGCGCCGAGGTCGAGGATGCGCTCGAGGCCGGCGTGCCGGTCGTCACGGTCGGCCGCGTGCCCCGCGACGAGCTCCTCACCCCCAGCGTCGACACCGATCACGGACGCTCGATCTCCCTCCTCCTCGGCCATCTCGCCACCGCCGCCGGCCCGGGACCCGCCTGGCTGCTCAGCGTCGAGGACCGCACCTCGTTCGTCGGCGACGTCGAGTCGGCCTTCTCCCGCTGGTGCGCCCGGGCCGGTCGCGAGGCCCGCATCCTCGAGGCGCCCGAGACCCCGGCCGCCGTCGAACAGGCGATGCTCGACGCGCTCGCGAGCTCCCCGCCGCCGGCCATCCTCGTGTCGGCCTTCGACCGGCCCGCCATCTGGGGCCTGCAGGTCCTCACCGCGGCCGGCGTGGACGTGCCCGCGACGACCGTCGTCGCCTCGACCGTCGACGGCGAGATCCTGCGCATCGTCCAGCCCTCGATCACCGCCCTCGACCTCGACGGCGCCGCCCACGGCCGCGCGGCCGTCGACCTCGCGCTCCAGGCCGTGCTCGCGGGCGAGCTCGCCGCCCGCACGATCCTGCTCCCCGCGCGGCTCATCGTCCGCGGCTCGAGCGCTGCGCTCACGCCGAGCGCGTCTTGAGGTCGGGCGGGAGCGGGTCGCCCGCGGGTCGCCCGCGGGTCGCCCGCGGCACGCCGGCGGCACGCCGGCGGCACGCCGGCGGGCGCCGCGGAGGTTCGCGCCCCTGGGCGCCGCGGAGGTTCGCGCCGGCACCGCGCGGAGGCTGGCGCCGGTACCGTGGGGCTCGATCGTGGCGCGCACGGACGCAACGGCGACGTGTCTGACCAAACCACCCCTATAACGTCGGTTTGGTAAGACACCCCCCTGGGCATCGCGGCCCGCGACCGCACCGCACGGCCCCCGACCGCACCGACGCCCCCAGCCCCACCGAAGCCCCGCCCGACTCACAACACCGCCCCCCGCCGACCATCGTTTCGGCTACGATGCCGAAACGCTTCGATGACGACGTCCGCCGCGACCAGCACCGACTCCCCGGCGACCGTCGGCCTCCGTCTCCAGGAGACGGTTCCGGCCGGCGGAGCCTGGTCGCACGTGCTCAAGCTCGGTACCGCCCTGCGCCTGATCGCGCTCGCCGACGGCGCCAATGTTTCGATGCTGTTGTTCAACCAGGACCTGGTGCCCGAGCGGCTCAACCTGCCCGACACGCTCAAGTCGCAGGAACGGGCCTGCATCGCGCCGCCGATGGTCCTCGTCGGCGAGATGGGCAACGCGCTCGCGACGGTCATCGGCTCGTCGCTGCGCTGGCACGACGCGCTGTGCGGCCACATCCGCGATGAACAGGTGCGCGAGCGGTGGGGCCCGTCGAGCTACGCGGCCGACCGCAACGAGTGGCGACGCAGCGCGCGCGAGGGCCTGCTGCGGGAGATGGCCAAGCGCGATCTCGACCGGCGCAACCTGCACCAGTGCGTGAACTTCTTCTCGCGCGTGGAGCCGCTCGGCGACGCGCGGGGCGGGCTCGCATTCGTCGAGGATCACGCGGCGGCGGGCGACTGGGTCGAGTTGCGAGCGGAGGTCAACGTCCTCGTCGTCTGCTCGACCGCGCCGCACCCGCTCGACCGGCGCCCGCGCTGGGCGCCGTCGGGGATGCGGGTCGAGATCCGCGACGTGGCGCCGGCCGGCGACGACGATCCGGCGCGGGCGTTCCGCGACCAGGCCGCGCGAGCGCTCGATCAGACGCGGAGGCTGCACGCGTGAGCGCCACGTGGGAGGCCGATCTCAATGCGCTCGCGGTGAGCGCGCTCGATCCCGGCGCCGCCGTCGAGGACGTCGTCGTCGAGGCGGGCGAGGGCTGGTCGGCCGTCGTCGAGGCCGGCGGCTCCGTGCGGATCGTCGACATCGAGGGCAAGCAGGGCGTCGACGCCCTCTTCTACGACGCACACGACGTCACCAACCGCTACAGCAACACCGAGACGGTGTGCGCGGGGGGCGAGACGTACCTCACGACCGGCTCACGGCTGCTGACGGTCGAGGGCGACGAGCTCATGGTGATCGTCGCCGACACGTGTGGGCGTCACGACACGATGGGCGGCGCGTGCGCGCAGGAGACGAACGTCGTGCGCTACGGCCCGCACACCCGTCACGAGCACAGCTGCCGCAACGTCTTCCTCGACCTCGCGGCGCGGCACGGGATGACCGTGCGCGACCTCACCCACAACATCAACTTCTTCACCAACGTGCCCATCACGCCGGGGGGCAAGCTCTCCTTCGAGGCCGGCATCAGTGGGCCGGGCAAGTACGTCGAGCTCCGCGCGATGCGCGACACGCTCGTGCTCGTCTCCAACTGCCCACAGCTCAACAACCCCTGCAACGACTTCAACCCGACGCCGATCCGCATCCTGCGCTGGGCGCCCGCGGGTTGACCGTCCCGCCCGAGCTCGTCGGGGCCTGGCGGCGCGTGGGAGTGACCCTCGGCGGGCGCCGGCTCGTCGACCATTGCGACGTCGTGTGGCTGCAGACGCCGAGCTGGTTCGCGGACGTGCGCCTGCGCCTCGCGCCCGGGCGGGCCGCACCGACCGCCGACGTGCCGGCGTGGTTGTACGCCGAGGCCGCCTTCGGTGGCGTCGCCGCGTGGTCGGCGCCGCGAATGACCTGGCGCCACGAGCTCGACCTCGACGGGAGCGTGCCCCCGGGGTGCAACGACCTGTGCTTCGACGCCGGCGTCCTCGTCGAGCGCGGCGACACCGAGGTGAACGGGCGCCCGACGCCGTTTCGCGAGGAGTGGCTGCGCATGAGCGCCGCGGACCCCACCTGGTCGGCGCGGCGCGCGGGATCCGCGCTGCGCGTCGAGGTCGGACGCTGGGCGATCGAGCTGCTCGACGAGCGGCCCGGCGGCTCGTTCTCGGCCGTGCGTCTCGAGTCGGCCGGCGGGGAGTGGCGAGAGGCCGGGCGACTGACGGGCTGAGTCGAAGTCACTCGTCGCCGGCGCGCGGGGATGATCGCCTCCGGCGCGGCGAGGTTGAAGCACAGCTCGACGAAGTCGCCGAACAGCTCGTTCGGGACGGCCTGCGGATCGGGGCGCCGGGCGAGGCAGCGGCCGATCCCGAGCTCGCGCAACACGGTCGCGAGCTCGAGCGCCGGCGTCGGCAGCTCGAGCCTCGCGGCCTCGCACCGGACGCGGCCGTCAGAGCGTCAGCTGCACTTCGACTTGGCCGACGTCGCGAATGAGTCGATCGCCGAGACGAGCGTCGACGCGTCGCTGGCCACCGCCGCCACCTGGCTCGCCGACGGTGAGCTCTTCACGTTGCTCACCGAGTTCTTCAGGCCGTTGACCGCGTTCTGGATCGCCGACGTCTCCGTCGGGAAGTCGCTCTTCGCCGAGGACACGAGCGACAGCGCCTGGTTCTCGATTGTCTGCGCCTGCGTCTTCAGCCCGCTGACGCCCTCGTTGACGTTGAGGTCCTTGATCGAGGTCTCGAGCTGGCTGAGGGTCGTGCAGAAGGCCGGCTTGCTGCTGCCGCAGCCGGAGACGGCCAGGGCCGCGCTCGCCAGCAGGGCCGTGATGCTCGTGATGGACCGCGCACCGCTCATGGGGTTGCTCCTTCCGCCTCGCAGGGACCGACGGGCGTAAGGCTCGACGGGGCCGGCACGCGTCGCATCACCCGGACAGGATGACGGATGGCGCCGTCAGACAGCCGGCCGCAGGGCGGGCGAAGCGTAGTCGGCGGCCGCCGGCGCCGCGAGCGGGTCCAGGCCGTGGACGGCGAGCAGCTCGCGGATCTCGGCGGCCCCGCGGAAGGCATCGCCCGGTGCGCACCGCGCCGTGAGCTCGACGATCCGGTGGTCGTCGGGATAGAGCCAGAGCTCGGCCGCGAGCCGGCGGCACGCCGCGGTCGGCGGGCACTTGACGCGCAGCACGACGATGGGTCCCAGCGCCGAGAGATCGTCGAGGGCGACGCCGAGCGGCAGGCGCCCGGCGAGCAGCTCACGCTGCTCGCGTGAGAACAGCCGGCTCACGGCGGCCCCGCGCCGGGCGACGTCGTTCACGGATGCCCTCGCGGGGAGCGCCGCCACGGAGGCCGAGCAGACGAAGCCCGCCGGGGCCGCCTCGACCTCGACGGCAAACCGCGATGAGCGCCGGATGTCGGGCGAGAGCGTCGACGGGTCGACGGGCCGCAGGCGCACCGCCACGCTGTCGGGCTTGCCCGGCCGCCGTGCGGCGCGCAGGATCAGCCCGCCGGCGTTGAGGCGCAGATCGGCCGTGTCGAAGAAGTACAGCTCGCGGACGCGTGCGTCGAGGGGGTCGAGGCCGAGCGCGTCGAGGCCGGAGTGACGCGGCGTGTCGGGCACGCTCGTCTTCACCGTGATGCAGTCGGCGTGCTCGGTGAGGGTGAGCAGATCGATCAGCTGATCGCCACTCAGCCGGGGCGCGCCGCCGATGAGCATCGACATGCGGTCGACGGTACGCACGAGGCGTTGAGACGGCCAGGGTGCAGGCACGTGTCCGGGCCGACCGCGGGCTCCCCAGCCGGTCGCTCACACGAGCTGCAGCGCCTTGGCCCGCCGCACGGCCTCGCCGCGGCTCGCCACGTCCAGCTTGCGGTAGATGTTCTTGACGTGCGTCTTGACGGTATTGACCGAGACGAACATCTCGGTCGCGATCTCGGCTTTGGACAGCTGTGTGGGGAGGTAGCGCAGCACGGCCGCCTCGCGGTCGCTCAACGGCTCGAGCAGGGGCATGCCGCGGGGTCGCTGCGGACCGGCCGGACGCTGGAGCACGGCGAGGATCTCGCCGGCGAGAGCCCGATGCGCGGTCCCGGCCCTGATTCGGCGCGCGAGCAGCTCGGGGAGCGGCGGCCCGACGGCGAGGAAGGGCCGCAGATAGCCCTCGGGCTGCGCGAGGACGAGCGCCGCTTCGATCATCTCGAGCGCGCCGGCCGGGTCACCGGCGAGATGGGTGGCGACCGCGGCGAGGACGCGTAGCTCGACCCGAGACGAGGGATGGAGCGCGACCACTTCGGCGTCCAAGCCACGGGCGAGACGGCGCCGCGCCCCGGCGTGATCGCCCTCGGCGAGCGCGAGGCGCGCGTGTACGAGGTCGAGCTCGAGCGCGGGCTTCGAACGGCGCGCCTCACCGAGCACGGCCCGCGCCCTTGCCTGGTCGCCGGCCGCGGCGAGCGCGCGCGCCTCGGCGGCCGCCGTCGCCGCGGCGAGGCCGCTCGGCATCGTCCAGCTGTCTTCGTCATGCGCGGCGGCGCGGGCGAACCGCGCCGCGACGTCGAGCTCGCCGTCGGCGAGGGCGGTGATGGCCCGGACGAGCTCGACGAACGTGCGCAGCGCTCGGTCGGCCGGGGGGCCGGCCGCGCGCGCAGCGCGCTCCACGTAGTCCGCTGCTCGGTCGCCGCCGAGGTGGGCGGCGACGGCGAGCGCGAGGAAGGCCGGCGCGATCTGCGGCCGCTCCGTCCACGCGCGGCGCCCGGCGAGGGTCACCGCCTCCTCGGCCGTCGCCCGACCGCGACGCAGGCGGCCAAGCGCGGCCTCGAGGAGGGCGAGCTCGCTCAGCGCACAGAGCTGCAGGTACTCGCAGCCGCCGAGTCGCGCGAGGGCGAGCGCGTCGTCGAGGTGGCCGCGCGCGCGGCGTGTGTCACCGCCCCAGCGGTCAGCGACGCCGAGATGCAGCAGGGCGAGCGCGCGGCGATCGCGCCGGCGCACGTGCGCGTCGCCGTACCCGGCGAGCACCTTGCGCGCGGCGGACCGCACCGCGGCGTAGTCGCCGCGCACCCGCGCTCGCAGCAAGGACACGATCGAACGCGCGAGGGCGAAGTCGCTGCGCCGGTGTGGCGGGACCGAGGTGCTCGCCCGCTCGGCGAGGGCCAGGTAGTCGTCGCCCCGCTCGGCCCGGCCGAGCTCAAACGACGCGGCGGCCCCGGCGATCATGAGCTCCGGGTCGGTCTCGGCGATCTGCGGCGGGAGCTCGGCGAGGAGTCGCACGAGCTCGTCGGCGTCGCCGTCGACGAGCAGGGCGAACCAGCTGCTCGCGAGCAGGCCGACGGCCGCGGGCCAGTCCGCGGCCGCCATCGCGTGGACGATCGCCCGGCGGTCCTGTCGCTGTGCGGCGAACCAGCGCGCGGCGCGCCGGTGCCCGAGGCGGTACGTCTCGGGCATGCGGTAGCGCAGCTCGGCGCGCAGCAGCTCGACGAACAGGCCGTGGTAGCGATAGGACGTGCGTGCGCCGTCGAGCTCGGTCACGAACGCGCCCGAGCGGGCGAGCGTCGCGAGCGCATCGCCGCCGTCGCGGCGTCCGGTGAGGGCATTGGCGAGATCCGGGGTGAGCGTGTCGACGACGCTGGTGCGGAGCATGAAGTCCCGCACCGCGCGCGCCTGCTGGCGCAGCACCTCGCCCACCAGGTAGTCGGCGACCGCGCCGTCGTCGCCGGCGAACCGGTTGATGACCGCGTCGGCGTCGGAGCCCTCCGGGAGCGACAGGGCGGCGAGACGCAGACCGGCCGCCCAGCCTTCGGTGCGGGCGTGCAGAAGGTCGACCTGACGATCGCTGAGCGACACGCCGACCGCGGCGAAGAGGTCAGCCGCCTCGGCCGGCGTGAACGCGAGGTCGGCCGCGCGCAGCTCGACGAGCCGCCCTTCCACGCGCAGGCGGTGGCACGCGAGCGGGGGGTCGGAGCGGCTCGCGATGACGAGCCGCAGGCCCGCGGGAGGGTGGCGCAGCAGCCCGTCGAGCGCCGCCCACACCTCGGCCGAACGAAGCTCGTGGAAGTCGTCGAGGACGAGCACGAGCGGCGCGGCGCGACCGGCGAGGGCCTGCGCGAGAGCCGCAAGGAGCTCGCCGTCGTCGCCGGGGACGAGCGCGTCGAGCGCCGCCAGGCTGTCGTCCCCGGCGTGGCGGACGGCATCGAGGGTGGCGCGCCAGAAGCGGGGCGGCGACGCATCACCCCGCTCGAGCGCGAGCCACGCGACCGTGGCGAACGGCGTTCGCTGCGCGAGCCAGGTCGAAAGGAGCACCGTCTTGCCCGCTCCGGCGGGCCCGGTGACGAGCGTGAGCGGCCCGCGCACCCCGGTGTCGAGCGTGTCGAACAATCGACCGCGCTCGATCGCGCCGGCCGTCCGGGTCGGCGTGAGGCGGGCCACGGCCACGGACGGTGGCCGCGTTCCCTCGTCCACGCCTCGCGGAATGTGGCTCTGTTGCGGCCGCGCCATTGCGTGTGCGACCAATATGAGCGCCACGCGGCGCGCGGGCAATGGTGGCGACACCCGGCCCGCCGGTTGGCCCGGCCGAGGGCCCCGCGGGGTGCCCGCACCCGTCGTCCGGTGGTGCCGCCCTTACGATTCCTCGACGCCGGGTTTGGGTGGACCGTGGCGGCGCTAGCGTGTGGCTGGGGTGACCTCCCGCTCGGAGTCAGCAGCGGTCGAGGCGGCGTTGAGCGCGCGCCCGATCCGGACCGTCGTGGCCGACGACAACTTTCTCGTGCGTGAGGCGCTCGTCCACATCCTCGCGCGGGCCGACGCCGTTGCGGTGGTCGCCAGTTGCGCCGACCGCGAGTCGGTGCGCGCGGCCGTCGAGCGACAGCATCCCGATGCGATCGTCACCGACATCCGGATGCCGCCGACGTTCAGCAACGAGGGCATCGAGCTCGCCGACGAGCTGCGCTCGTCCCACCCGACCATCGGCGTCGTCGTCCTCAGCCAGTTCGTGGAGCCGAGCTACGCCGTCTCGCTCTTCCGGTCGGGCGCCGCGCGCCGGGCCTACCTGCTCAAGGAGCGCGTCCACGATGCCGCCCAGCTCGTGTTCGCCCTCGAGGAGGTCGTGGCCGGACGCTCGGTCGTCGACCCGCGGGTCGTCGAGGTGCTCGTGCAGGCACGGGCGCGGGCCGTCGCCTCGCCGCTCTCCGAGCTCACCCCGCGCGAGCGCGAGGTGCTCGGCGAGGTCGCCCAGGGCAAGAGCAACGCCGCGATCGCCAACGTTCTCGTCCTCACCAAGCACGCCGTGGAGAAGCACATCAACTCGATCTTCATGAAGCTCGGCCTGGCCGCCGACGACGACGTGAGCCGCCGCGTGAAGGCAACGCTGATGTTCCTGTCGGGCGAGTGACGGTCAGGCGGGCCCGACGACCGCGCTCACGGGGATGTCGGCCTCGACGCGCGTCCCGTGGTCGGCAAGGCTGTCGACGAGCAGCCGCCCGCCCATCGCCTCGACGCGGTCGCGCAGGCCCTCGAGCCCGGCGCCGGTTCGCACCCCCGCGCCGCCGATGCCGTCGTCGGCGACGACGATGACGAGAAGGCCGTCGCGGTCCTCGGCCCGGATGCGGATCGCGCTCGCGCGCGAGTGCTTCTCGGCGTTCGTGAGCGCCTCGAGCACGACGTAGTAGGCCGTCGCCTCGGCGGTCGCGTCGACGCGCACCGCCGGGAGCATCTCGAGCTCGACGGGGGCCGTCGAGCGCACAGCGGCCGCCTCGATGGCCCGCCGGAGGCCGAACTCGCGCAGGACGGCCGGGTGGATCCCGTGGGCGAGCTCGCGCAGTTCCTCGATCGCGACGAGCACCTCGGCCCGCGTCGACTCGAGCAACGGCCCGGCCCGCGAGGGATCGTCGAGGTCGTCGGCGACGAGCGTGAGGCTCGCGGCGACGGCGACGAGCCGCTGCTGGGCCCCGTCGTGCAGGTTGCGCTCGAGACGGCGGCGCTCGGTGTCGGCGGCCGTGACGAGACGGGCCCTCGACGACCGCAGGCTCGACGCGAAGGCCTCGCGCTCACTCACCAGCGCGGCGACGGCGAGAGTCGAGCCGGCGACGATGACGAGGTACAGCTGGGACTCGAACAGGTTGCGGCTCGTCGAGCCGAGCGAGAACGGGCCCACGTAATGGGTCGTGCCCCAGATGGTGAACGCGCTCACGACGACGATGGCCACCGTCGCCCCCCGCGCGCCGAAGCGCAGCGCGGCCCACACGAGGGCCGGGAACACGAGGTAGCCGACCGGCTGGGAGGAGTGGAGCGCGATCTCGCCGACGACGACGATCGCGGCGAGGAGCAGCACCGCCTCGAGGTTCGGCGCCCTCACCCGTCCGCGCGACGGAGCCCAGGCGAGCGCGAACGGCACGACGATGAGCGCTCCGCACAGGTCGCCGAGCACCCACGTGAGCCAGGCGTGGGGCACGATCGAGCTGGAGATCACGTCACCGAGCCAGTTCGCCGACACGCCGATCGTCGCGCTCAGGCTGGTCCCGGCGACCAGGCAGGCGCCCATCGCGGCGACGCCCCCGAGGCTGTCGAGGGGGTTGCCGCGGCGACCGACGCGCCGGAGCAGGGTGGCGGCGAGAAGGACCTCGAGCACGTTTCCCGCCGACTGCAGCGCGGCGGTGAACACGGGCGCCGAGTGGTAGTCGTTGACGAGCAGGTCGCCGATGAGCACCGCGGGCCACAGCCACGGACCGCCGAAGTACAGGAAGGCGATGGCCACCCCGACCGGCAGCCAGACGATCGCCGCCACCGGGCCGGCGAACTGCAGCGCATATCCGAGATGCGCGCTCGCCCAGTAGGCCGCGATCAGAGCGCTGAAGCGGGCCGCGTCGCGCCCGCTCGGTCGCCGGAGCCCCCACCTCGTGTCGAGCAGCCGCTGCGCCGGCGCCGACACGCCGTACTCAGCCGAAACCAACCCAGGCATCCGGCCACATCATAGACCGCGCGTTCTCGCACGCGAGCGCGGGCGCGCCCGTTGCAACGGCCGTCAGCCGGTGCCGCCGTCGCGCTCGGGCACCCGCCGGATCTCGATCAGCTCGAGCCCGAACGACTGGATCCGATCGAGCAGGCCGTGCAGCGCCGCCTGGTCCGCGACGTTCGCGCGCAGCACCGTCTCGGGCGGTTTCACCCACGCATCCAGCTCGCCGAAGGAGTCCAGGA
>Ga0335074_10017821_pt1 | contig 10024 bp, 10 predicted proteins | sample Lox_Sample_23_FD_206715 | JGI IMG/M metagenome (GOLD analysis project Ga0335074, IMG submission 206715) | Soil microbial communities from Loxahatchee National Wildlife Refuge, Florida, United States - Lox_Sample_2.3 | ecosystem: Environmental > Terrestrial > Soil > Wetlands | place: USA...
GTCGTGCCGCGCTGCATTTGAAGTAGCCGCATTTGCAGGAACTTCTCATCATTCTGGCGACTAGTGATGCATCCGGATTTTCCCGGACTTTGCGTCCGTTCCCCCGAGGAAAAGGCAAACGACGTGGGTCGTCTGCCTTTTCGCCGCGCGTGGTCGCATGCGCCATGTTGGCGAACCCGGACACCCTTGTCAGTACACGAGTCGTCGTAGCTCTACGGAACCCGAAACGCCGGAAGTTCGAATCCTCCGGGCGCGCTCTTGAACGTTCGGCCTCGCCACTCACGAGAGTCCACGCCTGGTCCCCTCAGATGCCATGGCGAGCATCGCGCTGACTGCAACGGGTGCAGATCGCCTCGCGGACGCTTTGACGATGGGCAGGCCGGACGCGGTGGCCGCAGTCGCACATGAGGGTCACCTGGGACCGGCGAGCCCGTGCGTCGCCGAGCGACGTCGAATGGTCGCGATGATCGCCAAGAGCCTCCTTGAGCACGCGAAGCGTCTCGCGATAGACACCGGTCGTCCCGGGCGCCAGCGCCGTCGATGACCAACCGAAGGGTGCGTCGCGGCCTGCGTCGAGACCGAGCTCCTCGGCGATCGCTCGAAACCGCGCGTTGTGGTATCGCCCCTGCCGGCTGGTGTCCTTGATCCCGCGCTCGAATGCGACGGCATGGACGGCTTCGTGGAGCAGGGTCGCGAAGATCTCCGCGGCTGAACCGGCCACGCCATCGACCGTGATCAAGACCTCACTCATGACCGCGCTCGCATCCGCGGAGAGCTGCCGCGCTTCGCGCAGAAGCGCGTCCGAGGACGCGGCAAGCGCCTGCATCGCGCCCGCCTGATCGCCTTCCTGGATCGCGGTGGTGAAAGCCGTAAGGCAGTCGGAGCGCACGCTCAGGTGCGAATCTCGCCACGGCGACCAGCGCATCGGGGCGAAGTGCCCAAGCTCGATCCTTGTTGCCGCGGGAACCGGGCTTGGGCCGATGACGACGATCACCGGCGGGAGCTCCTCATGGCGCGCGCGGATGGCGTTCCAGCCCTCGGCTAGCGCCTGAAGCAGCCAACCGTGCGAAGGCGAGTCGGCACGACCCTCGCGAGCCGGTGTACCTGCGGAAGCGCTCCTGGACATCGCCTTGGATAGAACACGACGCCGCGGTCGCCGGGCGAGACACGCTTGCCGTGGACGGCCGACACCGTGGCGTGGCTCGCTTTGCGTATGAGCTGGCGAGGCGCAGCGCGCAGTCCGCCCTGGTTTCGAAGATGGCACGCCGACGGCCTACGGGGCACAGGGCAACGAGGACGAGCCGCTGGCTAGGCAGCAGATCGACACGCCGCGATCATCGCCGCTTACGCCTTGCCCGAGGGGCTCGGCCCTGGCACGGCGGTAACTATTCCGGCTCGCCCGCTCGGAGTCGGTTCGTTCTAGTCCTCGCGGCTTCTCTACGCGCCTGCGCCGGTCGCAATTGGCGAACGCACACGGACGGTGAACGCGCGACCGCTCATCATTTCCCGCTGTGCTCTGAGCTCACCCGTTCATGCACGGACCATTGGACGCGAACACACGTTCGCCTGAGTGCGTCAGAATGCGTCGATGCAACCGACCGGACGCACGGCCAGCAGATGACGTCTCAGGGCCATGCCGTGTCCAGATTCGCAAGGGCAGTGAAGACGGGCAATCCCAACATCGTCGTGGCTGCGGCGGCTGAGCTTCCGAGGCTGTCGCTCGCCGACGCGCTCCTCGTCCTGCTCGTCTTCGCGCGGGCTCGCGCGCCGCAGACCGAGGCCGCCGCGGTCAGGTGGGCGGCGCGATACGTGGCCGAGGTCCGACCGGCGCCGGAAGCACGCGAGGCTCACCTCGTTCTCAGCGCTGCCTGCGCCCTCGCCGGGCCGTGCCCGGCGGCGGGACGGGAGGCGCTTCACGCGCTCGCCATCCGCAGGCGCCTGAACGACCTTTGCCGGGCGCTTGACGAGTGGGAGCCGCCGGAGTTGTAGCTCGGTCAGATGCGCGGCCGCAGAGCCACGGCACCGCCTGCTTGCTCCGCCGACGTTCGACAAGCGCTGGATGCGCTTGCGGGCGCTGGCGATGAGCAACGTGCTTGTAGCGGCGCGGGTGCTGTGGACAGATCTCTGCAGAGATGCATGGCGCGGGGAATGAGCCGGTCTGAAATCTGACTCGTGTTTTGGATCTGCGGAGAAATACGTATGTGGTCCCCTCCGTCGGTTGTGAGGCTTTCAGACCGAAGCGCCGAACTTGGTGGGGCGCGTCAGGGACAACGTGTAGATCCAGATCAATGGTCAGGGAATGCGACTGGTGCGGTGACGTGATCGGCGTCTACGAGCCTGCGGTGTTTGTGGCGGGAGAGGCGCATGAGACAAGTTACGCGGCGGAGCCGGAGCTCGGGGCCGCGGCCACCGAGCGCTATCACCGGAGCTGTTTCACGGCCGGCGGCGGGCAACCGCCCGCAGCCGATTTGACAACGGCTCATCCGAGCGCACCCTGACGCTTGGACCGCCAGATCTATTTCCAGAGCCAGCGCCAGAAGCCGCCCCGGCCGAGCGCGCGGCCGACGGTGATGTTCTTGGAGCGGCGGGCGACGCGGCGCGGGTTGCCCGAGGCAACCGCGCTGATGTCGTTGGAGATTCTGGCGGCCCGGTAGAGCTGTGAGGTGAGGCTGCGGCGTCGTGCCATGACGCGCGGAGCCTACGTCTGCCACCAGCGGGCTGCCAGCGGGTGTCCGGTCTCAGACGTCTACGACCTGGCGCAGGATCGCATCGCGCACCGGCCCGTCGTGCAGTCCGTGCAGCGACGCGACCACGGACATCTCGGCCGGATACCAGGTGACCACCCCTCGGCGACGTGCCGGCAGTTCGGCGAGGCGGATCTCGAGGCGCTCGACGAGCTCGCGGTGGAGGCCGAGTTCGATGGCGCCGGCACCCGTGAATGAGCCGTCGGTTTGGTGGCGGGCGACGAAGATCGCGTCGACGTGCCCGTCTCGGTTTCGGCGGATGCCGGTGACAGCGAGCCGCTCCTCACGGCGGATCTTTCGTTTGACCCACGCAGTGCATCGGCGGCCGGGGAGGTAGGTCGAACTGAGCCGCTTGGCGACGACGCCCTCCAGCCCGAGTTCCTCGACCCGGGAGACGAAATCCTCGCTCCGTTCGACCACGACGCTCGCTGGCGTTCGCCAGGCGGGGCCATCGAGGGCGAGTTCCTCGAGCAGGGATCGCCGCTCCGCGTAGGGGAGGACGCGAGTCGAGCTGCCGTCGAGGTGAAGGAGATCGAACGCCTGGAGCATCGCCGGACGCCTTCGCGAAGCTGAACCGGTGAGACGGTGACGGAGCTGGCCGAAGTCCGGTCGGCCATCAGGCCGTAGGCAGACCAGCTCGCCGTCGAGCGTGACCCGACGTTTGCCGAGCGCATCGGCGATCCCCGCCAGTTCGGGAAAGTCCGCCGCGCACTCGCGGCCGTTGCGCGTGCGCAGAGAAACGGAACGTCCGTCGTAGCGCAGCTGGGCGCGGCAGCCGTCCCACTTCACTTCAAACGTCCACGCGTCGCCGCTGGGCAGCGCGCGCGAGGCGAGCAGCATCGGCGGAATGAACGTCGGCTGCTGCTCCCGGTAGTGCACGGCCAGGCAGCCTACTCTGCGCGGACCGATGACTCGCCTAGCGCGGCGGGCCGGGTTCCTCGCCACTTTTGGCGGTTTGGCATGCAGCAAGGTGGCGTTGAGGACGAACCCACCGGGCACGTTCGTCGTCACGCCGAGGGCACTCAGCGCTGAGCGAACCCAGTGGCTCACGGACGTCAAGGCTTCGACGCCCCGCTATCCGTTCTCGGACGGTATACACGCGTCGTTGGCTGCGCGGCGCCGTGTCGCGCTAGTCGCAACCGTGACGTAGGGCGACCCCCCGCCGAGGAGCTCGCAGCTGTTGAGCGGTCCGCCGCTCGCAGTCGTGTCGCGCCATGCCTGACAGGAAAACGGCCGCCCCGCACCAACGGGACGGCCCCCAAATCGTGGCTGCACGCGCCTGCGATGAGATTCGCCATGAGCGGGTGATAACTGACGCACGAGGCAGCTAGCGGTGCGTCCGAGGCGGCTGCGAGCTTGTTTGGGGTGTTCTGGTCGAGCTTCCCGCGCCGTCAGCAGGCCCGGCGACTGCGCCGGGCCGCCGGGAGCGGTTCGGCAGCGATTGTCGCCGGCGCGTTCGCGGCGTCGGCCGCGAGCATCGGCGTGACCGCCTTGGCCGGGCTGCTGGCGCTGGTGATGGCCGTGCTGCTGCTCGACGCTCGTCGCTGGGTGCGCCTAGCCGCCCGCAGCCGCGTCGGGGCGCGGTCTGAAGACGCGGTGCGTCAGGCGCTCGGCGGGCTGGAGGCGGAGGGGTGGCGGCTGCGGCACTCGCTCGCATGGGGCGGGCGCGGAGATATCGACAGCCTCGCGATCGCCCCGACCGGAGTCGCGTTTGCGATCGAGTGCAAGTCGCGCACGTTCGATGCGCGCCACCTGGCGCACGCCCGGCAGACGGCCGCGTGGCTTTACCGGCGTCGCCGGCGCTGGTGTCGGCAAGGAGCGGTCCCGGTGCTGTGTGTGGTGCGTGCCGGCGGGTTGGAGGGGGTCGAAGACGGGGTTCTCGTGGTCTCGGTTGATCGCCTGGCTTCGGTCCTCAACGCACGCGCGGGAACCTCATCGAGGCCCGGGTTCCTGGCTTCGCAGCCTTCGCCCAGCTGAGCGCGAAGCGCTTTGGGGGATGTCAGCCGATCGGTCGAGAGTGGGCGGCGGCGTCCGCGAACACGCAGGTGAACAGGAGGTGTGCGAGGCAGTCGGTGATCGCCTCGGGCGCGCTGGGTGCATTGCGCTCCAAGGAGCCGATCGCCAGCGCCGCGAACCGCCCGGCCTCCTGGGCGTGCTCGATCGCGGGCGGCGTGTCGGCACCTGAGGCGTCCTCGAGCCAGCCGGCGGCCTGCTCGTAGACGAGCGGCAGCCACTCGTCGGTGTCGTAGCCGCGGGATTTGCCGTCGGATCGGAGTGCGAGATGGCAGCGGTGGATGCTGCCGGTGGCGGTGGCGTCGATCGTCGCAATCAGCTCCCCGGCGAGGACGGCGGCGTCGTGTGTGTCGGTTGGGAGGAGGTGCAGAACATTGGCGGCAACGGCGAGGCTGATCAGACGTGGGATCGCGGTCGCAAGGAGCATGATCGGGCGCTCCGGGGGGTCCTCGCCGACGGGTAGGTCGCTGGCGCCGCGATCGTAGGCGGCCTCGTAGCGCTGGGCGAGCTCGTCGGCCGACCAAGGGCGGGCGAGTTGGCGGTACACGGCCTCGAGGTCGGTCAACGCGCGCCTGAGGTTCGACGGAGACGGTGGGGCGGCTGGCTCGGCCCGATCGCGCGGGCGGCGCTGTGGGCTCGGGCGCGCTGGACCGTGGGGCCAGCACCGGGGATGCCCGGTACCTGATCTGTGAGTGATGAGGAACGCGGCGCGCAAATGAACATGAGCGTGAACCGGGCCGTTGCGATCGCCGCGGCCTCCGACGAGACCGGCCTGCGGTCATCGTATGAGCGGGCAGTCTCCCACGGCGCGGCCAATACCCTGTGCACGCCCGAGGAGGAGAGCGCGCACGGGGCGCTGCGGTTGCTGACTTTGGCGACGCTGCGGCTGCCGGACCTCTACCTGTACGGGTACCTGCTGGAGGCGGTTGACGAGGACCCTTCGGTCGAGCCGGTGCCGCCGATCGTCGCCTCGCGCCTTGGGGAGATCGCGGCCGGCACGCTGCGGCTCGCCCACCACGCGCTGGAGACCCACGCCCACGACCTCGGCTACGAGCCGGACGTGTGGGTCGACCGGGCGCTCGAGCACGCTCGCGCGCAGCTGTCAGCCGATCTCGAACGTGCGCCGAGGCCCCTGGTCCACCGGGCGCGACGGTGCGCGATCGCGCTGACGCGCGCGATCGCGGCTACCGGAGCCGAGGCAATGCTCGTACCCAGCGAGCTCGCAGACGGATTGGCGTGTCTGCTCGCGCTCTACCTGATCGCGACCACGCTGGGATGACCGCGCGGCCACGCAGCGCGCTTGACCGCGTGCCGGTCTGGGCTCGGCCCGGCTTGATGATCGCCCTGCCGCTCGTGCTGCTGGGGGTGCTGGTCGCCGGGTTCGCCCTCGCTCCCACCCCATCCACCCGCCACGCCAGCGGGATCCGGCTTTTGCCTCCATCGCGGGCTCGACTCTCCCGCCCGACCGCCCCGACCGCGGTGGGCAGCGAGGCGACGGCGAGCACGCGCACGAGCCGCACCCCACGTTTCCTGGTCCCGGGAGCTCGGGGCGGTGTCGGCAATCCGGAGCGGTCACCCTCGCCGCGCAATCCCGCGGGCGCGATGCTCGCGGTCGCCGCGCGGTTCGCCGCCGCCTACATGCCGTACCAAGTCGGCCGCTTGCCCGGTTGGGGGCGCTCGGCGATCAAGCGGACGTGCACGCCCGCATTCGCGCACTACCTGCTCTCGCGGCCCGCGCAACCGTCGCCCCTGCTGAGCGCGAATCCGGCCGACGCCGAGACCTATCGCGTCGCCAGCGTCAACCTCGCCGTCGGCTCGAACCGCGTCTCCGTGAGCTACATCTCACAGCAGGATCGGGCCGACACCGGCGCATTCCTGCTGACGCTCGCCCAGCGCCACGGCCGCTGGTTGGTCTCGGCGCTGGAGACGTGAACGGCGGTGCGAAGGCTGTGGCTGTTCGCGCTCGCGCTCACCATCCTCCTGCCTCTGCTGGCAGTGATGCTCGCGTTGAGCGCGGTCGGCGCATCCCAGGCGCAATGCGCCGCAGGTCTGGCTGGAGCGGGCGGGCCGGTCGGTGGGGTCCCGGCGGCCGACATTCCGATCTTCCAGGGCGCAGCTGCGGAGTTCGCCCTCGGGGATCGGGGCCCGTCGATCCTCGCTGCGATCAACTACGTCGAGTCGACGTTCGACACCTCCAGCCTCCCAGGCGTGCAGTCGGGCACCAACCGGGCGGGAGCCGCAGGGCCGATGCAGATCGGAGTCGATGGACAAGCCGGCGACACCTGGGACACGATCAAAGTCAACGCGCCGGGCGATCCGCCCGGGCAGCCGCCGAACGTCTACGACGAGGCCGACGCCGTCTACAGCGCCGCCCACTACCTGCAGGCATCCGGCGCGCCCGGGGACTGGCCCGGCGCGATCTTCACCTACAACCACTCCAGCTCCTACGTCCAGCAGGTTCTCTCCCTGGCCGCCGGCTACTACACCCAGGGCGTTACCGGCCAAAGCTCGACTGCCTCCGCGACAACAGTGAGCTCGGGCGCGGTGACGACAGGGAGCCCGTTCGCGGTACCGCCCGCGAGCGATGACCCCGCCGGGGCGATCACGCTCGCGCAAGGGCAGCCGACGATCGTCGCCGCGACCGTCCTCACCAACCACACCGGCGCGTGGGGCGACGACCTGACCGTCAGCACCGACAGCTACGCCGAGCTCTCCCCCGGCATCCCCGGCTCCCGAGTCACCAAGCAGAACGCCACCATGCTCGGCGGGCTGCCCTACCTCACGCCGCTACAGATCACCAACCCGCACAACGGACGCAGCGTCATCCTCTACAAGCGCGACATCGCCGCCGGACAACCACTCTCAGACACGCTCGACGGCTACCACTACCGGCTCGACCTCACCGCGTGGGCCGAACAGCAAATCGGCCTCACCACCCGGGCGATCGTGCAGGTCACACGACTCGAGGGACCCACCAACGGGCCCGGCGGCGGACCGGCGTGCTCGAGCGCCAACTTCGCACCAGGGCAGTACGCCAACCCCTTCGCCCACACCGGCAACCTGACCCCGCAACGGATCGACATGGGTGTCGACTACGACGGCCAAGGCGAGATCGACGCCATCGGCGACGCGCACATCACGTTCGCCGGCACCGGCATCGGCGGCGGCTGGGTCTGCTCCACCCCGACCAACGGCGGCGTCGTCTACCAGCTCGACGACGGGCCGGACCAGGGCAAATGGGTCTACGTCGCCGAAGACGTCATCCCAGCGGTACACGCCGGCGATACTGTGCACGCCGGCCAGCAGATCGCAACCTTCGCACCACCCGGCGGAACCGGATGCATCGAGACCGGCTGGGCATCCGGTCCCGGCTCCCCCTCACCAATCGCACTCCAGGACGGCGGCTTCCAGGACGGCAGCGGCTGCGCCGCCTGGCGCACCGCCGCCGGCAACGACATGAGCGACCTGATCCACTCACTAGGAGGCCCGTACGGCACCTGTCGGAACCAACCGATCGAGGGTCACTACCCGTGAGCTGCGCTACGTCTCACGCTCGCACCGATCGACGCAGCCGACGGGACCCGGCAGCGTTGCCGACCCCCGGGCACGACGCCCGGCACCCCCGGCGTTGCGGACGGTGTGCTTCGCTGGGTCTGACTTGCACGCGTCGTCGCTAAGCCGGATGGTCGCCAGCGCGATGGCACCGCCCGCCACCGAGCTGATGATCGCGTCCGTAGGCAAAGGGATTCGTCGGTCGGTCAGCGCGCTCGCCGCTCACTCGTCGTCAACGCGATGGCCTAGGGGGCGCGACGCGGCGAGCTCAGGGTTCCAGCTTCATCGCGACGTTGATCGCATCTACCAATGCGTCCCGCAGAGGGTGCCACGCCGCAGCGAAATTGGGGGCTGCCGGAGCAAGCTGCTCCGGCGACGGTGACAGCCGCGCCGCGTGACCGGCCAGCTCTCGAAGCTCACCCGCAGCGCAGAGCCGTGGCCAAAGAGCTGCGTCACCAGTGACGGATCCAAAGAGCCGACTCGCACTGCCTTGCGGACGCAGAAACTCTTCCGATTGCTCCGGAGCCAACGACGCGGCGCAGACGCTGCGCTACGCTGCGCACATCGGGGTCCCAGGGTCCCCGTCGAAAGAGCACGCCGTGCTCGCTACGAGCCAAGCGCTCGATATCAGACACGGAAAGCAACTTACGGGTTAGGGCATAAGCAGCGGCGTTCGCGTCAGCCTCAAACGGCACGACGTTGTAGAGCACCCCGCTTCCGCGTGCGTCTGCGCCGACGAAGGATCCAAACGCCACCAGGACTGAGTCGTAAATCGTGAACAAGTCATGTCCGTCAGGGACGCTAAGCCACTGAACGACATGCTCAAGCTCGTGGCGGAGCTTCGCGACGATGATCTCCTCGTCGCCGGCGATGTGCACCAGTATGCGAGGTTGGTTGACGTGGGCATTCGCGTCAATCCACTGGGACGAACTGAGGGAGCGCGCTTCCTCACCCACGACGTCGACTCCCGGTGCAAAGAAAGCCGCCGTGGGAACTCCGGCCGGCGGCGTAGCCTCGTAGGGATACACCCGAACATCACTGTCGCCCAATGCCGCGTCGTCGCGGACCTCCTCCCACACTGCGGGTAGTCGCGATAGCTCCATGGCGTTATCGAAGCATCCGTCGCGGATGGCGAGGTGATTCGCACAGATGATGTAAGCGGATGCCACCTACGAGATTACAATTACGCAGGAGGACGGACACACCCTTTCGGTTGCGGCGGGTGCTCAACGCTATGCCACCTCCTGGACAGCATTCACGGTGACACAGAGCGGCGACTACGAGCTGCCGACAAGGTCACAGTGCGTGCTGGCGCCGCGATGGCCGACTTTGGTCTACGGTCGTTGAGGTGCTCCAACGACCCGATCATTGCGGAGTGCGGATAAGGCCCAGTGATCGGCGCGGTCTGTCATAAGGATGGCCGTCAGCCCCAGCTGCGCGTCCCTGCCACTGACCGCAGCTTCGGGTCAACGTTCGAGTACCGCCGCGGCTCCCACCAAAACAGCTCAAGCTGCCGCTCCCCGCGATGGGCGGGTCCAAGCGAGAACCGCTCGATGGCGCTCGCCCGCCGACCGCCGATGAGCTGCTCCGCGACCAGCAGCCGCGCGAGCAGCTGCACTGCTCCCTCCTGCACCGGAAGCCCCTGGAGCTCGGCCAGGGGGTCCTCCGCGTTCACGAGGAAGGCCATTTGTCTGAGCTCGGTCGGCATCGGCTCG